>Ga0255352_1000001_pt1 | contig 331710 bp, 269 predicted proteins | sample HBST0metaG_FD_189939 | JGI IMG/M metagenome (GOLD analysis project Ga0255352, IMG submission 189939) | Peat soil microbial communities from Stordalen Mire, Sweden - H.B.S.T0 | ecosystem: Environmental > Terrestrial > Soil > Wetlands > Peat | place: Sweden: Norrbotten County, Stordalen Mire...
GGAAGCTCTCGACAATGCCATTTCCCTACTACTGCCTCAACTGACCGATGAGGACGCAAAGGCTTGGTTCCGTCTCCCCTTCGATGCTCTACAGAAATAGACAAAATGCTCTAGTTGCCGGATCAATGGCTCTACAAAAGGCGGGCACCTCACTCATGTGGGGCGCCCGCTTTTTTTGTGGCGATTTCGGTTCTCCTATTTCGCCTTCATCTCAAAGGCCAGCGGCAGCAATTCGCGGAAGGGAACGACGCGCTCTCCTTCGGCGACGGAGAAGACGACCGGCGCATCGGGCAGGATGAACTCAGAAAGCACCTGGCGGCAGGCTCCGCAGGGCGGGCTGGGAGCGCCGTTCAGGTTGGCGATGGCGACGGCCTCGATGCGAATCTCCGGCCCGAATTCAGAGACGGCTCGCATTACGGCGGAGCGTTCCGCGCAGATCGTCAGCCCATAGCTCGCGTTCTCCACATTCGCTCCGGTGACGATTGCTCCGTTGGTCAGACGGAGCGCCGCGCCCACCCGAAAGCCGGAGTAGGGCGCGTAGGCGTGGAGCGCAGCCTCGCTGGCCCGATCAAGCAGGTTCGAGAGCGCGGGTTCCGTTGACGATTGATGATTCATCGGGTCTCCCATCTGGAAGCGTGAGTTGAGGCTAAACCATCGTTGTGCTCGCTGTACATGGGCCGCTATTGGTCTATTTCATGCCCCGTTTTCCGCGATTTCTCAAGTTGCGCCGCATTTCTCCGATGAACAGCTTGGGTACAAATTGTGCTCGAAGTAGATTTTGACCGGGCGGGTGAGTGGCGTAATGGATGATTTGACCAGGGAATTTCTGATTGAGAGCCAAGAAGGGCTGGACCGCATGGAGCGCTGTCTGACCGATCTGGAGGAGCGGCCGCAGGATGCGGAACTCATTGCAGAGATATTCCGCGCGGTGCATACGATCAAGGGAACCACCGGGTTTCTTGGCTTCAAACGGCTGGAAACGCTGGCCCATGCCGGAGAAAACCTGCTGGGCCTGTTGCGCGAGGGCAAGCTGATCGCCGGCCATGAGATGATCACCGGCCTGCTGCAATTGCTCGACGGCCTGCGCTCGATTCTCAAGACGATTGAGACAGAAAACGCAGAGGGCTCGGGCGACGATACGGCACTGATTGGCCGTCTGAAAGAGTTGCAAACGCCAGTCCAGGCAGAGCCCCCGGCACAGGCAGAGCCTCCGGTGCAGACAGAGAAAAAGAAAAAGGCCCGCGCCAAGGCTGGTTCCCGTTCCGCGTCCACTCATCGAGTGGCCAAGGCCGCGCGGTCTGCTGTGTCCGCGTCGGCCTCCTCAGCCGTGCCCGTTGCAACTGCCTCTACGCCAGCGCTGGCCGCTCCGGCGCCGGCTCCCGCGCAGACTGCTCCAGCCGCCCAGCCGGCAGCGCCTGTTCCCTCCGCGTCACCTGCGCCCAAGGCTTCCGCAGCAGCCCAGAGCGAAGTCGCCCAGCCGCGCGTTCAGGGAACGGCCGCCGAGAGTACGTTGCGCGTGGACGTGGCCGTGCTGAACTGGATGATGAACCTGGTGGGCGAGCTGGTGCTCACCCGCAACCAGATCTTGCAGGCCACGGCTGCCGATCCTCACATGACGATGCTCTCCCGCCGCCTCGACATGGTGACGGCCGATCTGCGCGAATCGGTGATGAAGGCCCGGATGCAGCCGGTTTCGAACATCTTCGGCAAGATGCCGCGCATTGTGCGGGACTTGTCGCAGTCGCTGGGCCGCCGCGTCCGCTTGCAGGTCGAGGGCCAGGATACCGAATTGGACAAAAGCCTGCTCGAGGCCATCAAGGACCCGCTTACCCACGCGGTAAGGAACTCGATGGACCATGGCATTGAGCCGCCCGACGAGCGCGAGGCCTCCGGCAAGAACCCCGAAGGGATTCTCAAGTTGCGGGCCGCGCAGGAGGGAAGCCATGTGATCGTCGAGGTCACAGACGATGGCGCCGGGATCGATGTCAAGAAGGTGGTCAAGAAGGCGATCGAGCGCGGACTTATCAAGGCGAACCGCGTGGCGCAACTGGGCGAGCGCGAGCAGATGCAACTGATCTTTTTGCCCGGCCTGTCCACCTCCGATGTCGTGACCAACGTCAGCGGCCGCGGCGTGGGCATGGACGTGGTTCGCACCAACGTGGAAAGAATCGGCGGCAAGGTCGAGATCGATTCCCGCCTCGGCAAGGGAACCACGCTTCGCATGCGCATTCCGCTGACACTGGCGATCATCCCCGCGCTCATTGTGCGCAGTCTGAACCAGAGCTTTGCGCTGCCGCAGGGAGCACTGTCGGAACTGGTGCATATTTCCGCGTCGCAGGCCGCAACGGCGATCGAGTGGATTGAGAATGTGCCTCTCTATCGGCTGCGCGGCAAACTGTTGCCACTGGTCTTTCTAGATCGGCTGCTGCTGCCCGGCGTCGAGCACAAAGCAGCCTCCGAGCGGGACAACTTCATCGCCGTCCTCGACGCCGATGGCCGACGCTTCGGTCTGGTCGTTGACGGGCTGGCCGACCCGGAGGAAATCGTCGTCAAGCCGCTGTCCGCGGTTCTGAAGGACATTGGCCTATTCTCTGGAGCAACCGTCCTTGGGAACGCCGATCTGGCATTGATTCTTGATCCGGGGGCGATTGCCATGCGCTCCGGAGTGACCCTGAGCGAAGAAAAGGTTGCGCACGATGCCGAAAACGAAGACGGTGTGGCCGCCAGCAGCATCGAGTATTTGCTGGTCGATGCGGACGGCCGCCGGGCCGCGGTGCCGCTGCAAGATGTGCTGCGCATCGAGCAGCTTCCGTTCCAGCGCATCGAGTATATCGGCAGCCGTCCGGTGCTTAATTTTGATGGATGCCTGTTGCCGATTGAGGATTCGGGAGGCGTGCTGTCCGCAGCCCAGGGCAATCCCCAAGCACAGATCATCGTGGTTGTTTGCCGGGAGGGAAAGCGTCATGTGGGCATTGCTGTTTCGCATGTCCTGGATGTGGCTGCCGGCAGCGATCTGTTCGATGCCGGCACCACGCAGCAGACGAGCGGCGTCACGCTGCTGAAGGATCGCGTGACCGGCGTGGTTGACCTGAGCAGCGTGGCGCCGCTTCCGGTCGCGGAACAGGCGCAGCCAGAGTGGAGTCAGATGGGGGAGACGGTGGCATGAGCACAGCAACAGTTGCATTGCAAGACAAGGAAACACCAGCGGCGATGATGGTCGAGATGTGTTCGGTTCGTCTGGGCAAGATGCTGTTCGGCGTGCCCATCACCCATATCCTGGAGATTGTGGGTTCAACCCGGCCGCGGCCGGTTCCGCTGGCTCCGGCTTTCGTTGGCGGACTGATTCACTACCGCGGCGACGTGCTCACCACCGTGAGCCTGCGCCAATTGTTGGATCTTCCGCTTCTGGAGAGGCCCCAGGATCTTCTGGTGCTGGAGAGCTCCGCTGGGTGCTTCGGGTTGCTGGTGGACTCGGTCGGCGAGGTCCTGACCGTTTCGTCGGCCGATCACGAACCCAATCCCTCGATTCTCGACGAGCGCCGGAGAGCACTGTTTGACGGCGCTTACAAGCTCAAGGACAGCCTGCTCATCCTGCTTGATCCCGAGAAGTTGGACCCCATGCGCCTGAGCGCGGTCCTGGCGTGAAAAGACGAGATTCTTGCAGAATTATTCTCGGGCTATTGATTGTGTCAAGGCACGACTGAAATCGTGCCCTAGGAAGATACAAGCGTGGACGATGACGTCCACGCTACAGCCGGTCTCCCACCCATCGGACAAAGACGTCCGATGGATGGGGCACAGTTTCATCCTCGTGGGTCTACGAAGATGGTGGACGACTGGCACATTTTGCAGCCAATGGAATTTTGCAAGAAGCTTAGTACTACAGTTGTACTTGCTTCGGATCTTCTCGTTCCGGGCCTAAAGGCCTCGATTTATGGGAGATTTTTCAGGGGCCTGAAGGCCCCTGCTCCCTCCGAATTGCCGATTTACAACTGTAGTATTAGGCGCATGAGGATTTTTGTCTGGAGGTGACCATGCGAGCACTGATTGTCGACGACTCCCGCTTTGTGCGGGGGTACGTGCGCGGACTGCTCGAAGAGAAGGGATTTGCGTGCGAAGAGGCTGCCGACGGCCAGGCTGGCATGGAGTGTTTGAACTCGGGAGTTCCCTTTGACCTCGCCTTGGTGGACTGGAATATGCCGGTGATGAGCGGACTGGAGATGCTGCATAGAATGCGCTCGGAAGGGTATCGCGACATCAAGGTCATGATGGTTACCACGGAGGCCGAAAACGACTTCATCCTTCGCGCCCTCGACGCCGGCGCGGACGAATACCTGATGAAGCCCTTTGACGACGAAGCCCTGACGGGAAAATTAGCCATGCTCGGCTTGGTGAAGGACTGATGGCGCCCATTCGGACGACCCGCATTCTCATCGTGGATGACTCGGTCGTGATGCGGAATCTTCTGCGCTCGGTGGTATGCGCCGAGGACGGCCTGGAAGTGGCGGGGACGGCGGCGGATGGTGTGTCAGCCTTGAACTCCATCGAAACGCTTCATCCTGATCTGGTTCTGATGGACGTGGAGATGCCGGTAATGGATGGCCTGGCAACCCTTAGAAGACTGCGTGCCCGGGGCCACAAAATGCCGGTCATCATGTGCAGTTCGCTCACCCAGCGCGGAGCCAGCGTGACCATCGAAGCGCTGGCCTGTGGGGCTTCCGACTACGTGGCCAAGCCAGCCGGGCAATCTGGCCGCGAGGCGGCTCTTCGGACGCTTTCCCGGGATATGATTCCCAAGATTCGTGCTCTTACCAGTCAGCCGAAGCCAGCTGTTCCCAATGTTTCGCAAGCCTCGCTGATGGCGCCTGTGGCGCCGGTTTCCACGGTCCAGCCGATTTCGTCAATCCCGGTTGCGCTGGCCATCGGCGTTTCCACAGGCGGTCCGGCCGCACTCGACATCCTGCTTCCCGCGCTGCCTGCCGGTTTTCCGCTTCCCGTCTTGATTGTGCAGCATATGCCGGAGTTGTTTACGAGCCTTCTTGCAGAACGGCTCAACGAACGCTGCCCGCTGCATGTGCAGGAAGCCGTCGAGGGCGTCCCGGTGCGTGCCGGAAGCATTTACATCGCCAAGGGCAACTGGCACATGGTGGTCCTGGCAGCTTCGCGTAGCGGCTCGCCGGCCACGCTGCATCTGAACCAGGAACCACAGGAAAACCACTGCCGCCCCGCTGTTGACGTGCTCTTCCGGTCAGTGGCCGCAGTCTACGACGCCGGAGCGCTCGCCGTGGTGCTCACCGGCATGGGTTCAGATGGGATGATGGGCTGCCGCGTGATTCGCGATCACGGCGGCAGTGTGCTGGCCCAGGATGAGGCCACCAGCGCGGTGTGGGGCATGCCAGGCGCGGTGGCCCATGCGGGATTGGCTCAACGAGTGTTGCCTTTGAATGACCTTGCCCCTGAAATTCTCCGGCTCGTCAGCCGGACGCATTCGGAAGTCAGCGAGCTTTGGGGATCGGTGGCCTAGTCATGCAAACCTTGGCAGGCGTCGACTACGGCTATCTTCGCAAAATTGTTTTCAGGTTCTCGCAGAACGTGCTCGACCCGTCGCGCGACTACCTCTTTGATGCTCGTCTCAGCCGCCTGTTGCGCGACCAGGGCATGACCGACTTGGATGAACTTGTCGAGAGCCTCAGGCGCAAAAAGAGTCCGGCGCTCGAACGCTCGATTGCCGAGGCCATGACCATCAATGAAACCAGCTTCTTCCGCGATAGCCATCCCTTCGAGCTGCTGCGCCTGGAATTGCTGCCCAAACTCATTGAGTCTCGCCGGCCCGCGCGCAGCCTCCGCTTCTGGAGCGCAGCCTGCTCCAGTGGCCAGGAGGCTTACAGCCTGGCCATGCTGATGCGCGAGTCTTTTCCCTCTCTCGCCGGCTGGAATATTCGCATCGAGGGTACAGACATCTGCTCCGAGGTGGTCGAGCGCGCTCTGGCCGGCTGCTATCACCGCGTCGAGATAAACCGCGGTCTGCCTGCCCGCTTCGTGGTTCGCTACTTCGACCACGAAGGCGAGAATTGGACGGTCAAGCCGGAGATTCGCGGGATGTGCAACTTTCGCCAGGCCAACCTGTGTTCGTCGCCGCCGCCCTTCAACCGCATCGATGATCGCTTCGACGTCATTTTCCTGCGTAATGTCATGCTCTACTTCTCGCAGGAGACCCGCAGGACGCTGCTGGAGGGGATTCACCGGTTGCTGGCCCCCGACGGCATCCTTTTCCTGGGGGCCAGCGAGCAGCCCGCCGATCCTTCCATCTGGACCTCGGAACTTGCTGGCGGCACCTGCCATTTCCGTCCGCGCCAGCCAGAATAACCGTCAGACCGGCATGTGCGCCGGCTTGGCCGAAGCCATGAATCGCTCGCCTTTGCTCGTTGACGCACAAAAACCCAGGCCTCTATTGCGAGACCTGGGTTTTTGTGTTTCCGTATGAGCTTGAACGAAGGAACTAGGCGCGGAGCTTCAGGCGCATCATTCCGGCCAATCCCAGCAGCCCGGTGCCCAGCAGCAGGAGGCTGCTTGGCTCAGGTACGGAGGGCGGATCGAGCTTTTCCTGCGTAAAGACAAACTGAACGTCGTTGTAGTCCAGATCGGAGTTACCGTTGGCGCCTATCTTCTTGGGGTCATATGGCAAATCTTCAAAACCCACATAGGTTCCTGCGGGAACGGTGGTGGTACCCAGGATGCCGCCGCTATATGCGGTTGCATAGACGTGATTGAGTCCATCGTAGCTATCGCTGGCAATCGATGAAAAAGTGTATTTGTTCGTCTTGCCTGAAAGAGTCTCGTTAATCAGCAAAAACTCAAGCTTGTCGCCCGCAGCGAAAGAGCCGAAATCGATCTCTGTGCCAGCCTTGGTCGTCTTGTTGTTGAACGTGGGCGTTGATGACTTGCCCGAGGTCAGATCAACGATCTCAATAACGTCTGTGTCACCTGCGCTGGCGCCGTAGTAGTATGCGTCGATATCGCCACCAGTTGCCGTGAATGTGCTTGCAGGCGCGACTGTTCCTACATTGGCGTACGGAATGGCATCAGCCTTGGACTGCGCAGCAAACGCCACAAGGGCCGCAACTGTAGCAACGATAGTCAGAGCTTTTGTCAGAGCTTTCATCAGGTCTCAACCTCTCAGAAATTTGAACGGAGCCTGCTTCCTTTGCAGGGGGGCTGTTTCTCCGAATCTGCTATTAGAATTGCAATTGAGTGGCCAAATGTATCTTTATGATAAGAGAGATGTTGTGTTTTTAATGCTTCACGAAATATGCAAATCTTTGCACTTCTCGAGTGGAAACAAATTGCCACTTTACTTCCACGGCGTCCAGGCAAAGGTACTTGTTTTGCCAGACATAAGCAGGGCATTATGGCAAGTTCTTGGCTGTTTCTTTGAGAAAAACCGCTCGTTTTCACCCGTTCAAGAGCCGGTCCACCTCGGCATGGAGCCGGGCCGTGATCTCTGCCTCGGTCTCTTCCAGGGCAAACCGAATCGGCTGGCCCACGTGCACTTCGATCTTGCCTGAGCGGAACCAGCGCCGATCGCCGGCCTTCAATTCGCCCAGCCCGCGAATCGCTACCGGCAGCACCAGGGTTCCAGACTCCTTCGTGAGCAGCCCGATGCCTCCACGGAAGCGCGCTAGAGTCCCCTCCGCCGAGCGCGCCCCCTCGGGAAAGACCAGCACGTTGTATCCGCGATCCAGTGCTTCTCCGGCGTGCTCGAAACTGCGTTGGAAGTTCCGCCAGCGCGGCAAGGGAAAGACGTTGAAGAGCGCCGTAAGCAGTAGGTAAATCAGCGGTCCCGGCAGATAGAATTCCTTGCGGCCCCGAGCACGCTCGGGATTGCGGAAGTGCCGGTAGTCCTCCAGCATATCTCCGGCCATGGCCGCCGCGATCCGCCGCCGCACCGGTTCCGGCAGAGCGTACTGGACCAACGGGCCATCGAAGGTTGTCACGTGGTTGGAGACGATCAGCATGGGCTCATCGCAGTGCAGCGTCTCGGGCGCGACCACCTTGGGGTTTGCCAGCAGGCCAACCAGCGGACGCATGAGGGCTTCGACAAAAGCGACCCGCAGCCATTGAATGGGAGGGAGCCATGGCCAGTGGGGGTAGATGTAACGGGCTGGCGCGGTTTCAGCGGAAGCGGAAAAAGGCGCAATCGGCGAGGCTTTTTCCTCAGGGGCTAAAGCCCCCGTTGATTTGGCCGCATTTGCGGCACGACTAAAGTCGTGCCCTGACACAGAACATCGTTTTTCCGGAGCCTGTAAAGCCGCACGTTCCATTGGTCGTATTTGCGGCACGAATGAAGTCGTGCCCTGACACATCGCGTCGTCTCGAAAGTATTTGCCCGGAGCCTGTACATTCGTTTGCTCACTTTCGAGGCTGGGGGCTTCATCCTCTTCGCGTTCTTCTGCTTTAGGGGCGGGCGTCCTTGCCGCCCGCGCGCCCTCGGCTTTTCCGGCCACCAACACGCGCAGTTCTCCCAGCGTTTGCACCTCTTCCAGCAGGCCGCTCTCGGGCGACATGCCCAGACGCTCTTCCAGAGATGCCGCCAGTTGCACACGGCTCAGGCTGTCCAGATGCAAATCCTCGGTCAACCGCAGTTCGTCTCCGACGCCGGACGGGGCCTCGCCGGAAATCTGCGCGATCAGCGCCAGCAGCCAGTCCGACGAGGCTCCAAAGGCGCTTGTTGATGCGTTCTTGTTTGTGCGGGGCTTCGCGGCTGCTGCCTGGATTTCAGCCAGCCACGCTTCGACCACCTTGCGCCTGACCTTGCCGGTCGAGGTGCGCGGCAGGTCCGGCTCCGGCCACAGCACCCAGCGGCGCAGCCGTTGAAACTCCGCCAGCCGCTGGTTGGCGCGCTCGATGGCAGATGCTGCTCCATCGCCGCTGCCACGCATTGCCAGCACGGCGCAGGGCTCCGTTCCGGAGGCCGTTTCCATGGGCACCACGGCACAGCCCGCCACGCCCGGCTCCTGCTCGATGGCCGCTTCGAGGTCTTCGGGGTGCAGGTTCACGCCCGCCGCGGTCACAATGACCTCGCTCTTGCGGCCCACGAAGCGCAACTCGCCGCCCGGCTGCGTCTCGGCCAGATCGCCAGTGGCCAGCCATTCGCTCTCGCGCGGCTGCAACGCCCCGTGAGACCAGCTTGCGCCGGAGATCATCGGGCCCCGCACCAGCACTTCGCCGTCCGGCCCGAGCTTCACCTCGCGCCCCGGCAGCGGCTTGCCGATGCTGCCCCGCGCCACATGGAAGGGGTGGTTCAGCGTAATCAGCGCGCTGGTTTCCGTCATTCCGTAGCCCTGCACCACGACAAATCCAAGAGAGTTCCAGAACTGCTCCAGCGCTCCGCCCAGCGCACCGCCGCCGGAGATCAGCGCCCAGAACTTCAGACCGAATTCGTTGTGAACCGCGCGGAAACGCCACCAGCGCTGCCACGCGCGAATGCCGTTGGACGCGGCAAGCTGCTCCGCCAAGCCGGGATGGTTGGTTTCCAGATGCGTCTTCAAGAGCGCCATGACGCGCGGCACGGCGGCCAGCACGCTGATGCGCTCGCGCTTGATGGTCTCAACGAGCCTTGACGCCACCAGACGGCTCTCGAAATGCACTTCGGCGGCAAAGATGACGGGCACCCACAGGCCCATCGTCTGTCCGAAGACGTGGCTCAGGGGCAGCGTGTGCAGAAAGCGCAGTGGATGAAAGGGCCGCTCATAGCGCATGTAAGGCTGCGCGCCCTGCTCAATGGGCTCGACGCTGGCCAGCACGTTGCCGTGGGTCAGTACCACGCCTTTGGGGTCGCCGGTGGTGCCGGAAGTAAACAGAATTTCGAGCGGCGTCTCGCGCGAGAGTCCTTCGACCGGACCGGCCTCTTCGGCGGGCAGCGCGCCGGGCCAATCCTCAAAGGCAAGTCGCGGCCACTCGTCGGGCAACTGCCTCAGCAGCAGCGCATCGCCAACGGCCAGCTTGGGCCGCACATCGGCCGCCACACGCGAGGCAAACTCGGCGGTTCCGTAAGCGTCCAGCGGGACGGCCAGAGCGCCGCGAAGGATGCAGCCATGAAAAGCGGCAATCCACTCCGCGCTGTTTTCTCCCCAAAGCAGAACCCGGTCGCCCTCGCCGATGCCTCGTTGGGCCAGTAATGCGGCAAAGCGCCCTGCCAGATGAGCGATTTCTCCATAGCTGGTCGCGCGCCGCCGGTTGCCCCGGTAGCGGACCACCGCGATCTGGCGGTCGTAGCGGCGAAAGTCGTCGAGTAGTGTAGCTAAATGATCTCGCATGATAGTTTCGGCAAGATCATGGTAGCAGCGCTAACTGAAACCGGCGCGGCAGATCGCTCCGCCGTGCCGGCTTTTCATCGATCGAAAAGCTGTTATTGATCAGGCCCAGAAGAAATGCATTGGCTTCCCACCTTTGCGCCAGAAAAAAGGCGCAAAGATGGGGCACGGTGACAGTATACGGTGACAGTATTTGGTAAGCCTCTGATTAAGTTCCATTCACATCGAGCATTCCCTCAGGGGCTAAGGCCCACGCTGATTTTGCTGGCTTTATGTACGGGCTAAAGCCCGTACCCTTCAAGACTTCGACGTATTCAGAACTTCCTTGGTTGCCGGATCGATAGACTCTCATTACGATCCCAAATCAAGCTGCTTGATCTGGTCCTTCAGAATGGTGGCTGAGTTTTCGAGGGCGGCCTGCTCGCCGGATGGCAAATCGACCTGCAAGACGCGCTCTACGCCATTCTGAGAAACAATGGAGGGAACTCCCAGACTCAGGCCTTTCAGTCCGAATTCTCCATCCAAGACCGAAGAAACCGTGAGCACTCCGTGCTGGTTGCGCAGGATGGCCGCGGCAATCTGCGTCAACGCCAAACCGACGCCAAACCACGTGGAACCCTTGTATTCAATGATGTGATAGGCAGAATGCCGCACTTCTTCAGCGATCTTGGCGCGGTTCGTCCTTAACTCTCCGCATTGCGCGCATTGGCCGCAATACTGATCCATCGACAGGCCGGCCACGTTCGTCATGGACCAGGCGGGGAACTCGCTGTCTCCGTGCTCGCCCAGAATGTAGCCATGAACATTATGCACATCCACGCCGCAGTCCTTGCTCAGCAAATAACGGAAGCGCGCGCTGTCCAGAACCGTGCCGGAGCCGATGATGCGCCCGCGAGGCCAGCCGGAGCGCTTGTAGGCCGCATAGGTCAGAATGTCCACCGGATTGCTGACCATCAAGACTACGGCGGAGGACTTCTGCGCCACGATTTCATCCATGATTTCGTTGATGATCTTGACGTTTCGTTGCAGCAGATCCAGACGGGACTCGCCGGGCCGTTGCTTCGAGCCTGCGGTAATCACAATCATGTGCGCATCGGCAAAATCACTTTCCTGCGCTTCGCGGATTTGGACGGAAGGGAAGAAAGCCTGACCATGAGCCAGATCGAGGACTTGCCCCAGGGCCAGCTCACGCCGGGAATCCTTCAAAACAATTTCGTCGGCCAAGCCACTTTGAGCCAGCGTGTAGGCGAATGTCGAGCCAACCGCGCCGGCGCCAACAATCACAACCTTCCTCGGTTTCCAAGGGGCATTGTTCATTTGTCTTTCCTCCGTTGTGGTGCAGCTTCTCTTCGGTGCTGCCGAAATCTCATGTTTTCATCGGCTTCAAGCTGTTGTCTGTTCTATAGATGCCCGCCGGGTGCCTATAGGAGCGCATTTTTTAAGGCTTGTGAGACTTTGCTGGCCGCTGGAAAGTGGAAGAGCGGGGAAAAATCAACAGGATAACTAAGCCGCACGGCCTTTCGATGGTGCGAATTGTCGCCTTTGAGCGATCTTGCCGTCATAATCGATAACCTGATTATGATTAGCCATTTGAGGCTGATAATTAAAGCGTCAGTTGAATTTATAAACGCGCCTTCTAAGCCAAAGAAAAACGCCCGGCGACGCCTGTTCGCCGGTCGTTCCGCATCGCAGGCCGTTGCCAGAAAAACTGCAATCCACCCTGCCCGCGGGCGGTATTTCCCTTTGCAAAGTAGAATAGAAGCATGGGAATTGAAAGCGTGAAGAAGATTGCCGAGGCGGATTTCCCCACCCGCTGGGGAGCTTTCCGCATTCTGGGCTTTGAAGGACGGTTAGCGGCTGCGCCTGCCAGCGATAAATGCAAGAGCGGAAAAGAGATCGAGGGGCTGGTGGCTCTCGTGATGGGCGACATTCATTCCGCGCCCCCGGTGGTGCGGATCCACTCGCAGTGCCTGACGGGAGATGTGTTTGGCTCGCTGCGCTGCGACTGCCGTCTGCAACTGGAAATGGCCCTGGGCAGAATCGCCGAAGAGGGCTCGGGCATTCTGCTCTACGAGCAGCAGGAGGGGCGCGGCATCGGGCTGATGGCCAAGCTGAAGGCCTACGAACTGCAGGACCATGGCCGGGATACGGTCGAAGCCAATGTCGAACTGGGTTTTGCCCCCGATTGCCGCGAGTACGAACTGGCGGGCAAGGTGCTCAAGCTGCTCGGCGTCTCCCAGATCCGCCTGATGACCAACAACCCGGAGAAGGTGGAGGCTATGGAAGCGGCTGGAATCACCGTCACCGAGCGCATTTCCGCCGAGGTCGAGGTGCAGGATAGCTTTGCTGGGTACCTGCGCACCAAGCACGAGAAGATGGGGCACATCCAGGATTTTGCCGAGAATATCTGACTGGCCGTTTGATTGGATGCGCAGATCGTATTGTGGCTTCGTGTCTTGTAACAAGGCACGGATTCAGACGTGACTCAGAGGCGACAAAAACGTGTTGGTCTTTACAGGCTGCGAAAAAAGGCACGGAATCAGCCTGTTCGGGAAGGCGGGTTTCGCAGGGGCTAAAGCCCGCATCTTTACCTTGTTGCAGTTACGGCACGACAAAGCCGTGCCCTGTTACAGAGCACAGCCCGTTGCCCCTTGGGTCGCCATGCCGTGCTAAGTTGAAATTCAGATTCCAGAAATAGATGAATTCCTGATTAAGTGCTTTATTTTGCAGAAAACTATTGAAAATCCGGCACGAGCTGACTAAACTCTAATCACTCTTCTCTTTTGATGTTTTTGTGTTGCCTTGGCGAATCCGTTTCAGAGGTGTACACATGATTTGCCCGAAGTGCCAATCTTCGTCCTTGTCGGTCATTCCGTCCGAGATCCGTCTCTACCGTAACCGCCATCGCACACTTAGCCATCCACCCATGACGCCGTCGCCCGACATAACAGTTTGCCTCGATTGCGGCTGGTCGGAGTTTTCGATTCCACGCTCCTGGCTTTCGGCCGGATGGCTGCGTTCGATGCGAACGGAGACTCAACCAGCCCAGGCCTCGACCGTTTCCGGGAAAGAGGCCGTACTGTCCCGATAGCGGCGTAAACAGCTTTATGTCGTCAATTCCTGCGGCTGGCTGAGGCACCCCGCGGAGCTTCGGGAGATCCCTGCGGCGCAAACATGTCATCGCGCAAAAAAAGGCCCCCGGCCTAAGCTGGGAGCCTTTTTGCTCATACGCCCAAAGGCGCGGTTTAGTACATGCCTTCCATGCCGCCGCCGTGGCCGGCCGGAGCTGCAGACTTGGGCTCAGGAATCTCGACAATCAGGGCTTCGGTGGTCAGCAGCAGGCCAGCGATCGAGGCCGCATTCTGCAGAGCCGTCCGGGTGACCTTGGTCGGGTCGATGACGCCGGCCTTCACCAAGTCCTCATAGGAAGAGGTCGCGGCGTTGTAGCCGAAGTCCTGGTCCTTGTATTCGAGAACCTTGGCAACCACCACAGCACCCTCTTCGCCGGCATTGGCGACGATCTGGCGCAGAGGCTCTTCGAGCGAACGGCGAACGATCGTGGCGCCGATCTTCTCGTCGCCCTTGAGTGTGGCGATCAAAGCCTCGACCGCGGGAATGGCGCGCAGCAGAGCCACGCCGCCGCCCGGGACGATGCCTTCCTCGACAGCCGCACGAGTTGCGTGCAGCGCATCCTCGACGCGAGCCTTCTTCTCCTTCAGCTCGGTCTCAGTCGCGGCGCCCACCTTGATGATGGCAACGCCACCAACAAGCTTGGCCAGCCGCTCCTGCAGCTTCTCCTTGTCGTAGTCCGAGGTGGTCTTCTCGATCTGCGTGCGGATCTCCTTGACGCGGCCTTCAATCTCCGAAGGCTTGCCGGCACCGTCGACGATGGTGGTGTTGTCCTTGTCGATGGTGACGCGCTTGGCCTTGCCCAGGTCCTCGAGCTTCACGCCTTCCAGCTTGATGCCCAGATCCTCGGTAATGGCCTTGCCGCCGGTCAGGATCGCAATGTCGCCCAGGATCGCCTTGCGGCGGTCACCGAAGCCTGGCGCCTTGACGGCAGCCACATTGAGCGTTCCGCGCAGCTTGTTGACCACCAGAGTTGCCAGAGCCTCGCCCTCGACATCCTCGGCGATGATCAGCAACGGCTTGCCGCCGCGGGCAACCTGCTCCAAGAGGGGCAGCAGATCCTTCATCGCGCTGATCTTCTTCTCGTAGATCAGGATGTAGGGATCTTCCAGAATCACTTCCAGGCGCTCGGTGTCGGTGACAAAGTAGGGGCTCAGGTAGCCGCGGTCAAACTGCATTCCGTCGACCGTCTCCAGACCCGTGTGCATGGTCTTCGACTCTTCGATGGTGATGACGCCATCCTTGCCCACAACCTTGACCGCTTCGGCGATGATGTCGCCGATCTCCTGGTCGCCGTTGGCCGAGATCGCGCCCACCTGGGCTACGGTGCCTTCGGTGACGGGCTTGGACAACTTGCCCAGTGCGCCGCCCTCGGCCCACTTGCCGTCCTTGTCGCGGGTGCCGATGATCGTCGCTACGGCCTTGTCGATGCCGCGCTTCAGAGCCGTCGGATTGGCTCCGGCTGCAACGGTCTTCACGCCCTCGCGATAGATCGACTGCGCCAGGACCGTGGCCGTCGTTGTGCCGTCACCGGCCACATCGCTGGTCTTTGAAGCAACTTCCTTCACCAACTGCGCGCCCACGTTCTCCAGCGGGTCCTGAAGGTCAATTTCCTTGGCGACCGTCACGCCGTCCTTGGTGATGGTCGGCGAGCCGAATTTCTTTTCAATTACGACGTTGCGGCCCTTGGGGCCGAGTGTTGCCTTGACGGCGTCCGCCAGCGTGTTGACGCCGCGCAGGATCGCCTGACGGGAATCTTCACCGTGCAAAATCTGCTTTGCCATGCTGTAACTCTCCTCAATTAGTTGTCAGCTGACAGTTGCCAGCTAACAGTTATCGTTGTCTGTCATAAGCTGCGAGCTGTTAGCTGTGAGCTATTTCTTGATGATGCCGAGGACTTCTTCCTCGCGCATGATGATGAATTCTTCGCCGTCCAGCTTGATCTCTGTGCCGGAGTACTTGCCGAAGAGAATGTTGTCGCCGGCCTTCACGTCCAGAGGGAACACCTTGCCCTCGTCGTTGGACTTGCCCTTGCCCACGGCGATGACCTTGCCCTCTTGGGGCTTTTCTTTGGCGCTGTCCGGGATGATAATGCCGCTGCTGAGCTTGATTTCGCCCTCTTCCAAACGGCGGACGAGGATGCGGTCATGGAGCGGAGTAAATGATGTTGCTGCCATTGTTTCGCTTCTCCTTCACACGCGGTCAGGGTTGATCCCCGCCGCGAGGGTTAAATATTTCTTTCAAAAACCTTGGAATCTGCAGGTTGCGGCTTCTAGAACCGAAGCGGCCGACCCAGACGAGCACTTCCGCCAGCGGAATGCTGGCACTCTCGCCTTCCAATTGCTAACGATAGGCAAAAGAAGGGCAGACTGTCAAGTATATTCTATAAAACTTGAGTGAATTGCACTCATGTAACATTACTAATTGGTAGGCAATGCCGAACTGGAGCTGGGGGTAGGCCAGATCTTCGACGGAATTGGGCTGTTTGCGTGACTCGACGTCGCATTACTCGTGGTGTATAAAAGCGTGATCGAGGTGCGCCGGATCTGCAAGAATGCGTTCCTCAGGGGCTAAAGGGAGAGGAGATCCCCCGCCTTTGGCGGGGTGGCAGTAGTAGTTTGACATTTACGGGAGTAAGCCTTTAAGTCGGTTCTAGCCGATGTCGTTGCAAGAAGTAAGATGAATGGGCTTTTGCTTTTGTTCTTGCTTTTGCTTCGGACGGTTGCGAAAAGGCCCCTTTGAGGGGCCAGCAACCGTAAAGCCACCGGCTCTGCCGGTGGATACTTACAGCCCTCTTTTATTTTCTGCATCTTGCGACACGATTGAAGTCGTACCCTAGCAAGAAACAAAAATGCGAGTTCAACAAAAAAACAAGGCTATGGAGTTCTATGGACTCCCACCCATCGGACAAAAACAAAGACGTCCGATGGATGGGGCACAGCTTTATCTCGCGCGGGTCGGTAAAGCAGGTGTGGGATTGCCTTTCTAAATACCTTTTACAAGTCTTTCCGCGGCATGCAAAGCCCATCGCTGTTGCGCCTGCTTCTCATGGGCCTGAAGGCCTCTGCTCCCTCCGAGAACTGACCTCTGCACCAAATGGCTGCATACGCCGCGGAAGCGGAATCAAGATGCACTTGCCCGGGCTGGGCAGGGAAGCAAATGATTTAGAAAGCCGATTGGATGCCGGAATGGACAACGCGATACTATGAGTATCATGCTTTCTCGTTCCCAAGTTCGTTTCGGTGTTGTCGTGGCCTCGCTTGTCCTGGTCCTCTCGTTGCTGACAGCTGGCGCGCAGCAAAAGGATTCTGATCGCGGCCGCAAGTTCAAAGCCGCTCCGGCGACCGCCCGCATTGAGGTCACCGTTCTGCGCGATGTCAATGGCAGGCCCATTGAGAACGCCGCCGTCATCTTCCATGGTGTGCATGACAAGAGCAACATGGAACTGAAGACCAACGAAGACGGCAAAACCGTCATTGATGTGTTGCCCATTGGCGAAACGGTGCGCTTGCAGATTATCGCCAAAGGCTTCCAGACTTTTGGTGACGACTACGAGGTTGACAAGCCTGAGTTCGGCATCGAGATTCGCATGAAGCGTCCTGGTGAGCAGTATTCCATTTACAAAGATCACCATGATGCGGTTCAGGGTGGCAAGGTTCCAGATACAGCCAAACCGGACGCGGATAAGCCGGACGCGGACAAACCGGCGAAACCGGATGCGGACAAGAGCGCGCCGGCTCCCGCCTCGAAGGACAAGCCCGAACCGGACCAGCAGCCCAGCCAGTCTCAGACGAAGTAAAGGGACGCCTCTGGGCGATGAGTACCCAACCGCTTTTCGGCAAATCGGCATTGGTGACCGGCGGCGCGCGGCGCATGGGCCGGGGGATTGCGCTGGCCTTGGCGCAGGGCGGCGCGGATGTGGCTATTACCTTTCGCAGCTCCCGCGCAGAAGCCGCTCAAACCGTGAGTGAAATCGAGAGTCTTGGCGGCCACGCCCTGGCCGTCGAGTGCGATGTGCGCTCAGAAGCCTCGGTGCGTTCTGCCGTTGCCGCCGCCGTGAGCCGCTTCGGGCGGCTCGACCTTGTGGTCAACAATGCCGGTATTTTCGAGAATGCGCCGCTCGACAGCCTCAGCCTCGACCAGTGGGATGCGGTCTTTGAGACCAATGCTCGCGGACCCTTTCTGGTGGCGCGCGAGGCGTTGCCGTATCTGCGCGCCGCCAAGGGCCGGATCGTCAACATTGGTTCACTGGGGGGCATTCATGCCTGGGCTGGCCATGCGCACTATTGCGCGTCGAAGGCCGCCGTGCACATGCTCACGCAGGCCATGGCCAAGGCCTTTGCTCCCGAGGTCAGCGTCAACTGCGTCGCTCCGGGCTGGATCAAGATGGATGAGGACTCAGGCGAGCAAGCCGCTCACTTTGCGGCGAAAACCCCCATGCAATGCAACGGAAGCGTGCAGGACGTGGCGCAAGCTGTGCTTTTCTTTGCCGCGGGACCGCACTTCATCACCGGCCAGGTGCTGGCCGTCGATGGTGGATTGGGATTGTAAAAGGGGATGATTTTCTACATCGAGTGCATGACTTCCCAGGTCCCAAAATCGGGACCTGGGACACCCATTCCTGGTAGAACTTCAGGCCGTCAGAGACCTACCGAGTGAAGAGGCGCTTCAGGAAGCCGACTTTGCGCGGTTTGCTGCCTGAGTCTTCGGGGGTGTTGACTCTGTGCGAAACGGCAAACTTCTTTGCGTGGAACTTCAGCGGCCGATGCTCCCATAATCCCAAAGGCTCCGGCTGGTTTGGCCACGGCGCTCCTTCGACGGCGGCCTGCGGATTGGTCAGGCAGAGCCGCCTTGCCGTCTCCTCGCCGACGCGTTGCGCCACATAGTCGTAGGCCTTTTTCAGATGCGGCGGCCGGCTATTCATGCCGTGCGCGTCGCTGGCCAGAAAGTGAATCCAGTTGCGCCGCAACAGCTCGTTGGAAAAAGCCTCCGCCGTTTTGCCGAAGCGCCCATAGAGGGAGCTGGCGGTGACCTGAACAAAGTACCCGTCGCGCATCCACTCGGCCAACAGTTCGGGCTTGCCCAGCACGACCTGACACCGCTCGGGATGAGTGATGATGAGCTGATAGCCCGCCGAGCGGAGCCTGAACATGGCTTCGGTGATCGACGGAGGAATCGAAGTGTTGGAGAATTCAATCAGCAGGTATCCCTTGCCGTCGATCGAGTAGCGCAAGGGGTTGGCCACGGCGTCCTGGATATTTTCCGCAGTCATGTGGAAGTCGCAGGCCAAGCTCAATTCCATCCGGCCATTCAGCAGCGCGCGCAACTCCGCGTAGCGTTCTTCAATGAGCGCGGGCTGATAGGGGTAGTGTTCGCTGGCGTGCGGGGTGCAGACGATGTGGGTAATGCCATCGGCCGCAGCCTCCCGCGCCATGGCGAGGGAGGTCTCCAGGTCGGGCGAGCCGTCGTCCACTCCATAGAGGAGATGCTGATGGATATCGATCATGGTCAGTTCCCAGTTGCCGCCTGGAAGCCTAGCACTACATCTGTGCTTGCCTCGAATCGCCGCGGTCCGGGCCTAAACAGACTGCGGAAAAAGGCACGGAATCAGACTGTTCGGGAAGGCAGGTTTGGCAGGGGCTAAAGCCCGCATCTTTACCTTGTTGCAGTTACGGCACGACTGAAGTCGTGCCCTGTTACAAAGCAGCCTTTTGAAACATCTTCTAGGAGTTTTTCAGCAGCCTGTAAAGGCCCCTGCTCCCTCCGAATTGGCGATCTACAGCTGTGGTACTAGCGGGTTGCCAGGGCTTCCATCATGGAGGCGAAAATCTTCCAGCCGTCGGTCGATCCTAGCAGGGCTTCGCTGGACCGTTCCGGATGGGGCATGAGTCCCATCACGTTCCTCTTCTCATTGAGAATGCCAGCGATGTTATTCAACGAACCATTCGGATTCGCCTCGGGCGTGACCTCTCCGGCGGGAGTGGTGTAGCGGAAAGCGATCCGGTCTTCGGCTTCCAACTGGTGCAACACTTCCGGCGTGCAGAAGTAGTTGCCCTCCATGTGGGCAATGGGAATCTGCAGGACCTCGCCCTTCGTGAGCTGATTCGTGAAGGGACTGTCGGTGGTTTCCGTGCGCAGATAAACCTGCTTGCATATGAACTTCAACCCCGCGTTGCGCGTCAGGGCGCCGGGCAGCAAGCCGGATTCAGTAAGGATCTGGAATCCGTTGCAGATGCCCAGGACGAGCCCGCCATCGGCGGCAAAGCGCTTGACCGCCTGCATGACGGGCGAAAAGCGCGCAATGGCGCCGGTGCGCAGGTAATCTCCGTAAGAGAAACCGCCCGGAACCAGGACCGCATCCACGCCAGCCAAGTCCTCGGAGTCGTGCCAGAGAAAGGTGACAGGCTGATGAGCCACTTCGGCAATCACGTCGTATGCGTCGTGGTCGCAGTTAGAGCCAGGAAAGACAACAACCCCGAATTTCATGCTTCTAGGGTATCAGCTTCCCGCCGTGGAGAGCGAAGTCCGCTGTCACCAGGGATGCAAAAAAACGAGGAAAAGCTGTTCTTTTGCGTTGAGCGCCTTCAGGGCGGCGAGGTCACGGTTTCTGAAGAGAATCGTACACGGATCATCTGCTGGAAAACGCGGTGTTTTGACCTCCAGTTTGACTCCCACGGCGAATGGTATACTGACACGGTCAGGCGCGTGCCCGCGCCACCATTTTTCACCATACAGAGGCTCTTATGTCCGGCCATTCAAAGTGGGCCACAATCAAGCACAAGAAGGGCGCGCTCGATGCCAAGCGCGGCAAGATATTCACCAATCTGATCAAGGAAATTACTGTCGCTGCCAAGGGCGGCGGCGATCCTGACGGCAACGCCCGATTGCGTGGGGCAATCCTGGCGGCCAAAGCGGAAAACATGCCGCAGGAAAACATCAAGCGCGCCATCCAGCGCGGCACGGGCGAGTTGGCCGGCGTTAACTATGAGGAGATCAGCTTCGAGGGCTACGGTCCCGGCGGCGTCGCCATCATTGTGGATGTGCTGACCGACAATCGCAATCGCGCCGTCAGCGAGATCCGGCACGCTTTTGCCAAGCATGGCGGGAACCTGGGCGAGAACGGCTCGGTCCGCTTCATGTTCTCCAAGAAGGGCGTCATCGCCGTTGAGAAGTCCGCGGCTACCGAAGAGCAACTGATGGATATCGTGCTCGAACATGGCGGCGAGGACCTGAACGACGAAGGCGAGACCTGGGAAATCATTACCGATCCGGCTTCGTATGAAGGCGTTCTTGCGGCCGTGAAGGCTGCGGGCATTCCCACGGTGATGAGTGAAGTGACCATGGTCGCCTCCACCTACACCAAGCTCGAAGGCTCGGCAGCCACGCAGATGATTCGCCTGCTGGAGACCCTGGAAGACTGCGACGACACCCAGAATGTCTATTCTAACTTCGACATGGATGCCGATCAGATGGAAGCCGAGGCCCAGTAGAGCGTTTGCCTTTCACTCACGCCCATGCGTCTCCACGGAAGTTGCCTTTTCGAGAGAAAGAGGCACTCGGCGGCTGGGCACTGGCAAAGGGTAGAAGTGTGCGGGTGTTGAACGTTGCAAGGCTCTGGAAAGGCCGCCGGTTCAGGCGGCTTTTTTATGGAGATTGAAATCCTCTCAGCGAAGGGAAAAACGTTGATCCGAATCGTAAAGCTTTTCGCTTTTATTTGGGTGGCGGGGGCCATGGTTGCCGCTGCTGAAACTGCAGACAGCGCTGCCGTCGCTGCTCCGGTGGCCGTCAATCCTGTGGCCCAGGTTCGCCAGAATATGAGCTGGGAATATGGCCCGTTCGTCAATTGGGGAACCGGCGTGGGCGACCGCTCGGACTACAAATTCCTCTGGGCTGGGGTTCAGTTGGCCAAGCCTCTCAGCCCGGTCGTGCGAGCCGGCATTTTCAGCGGCCAGTTCGAGTTTGGCGGCAACATCATGCCTCTCTGGCAGGCGTACACGCCTGCTCCGCATATGCAGACTTACACCTGCAAGGGAGGCGTCCCCTGTTCTCTGCTGACTGGCGGCGGCACTTATCGCGGCGTCAGCCTGACCCCGGTGATTCTGCGATGGAATTTCCTGACCAGCAACCGCCGCATTCAGCCTTGGTTCCAGGGCGCGGGTGGGCTGATCTATACCACCCACAAGTTCCCGCCGAATCTCATGAGCACAGCGACTATCAATGGCGGGACCAGCGTCTGGAATTTTTCGCCGCAGGGCGGTGTCGGCCTTCACTACTTCACTAGCCCCAAGCGCTCGATCGACCTCGGGGTGAATGGCGTCCACATCTCTTCCGCCTCCCTGGGCGACCGCAATCCAGGCGTCAATGCCAGCATTCAGGTACAGGTCGGCTACACGTTCTGGAAGTAGCTGAGTTGAAAGGAATCATGAGCGGACCGGTGGTCGAGTGCGTTCCGAACTTCTCCGAGGGCACGGATGTCCGGCGGGTCGAGGCGATCGTCGCGGCGATGCGCGTCGAGGGAGTGAGTCTGCTCGACTGGTCCATGGATGCCGCGCACAACCGGTCCGTGGTGACGATTGCCGGCGATCCCGCCGCCGTGGTCGAGTCGGCGGTGCGCGGCGCGGGTGCGGCCGCCGAACTCATTGACCTGACCCGCCAGCATGGGCTTCATCCCCGCATCGGCGCGGCCGACGTGATCCCTTTCGTGCCCATCTCCGGCGTCAAGCTGGAGCAGTGCGTGATGCTGGCCCGGCAGGCGGGGCAGGAAATCTGGCGCCGCTTCAACGTGCCGGTCTACTTTTACGAGGCGGCGGCTTCCCGGCCCGACCGCGTCAACCTGGAAGATGTGCGTCGCGGCCAGTTTGAGGGCTTGCGCGATGCCATTGGCAAGGACTCGTCCCGTCGGCCCGACGTTGGAGGTCCCCAACTTCATCCCACGGCGGGCGCGAGCGCGGTCGGCGCACGTAAATTTTTGGTGGCCTACAACATTTATTTCGATTCGGCGGACGTTGCCATTGCACGCGCCGTTGCCCGTGAGATTCGCGCCTCTTCCGGCGGCCTGAAGGGTGTCAAGGCCCTGGGAGTGCTTGCCCATGGGCGCGCGCAGCTCACCATGAACATTACCGATTATGAGGTCACGCCCGTCTCGCAGGTTTTTCGCACGGCCTCTGAACTGGCGCTTCGCCACAAGGCCGTACCCGTCTCCGGCGAGATCATCGGCCTGCTTCCCGAGGCGGCCTGTGAGCGGGATAGCGAATGGATGCGTCAATTGATTGGGTTCGATGAGCAGACCAAAGTCCTGGAGCGCCGGCTTGCGGCTCCTCTGGCATGGCCGAAAGCGGTATAAGTATCACTGCCGGTTTGAGATGCGCATCGGACACATGTCCAGCAGGTAGAATGAAAATGGAACAGAATTGGTGTTCCTGGCAAGCGATTACCGGGGAGAGCCTGAGATACAAGGTGGGCATTTGCTCCGGAATTCAATAACTGCCACAGATGTGGAGGATGGATTCGTTGAAAACTTTTTTGAGAGTTTCAGTTTCTGCTATCGCTATCTTGTTTGCTGCGGCGGCCTCAGCGCCGGCGGCGCAGTTGTCCACCGATGCTCGCACGTCCATCCCTCATGGCGTGCAGCAATTGGTGACCATCGACTACCACGCCATGGAAAACTCGACTTCGGCGATGGATCTGAAAGAGCGCATCATGCCGCCCGAGCTCAAGCGCTTTGAAGATGCGCTGCACAAGTCCGGCCTGAATGAAAACCACGATGTCGAGCAGTTGGCTTTCGCTCTGTTTCGCGGCAAGGCGGGAGACGAGAGACTGGATACGGTTGGCATTGCGCAGGGGCAGTTCTCCGTGCAGGACATTATTGCCAACTTTCGCAAGCAGAAGCTGAGGCCCACGCTGGTGCGCACCAACAAAGTCTATCCGCTGGCCAAAACGGACATGGTGGTTTGCTTCGTTGACGCCTCCACCATGGTCTTCGGCGATACGGCTTCGGTGAAGAAGGCGCTCGACGCTCGCGATGGCATTACGCCCAACCTGCTCAGCAACGGGCCTATGATGGACGCCATGAAATCCGTGGAATTCGAGCCCTTATGGAGCATCCTCGACCAGAAAGGCACTCAGATCATGATGCGTCAGGTGATCGGCGAGGCTGGTTCGGCTGCCGACTATGAGACCATCAGCAAGCGTCTACAAGCCTCCTGGTACTCGATGGATTTCCAGCACGGCGTCAAGTTCAACCTGACCATCTCGACCAGTGATCCATTTGCCTCGGCCACGCTCTCTTCTCTTCTGTCTGCCGGGCTGACCGTTCGCAAGATGAGCGGCACGGAGGCTGAGAAGCAGGCGTTGAGCGCCACCAGCATTGCCTCCGACGGCGGGCGCATGTCGATCCATTTCGCCACCAACGATGCGCAGTTCATCAGTCTTTTGCAGTCACCGCTCTTCCGCGGCATGGTGCGCTAGAGCGAAACCGGCTTGTTCCAAATACGAGAGGCCCGGGACGATTTCTTCCTGAAATCGTCCCGGGCCTCTTTTTTTGAAGTAAAAGTGATTACGCCGTTTTGTCCGCTGGGCTTTCGCTTTGATCCTGAGCCGCCAGCTTCTTTTCCACACGGTCCAGCCGCTTGAGCAGTTCCGGCAGCCTTTGGAAGATCGTTACCGCGCGCAACCAGACGCGGTTGTCAAAGCCCGGTGTGCCGGAGATCATCTTGCCTGCCGGAATGTCATGCGAGACGCCGGTCTGCGCGGTCAGGATGACTCCGTCGCCCAAGGTGCAGTGGCCGGCGACTCCCGCCTGTCCTGCGAGGATGGCGTTGCTACCCACGACCGATGAGCCGGCCAGGCCCGTTTGCGCGCAGATCATCGTGTTTTCTCCCACATGCGACGCGTGTCCCACCTGAACGAGATTGTCGATCTTGCTGCCGTCGCCAATGCGCGTTTCGCCCACCGTTGCACGGTCGATGCAGGCGTTGGCCTGCACGTCCACGCGGTTGCCGAGCCGCGTTGGACCCGACTGCGGAATCTTTTCCCAGTGGCCGGCCTCGTCTTTGGCAAAGCCGAAGCCATCGGCACCGATGATCGCGCCATTTTCCAGCGTCACGTTGTCGCCCAGAATGCAGTATTCCCGCACCACGGCATGAGCATGAGCGAAGAAATGGCTGCCAGCCTCGACGCCGGGGTAGAGCACCACGTGGGGCAGCAACGTGGCGGCTTCGCCCAGCTTCACACCAGGGCCAATCACAACATACGCCCCGATGTGCGCTCCCGCGCCGATGACCGCCGTCGGGTCAATGACCGCTGTCGGATGAATGCCGGGCGCGTAAACCGGTGGTTGATAGAAGAAGCCCAGCGTCCGCGAAAAGGCCAGATAGGGGTTTTCCAGCCGCAACGTCGCGGCTTCAATCTCCGGGAAATCCGGCCTGACCAGCACTGCGGCCGCTTGGGTCTTCTTTGCCAGGGCCGCATACTTGGGATTGGCCACGAAGGTCACATCTGTCGACCCAGCTTCTTCAAGTCCTTTTACACCTGTTACTTCCAGCTCCGCGTTTCCGCGCAGCTCCGCTCCCAACCGGGTTGCCAATTCGCCTAGCTTCATGGATGGAATTGTAGCGGAAAGCTGCAGAAGCTGCGCAGCATGTCCGGGAACAGGGAACGTCGTTCGACTACATCCCATCCGGCTCTGGAGGAAACAACTCCGGCTGCTCGGCTGCTCGCCCTGCGGCTGTCCGGCGTCCAGGCGCACGAATCAGGCTCACCACTTCGAGCGTTTGGATCGCTTGGCGCGGGATGTAGATTCTCTGCGTGTTCGATCGCGTATCGGGCGGAGTCAGCAGCAGCCCGGCGCCCTCGATGAGCGAGCGGTCGTTGGTGGCCAGGCCCTCCAGCTCCTCGCCGTCGGTCAGTGTCATCCGTAGCCACAGGCCGGGCGTCCTGGGCCGGATGGCAAAGCGCTTGCGCAGGAGCCGCTCGGGATTGGCCGCGTCTCCGGCAGGGAAGTCGCGCACATAGCAGACCCACTTCACTTCATTCCAAGAGAGACGCAGAACCTTGCCCGTTAGGTCTAGAATCTCCAGTTCGGTAGCGTCCTGGCCAAACGTAACTCCCGCATAACCGGCGCACCAGTCGTGGTTGAACTTGCGTACGATCACCGGTTTGCGCTGAGAAGCCATCGTTTTGGATTGTCGCACGAACCGGGGCCCCCACGGACAGGTCTTTGTCCGTGAGGTGGAGGAATCGGGGTCCTTACGGACTCGATCGTCGTCTATGAACTATGGGGATAGGGACGCGCCAGGAAGAGGAAAGCCGCAACTTTGGTGCATTAGGCCCTAGCCATATGCGGCGACTTGTGTTAATGTACGGTTTGCAACCATTGCCAGGCAATGCTGTAAAAGCAACAGCATCAGGCACTTGGCTGAAGAATTAGAAGACGGAAGCAGGAAACGGATGCCCGACTACATCTATCTTCTGGAAAACCGGCTGTCGGCTGACCAGCAAAATGCTTTGCACCAGGTGCGGGATGCAGCCCGCGAAACAGATACCATCCTGTTTCTTACCGGGGACGTGGTGCGCGACCTGACGAGCGGCCACGCGGTTCACGACCTTGAAGTTTCCGTGCATGGAAATGCGCTGAAGCTCAGAAAAGCGCTTGAAAAGCGTGGCGCAAAGGTGTGGGGCGAAGACGAAGCCACGCGCGCCCTCTACCTCTGTTTTCCCGGCACGGTTCGCCTTGATCTCCTCAGCACGCACAGCATCGAGTATCCCAAGCCATACAAGCCCGTCATTCACGCGGCTTCTATCCTGGAAGACCTCCGGCATCGCGATTTCACCGTCAATGCCATGGCCATCTCCCTTAACGAGGGATCGTTTGGACTGCTGATGGACCCCACGAACGGGGCTGCGGACATCGAGTCACGGACGCTGCGCCTGGTCTCAAACTACGGTTTTCTTGACGATCCGTCGCTGCTGATTCGCGCCACCCGCTATCACGCGCGTCTGGGCTGGGAGATGGATCCCAAGACCCAAACCCGCTATTTGAATGCCAGGGAAGAAGGCGTCATCGCGCACCTTTCCCCGCAGGCGCAGAAGCAGGAACTGGAGCAGATTGCCCACGAGGAGGAGGGCCTGAAGGTTTTGCAGGCTCTCGAAGCCGAAGGCTGGACGAAGGTTTTGTTTCCTGCGTGGACCACGGCCAAGGCTGACGAAGCGGGCCTCACGGCACTGTATGATCTGGCCGTTGAGCTGCTTTTGCAGGGGGTTCATGCCGATATATCGGCGGCTCAGATGCGGTTGCTCACTGCCGGTCTGGCGCACAAGGATCTGGCCGCTTTGAAGAAGCTGATGTTGCGTCCCGGCTTCGTTGAGGAGTGGGACAGCCTCGATGCGCTGGCGGACGGATTTGCGAAGGCGCTGCTTGCCAAGGCGAATGCCACGCCCTCAGCCAGCTACAATCTCTTCACTAGCTATGATCCGGAAGCGGTTCTGTGGCTAGGGTTTACCAGTAAGAATGCGGCTATAAAGGAACGTTTTAACCTATTCCTCAAGGTTTGGCCTGAAGTTCGCCAGCGCATTCCCTACGCTCTGATGCAGGAGATGCGCATTACGGATGAGCTGCCGGCTTATCAGGAGATTGTGCAGAAGATCTTCCTCGATTTGCTCGATGGGAAGCTCTCTACGCCGGAAGAAGCTCGTGCCTTCCTGGAGCCTTATTCTCCGCCGCCACCGCCTCCCCAGGTCACGATCAAGCGGCCACGCGTCAAGCGCGAAGCCAAGCTGAAAGAACTCTCCGAGGATGAAGAGGAGCCCGAGGACAGCCTGGAAGGCGATGAGGATCTGGACGGCATCGGAGGAGACGACGAAGACCTTGATTTGGATGTCGATTCCACGGAGGATTCCGCCGAAGACGAGGATGAGGACGAGGAGGCCGAGCCGAAACCGGCTGCCGGGAAGCATGTGTCCAAGAAGTCATCTAGCCCCAGGCTGGCTAAGGCGCCTGCAGCCGCACCCGTGAAGGAAGAGAAGCCGGTTGCTCCCAAGCCTGAAGAGAAGGTGAAGCCCTTGCCGGCGCCCAAGCCCAAGGTTGAATCCAAGCCAAAGTTCAAACTGGCGCCGGTCTCTCCGTCAAAGCCTGTCTCGAAGGCAACCAAGTTGCCTTTGACCAAGAAGGTTCCGGCTAAGACTCAGGTAAAGCCCGAGGTCAAGGCTGTGCAGAAAAAGGTTGCTGCAAAGTCACCGGTCAAGACTCCGGCCAAGGACCCGGCAAAAAAGACTGCCAAGGCTCCAGTTCCCAAGCCTGCGCCTGCAAAGAAGTCTGTTCCTGCGCGGAGTCCAAAGTTGGCCAAGCCTTCCAGGCCAGCAGTCAAAAAGCCTCTTCCAAAACCGGCCAAAAAGCGGTAGAGCAAAACCAGAGTTGCTGTATCCAGAAACCGAAGCACTCAAGTCCGGGGTCCCCGGCGACAGGTCTTTGTCGCTGGGGCGGAAGAGAATCCACCTTTCAGAATGCGGGCAAGGGTGCATGAATGGGAGAGCCGCTTCAGTTCTTCAGTTGTACTTGCTTCGGATCGTCCCGTTCCGGGCCTAAACAGGCTGCGGAAAAAGGCCTGAATTCCATCCAAACGCCCGAAAAACATCCCTCAGGGGCTAAAGCCAGCGTTGATTTTGCGGTACAACCGGCACGACTAAAGTCGTGCCCTGTTACAAAGCAGCCTTTCGAGATACCTTTTACGAGTTTTTCCGCAGCCTGTAAAGGCCCCGATTGATGGGATGTTTTTTCAGGGGCCTGAAGGCCCCTGCTCCCTCCGAATCGCGATTTACAACTGAAGTACTAGAAACAGGATGTCTTGCGTTTTGCTGTTGTCGTCTGAGTTCTGGCTCCTTTCTTTGATCCTGAGAATAAGGAGTAGAATCTTGCCCATGTTATGTTTGCCCTAGGGATCTTGAGATAACTCGTATTGAGAAGTTCGATGAGGCCAGGAAGGGGGACAGCACCTTCATGAAATCAGACTCTTCTATTAATCAGCAATACTTGGATCCTCTTGACGCTGGCGTCCTGTCGATCGCTCTGATTGGACCGGACGAAGATCGCCGTAAGGCGGTAGCCAGTGCCTTTGCCGGATGCGAGGGCAACGAAATCCGTGAGTATTCTTCCTATCCTGTCAGCCTTGGAGATGTGCCGAAGCTTCTGGAGCAGCATTACGACGTTATCGTTCTTGATCTGGATAGCGATTTCGAATATGCCTTGAAGCTGGTGGAGATCATCTGCGCCAGCGACCCGGCGACGGTGATGGTCTATTCCATGAAGACCGATCCGGAGTTGCTGGTTCGCTGCATGCGCGCGGGTGCTCGTGAATTTCTGACTCTGCCTTTGTCTCAAGGCACCGTCGCCGAGGCTCTGGTCCGGGCCTCTGCCCGCCGTTTGGCGGCACCTCCCTCGACCCCGAAGAAGGCTGGCGGCAGGCTGCTGGGTTTTTTGGGCGCCAAAGGCGGGGACGGCGTGACGACCTTGGCCTGCAATTTTGCGGTATCCCTGGCGCAGGAGTCCAAGGAAAGCACGGTGCTGATCGATCTCGACCTCCCACTGGGAGACGCCGCGCTCAATCTTGGGATTGCCGCCGAATACTCGACCATCAATGCGCTTCAGAATGCGCGCCGTCTGGACTCGAGTTTTCTCTCAAACCTTCTGGTCAAACATAGCTCTGGAGTCTCCGTGCTCGCGGCACCTGGCAGATTCCCCAAATTTGATGCCTCCAATGAAGACATCAATAGACTGATTGCGGTCGCGCGGCAGGACTTCGATAACGTAGTCGTTGATATGGGATCCAAGCTCGATCTGACGGGAACGAGTCTCTTCAAAGAGGGTTCCACGATCTACTTGGTGATCCAGGCCGACATTGCCGGACTGCGCAACGCAAACCGCCTGATCTCGCAGTACTTCGCCACCGGGATACCGAAGCTGGAAATCGTACTCAACCGCTTCCAGAAGCGCAACATGGGCGTTGCGGAAGAACTGGTTGCGCAAGCGCTTACCAGGCCGGCGAAGTGGAAAATTCCCAATGATTACGCCGCAGTGCGTCGCATGCAGCATACGGCCATTCCTTTGGCGCTTGAAGATTCTCCCATTTCCAGGCTGATCCGGCAGATGGCGCGGACCGCTTGCGGGCTGCCCGAAATCAAGGTGAAGAAGCCAAGCTTCAGTTTCAAGAGGATTGGCCGGAGCCTTGCTGCAATGATTTCCTCCTCCGAGCAGACACCCGCCTCCCAGGCAAATGACCCGTCCAGATATGTTCAGGAGGAGGTCCCTGAAGGGCAGTCCTTCGAGACACCTGCGGGGGCCGTGGTTGCAACGCTGGCTTCCAAGCCTTCGATTGATGCGGGCGATTGGATGGGCTCGGCGGTTTTCGAGGATGGCACGACCATCCACTTGGTCATGCAGCCCGGCAGAGCCGGACTATCCAACTCAAATCGCATAGTTTCGCAATTCGTTACAACCGGAGAGCCAAAGCCTGAAATCGTCATCAACCAGGTTGGTCCTTCTTCTCAGGATGAGGCTGAAGGCCAGACTTCGACGACTCTTGCCAGGCGGGTTGATGAGCTTTTTTTTCGGCTGATTGGTCAGATGGTTCACCCCGTTTCTGTTCCTGCCGAGAACAGAAAGAGCTTCAACATCAAAGATATTGGGCGGGCTCTTTGGATGCATCCCTTTGCTTTGGAGAAGTCGCCAGCCATCACGCATCTGGGGCTGGCGAAGAGCGCGGAGAATACGTCCGGGAATCCAGTTGATCTTGCCAGCCAGAACAGAGATCTTGAAACACGTACATTCAATGGCTCTACCCATGTGAAGGGGAAGGATGGACAATGGCATCTGCAGAAAACTTTTGGCCACGCCGTCAACGAGAAGGCGCCTGCTGCCGTATCGCCGGCGCTGGTTTCGATGCCTAGAGTCACGTCTGGAAATGCTTTTGTGAAGGCCACGTCGAAGCGGAGGGTCAAAGTTGCTCGAAAGCACTCGACGAAGGCGCAGGAGCATGAATCCTAGAGCATATCAGTAAATTCGAGCGGTTCTTCAATTGGTATAGCCTGACTCACTTCATCGAAGGTGACTTTTTCTTAAGGAAAAAGCCACTCAGCTTACTGGCTTCGGTATACAGCTATTGGAGAACCGCTCTAAGAATGAATTGTGGCGATGGTCTTCAAACCGGCTGTGCTGGCAGAGTCCACGCCGTCAGATGTTTTCTGTGGGCCGGGAGGCCCACAGTACAGCCGACCGGGAGGTCGACGCTACCTATTTACGGATAGGCTATTGGTCTGCAAAAAGCACTTCGTCCGGTTTCCGAGGAAGGCGCGTATAAAGACAGAAAAAGTGCAGCAACCTGAAAGTGGCTACACTTTTCTGGAATTCAGAAGCAAAAATCGGACAAAATCCATCTTTCAAAGTTCATACCCAGCAACTTCAGCCAAATCAGCTGCTGCCGCGGAACTTTGCTCGAACTTGCCTGAATGAAAGAGGGCCCGACGCGCAGCTATCGGACCCTCTTGATTTACTTACCGCCGGCCGCGCGAATTGCCGCCGCCGCCGCTTCCTTTGCGTGCCTGATAGCAATCCCGGCAGTAAACCGGGCGATCGCCACGCGGTTCAAAAGGCACTGTTGTAGGCTGTCCGCACCCTGAACAAATCACAGGCGTGCCCTGTGATTGACCCGATGAACGGTAGCCGGAGCCTCCCTGATCGTTCTTTTTTGCCTGACGGCAACTCTTGCAACGCTTCGGGGTCGAATAACCGCGTTCCTGAAAGAACGCCTGATCGGCAGAGGTAAAGGTGAAGTCCTGCCCGCAATCGCTACACGTTAGTTGAATATCTCCGGCCATGGTTCTCCTCGTGGAGATTGTATAGCCCAGGGTGCCTTTTGCCTACAAGTTTTCTTTTGGAGTTAAAAACTTCTTTCAGAGGGCATTTTGCGGCGCTGATCTTTCTTCTGTGAGTGGCACAGGTTCCACATGGAGGACTGGCTATAACTTCCACCAATCCAGCAGTACCATGCGCGGATAATAGAGGCCGGCACAGACCGGTGTTGTGCTTCCGAGCAGATTGCGCAGGATCTTTGCATAGGCCTCGACCTGGGGCGCGAAGAGCGCGTGGAAGGCCGGCAGGCCCTTGGCCGGGTCAAAGCCGTCCTCGTGGGCTGTCTTGTAGTCGATGACCCACCAGCAATCTTCTTTTCCCTGGCTCACGGAACCGGGCGTGGAACCGGCCTTGAAGACGCGGTCCACGCGGACTGTGCGCAGGCCGCCGGAGACGACTCCGGTCCAACGGGCCTCGCTAGCCGCGCTCGGGTGAGGCGACAGAATCCACGAGCCGATGGGCTCCTGGGAGGCGTCGAACGCGATCTGAAGCGCTCGGGCTGCAATCTGCTCAGCCTGGGCTGGAGGTACGCCGAATGCGCGCGTCTCGGCGGCAACGCGAGGCTCGAAGTGTTGAAGCGCCGCTTGGGCGGCCTCCCAATCCAGATTTTCGCGCAGACGGGCCAGTTCTTCCAGCAGCGCGTGAACGGCTGTGCCCAGAGCGCGGGAAAGCAGGCCGCCTTCATGACGAGAATAGAGGGGCGCGCCGGTTCCCACCGCCGGGCCGGCTGGCGACGCGGCGGTCTCGGCGGGCCGGTAATCCGGCGGCAGACGGCGCAGCAGCGTGGGTGTAGGCATGACAAGCAGATTGCTCTCGCCGGAGGCCGCGATGGACTCGATTTCGATGTTCTTTTGGGGCTCTGCGGCGGCTTGGGAGGCTTTCCAAGCCTCGAAACGTGCGTGAACCTCGTCGCCCAGCGCCGGCCAAGCCGTTGCCAGCAGGCTGTGAGCGGGTTCGACCAGACTGAAGCTCTCGTCCTCCGCCTTGCAGGCCGGGCGGGCGAACAAGTGCAACTCGTCACGGGCGCGGGTGGCGGCGACATAGAGAATGCGGCGGGTTTCCTGCGACTCGCGTTCCCGATAGACCTGATCGACCCATGCCTTGGCGTTTCCTCTGTCCTCGCCCTTGCGCTGGAAGGGAGCAATCAGGAACTCGGTAATCTCTCTCGATTCGTCGGGCTGGGCCCGGCCGCGCTCCATCCAGGAGAGCATCTTGCGCTTGCCGCCTCCGTTGCGGGCCTGCAACTCGGGGACGATGACGACCTCAAACTCCAGTCCTTTTGCCTTGTGCATGGTCATCAACTGCACGCCGCAGTCGCTGCTGGCCGCGGGATCGGGCAGGGCCGTGAGCTTGTCGAGCGCCGCACTGAGGCCGGGGCCGAGCAGGTCCGGTTCGCCGTCGGGCAGGCGGTCTAGAGATCTCCAGAGAAGGCTCAGGTTTGCGCGAGCAGCACCGTCCACGCAGGACGCACCGCCCAGCCGCAGCCAGACCTGTTCGAGCCAGGTTCCCAGCGAGGCCGTGGGCAGCGCGGCGCGCAGAGCGGAGGCAGAATCGAGGGTTTCTAGTACGCGTCCGGCGGCTTGGCGGCCCTCTTCGGTGAGCAGCGGCAACCGCTCAGCCAGCAACTCCGGCACGGACTGAAGTGGCAATGCGGCGTCATCGTTGCCGGCAAGCCGGTGCAGGTCGTCGAGCGAAAGGCCGCACCAGGGCGCACGCAAAACGCCGAGCCAGGCAACGCGGTCTTGCGGATTGAAGAGCGCGCGAGCCAGAGCCAGAGCGTCCAGCACTTCCGGTCGCTCCGCAAGCTTTTCCAGTTCAATGGCGCGGAAGGCGATTCCGGCCTTGCGCAGGGCCTCGGCAATCGGCACCAGATGCTTGCGCGCGCGGCTGAGAATGGCGATGCGGAATTTTTCGCCGTTGGCGCGGGCCTGCTCGATCTGGCCCATGTGGCTCTGAACCAGCGCGACGATTTCTTCGATCTGCGCCGCGTGGACGGCTTCCTTCTCTCGAACAGCCTCGGGATCGGCGAATTTGCCGCGTGCGGCCTGGGGCACGAAGTCGAGATGCAGCGTGAAGGACGGTTCGGCGTCGGCTGCTTTTTCCCGTGCAGGCTCGGCGGAGGAGAAGGTGACGCCGCTGCCGTCGTCGGCCGCGAAGATTTGAGTGAAATCCTGATTCAGCCGCTCGACCAGTCCGGGCGCGGTGCGGAAGTTGGCCTTGAGGGGAACGAAGTCGAAGAGCAGCGGTTCATCATGGGGGATTTCAAGCCCTTGTGTTTTGACACGCGGGAAAAGTTCGGCATCGGCGTCGCGGAAAAAGTAGATGGACTGCATCGGGTCGCCGACGACAAAGCAGGTGCGGTCTTCATGCTCAGGCCAGGCGGCGATCAGGCTTGCAAGCAACTGATGCTGGCGGCGGCTGGTGTCCTGAAACTCGTCAACCAGCAGGTGGCGGATGCCATCGGAGACGGCCAGTGCGGCGTCGGTGGGCAGGCCGTCGTCGCCCCGGAGCACATGCTGGGCAATCTGAGCGACCTCGATAAAGTCCACCGCTCCGGCTTCGGCAAAGGCGATGCGCAACTCCGCGGAGGCCTCGCGCAGCAGGGTGAAGCAGGCCTTCACGATTTCCCAGTCATCTTCGGTGTAGCGTGCCGGAGGCAATGCGTGAACTGCGGCCAAAGCGGTTTCGAGGCCCGGAACGGCGGCCAGCGAGGCGATCAGTTCGAGGATGCGGCCTTTTTCGCGCTTGCGGTCGGCAGGGAAGCCGAGTCGCTTATTAATCTGCTTGCGGAAGGTTCCAGTGCCGATGAGCAACATTTCGGCAAGTGCCAGATGAGCCTCGCGAGCCTCTTCCAAGGCTGCGCTCCCGCTGAACGGAGCAGAAGGAACTTCGACGCATTCAGCCAACCCATGGGGAGAGTTTTCTCCAGGCTCTTCGCAGGCAAAGCGCGCCAGATTGAGAGCCTCCTCGCGTGCGCCTGGAATCTGGTCGAGAAGCTGGCTCAAACTGGTCAGCGCACTGCGGACGGCACCGGCAAAGGGCCGTTCCAGCCGCTCGCGTAGCGCCTCCCAATCCGGCTCACGTTCGAGCAGGAAGCCATGCATCCAGCGGTCGCGGCTGCTGAGCATCTCGACCAGCAGCTCTTCCATTTCCTGCCAGCCGTTGTCGCGCCACAAAAGCAATTTTTCAATGGCCGTGCCGAGAGCCGAGCCGGCCTGGTCAATCTTCCGGAGCGTTGCGCGGGCCGCGCGGCGATAGAGTTCCTCGGGCTGCTCGGCAATCTCCAGCGCGCCACCGAGGCCGGAGAGCAACGGCTGCTGCAAGGCCAGATCGCGGCAGAAGGAATCAATCGTCGAGATGCGAAGCTGGGCGGGCAGGTCGAGCAGCTTCCAGCCGAGCGCTTGGGTATGTTTCAGCGCGTGATGGGCGAGCGCGTCCATTGAGAAGGGGTCCGTTTGCGGCACGGCGTTCGCGGCGGCCTTTTCCAGCTCGCCCAAAATGCGATGGCGCATTTCGGCGGCGGCGGCGTTTGTGAAGGTGATGGCGACGACCTGACCGGGCTCGTCGACTTCGCCCAGCAGGCGCAGAAATCTGCGTGTGAGCAGGTCGGTCTTGCCTGAGCCGGCCGGCGCCTGCACCAGAATGGATTGGCCGGGATCGAGGGCGCGCTGGCGCTCAAGCTGATCGGGAGGCGTGGGCTTACTCATCGGCGTCCTCCTCGCTGTCGGAATCGTCTTCCTGTGGTTGATGCTCCTGAATGCGGCAAAGGGCTTGCAAGCCGCAGCGTTCGCAGGTTTTGGGAGCCTCGCGCGGGGCTACATCGGCTTTTCCGCTGAGAAAATCCTTGGCAAGCTGTTCGATGCATTCTTCCCAATCGAGAAGCTGCTCGGCGGTGAGCGGATTCCTGGCCAGAGGACCGGTTTTCACGCCCGAGAAAAGTGTGTTTGCGGCATCGCCGACCCGCCCGGCAAAGGTCAAATCACCGGGGCGCACCTTGGCGAAGACCAGCCCGCCGAGCACTTCGTCAGCCTCCAGCGCGAATCCGGCATAAAGCGGCAGTTGCACATCCTCGGGCCGGGGCGGATTCCAGTCGTTGGGCGAGACCATGCCGGACTTGTAGTCGATGACCAGCAGCGTTCCGTCGTTGAGGCGGTCGAGGCGATCCAGACGCAAGTCAAAGGTCAGTCCGCCGAGGTGAACCGCGCGCTTCACTTCGGTGTCCACGACCTCGAAGGGAACGCGCGTGGCCTCGCGCTCCAGCCACTTTGTGACCAGCTCGGTGAGCCGCTGTTCTTCAAGTTCCAGATAGCGGCGGGGCATGCGTTCGCGCAGATGAAAGGGCAGTTCCTGTGCGAAGACGCGCCGGACGTGCCCGGCGACAAATGCCTCTCGGTCGCTCAGACTCAGCAGTTCCGCGTGGGTGCGGATGCCGTCCGGCGCTCCGGCCCAGATGGCTTGCAGCACCGCGTGGAGCAGGTTGCCGCGCTGCATGGGCGTCAGACCCGTCTCGGCGGGCCTCCAATTCTGCGCCGCGAGGCGCGCTGTGGCGAAGGCTTGGAACGGGCATTGCGACTGCGCGGTGAGCACTTTGGCTCCGCCAGCGACTTTGCCCGGAGGGAAGGGAATGCGGCTGAAGTCCTGAAACTCCTCGGTCAGCGGCTCTGGGGTAGTGGGCGCGGTCAGCTCCGGCGTCAGTTCCTCCGCCTCTCCGGCAAGCTGCGCAATCAGGCGCGACGGGCGGGCTTCGGCGCTTTCGTTCTGTTTGGCATAGCTGAAGTGGACCTCGGGTGCGGCGGCCAGAAGGCGGTTGGTGATGGCTGCGGCCAGTTCCCAATCGAGCTGCGGCGTGGCGTGCGGCATTCCGGCCTCGCGCTGAATCTCAATGGGCAGCATTGGATGCGTCATGCCGCTTGTGGGCCAGTTGTCTTCATCGGCACCGAGAAACCATATGGCGTCGGCGGTCAGGCCAGCCGACTCGGCGGGACCGGCGATCTGGATGGGCGCGTTGTGGGACTCGGGCGCGAAGAGCGTTTCGTCCAAACTGCGGCTTAGTTCAGAGAGAAAATCCCTCCAACCGATGCGGCGGCCATCGAAGCCCAGCGAGCCGCAGCTTTCCACGGCCAGTTGCCAGCGGTCAAGCGCCTGATACTCGGCGCTCACGAGCGGGCGCGCGCTGGCAAAGTGCAACTCGTTCAGCAATTGCGGAATCAACTCCGCCCAGTCGAGAGGACTTTGCAGGCGATGCGCTTGTTCGGCAAGGTGGCGCTGGACGGCGGTAATGCGCTCGACCCAGGATGCCGGCAGAAGTTCAGAGAAGCGCGGACTGAGAAAAGCCGTCAGCGTCCATTGCGGCCGTTCCAGGTTGTAGCGGCGCAGTGCGCGCAGATAAGAAACGAGCGCCGAGGACTCCGCGGCGTCGGCTGCGATGTGGCCGGTGGAAAGCAGCCAGTCGAGTTCCTGTTCGTCGAGTTGTCCGTTGAGCCAGCGCAACAAAAACAGCGCCGCCCGCGCCAGCGCAACCTGGCCAAGCGGAATTCCCAGCGAAAACTCGAAGGCCGGGCCGGTGCGCTCCAGAAATGCGCGCTCGATTTCTCCGCGGCGCGCGCTGGCGGCTTGAGCGACGACCAACAACCGCGCTTCCGGGTTGGCCGCAAGCTGGCGGCTGCACCAGATCGCGCAAGCCGCGAGTTCGGCTTGGGCGTCCGTGGCGGCGTGGAAATGGACTTCAGTGGCCGGTTCATTTTTGGCCGCCTCGCGCCACTCGCCCCAGGCGTCGAAGAGCTTGCATTGCACGGGCAGAATGCGATCAAAACCGGCCAGCAGCAGCGGCGGGCGTTGTGCCGTTTCCGCTTGAAGCAGGGAAATTAGTTCCAGTGGCAAGCGGCTGGGAGTGAGCAGATTGCCGGTGCGGCAACTTTCGTCAAAGGCTGAAAGCCAACTGCTGAAGGCACCTGCGTCCTGTTGCCAGCTCGCGCGTGCTGACGGGCGCAAAAACTGCGGCGCATGGGAGCAGAGCAGATCGTGCGCCTCCATGGCCAGCTCTGCGAGCCGATGGCGCGGGGCTTCGAGCAGGGTGGCCAGAGAGCGGTCCTCTCCGGCAATGTCCACCCAGAGCGCCTGTTCCTGCGCCGGATTCAGCAGCAGGCGTGCGTCGGCGCTGCGCTGGTCCCAGGTCTCGCGGGTGAAGCGATTCCAATCGAGGATGTTGGGCGTGGGCCATGCGGTCAGCCCCTCGGCTTGGCGGGTGCGATGGAAGGCGGCGACCAAGGCGCGTGCGGCGCGGTCGCTGGCCGTAACCACCAAGCCACCTTTTTGCAGCCATGCGTCGATCTCCATTGCTGCCAAGGCTCCCCCTTCCAGCTTTATACGCTGCCGGGCCGCAGGCTTGCCATGTTTGTTGGCCATTCTCTTGCAGACCAGCGAGCCTCATTCGAGGTATTCTTTGTGTCAGGCATGAACATATCCCGGATATCAAAAGCTGACTCACTCCCTACGCAGCCTCATAAGCGGTCTGGACCCATGAGCGGCTCAGGCGCTCGACCGGGTGTTTTCTTCGCCGCCGCCGTCTCCCCCGACAAGATTGGTGGGGTCGAGAGGTTCTCGGTCGAACTTGCCCGCCAGTTGAATCAGAAGGGTTGGAACCTGACGCTCTGTTTCCAGGCTCCTCCTCCGTTGCTGGTCGAGCAGTTTCTGTTGGCTCCGGGAAACGTATCACTTACGGTGATGCGGCAGCAGTCGGGCATGGGATTGTCGAATGCGTTGGAGTTCTTGCGATTGATGCGCCGGTATCGGCCCCATGTGCTGATGTACCACTTGGGCGGCGTGGTGCGCTGGTGGCCGCTGCTGGGCCGGCTTGCCGGGGTACGGCGCAGCGTTTACTGGGATGGAACGTCGCGGACGGCAGAAGCCATAGGCTACAGGGCGCCGAGACGCGTGCAGATCGTGATGAGCGCGCTGTCGGCGTCGGTATGCGGCTCGGAATTCGTCAAAGCGTGTTCGGACAGGGAAGGTATTGTTCCGCCGGAGAAGAGTCGGGTCATCTATAACGCGGCAGCCAACAACTGCACGCTGGGCGATGGAGAAGCCTTCCGGCGAAGGTTTGGGATACCGGATGGTCGCGCTGTTGTGCTCCAGATCAGTTGGCTGGTCCCGGAAAAGGGAATCGACCTGGCGCTGCGGGCGGCAAAGCGAGTCCTGGAGATTCGCCAGGATCTTCAATTTGTTTTCTGTGGCGATGGGGCCAACCGGATGGAGTATGAGCGGTTGGCCGAGGAGATGGGCATTGCCGGGCACGTGACATGGACAGGCCAGATTGAGGATCTGGCCGGGAGCGGGGCCTTTCGCGCGGCGGAGATACAGATTCAATGTTCGCAGTGGCAAGAGGCGGGCTGTCTGGCGGTTACAGAAGGAATAAGCGCCGGCATTCCCATCGTGGCCTCGCGGATCGGCGGACTGCCGGAGCTGGTTGAAGACGGGGTAAACGGATTTCTCTTTGATCCGACCTCGGAGGTGGGGCTTGCGGACGCGATTCTCGCGCTTGCGGCAGATGAGCAACTGAGATTGCGGATGGGAGCCAAGGGGCGCGAACGAGCGGCCGCGAATCATGATCTGGTGAAGAATGTAACGCTCTGGGTGGATGTGCTGTTGTCGAAGTTGAGTCATTGATGAACGAGGTTCGGCAAGCTGCGCGGCAGCGTCCGTGAAGGCCAAAGGCGCTGATAATCAAGATGTGGAGACTGAGCGCAATCTATCGCTGCTGAAGGATTACCAGGCATATCTGCGCGTGGAAAAGGGACTGCGGCCCTTGACCTGCGAGGCTTACGACAGTGACCTGAAGACCTTTGCCGAGTTCATCGAGGGCCGCCAGGGCGTGTTGCTGACGGCGACGCAGGAGGATGTTTCGGCTTTCCTGGAGAACCTGCGCAGTCATGACATCGGCCAGCGTTCGGCGGCGCGCAAGCTGAGTTGCCTGCGCGGCTTTTATAAGTGGCTGCTGCTGGACCGGCGCATCCATCACGATCCCACCGTCAACATTGAGTCGCCCAAGACGTGGCAGGTGCTTCCCAAGTCGCTGGCCGAGCCGGAGGTGGTGGAGATGCTGGAGCGGGCGCGCCTGAACGCCGAGCACCCGCAGGCGCGGGCCACGGCCTTGCGCGACCGGGCGATTCTGGAATTGCTTTATGCAGGCGGCCTGCGCGTCTCGGAGGTTACGGCGCTCTCGACCGGCGATCTGGCGCTGGACCTGGAACGCGTGCAGGTGCGCGGCAAGGGCGACAAGGAACGCATTGTGCCGCTGGGGCATCCCGCGATTCTGGCTTTGGAAGAGTATTTACAGAATGGCAGACCACACTTGGCGCGCATCAGTTCGGCCAGGAAGTCCAGCGCAGCGCAGCAGGACGCAACGCGGTTGTTTCTCTCTTTGCGCGGCCGGCCGCTGACGCGCCAATGGGTCTGGCATGTGGTCAAGACGGCCGATTTGTCCGCCAGCCCGCATTGTTTGCGGCACAGTTGCGCTACGCACATGGTGGAGCACGGCGCCGACCTGCGCAGCGTGCAGTTGCTGCTTGGCCACGCCGACATTTCCACCACGCAGATCTACACGCACCTGGCAATGAACCGGCTGAAGGATGTGCTCCGCCAGTATCATCCGCGTGGCACGCGACTGCTTGCGGGCGAACTGCCTGCCGCGAGCGCTATTTCGCATCAAGGCTTGCATCTGGTGCGGACCGCCAAGCCGGTTGAGGAGAAGGCATGAGCGCCTCGCCGACGCTGGCAGTCGATGCTTCGCTGGAAGCTCTCGTGGCCGAGTATCTGCGCGTGCTGGCCAATGAGCGTGGCGCTTCGGTGCACACGCTGCGCGCCTATGAGCGCGAACTGTACAACTTTGCGGCCTGGATTGGAGAGCGGTACGGCAAGGAGCAGACCGTGGATCGCATCGAGCACGCGCACATCCGCGCTTATATGGGTTCGCTCTATGATCGCGGCCTTGCCAAGTCCTCGGCTGCAAGGGCGCTGGCGGCCATACGAGGCTGGTTCAAGTGGCTGGCCCGCGCCGGGCTCCTCGAGCAGAACGAGGCCTCGCTGGTGGCCACGCCGCGGCTGCCCAAGCATTTGCCGCGGGTGCCTTCCATCGAGCAGATGAACCGCGTCATCAATTCGGTCAGCGACGAGGTAGCCAGTTGGCCCACGCGCGACACGGCGATTCTGGAAGTGCTTTACGATTGCGGCATCCGCAATGCGGAGTTGACGGGGCTGAACCTCGAGGACATTCGCTGGGCCAATGAAGCGATTCTGATTCGCGGCAAGGGACAAAAGCAACGCTATGTTCCGCTGGGCGACGCGGCGGCGCAGGCGCTCAGGGCTTATCTTGCGGAGCGCTCCGCACGGCTGGCGGCGGCCGGCGGAGGCAAGGAGTTCACGACGCCGGCGCTGTTTCTCAACCTGCAGTTGCGCGGCCTGAACAAGCCAGGCGGCGAGGCGCGGCTGACCACCCGCAGCGTGGGCCGCATCGTCAAGCACATCGCCGTTCTGCGCGGCCTCTCGGCCGACGTGCATCCGCACACCCTGCGCCACGCCTTCGGCACGCATCTGCTGGAAGAAGGCGCAGACTTGCGCGCCATTCAGGAGTTGCTCGGCCACGAACGCCTTTCGACCACCCAGCGCTACACGCAACTGACCACGGCCCAGTTGACGCGGGTCTACGACGCTACGCACCCGCGGGCGAAGTAAGCATTCCGGGCGTTCGTGCAATGCTTGAATTTCCGCGTGAACCAGTCGTTATCCTTGTGATCGCAAAATTGAATCCATGCGCAGAACATTCTTGAAATATAAATAATTCTCAAAAAACTGATGCAATCTTCATGACAGCCCGGTTACTTCAGTAAGTTACTGCTTTTAGCGTGATAACTTTCTATAACTAAGAATCATATTTTTGTTAGAACAACCATTCCATCTGTATTGGCATCCGACTTAGTAGACATAAGGGGATTGGGGCTCTCCAGCTTGTACCTCCATCCGAAAATCAAAAAGTCAATTCGAACAATATCGGGGTATCGCATTGGCATCAAACGCAACAGAACAAAGAGATGGGGCTTGTTCTAGTGCAGTTTCCAATCTGCGTACACTCATCGACATTCTGTAAGAGAACGTAAACTGGAGAACCGCTCTAGTTCTTCCCCGCAACAACGAGGAGAAATCATGAAAAAGTTGGTCATTGTTTTAACAGCAGTTTTACTGCTGGGTGCAGCGCAAGCCAGGGCCGACGCCATTCCGTATGGCAATGTAGGGACAGTTGCGCCATCCAGCACATTCGCGGCAACAGGCGGTGAAATTGAAGCGTTCTACTATGGCGCCAGCGCGGGAGATACAGACGTCATCAAGCTCGTTGATCTGACCACAAGCACATCGTCAACCCCCGTATTCAATAACAAGACCACTGCGGCTGGCACGGAGATCGATTTCGGTTCTTACGCGGCGGGCGACGTGCTTGAGTTCGTGTTGATCAATGAGACTACGGGGTATACCTTTTCATCGGTTTCCGCGGACAGCGCTGATGGCTACAATCATGTCTATGCCACCACGTATAGCGGCGGCATTTTAGGCGGCGTTGAGGTTCCGGAGGGCATCTACCTGGGCTTTGAAGATTTAGCGTATAACCTTGCCGGCTCCGGCGAATACTCCGATCTGGACTACAACGACGTTCAGGCTGTCGTCACAGGTGTCGCGGACCCAGCTCCCGAGCCGAGCAGCCTTCTTCTGCTGGGCAGCGGACTGCTGGGATTGGCTGGACTGGTGCGCAGAAAAGTCCGCGCCTGACCTTTTCTCCCTTCATTTCAATCGCAACACGTAGCCCCGAGCCGCCCATGAGCGCTGGGGCTTTTTATTGCATGCGCCGTCACGCCCGGAGGCTGGGCGCGCCCGCCATTTTCTCCAGATATAATGCATGGATGGATTCTTGCTTCCGCCAAGCGGGTCAACCGGTATGAAGAAATTTCTGCGCCTTCTGCGCTATGGACTGCCGTTTTGGTTCCAATGGCTGCCGGGAGTGCTGTTGCTGGCCATGGTGGGCGTGCTGGACACCTTTCGTGTCCTGCTCCTCCAGCCCATCTTCGATCAGGTCTTGAGACCGGATGCGCCCGAAGGCCCCATCGTCCTTGGCCTTGCCAAGAGTCCATGGCATTTTGACCTGAGGCTTCTGGTTCCCTCTTTTGTGCATATGCACAACGCATGGACGGTCGTGGCCTTTGCCCTGGTGCTTTCCACGTTATTCAAGGGCATCTGCGATTACCTCGGTACCTACCTGGTCAATTACGCAGGTTTCGGCTTGATTACCGACCTACGCAACCAGCTTTACGAAGCCACGCTGCGGCGTTCCGCAAGCTTCTTTCATAAGCATGCCACGGGCACGATTCTTTCCACACTCATCAATGATGTGGATCGTGTGCAGGTTGCGGTCAGCTCGGTCATTGGCGAGTTTCTGCAGCAGTTCTTTACCTTCATCGTTGGCATGGCCTTTGTGATTCGCCTCGGCGGACACCTCAGTTGGGCGCTTCTGCTGTTCATTCCCGTCGTGGTGACCTCGGCGCGCAAGATCGGCGGGGCAGTACGCACGCGCACCCGCACGGGCCAGGACAAGCTGGCCGAGATCCAGAATATTCTGCATGAAACCGTGACCGGCCACCGCATTGTCAAGGCTTTCAATACCGAACTGTGGGAGATTCTGCGCTTTAAAAATGCGGCGACGCGCCTGTTTCGCGCCAACCTGCGCAACGTGCGCATTCAGTCCATCAGCTCGCCGCTGATGGACTTTATCGGTGCCATTGCCATTGCCATGTTTCTGTTTATCGGGCGCAATGAAATCCTTCACGGCCGCATGACGATGGGCCTGTTTGGCGCTTTTATTATCCTGCTCTTCAAGCTCTACGATCCTGTGCGCAAGTTCGCCTACTTCTACAACAGCTTCCAGCAGGCCATGGGCGCATCGTCTTCCATCTTCGACTACTTCGACACCAAGGACGATGTAAGAGAGAAGCCGCGCGCATTTGCCTTGAAGGGCTTCAAAAATGCCGTTCAATTTGAAAACGTGGGCTTTTCCTACTCGACAGAAGAGGGCGAGCACCAGATTCTGCATCACGTCGATTTGGAGGTTCACGCCGGCGAGATCCTGGCGCTGGTCGGTCCCAGCGGCGCGGGAAAATCCACGCTGGTCAACCTGATTCCGCGCTTCTTTGACGTGACCAGTGGCCGCATCGTCATCGACGGTCACGATCTGCGCGATGTGACGTTGAGCTCGCTTCGCCGCCAGGTGGCCCAGGTCACGCAGGAAACCATTCTCTTCAATGACACGGTGCGCAACAACATCGCCTACGGGCAGCCGGATGTCAACATGAAGCTGGTCGAGCAGGCCGCTCGCAACGCCCTGGCGCATGATTTTATCCTGGATATGCCGCAAGGCTACGACACGGTCATCGGCGAGAAGGGCTTCCGGCTCTCCGGCGGTGAACGCCAGCGGCTGGCCATTGCTCGCGCCATCCTGAAGAACGCGCCGTTGCTGATTCTGGACGAGGCTACTTCGGCGCTCGACGCTGAAAGCGAATCGTTGGTGCAGACCGCGCTGGCCAATCTGATGCAAGGACGCACGGCCATCGTCATTGCCCATCGCCTGGGCACCATTCGCCGCGCCAACCGCATCGCCGTCCTCGAAGACGGGCGCATCACGGCCATTGGCCCGCACGAGGAACTGCTGATTATCTCGCCTACTTACCAGCGGCTTTATCAACTGCAATTCATGGACATTTCGGAAGAAGCGGGAAGCAGGGAATAGGGACTAAGGAATAGAACGTGTTTCAGAATTTCGCTTTGTATCAGGGGTCGACTTTAGTCGTGCCGAAACAAACCGGAAATATTGACGGGCTTAGCCCTTGAGAAGTGATGCCTCAAATCTGCCGAGGCGTTTTTGAAACAGGCTATAGGGAACGAGGGAAGATCAGAATGCCGATTTATTCGATGACCGGGTTTGCGCGCTCTCAGGTCCGCATCAACGATCAGCTCAGTTACACGCTCAGCGTCAAGAGCGTGAATCACCGCTTTCTCGATGTGCAGTTTCGTTTGCCATCGGGCCTGGACGCCCTGGAGATGGAATTGCGCAAAGCGCTCAAGGCGAACCTCGTGCGCGGCCATGTGGATCTGACTCTTTCCGTCGATCGCTCTGGCCAGCAAACGGCCGGCTACAACAGGGATCTCGTGGACGGCTACCTGGCGGCCTTCGCCGCCGCGCGCGAGGAGCATAAACTCGAAGGCCAGCCAGACTTGAACGCCATCCTGCATTTGCCCGGAGCGCTGCAGAACGAGAACCACTCGAACGGCGACGAGGATATTCTTGCGCTGACCGAAAGCGTGCAGCGTGAGATTGAGCCGCTTCTCGATCAGTTGAAGACCATGCGGGCGCGGGAAGGCGAGGCTCTGGAGGCGATCCTTGAGAACACGCTGGATCGCCTGGCGGAAGCCACCGAGGGCGTCACGGCGCTGCGTCCCGAGGTCGAACAGTGGTATCAGACGCGGCTTACCCAGCGGCTTGAAGCGGCTACGGGGCAGGAGTTCAACCATCAGAGGCTGCTGGAGGAAGTTGCCGTGCTGGTTGAGCACAGCGACATTGCCGAGGAGCTGACGCGCATGGCCACCCACATTGGCCACTTCCGCGAACTGCTGAAAGCTGGCGGCGAAGTCGGCAAGAAGCTCGATTTCCTGCTACAGGAGATGAACCGCGAGGCCAACACTTTGCTTTCCAAGACCGGCGGCGTCGGCGGCAAGGGAACCCGCATTACCGAACTGGGGTTGGCCATGAAATCGGAGATCGAAAAGGCGCGCGAACAGATTCAGAACGTGGAGTAGCAGGACAGCTAGCAGTGAACGGTGGACAAGCTTTGTTTCCAACGCTATTGAAAAGTCTACATGTATTCCGAAAAAGCTCTAAAGGTAGCGTGACTTCTGCAAATCATACGTCAGAGCGTTTTTAGCTGTAAGCTGTCCGCTGTTAACTGTTAACTATCGCTGTACAGAGGATAATTGCATCATGGCAGGAATTCTTTTTATTATTTCGGCGCCTTCGGGTTCGGGCAAGAGCACGCTGGTCAATGAGGTGCGCAAGCAGTTGAGCGGGATTGAGTTTTCTATTTCCTGGACTACGCGTGCCCCGCGCGGCTCCGAAGAAGATGGCCGCGAATACCACTTCACCACCCGCGAAGAGTTTGAGCGGATGCTTGCGGCTGGCGAGTTCCTGGAGCATGCCGAGGTTTTCGGCAACTACTACGGCACCGCGCGCGCGTCGCTTGAAGAGGCCCGTCGCGATGGCAATGATCTGCTGCTCGACATCGATGTGCAGGGCGCCGCGCAGGTGCGGGCCTCCACGCCCGAGGCGGCCAGTGTCTTCGTCCTGCCGCCCAACCCCAGGGTGCTGCGTACCCGCTTGCGCAATCGCAGCCGCGCCGAGGGCGTCGAGGACGAGGCAGAGGTCTACCGCCGCTTGAGCGCCGCGCGCAAGGAAATTGAGAATTATCGAGATTATAGCTATATTCTGATTAACGATGTTCTGGACCGGGCCGTGGCGCAACTGGAAGCCATTGTGCAGGCTGAACGCTTCTATCGCAACGACGAGCCGATTGTCTTTCGGTCGCGCAGGGTTTTGGAGGTGGCGGCAGGCTGCCTGCAAGTTAACTCCCAGGAACGGCTGAAGCCCGTGCTGGAAGCCTTTGGGATTCTCAATTCCACCGGCCAGCAGCAATTGAACTTTGAGGAGTCCCTCGATGACGAGGGCTCCGATGACGATAAGGAGAATTCCGATGACGATTGAGACCGGCTTCGACTCTGACTATCGCAAGGTTTTGGTGGCCGCGCGTCGCGCCCGCCAATTACAGAACGGCTCCCAAGCTCTTGTCGCAACTCCATCCACCAAGCCTTGCCGTATTGCCCAGGACGAGATTAAGGCCGGCAAGATTGCTTACGTGAAGGCTGATCGTCCGGTTGTCAAACCGGCAGTGGAAGGCCCGGACATTCCCATTCTCGCCAGCTAGGTCTTTGACAACATAATTATGTTTCATTGGGCAGAGAAGCGCGGGCGGGGACGGCCGCACTACAGCCGGCCGGGAGGCCGGCGCTACATTTCTGATAAGAACATCTTCCCCTTGTCAGAGACCTGGTTCCTAGCCGCGCCGCGTTATTGTCCTTGCGGCAAGGGTTGGATGCCATGACTCTGGCAGGTCGTAGACGGTGAATTTGCGCTGAAGGCTTCTGCTTGCCGCGCGCCGTCATGCCCATCTTGATGTTTGCGCCATCGAAAATGCTCTACAATCGAGCCATGAGAGTAACGGTCGGTGTCTCGGGTGGAATTGCTGCGTACAAGGCGGCCGAGTTGGTCCGCGCGCTTGTGCGCCAAGCCATCGAAGTCCACGTCGTCATGACCGAGGCGGCCTGTAAATTTGTGCAGCCGCTCACCTTTGCCGCGCTTACCGGCCACAAGGTCATTACCGGCCTGTGGGAAGAGACGGGCAACACGTACGACGCCGCGATTGAACACATCAGCGAGGCGCAGTGGGCCGACGCCGTGGTGATCGCTCCGGCTACGGCCAATATTTTGGCCAAATTCGCCCACGGCATTGCCGACGATTTTATCAGCACACTTTATTTGGCCACGCAGGCGCCGGTGCTGGTGGCTCCGGCCATGAATACGAATATGTGGGAGCATCCGGCCACGCGGGCGAATCTGGAAACCCTTCGCCAGCGCGGCGTGCGCATCATTGAGCCGGAAACGGGCGAGCTGGCCTGCGGCATGGTGGGCGCGGGTCGCATGGCAGAGCCCGATGCCATCGCCGACGCTGTCCTTTGCGCCATGGGCCGTTGCCACGACCTGGCCGGCGAAGTCGTGCTGGTCACCGCCGGAGGCACGCGCGAGGCCCTCGATCCGGTTCGTTTTATCGGCAACCGCTCCAGCGGCAAGATGGGCTACGCATTGGCAGAAGCTGCGCAGAGCCGCGGCGCAAAGGTGATTCTGGTCAGCGGGCCCTCGGCGCTGCATCCGGCAGCGCACTGCGAACTGGTCAAGATCACCACTGCCGCGGAGATGCGCGAGGCTGTGCTGGCGCGCATGAACGAGGCCACGATGATTATCAAGGCCGCCGCCGTGGCCGACTACACGCCAGTCAAGATTGCCCCGCAAAAGCTTAAACGCAAAGGGCCGCTCACGCTGGAGCTTGAGCCTACGGAGGACATTCTCGCCGAGGTGGTTCGCCGGCGCCGTCCGGGCCAGTTGATTGTTGGCTTTGCCGCCGAAACAGAAAACCGTATGGAAAATGGCCGCGCCAAGCTGCTCGCCAAGGGCGCTGACGCCATCGTGGTCAACGACGTGAGCGGCAAGGGCATCGGCTTTGACGCTGACAACAACGCGGCAACCTTCCTGACTTCTTCGACAGCCATTGAGCTGCCCGAGATGTCCAAGCGCTCGCTGGCCGATCGCATTCTCGACGAGATTCTTACTCTTCGCCGGCCGACCTCCGTCGTTGTGGAACTGGACGAGGGCGGGGACCAGAAGCAACGGCAAGATCGCGTGATCAGCGAGACCCTCCCAGCCGCCGCCAGCCGTCGGCAACTGATCGTGGAGTAAGCAGCGTTGGCGCAATCGCTCGATCCCGCAATTCGTGAAGCTCTGCTGACCCGTGTCCGTTTCTACCGCGATCTCGGCGTCTCCGAGTTCTATCGCCGTCCCGTCAGCCCAGCGCTGGCAGCCCAGCTTGCCGCCGTGCCAGAAGCCTCAGCCCAAAAACAGAATCCGGGCGTCGCGCAAACTCTGGTTGCTCCATCCCTTCCGCTTTCCGCGGAAAGGCCGGAAAACCGTGAAGCTGAATCAGCGTCCGTACCCCAACCCAGCATTTCTCAGGAGGATCAGCCCATTTCTCCCCGTCAACTCCTTCCATCTCCACCGCAGGTCTCTCCCGCTGTTCCCGTGGCCGAGCGCGCTGCCGCTCTTCAGCTTATCCGCGACGAAATCGGCGACTGTACTCGCTGTCCGCTTCACACCGGCCGCAACAAGCTTGTCTTCGGCGATGGCTCGCCCTCGGCCCGGTTGATGTTCGTCGGCGAAGGCCCCGGAGCCGACGAGGACGCGCAGGGCATTCCCTTTGTGGGTCGCGCCGGCCAACTGCTCAACAACATGATTACCGCCATGGGACTCAAGCGCGAAGAAGTTTACATCGCCAACGTGGTCAAGTGCCGTCCGCCGGGCAACCGCGTTCCGGAGCCGGATGAGATGGCCACCTGTTCGCCGTTCCTTTTTCACCAGATTGACGTCATTCGCCCACAGGTGCTGGTCGCCCTCGGAGCCACCGCGGCCACCTGCCTTCTTGGCCGCCGTCAGCCTCTGGCCGGTCTTCGCGGCCGCGTCCATGCTTTTCGCGGCACGCAGCTGATCGTCACCTATCACCCGGCGTACCTGCTTCGCGATCCTCGCCAGAAAAAGGAAGCCTGGGCCGACCTGCAAATCGCCATGCGCGAGCTGGGGCTCAAGCCGCCCGCAAAGGGAAAGGGGCAGGCTTGAAGCGCAACGCGGTCGTTTTTACTGCCGTTCTGTTGATCCTGGCTTTTGTCGCCTGGGCCGGCTGGGTCAACTTTAAGGCCCGCTTCAAGAGCTCCAGTCAAGCCGCCGGGCAGCCGTCGGCCTCGGCCGTGCAGGGCAAGCCAGCGCCGGCCTTTACGCTTGAAGACCTGAGTGGCAAGAAGGTTTCGCTGGCGGACTACAGGGGCAAGGCAGTCCTAATTAACTTCTGGGCTACGTGGTGCACGCCGTGCGCGATCGAGACGCCCTGGCTGGTCGAGCTGCGCAATCAGTATGCCGCTCAAGGGTTTGAGGTCCTCGGCATCTCTGTGGATGACATCGACCGCGGCGACCCCGTGAAGCTGAAAGAGGAAAAGCAGGGAATCGCGCGTTTCGTCCGGAAAATGCAGATGCCCTATCCTGTGCTGATCGACGGCGATTCGATCGGCCAGCCCTACGGCGGCCTGGATGTGTTGCCCAGTTCCTTTTTTGTGGATCGCAACGGAAACCTGGTGGCCGAGCAAATGGGGGTGACGTCAAAGGAAGATATTGAAGCGAAGATCAAGAGGGCGCTGGGGGAACGATGATTGCAGCGAAGAAGGGAATTCGCATGACTGTTGCGCTGGCTCTGATTTCAGCCGCTGCGCTGGCCCAGGGGCAGAGATCGCTGGCAGATCGGTCTGGACGATCTGCCTCAAAGCCCGTCGAGTATCTCTATCCCGAGCAGGTCACCCTTCCCGCTGGCAAGCCGGGTATGGTCGGGCTGCACTTTCGCATTGCTCCGGGACTGCACATCAACTCGCACACGCCTCGGGAAGAAGAACTCATTCCCACGACTTTCTCGATTCCAGAGGGCTCGGGCGTGCGTCTTGAGGGCGCCAGTTACCCGCCCGGCGCGGAGTTTACGCTGCCCCTCGAGCCTAAAACGAAGCTCAGCGTCTACACCGGCGAGTTCGTCGTCCAGGCGCGCATGGTGGCCACGGCGGGCAATCATCTGGTCGAGGCGAGACTTCGCTATCAGGCCTGCGAGAACAACTCCTGCATGCCGCCGAAGACGATTACCGTGGCGATCGATGTCATTGGGAAGTGAAAGCCGTTTTCTTTCTGTTGCATAGAATGAAACTTGCGCGATCGTTCTTCCGTCCTGATAAGGTGATGTGCGGAGGTGTTTTTCAGTGCGAGTTGGATTGAAAATTGTGTGTACATTGGCAATCGCGGGACTGGCTGTGGGGCTGCTGCCAGCGCAGGTTCAAACCGGATCTCTGACGGTGAGGACAGCCCAAGGCAAGGCCCAGGGAAAAACCATCAATAATGGCAAAGTGAAGGCCTTTCTCGGCCTGCCTTACGCCGCGCCGCCCGTGGGCGAACTGCGCTGGAAGGCGCCCGAGCCGCCGGCGAAGTGGAGCGGCGTGCGCGATGCCACGCGGTTTGGTTCGCATTGCGCCCAAGGCACTGTTTTTGCCGACATGACCTTTCAAGATGGCGGCGCAAGCGAGGACTGCCTCTTCCTGAACGTCTACGCGCCCGCCAACGCCACGGCGAACAGCAAGCTGCCGGTCATGTTCTGGATTCACGGCGGGGGCTATGCCGGCGGCGGCAGCTCAGAGCCGCGGCACAACGGCGACTTCCTGCCCACCAAGGGCGTGATCCTGGTAACGATCAATTACCGGCTGGGCGTCTTCGGCTTTCTGGCCACGCAGGAACTGGCCAAGGAGGCCAACGGCGCGGCAGGCAACTACGGCCTGCTCGACATGGTTGCCGCACTTCATTGGGTCAAGGGCAACATCTCCGGCTTCGGCGGTGATCCGGGCAACGTGACCATCTTTGGCGAGAGTGCCGGCTCCTTTGCCGTTAGCACGCTGATGGCGTCGCCCATGGCTCACGGGCTTTTTCACAAGGCGATTGGCGAAAGCGGTGCGGCTTTCAGCGGCATCCTTGCCAACGACTCGCTGGAGAAGCGGGAAAAGACGGATGGAGAATGGGTGGCCGCGCTGGGGGTTAAGTCGCTCCGCGAACTGCGTGCTTTGCCCACTGAAAAGATCATTGCCGCAGCCAAGAGCAAGGGGATGGTCGGCTTCTCTCCCACGATTGACGGCAGGCTGCTCACCGAGCCGGTGGAAGCGACCTACGCGGCCGGACGCCAGGCGCATGTGCCGCTGCTGGCTGGCTGGAACCGTGACGAGAACAGCTTTCTGGCCAGTGGCATGACGGCGGCAAAGTTGAAGGGAATGGCGGCGGGGCTCTTCAAAGAGCGCTCGGCAGAGTTTCTCAAGGTCTATCCCGGCGATACCGATGAACAGGCCATGCGTTCGGCGGCCGACTATGGCAGCGACATGTTTATCGCCTTCAGCACCTGGAAGTGGATCGAGGCGCACAAGAAAACGGGGGAGTCGCCCGTCTATCGCTACCACTTTGAGCTGGCGGCCCTGCCCAGCAAATACCACCCCGGCCCCCTCGCCTTCCACTCCGATGACATTGAGTACGTCTTCGGCACTCTGGACACCCGTCCGGGCGAGACCGTACGCCCCGAGGACCGCAAGCTGAGCGAGCAGATGATGAGCTACTGGACCAACTTCGCCAAAACCGGCAACCCTAATGGACCGGATTTGCCGTTATGGCCGAAGTGCGGCAAGAGCGATGAGCTGATCCATCTGGATAGCACGATCACCTCCGGCACGGACACTTTGCGCCCCCGTTACGAGTTTTTGGAGAAGGGGATGCCGCGGTTTTCGTTCTAGCGTTTTAGAGCGGTTCTCCAATTGGTATAGCCTGACTCACTTCATCGAAGGTGACTTTTTCTTAAGGAAAAAGCCACTCAGCTTACTGGCTTCGGTCTACAGCTATTGGAGAACCGCTCTAACCTTGAAACAAGCATGGCCGCCCTTGGGCGGCCATGCTTGTTAAGAACGAAGAATTCGACAACCGCGCCAAAGACTACTGGTTGACGCCCGCAGCTGCCGCAAATCCGGCCGATTGCACCGGGGGAATCGTGCTTGCCGGCGGCGGGGGAGCAAAGGAAGAGTCCTTCGCATTGATCGCATTGGAGTAGTCGGGGCCGAGGCCAAGCTTTTTCAGTGCACGAGAGTCTGGTGTCAGTCTCGTCTGCCAGCCCTGGTCAGCCTGATATTTCAGCATCGCGGCCTTGGTCGCTTCGTCCCACTCGCCATTGGCCTCGCCGGTAAAATAATGCTCGCGGATGAGGGCCTGCTGAATTTCCGTGACGCGCGCCGAGTCGATGGCCTGCTGACCGTGCGAGCGGTGCGGAGACGCAGCGGCTGCAACAAGGCTGCGAGAGCCGTGCTTCGAACGCCGACGGCTACTGCTGGTGGGCTCGCTTGTAGCGTTACTGGCGCTGTCGCTGGTGCTTGCCTTACTGCTAGCGCGCGAGCGGCTGCGGCGGCTTGTTCGGTCGCTACTGCTTGCAGTGTCGCTGGCGCGGTCCTTGGCGCTGGCGTGACGGCTGCGGCTGCTTGCTCGCTTGGTTGAGGAGTCGCTGGCGCTTGCGGTGCGACTGGTGCTTGTGTGGCTGCTGACGCTTGCATGGCCGCTTGTGCGTGCATGATGCGCCTTGGCGGCGAAGGCTGGTGATGCGGCTAGAGCCGCGGATAAAACAAATGCCAAGCTTGCTCGAAAACTAAGCATGCTGGTTCACCTCGAAGGAGACGTTTTCGACTAGACCCTATACCAGACCTGTGTCGAAGTTTAGCGAATTGTTTGGCACCGTGCCAGAGAAAAATCAATTCGGTATCAGAAGAATAAAGGGCTGCGGGAGAGGACGCCGGAAGCGAGAATCCGTCCCGGCGCCCTCCAGACGCTATTGGAGCGTTCCGCCCACGTAGCTGATGCCATTGCCGGGATGGCGCGGGTCCAGAACTTCGAAGACCACGTCATCGCCGGTTTTGAGCTTGCTCACCACGGCATCGAACTGTTTCTTGTTCCCGGTGGGCTGCTTGTTGATCCGTGTAATGACTAGACCCGGCCCAAGTCCCTGCAAATCTGCGAAGGAGCCTGCGTGCACGGACTGGATCACGACGCCAGGAGTGTGCAGCTTGGCCGCGATGGCCGGCGATGCATCGCGGACCACGATGCCCAGCTTGGCTTCGCCCGCGTCGCCGTTGTCGCCGGGGTTGGCCTCAGCCTGCTGGTTGCCCTGGTCGGCAAACACTTTGTCGCGGTCGCCGATGGTGACCGTGACGTCGGCCGGCTTGCCGTCCCTCAGGTAGCCCAGGCGAACGCTTGAGCCCGGCCTGCGGCTGGCAATCTCATTTACCAGGTCGTCGCCGTCCTTGAGTGAGCGGCCGTCGATGGCGGTGATGATGTCGCGGGGCTTGAGTCCGGCCTTGTAGGCAGGGCCGTCTGGGGTGATCCCGGTGATAATTACGCCCTCTTTGAAGCCATAGACACGATTCACGGCGCTTGAGAGACCCACTTTGAATTCAATGCCGATGGAGCCGCGCGTCACTTTGTGGCTGGGACTAATCAAGTCGTTGTAGACCTGAACCACGGTGTTCGACGGCATGGCGAAGCCGAGTCCCTGGTAGCCGCCCGATTGCGTGAATATGGCCGTGTTCACACCGATAACCTCGCCGTTCATATTCAGCAAAGGGCCGCCGGAGTTGCCGGGGTTGATGGCCGCATCGGTTTGGATGAAGTGCTGGAACTGGCCGCTGACGCCGGGCTCAATGGTCCGGTTCTTGGCCGAGATGATGCCGGCTGTGACGGTTTGCGAGAGCGCAAAGGGGCTGCCGATGGCTTCCACCCAGTCGCCCACTTGCGAGGCGTCGGAATTTCCAAGCTTGACGGTCGGCAGAGGCTTGCTGGTTTCGATCTTGATGACCGCCAGATCGGTGGATTTGTCAACGCCAATGACGCGCGCCGGGCGTCCCATATCCGCCGTGCCGTCGGGGTCGGTCGAGAGCTTGACGTAAATCTTGTCGGCCTTCTCGATTACATGATTGTTGGTGATGATGTAGCCCTTGGGATCAACGATGAAGCCGGAGCCAAGAGACTCGCGAGTCTGGCCGCTCTCGTCACCGCCCTGATCCGGCGTGCCAGGCACCTGGCCACCGAAGAAACGGTTGAAGAAGTCCTGAAAGTTGCCCTGCCCCTGCTGCTGCTGATCCTCGTCTTGATCGTCGTCACCGGGCTGCTGGGGCACGGGCTGAACGCGGCCATGGAAATTGCGGCTCTTGCCGGTGGCCTGTTTGGGCAGCGTCTGGGTGTTGATGTTGACCACAGCCGGCCCGACCCGTTTGGCGATCTTCACGAATTCGTTTTCGGGAACGCTCGAATTGGCCACTTTGAGAGGCGTGGCGTCGGTGCTGTTGTTCTGCTCTTCCTGCCCACGGACTCCGTGCGCAGCAAAGGAACCGGCCACGATGGCGGCCGAAAGCGTGGCAAGCAAGACAAACACTGAAGCGAGACGGCGTGAACGCAGCCGTTCGAAGAGTGATTTCATGGGTTCGTTGACCTCGTCAGGTAACCAGCTTTGTGGCTGGGCTATCAGTTGTACCTCTCCCTAGTATAGCCAGTAGCGGGCAATCCCGTCTGGCTGGCGGCCTCACACACTTGAGCCTCCGCTGTTCCGATGGCTGCCAGAAGTGAACCGTTCCATCTCTATAGACGCGCCCTGGCTCAAAGTGTTGCTGTGAGCCTTTGTCAAAGGCTTCCTTGGATGCTTCCAGGAAAATACCGAAAACTGTTGTTTCTATTGCCCTTGCGAAATGACCTTCAGGTCCTTGACGCATTTTGCAGCCTCAATGGTATTTTGCGAGAGGCTCTTCGGATCGGCATCTTTACACGCGCAAAGGCAGAAATATTCCCAGTTACCGCCAGACACTGCACTTATGAGAAAATGAAGATGCAGCAGATCCCGGGCTGGCGCGCGTGTGCGCACCCCGAAACCTTGATTCAACCCACGGCGTCCTTCGGCCCTTGCGGTCGTCACCCTGCTGCGGCCTGCATATAGGAACAAGAAAAAGAATGATTAATGTCAGCAATGTGACCATGCGCTACGGCTCGAAGGTGCTCTTCGAGGACGTAAGCGTGAACTTTGTGCCGGGCCGGCGCTACGGCCTCACCGGGCCCAACGGCTCCGGCAAGTCCACTTTCATGAAAATCCTCTCCGGCGAGCTCGACGCGCAGAAGGGTACGGTTGTCCGTCCGCGCAAATTCGGCGTTTTGCGCCAGGATCAGTTCGCTTTCGATGCCTATCGCGCGATCGACACGGTCATCATGGGCAACAAGCGGCTCTGGGCCGCCATGGAAGAGCGCGACCGCATCTACGAGAAGCCGGAACTGACCGACGCCGACGGCATGAAGCTGGGCGAACTGGAAGGCGTGGTTGGCGACGAGGACGGCTACGCGGCCGAGAGCGATGCCGCCGTGCTGTTGCAGGGGTTGGGCATTTCCGAGCAGATGCAAGAGCGCAAAATGAGCGAGTTGCAGGGCGGCCAAAAGGTGCGCGTACTGCTGGCGCAGGCCTTATTTGGCAAGCCGGAAGCCTTGCTGCTGGATGAGCCCACCAATCACCTTGATCTCGACTCTATCCACTGGTTGCAGGACTTTCTGAACAACTACGACGGTACGCTGATCGTCATCAGCCATGACCGTCACTTCCTGAATAGCGTGACCACCCATACCGCCGACATCGATTACGAAACGATCATTACCTACACCGGCGGCTACGACGAGATGGTGATGGCCAAGACGCAGATTCGCTCCACGCTGGAGGCGCAAAACGCCCAGCGCGAGAAGAAGATCGACCAACTCAACGACTTTATTGCCCGCTTTGCCGCTGGCACCCGCTCCTCACAGGTGACCAGCCGCCGCAAGGAGGTCGAGCGCCTGCAAACCAATGATCTGGCCCGCTCCAACATTGCGCGTCCCTTCATCAAATTCGACCAGATACGTCCAAGCGGCCGGCATGTGCTGGAATTCAAGCACATCAAAAAGAGCTACGGCGAGCAGACGGTGATCGACGGTTTTTCGGCCAGCCTTCTGCGCGGCGAAAAGGTCTGCCTCGTGGGCCGCAACGGCGCCGGCAAAACCACACTGCTCAAGAGCCTGCTGGCCACCTATCCGGATCTTGCCGACCCTGAATTCAAGCTCGACAACGGAACTGCCCAGTGGGGTCATGCGGCACAAGTCGGCTACCTTCCGCAGGATCTCGGCTCGACCATCAAGCCTGGCCTTCATGTGGTTGATTGGTTGTATCAGTGGGATCCCACGGCCCACATCGAAGACATTCGCGGCATTCTCGGCCAGATGCTCTTCTCGGGCGAAGAAGGCGACAAGGAGACGGCAGCTCTCTCCGGTGGCGAACAGGCGCGCCTGGCCTTCTGCAAGCTCATCCTTACCAAGCCCAACATCCTCATCCTGGACGAGCCCACCAACCACCTAGACCTGGAAGCCATCAACGCGCTCAATATCGCTCTTCAGCGCTATGAGGGCACACTCTTGCTTGTGACGCACGACCATGACTTGATCGACGAAGTTGCGACGCGCATCTGGCACTTCAAGGAAGACGGCATCGAAGACTTCCAAGGGCCGTATTCCGAGTGGAAGGGCATGCACAACTAGTCTCTGACGACATAATGCTGTGCCCCTGGTTCATGCCTTCCCAGGTCCCAAAATCGGGACCTGGGGCACCCAGCTTGGGATAACTTCAAGCTGTCGGAGACCCAGTTTCTGACAGCAGGCGTGGCTGAACTGGCTGCGGATGAACGCCAGCAGAATCAATGCGAGTTTTAGCCCCGAAAGAGTATTTTTGCTTTGTGATGTCGTGTTTATCGTCTAACTTATGCAATATCAATAAATTTTAAAAGCAATATTCATCGCGGTGTTTACCTCGCCCTTCCGCGGAACGCTGAACTCCTGGTAGCCAGCACATCCAGAACCCGTTCGTACCGTAATACGGTACTTGAATCTGGACGTGAGCTTCGTCACATCTCGTGCCCTTTTCGCAAACTACCATCCCCAGCATGAACGCAGAGACCTTAATCTTGATTGCGCCATGTTCGCTTCTGCTGGGCGCCGTGCTCCAGATCTTTGTAGCACGGCTTTTTAATGCCCGGGCAAAAGGAGTACTGGCCTTTCTCACTTGTCTGCCGGCCGTGCTTGCCGTGGGCGCGACAGCAGGATTGGTCAGGGCAGGACGAGCGGTCGAGCTGAACGCGCTCCCCTGGGATGGTCCGTTGGCCCTCGTTTTGCATGTGGACGCGCTCAGTGTTCTTTTCGCTCTGATGGGAACAGGTCTGGGAGCCTTCGTGCTTCTCTATTCCATCGGCTACATGGCGCATGACAAGGCCGTAACCCGTTTCTTTGCCTTGATGCTGCTGTTCATCGGCGGCTTCGTCGGACTGGTCTACAGCGCCAACCTCTTCATCCTCTACTTGTGCTGGGAAGTCGTCGGTTTGTGCTCTTTCAGTTTGGTGGGTTTCTGGTACACCAATCCCGAGTCGGTTCACGGCGCGCGCAAGGTCCTGCTGATGACCCACATCGCGGGCTACGGCCTGCTGGCGGCCATTCTGGTCGTCTTCCACCGCACAGGGAGCGCTCTCTGGACCGATCCGAAGGTGGCAAGCGCTTTTACTGGCGGCGTCTTCGTCCTGATGCTGATTGCGCTCATCGCCAAAAGCGTCCAATTTCCTCTGCACACATGGATTCCTGATGCCATGGCAGCGCCCACGCCGGTCAGCGCCCTGCTGCACTCGGCCTGTTACGTGACCTCCGGCGTTTATCTGGCTGCCCGTATGCATTGTTTTGGCCAGTGGCCGCAGGCTTTGGGGCAGCCCTGGGGCAATGAAACCCTGATGTGGGTGGGCACCGTCACTATGGCCGTCGGTGTGATGTACGCCATGGTGCAGAGCGATTTGAAGCGCATGTTGGCGTTTTCCACTGTGAGTCAGATCGGCTACATGATGATGGGCATCGGCATCGGCTCGTCGCTGGCCATCACCGCGGGGCTGTTGCACTGTCTGAATCACGGATTCTTCAAGGGCGGCTTGTTCTTGGGGGCGGGCTCGGTGCAGCACGCCTCCGGCACGCGCGACATGAACCAACTCGGCGGTCTGGCCCAAAAGATGCCGCACACCACACTTTCCTGGCTAATTAATATCGGCAGCATGATGGGCCTTCCGCTGATGAGCGGTTTCGCCAGCAAGTGGATGCTCTACACGGCAGCCTTGCAGGCCGGATGGACCGTTCCCGCCATGGTCGCCTGGGCGGCCAGTCTGGGCACCGTGTTTCTGGGCGCCAAGTCCACCAGCGCGGTTTTCCTGGGGCCGCTGACCGACGCCACCAAAGACGCTCACGAATCTCCGCCGACCATGCTATGGGGCATGGGATTTCTGGCCGCGGGCAGCGTCGTTCTGGGCATTGCGCCGCAGTTGGCGGTCAACTACCTGCTCAATCCCATCCTGGGCGCGATGAAGCTGGAAGCCGTGCAGGTGACCTGGTTTGGCCTGTCGGGCAAGGTCGGCAGCTTCTCGAGCATGGGTGGCCTGGTGCTGGCCGTGGTTTCACTCATTCTCGGCGGTGTGATTTACGCCATTGCCTACGCGGGGCGTCCAGCGACGGTTGCCGGACGCGCGGCCTTGGCTGGAACCGGCGGCGGAATTTTTACCGGCGGAGAGCCCTTGTCGGACGAGGATAGATTTTCGGCCAGTGACTTTTCCAGCATCTTCCTGCAAAACTGGCATGACTTCTTCCGCTGGACCGATGTGGATGGCGTCTATCTGGCCTGTTGGAAGGGCTTGCAGGCTGTCTCGCGCGGTCTGGGCGTCGTGGTCTCCTGGATGGAGCGCCATGCCGTGATCCTCATTGTCATGCTGGCGGCAATGCTGTTAACCGCCGTTCGCTGGCTGGCTCCGGCGATGGCGCGCGGCGAGTCGCTTGCCGCTCCTCGTGTTCCGGTGCTGCTGATTGCCGCCTGTGCCGTGGCCGCGTTTGCATTGGTCCTCGTTGCTGTCACCGGTGCTGCCCGGCGACGCCTCACCCCATTGATGTTTCTGGCTGGCGCGACCGCCGTTGCGGGCCTGTCCGTTGCCGATCCCTGGGTTCGTCTCATCCACCTGGAAGCAGGCGCTCTGCTGACCATTCCGCTGGTCTGGCAGCGCGCGCGGACGCAAGCGGCCAAGTGGGCCTATGTTGTTGTGGTTCTCATCTCGGCTTCGTCGCTGATTCTGAGCGAGTTGCTGATGGCGCAAGGGCAGTCCGATTGGGCGCGGGCTCTGTTTATCACCAGCATCTGCGTGAAGCTGGCCGCTGTGCCGTTCTTCTTCTGGCTGCTTCGGCTGGCCGATGAACTGCCCGCCTTGGTGCTGGGTCTCATCGTCGCCGTCATCGACATGGCCGCCTGCGGCGAACTCTATGTCGTTGCCCGCACTTCTCCGGGCGTTTTCACTCCCCAGGGACTTATGCTGGGCGTCGCCGCCACGTCGTCGTTTGTTGCCGCTCTTCTGATGCTCTCGCAGCGCAGCGTCAAGCGGCTGTTGGTTTTGTCCACCGTCGAGGACGTCGGTTTCCTGTTGCTGGGCCTTGCTTCCGCCAGCAATCTTGGACTCTCCGGCGTGGCGTTTGCGGCGGCCACGCACTCCCTGGCCAAGGCTCTGCTGTTCATCTGCCTGAGCGGTCCCGAGGCCGATGGCGCGCTGGACGGCGATCCCACGGGCCTGGCCGTGCGTTATCCCTTCGCGGCCTTTGGATTCCTCTTTGGAATGTTGGCCATGCTGGGAGTGCCGCCGACCTTGGGCTACATTGGCCGCTGGAGGCTCTACGAAACGGCCCTGCTGATCGGCTGGCCGTGGGCTGCGGTTTTCATTGTTTCGTCGATCTGCGCGCTGATTGCCTATACGCTGGCCTTGACCCGCATCTGGTGGGGACCGCCGTCTGACCCGCATCCGGGGTCAACTCCGCCGCATCCAAAGTCCGAGCCAATTGTGCTGCAGGCCGTGATCGTTGCGCTGGTGGTTGTGCTGCTGGCGGCCGGCATCTGGCCGGATGCGCTGCAACTGCTGCTTGGAGGGAGACCATGAAGCTCTGGAATCGATTGATGTGCACCTGCCGGCGCCGCAGCCCATGGCTCTTTCACATGAACGCGGGCAGTTGCAACGGTTGCGACATTGAATTGGTGGCCAGCCTCACGCCGCGTTACGACGCCGAGCAGTTGGGAGCTCGTCTCGAGGGCAGTCCGCGCCACGCAGACATCCTCTGCATCAGCGGTCCGGTCACTCATAACACCGTTCAAGCGATCAAAACTGTCTACGGCCAGATCTACGGCCCCAAGGCGGTCGTGGCCATCGGCTCTTGCCCAGCCTCGACCAATGCCTACATCGACAGCCGGACGCTGGATGGGCCGCTTGACCGGCATATTCCGGTTGATGTGTATGTCCCCGGTTGTCCGCCCCGTCCCGATTCCATTTTGCAGGGCATCGCAAAGGCCGCGGAGATTCTGGCCGCACGAGGCAACAATCCGCCGGTTCTCAAAAACACAGACGAACCGGTGCTTGAACCTGCAGCATGTGAAGCGGCATCGAAGGAGGTGAGGCAATGAATCTGACGACTGCACTGGCTCGCCTGCTCCTCTTTCCCGGGTTGTTGTTTGCCGTGCCCGCCGCATGGTTTTTCATGTGGGTGGAGCGCAAGGCGGTGGCGCGGATGCAGGGCCGCATCGGTCCACCCTTCATGCAGCCCTTCTACGACTTCATCAAGCTGCTGGGCAAGCAGGTGCCGCCGCGCTCAGGTGTCGGCGGCTTGCTGATGAAGGCATGGCCGCTGCTGGCGGTTGCTTCGGCGGCAGGCGCGGTTGGCCTTTTGCCGGTGTTGCCTGCTTCCGGCGGCTTTGAGGGAGACTTAATCCTGCTGCTGGCGCTGCTGGAAGTTCCTTCCATGTGCCTGATTGCCGCTGGCTTTTCCTCGCGCTCCATCTTCGGAGAAATCGGCTCGGCGCGTGAAGCCGTCCTCAGCGTCTCTTACAACGTGGTCTTTCTTCTGGCCATTCTTTCCATCGCCGCTTCGCAGCACACCTTCCGGTTGGAAGCTTTGTCGCAGTTGCCGGTTTCACCGCTGCAAATCCTGGGCGTGATCGCGCTGCTGGTTTGCCTGCCCGCCAAACTGCATCTGAATCCCTTCTCGCTTCCCAACGCGGAGCAGGAGATCTACGCTGGCGCGATGACCGAGTACGCGGGTCCCGAGTTGGCCATGTGGGAGCTTTCGCATGGCCTCGAATGGGTCGCTGGAACCGGACTGGTGGCCACGCTGGTCGTGCCGCACGTCACTTTCATGTGGCTCGGCGCGTTGATCTTCGTCGCGCTTTCATTTGCCATCGTGCTGCTGCTGTCGGCGGTGGCGGCCGCCACGGCGCGCTTGCAGATCGATACAACGGTGCGTTTTTACTGGCAATGCACGCTCATCTTCGCGGTTTTGGCCGTGGCCTCCGCGCTGTTTACGAGGCTTAGATCATGAATATTTTTGCCATGCTGTGGAAGAACCTGTGGGGCGGCTCGCGGACGCTGCTCTATCCCGCGCGTCCCCGGGTGAGCGAGCACTATCGGGGACTGGTGCGTTTCGATCCCTCGCTTTGCACCGGTTGCGCCATGTGCAAGTTCCGCTGCACTTCGCGCGCCATTGAATTCACGCCCGGCAAGGGAGATTTCACCTGGAGCTACGATCCCGGCCGTTGCACCTTTTGCGGGCGCTGCGTGGAGGGCTGCAAGGTTCACGCCCTGAGTCAGGAGTCCGCTTGTCCGCCCATCTATCTGAGCGCCGGTGAACTGAAGGAATCCCACACGCTGGCCCGCAAGCCGCCCGCTCCGAGGCCCGCCGCGGCTGCCTCGCCAACGGTCGCAGGGCAAGCGCCAAAACCCAATTCTGTTCCCAATTCTGGAGGCGCGCAATGACCGACACCACGACGCTGCTCGAAAGTGTTTCTGAAAAGCTGGGCATTACGACACCCTGGGTTCGAATAGGTGACGCGCTCTGGCTTGAGCCCGGCCTGAAGGGCGTGCGCGAAGTGGCCCAGGCCATGAATGAAGTACATGCGCGCTTCATCACCATCACCGCCTATCAGCTTCTCGGCGACCAGGGCTTTTGCCTGGAATATCACTGGGACCTCGATGGCCAGTTGCTGGGCTTTGCCTTTCGGCTTGCCTCGAACTCCATCGAAAGCATCTTCGACATCTGCGAGGCCGCGGACTGGATTGAGCGCGAGATCCACGAGGGGTTCAACCTCACGTTTCTGGGCCGCGAATACGAGCCCTTGCAGTTGCGTCAGGGAGACACGCCCGGAGTGAACCTGCGCGAGGTGAAGTTATGAGTTACAAAATCCCCATGGGGCCTTTTCACCCCGGCCTCGAAGAGCCCTACAAGTTGGATATGATCTGCGACGGCGAAACCGTGCGGGACGTCAAGCTGCATATCGGGTTTAACTTCAGGGGCATCGAGCACCTGGCCGAAAGCCGCAACTACATTCAGGTCATTGCGCTGATGGAGCGGGTTTGCGGCATCTGCTCGAACGTCCACACGCTCAATCTGTGCCGGGCGATGGAGGAGCTGACCGGGCTGACGCCGCCAGCGCGCGCGCAGTACATTCGCGTCATCGTGGCGGAGCTGGAGCGCTTGCACTCGCACATCCTCTGGGCCGGCATCGCCGCCAAGCTCATGGGCTTCAAGACCATGTTCATGACCTCTTTCGAGATTCGCGAAAAGATCATGGATATACTCCAGGCCATCAGCGGCAACCGGGTCAACTACGCCATGAACCGCATCGGCGGAGTCAATCGCGACATCGAGGATCCGCAGGCGATTCTCAAAATGGTCGAGGCCTTGGAACTCGAGATGGCACACGTTGTCATCCCCATCTTCACCACCAGTTCCACGGCGCGTTCGCGCTGCGCGGGAGTTGGTGTGCTGACCAAGGAAAGAGCCATCTCCTGCGCCGTGGTGGGACCGGTGGCGCGCGCCTCCGGCTTGCCTCAGGACATTCGTCGCGCCGCGCCTTACGCCGCGTATGCCGAGCTGGATTTTGATGTGCCGGTGCAAACGGACGGCGACGTGCGCGCCCGCCTGCTGGTGCGCGCGCTGGAGATCATGGAGAGCTGCAAGATTCTTCGTCAGGCGCTGGCCAAGCTACCTCCGGGAGAGATCCACACCGAGGGCGAAAAGTTTGCTTTCGTCACGGGAACGGCTACCAAGCGCATCGAGGGGCCCAGAGGGGAAATCCTGTACAGCGTCTCCTGGAAAGAAGGTTCAAAAACTCCGGCCAGAATTCACGTCCGCACGCCCACCTTTGCCGTGATGCCGTCGATCCGCTGGATGGTGCAAGGCGCGCGGCTGGCGGACACGCCCCTGATCCAGGCCTCGATCGACCCGTGCTACTCCTGCACGGACCGGTAAGGGGCGGCAGGGAAGCGTCTCTTCTGGAACACGCCTCGCAAACCCTGTAATCTGGAGAGGGAGAGAGACGCCTTGCAAAAATACCTGCTCATCGCCGCTGGTGGCGCGCTCGGGTCCATTGCCCGATACTGGGTCGGCTCCACGATCTCCGGACGCATGGGAACAAAATTTCCCTATGGCACCTTTGTCATCAACATCACGGCCTGCATTATCATCGGCTTCTCGCTGACCTATCTCGGCAGGCGTGCGGGGCTGAGTCCGGCGTGGCGATTCTTTCTCCCGGTTGGTTTCGTCGGCGCCTACAGCACTTTTTCCACCTATGAATGGGAGACGCTTTCCACCTTGCGCGCGGGTGCATTTGCGATGGGAGCTGTTTACGCCGTTGGCAGCTTGATCCTGGGCCTTGCCGCCGTCTGGTGCGGCGCTCTGCTGGCCGAGGCAATCTCTTGAGCTTTGTTGGCTTCTTTCCGCAGCGCCGATGCGGCTCTTTGAGATAGAATCCTGCTTTCGTTGAGGGAGACTGAATGTTGCAACCTGGAAAAGCGGTCAAAGTTACGATCTACCTGAGCGATGGAGCCACGCATCACGGCGTCCCGCTCTACTCCAGCATCCTCGACTTTCTCTTTTATCGCGGCGTGGCCGGAGCAACTGTGACGAAGGGTATCGCCGGATTCGGCGCCGATCACCACATGCACGCCGAGCAGTTGGTGGAAATTTCCGATCGCCTGCCCATCAAGATCGAGTTCATCGAGAGCCGCGAAAAGGTTGACCAGATTCTCGGCAAGCTGGAAGAGTTGGCGGGCACGGGGCTGATCGAAACACAGGAAACCACGGTCGCCAAGCCGGCGCAGCTCTCCAAGCCCGTGAAGCCCTTGATTCCAGCCCATCTCAAGATCGAAGGCAAGGCGCAGATCATGCGCATCTTCATCAGCGAAGAGGACCGCTGGAAGAACAAGCCACTGCACGAAGCGCTGGTCGAGGCCATGCGCGCCAACGACATTGCCGGCGTCACGGTTTATCGCGGCATTCTCGGCTATGGCGCGCACCGCCGCGTGCACAAAGACAAGCCGCTTGTCAGCTCGCACCATGGCTCCATCCTGCTGTCCGTCATCGACAGCGCCGAAAAGCTGCGCGCGTTTTTGCCCATCGTCGAGCAGATGGTCGAAGAAGGGTTGGTGGCCTTTTCAGATGTGGATATTGTCAAGTATGCTTATCGCGCGCTGGATGCCGGGAAGCAGGAGACGCCGTCCACGAGCACTCCCGCGGAGGCGCGCTTATGAAAGAACAATTCAGCGCTCGAATGTTGCGCGTTCACTTTGGCGAGGATGATCGTTGGCAGGGCAAGCCTTTGCATGAGGCGATTCTGGTCAAGTGCGAAGAGTTGGGCGTCTTGGAGGCCGTCGTCTTTCGCGGTATGGAGGGCTACGGCTCGGCAAGCCGCATTCGCCATGCCAGCCATTGGCCGTACAGCAAGGACGCTCCCATCCAGATGACCATCATCGGCACCGAAGAGCAGATCGGCAAGCTGACTCCCTATCTCGACGAACTGGTTGAGGAGGGCCTGGTTGCCGCTTCCATGGTTGATGTGGTTCGTTACTCGCGGAGTTAGCGTTGTTAGCCAGTTAGCGGAGCTGGCGGGGTTAGCCATCTCCAGATGATGAGCTTCTAACTCCGCTAATGCCGCCAACCCCGCTATTGTTGCTGACTTCGCTAGACCCGTTATTTCTCCGACGTGAACGGTGAAGCAGGCAGTCCGTCGCCATTGAATAGATTGCACAGCGGGCTGTTGGCCCAGCCGTAGCGCACGGATACGGGTTCGGTCACTGAAGGGCTTGTAACCACGACGGTCGTGCCCTCAATCGTGGCCGTGGCAGGCGAGAACTTGCCATCCTTGCCCGCAACCTCAAAGCCGGTCAGTTCGCTACCTTTGGCTGTCAGCCCCTTGGCGTGGTCGAACCAAATGCGAATCTCATTGTTCTCCGGCGTTGCCTGGCGGATGGCCGGTCCAGAGTATTCGATTGCCTCGCCGTAACTAACGGCGCGCGCAGCGCGAGCCAGCCGCAAGCCCACATCCACCTTGTCGGTCGGATGCACGTTGTCGGGGTTGCCGATGTCGATCGTCACGGCCATGGCCGTATTGCGCAGTTCAAGAGTCTTCAATTGACCGTCGCGTATCGGAGCCCAGTCCTCGACCGGAGTCGATTTGAAGTTCGCGATCTGCACATACAGGAAAGGGAAGTCGCCCTCGCCCCACTGGCTGCGCCAATCCTCAATCAGTGTGCGGAAGAGGCGGCGATAGAGCGTCGGTTCTCTTTCGATGATGCTATTGCTCTCGCCTTGGTACCAGATCACGCCGCGAATGGGTAGCGGCGTCAGCGGCGCAATCATGCCATTCCAGATCAGCCCTGGCGCCCACATGTTCAGTTGCGGATGCCACGGAGCATCCGGCGCCGGTTTGCCCTGCGCCTTGGCCGCGCTGATCTGCTTCTCGTGCTCCTTGTCTTCGAGTAGCGCCTGGGCCTCGCGGTCGGTCATGCGGCCACGCGAAACAAAGATTGGCGTGAGCGATGCGTCTTCACCGAGCGCCCTCAGCCGCGTCCACGATTCAACCATGGTTCCACCCCAGGTCGAATCGATGATTCCGATGGGCACCCTTTCCCGTTGCTCGATTTCGCGGGCAAAGTACCAGGCCACAGCGGAAAAATCATGGGCGGTTTCCGGCGACGAAGCGGCCCAGCCCGTGGTCTGGATGTCGTCCTGCGCATACTCCGCGGCGTTGCGATCGACCATGAGCAGGCGGATGCGCGGGTTGGCCGCATGGGGCAGATCCGCGGCAGCCGTGGCGGCCTGATGCATTCTGAACTCCATGTTCGACTGCCCCGAAGCCAGCCACACGTCGCCCACCAGCACGTCTTCCAGCGTGATGGTTTGAGTCGCTGCGGCATTGCCGTCGTCAGGCGCTGGCGTGCCTTTTACTGTGATCTGAAACGGGCCGCCAGCCGCGCCGGGCTTCAGATAAACGCTCCACCGGCCCAACTGCCCGGCCTTTGTCGAGCGTGCTTCGCCGCGAAAACTCACGCTGACGTCTTCTCCCGGCGCGGCCATTCCCCAGATGTGCACTGGCAGATCGCGCTGGACTACCATGTGGCTGGCAAGAATTTTCGGCAGAGTCACCTGCGCGCACAGAGTCGCGCTGGGCAACAGGGCAAGCAGAAGCATGTTTCTCAGTTTCACGAAGAACCTCCCGGGAACCAGAATTCCGGTGATTGCCTCGCCAGACTGCGGCGGAAATCTCCAGAATGGGAACGCTATCATCATAAATGACTCTCGTGGAAATCAACTCTTTTCGAATACTGGCTGCAACTTTTTCCGGAAATTCGTGTCATAAATTAAGAAGGCGAATGTCGGCCTGCAAGGAGTCTTTTTCTGGCTCCCCGGCTTGAAGGGCGGTGTGCGGGAAAGTTGCATCCAAGTAAACGTACAGTTCATTTTCTGGAAGCGGGGCATACGGAAGGAAAGTTCAAAATCCTAACCAGGGGAGGATGGATGCACGGGATGCGAATACTGCGTGCAGCTACGTATGCTCTCATGGCGTTGATGGCCTTGGCCTCGTCTTCATCCTTGAGCCGTGCCCAGGCCGCCTTGTTGATGGAAGAGCCATACGGCTTTTTCGGCTCGGTCAATCCCACCGGCCACAATGCGATTTATTTTGAGCGCATCTGTGCTGAAACTCCGGTTCGTCTGCGCCGCTGCCAAGCCGGCGAACTGGGCGCGGTGATCTCTCGCTACGAGGGTATTTCCGGCTATGACTGGGTGGCGATTCCGCTGGTTCCTTATCTTTATTCAGTCGAGAATGCTTCCGCAGTTCCCTCGCATGTTGACCGCCAAACCGTCAACGATTTGCGCAACCGCTATCATGAAGCCCATTTGCTCGATTTGGGCAGTAACCTGCGTCCCGGCAATTTTGTGCATGGCGGCTGGGCCCAGTTGGTGGGCTTGTCCTATGAGCGGCGCATCTTTGCCTTTCGCTTTGAGACCACCGAAGAGCAGGATGATGCCTTCATGGCGCGTATGAACGACAGCAGCAATCGCACGCACTTCAACCTGCTGTTCAGCAACTGCTCGGATTTCGCGCGCCAGACTCTCAACTTCTATTTTCCCCGTACCTTCCGGCGCAGTGCTTTCCCGGATGCGGACATGACCACGCCCAAGCAGATCGCCTACAAATTGTTAAGCTATTCCCGCAAGCATCCGGAGATGCAACTGACGGTCTTTGAGATTCCGCAGATTCCCGGCTTTCGCCGCCTCAGCCACTCGAATAAAAGCATTGCGGAGTCGCTGACTACCACGGTTTATGCCATCCCCATCGCGTTGATGAATCCGTACCTTGCTGGAGGCATCTTCGTGGATTATTTCGTGCGCGGCCGCTACCATATGATTCCGAAGCATCCGCAAGTGCTGGCGCCGGACAATTTACAGGCCTTGACAGCTCCTGCTCACGCCGTTCAGAATCCGTTGAACGCAGGTGTGCAGGCCCCCAGCGCCGCTGCCAACTGGCCCACGGAAACATGGATAACTGCGGCAGTCAACTCCGACCTGGCAGGAATCAAGGTCGAGCATGAGCAAATTTACTGAGCAGAATTTCAAAAACCACAAGCGGATCGATCCGCCGTTTCATCTGGTGCTGCTTCTGTTCCTGATCGCCAACCTGGTCTTCGCCATTTTCCATCTGGTGCGCCATTGGAATGAATCTCCTGTCGCGTCCTCATGGTTCCTGGTGCTTTCGTTGGTGGTGTTCATCCCGTTCTACAAGCTGCGCAGTTACCCACTCAAGGTGCAGGACCGCGTCATCCGGCTGGAGGAGCGGCTGCGCCTGGAGGCGCTGGCTCCCGAGGAATGGCGTGCGCAGATTCATCGCCTCACCGAGGACCAGTTGATCGGTCTGCGCTTTGCCTCGGATAGCGAGGTGGTGGGGTTGGCCAAGCGGGCTCTGGAGAAAAACCTGAGCGGCAGGCAGATCAAGGAGCAAATCCAGAACTGGCGCTCAGATACCTGGCGGATCTAGCCTTACAACCGCATGATTTTGTACTACCACTGGGTTCCCAAGTCTCAATTATGAGACCTGGGAACCACTGACTTATGGAACTGCTCCATACAAATTATTTCTTTTCGTTCGCGTAGCGCTTCTGGTGCCAGATCCAGGCCGTGCGAACAATGTCGTCCAGTTGCGTGTAGCGGGGCTTCCAGCCGAGTTCGCGAATGGCTTTTTCGCTGCTAGCCACCAGCACGGCGGGATCGCCTGAGCGGCGGGGGCAGATTTCCGCTGGGATGGCGTGGCCGGTCACGCGGCGTGCCGATTCGATCACCTCGCGGACGCTGAAGCCCTTTCCGTTACCGAGGTTGAAGATCAGGCGGTTCTTGGCAGCCACGTCGGTTTCCAGGGCGTTGAGCGCCAGCAGATGGGCGTCCGCCAGGTCGGAGACGTGAATGTAGTCGCGGATGCAGGTGCCATCCGGCGTGGGGTAGTCGTCGCCGAAGATCTTGATCGATTTGCGGCGGCCGAGAGCGACATCGAGAACGAGGGGAATCAGGTGTGTTTCCGGCTGGTGAGCTTCGCCGCGGGTGACGCCGTCGGCGCCTTCCGGGGCTCCAGCCACATTGAAATAGCGCAGGGCGACGGAACGCAGGCCGTGAATGCGGTGGAACCAGCCGAGCATGTGCTCGACTAGGAGCTTGGACTCGCCGTAGGCGTTTGTTGGAAGCAGATGCGCATCTTCCTTGATCGGAACCACCTCCGGCTCGCCGTAGACGGCGGCGGTGGAGGAAAAGACAAGCCGGCGAGGGCCATGGGCGAGGATGGCCTCGAGCAGGGAGAGGGTCGAGGCGGTGTTGTTGCGAAAGAACCGCTCGGGATAGAGCATGGACTCGCCGGCTTCGATGAGGGCGGCAAAGTGGAGAACGCCGTCGAAGGGCTTTCCCTGTTGCTTGGCAGAAATGAAAAGGTTTTCAAGCGCAGTCCGATCTGACAGCTCTCCTTCGACAAAATCCACTCCCGCGGGTACAAGTTCGCGCCGGCTGTGACTCAGATTGTCGAAAACAACGGCCTGATGTCCCTTTTCGGCCAGCAATCCAGCGACTGTACCACCGATATACCCTGCACCGCCTGTTACTAGGATCTTCATAAAAAACCTCTCCCTTTGATGACGCTTTGGTATACCCTAAGTCTATTACAAAAGTGTGGTGGAGCTGGTAAGGCATGGCTCCATTCAGACCGTCTACAGCGGAACCAGAGCGCTCACGTTGACGCGACCAACAGGGAGCGGCAACCTTGGTGAAACTTATCAGGCTACAGTGCCTCTGTTGTCGCTCTAAAAGACGGCGTGTTGAGTATCGTTTCCTGTGCTGACCGTGCCGGCGCAGAGTATGGCAGTTAGAGATGCCATCATGCACTGGCAGGGCGTATGCCTCTCGAAAGCGGAGGGTGTGTTTCTTGTCTCATGCCTTGGACGTGAATGGGAGTCTTCGAATGTCCAAGATCCATGCGGCCGAAAGCATGTGGCACGAGGTGCTTCGCAAGCAAGGTCGATGTTCTGGCCAGGTGAGAGTTGCCACGTCACCCGCGATGAGGATGAACAGTAATCTTGATCTGTTCTTTATCGGACATACGCTGGGGTATCTTGACTACGGTTTGGCACGCGGGCGCTACTCTTTCGCACTTTTCCTGTTACGGACCTGCCGAGCACAGCGAGTCCGAAAGAGGATTAAGCCTGCCCGGCGTGGGTTGACGACATTTGCGATTTCACCTCAGTCTGCCAAAATATTTACGGAATGGTGCAAAGCTCCCGCAGGGGAGCGAAGCTCTCGACGCACAGATGCGCCGCGATTCTTCGTTCCCAGTGATCTTCGTATTTCGGAGACGAAACTGCGCTGCCCCCAGGGCCGCGACCGAGGAATGGAATGATGTCGGTGAATGAAACAGGAGCGCGGGCGAGTTTTGGATTGCTACCGGAGCCGGAAGGGCGTTCGGCGTCATTTGTCACCAGCATGGTGGTCAACGGGCTGCTCCTGCTGCTGATTTTTTACGTGGGGACGATGGCGCGCAAGACGATGATTCAGCGCCAGTACCAGGAGACGCTGCTGATTGTCCCGTCCAAGGAAAAGGAGCCGCCTCCGCCGCCGAAGGTGAAGCTGCCGCCGATCGAAGAGCCGAAGATTCCGGAGATGAAGTTCGATGCGCCGAAGATTGCGCTGCCGAAGCCGGAGCCGAAGCCGGAGGTGAAGCCGCTTCAGATGGAAGCCAAGCTGACGGCGCCGGCGATCAAGGCGGCCAAGCCGCAGGTGATTCTGGCTCCGCAGCCCAAGGCCGCGCTGGCCGGAGCGGCCATGCCGGCGCAGGACAAGAACGTCAAATTCTCCACGAAACCTGTCCACTTCGGCGATACTTTTGGGGTCACGCCTAACCCGAACGCCAGGGGACACGCGACTGTGGCCGCCATCGGCAACCCGTATGGCGGGATGCAGGGCCCGGCGGTGGCGCCGCATGGCATCGTCGGCTCGACGGGCTTCGGCAACGGGAGCCGGATCGGATCGAGCGCCGGAGTGGTGGGCAAGGTGGCCTCGGCCGGAGTGCCCCGCGCCACGAACACGGCACCCGCGGCCAACCGGGGTAAGGTGGCCTCGGCCGGCATTCCCACGGCGCCCACAGCGTCGGCCCCGGCTTCCAGCAACGTTCACGAACGGGCTCCCACCAGCCTGGAAGTTCTTTCCAAGCCGCCGGTGCAGTACACCTCTGAAGCGCGGCAGCTCAAGGTGCAGGGCGATGTGATTCTGCGGGTTACCTTCATGGCTTCGGGCCAGGTGGTGATCAAGGGCATCGTGCACGGCCTGGGGCATGGACTGGATGAAGAGGCGCGGCGGGTGGCGCAGCAGATTCGTTTTCGTCCCGCCACACGCAACGGGCAGGCGATTGACATGACCACCAACATCACGATTACATTTCAGTTAGCGTAACATCGGTTAGAAATGCAAGTGCAATGGCTGTGCTCCGCCGCGGGATGCCGGAACGGCATAAGTGGCCGGAAGAAGACCTGGAAGAACTCAGCTTTAGGAGCCCGACATGACGTTTCGGAAGATATTCCTCCCGTTCCTGCTCATTTTTTTGTGTGTATCCAGCGCGTTCGCGAAGAAGCAGCCCCAGTACGCGCAGGTGCATCAGCTCACGCCGGAGCAGGCGGCACTGGTGGACAAGGCCATCGGCCGTGAGAAGGTGCTGATCAAGAACATTCAGCAGCGCACGCCGCTGGTGGAAACCTACATTCAGAACACCAAGCCGGACGTCAAGCTTTACCAGGTGCCGATCTCGGACCAGTACATGCTCAACCGCATTGATTTCGGCAAGGGCTTCTTCGACCGTTCCTATGATCCGCGCACGAGCGAGAAGAAGGGGCATGGCTTCTTCAAGGGTTCGCTCGGGGCCATCACCAATCTGAGCAAATCGTTGGGTCTGGACCGGCATTTCACGTATAACCCGCTGGGCTTCACGCAGATGATGTTTCTGGACCCGTATGGCTTTGACACCCAGCACTATGTCTTCAGCTATGTGCGGCGGGAGTTTCTGGGCTCGGTGCGCACCTGGGTTTACGACGTGCATCCGAAGGTCGCCGGGATGGGCCGCTTCTTCGGTCGCATCTGGATCGAGGACGAGGACGGCAACATTGTGCGCTTCAACGGCACCTACACCGGTCCCAACTCCGAGGACGACTCGCGTTACTTTTTCCACTTCGACAGTTGGCGGATGAACGTGCAGCCGGGCATCTGGCTGCCAGTGGCCGTTTACGTCGAAGAGAGCGCGCGGCTGGAAGGCGAGAAGAAGCCGACCGGGCTGCGCGCGCAGACGCATTTCTGGGGCTACAGCCTGAAGCTGCCCACGCGCGAAAGCGAAAACGTGAGCGTGAAGGTGGACGACGCGGTGGACAAGAGCGACGACTCGCAGGATGTGGGTCCGTTGCAGGCTACGCGCGCCTGGGTTACGCAGGCGGAGAACAACGTGATCGACCGGCTGGTCGAGGCCGGGCTGGTGGCGCCCTTGACTCCGGGCGGCTATGAGAACACGGTGCTGGACCAGATCGTCATCAACCTGCAGGTGCCGAACAACCTGGCCTTCACTGACCAAGTGCATACGCGCATTCTGCTGTCGACAACGGTGGAGGCGACCACGGTCGGCAACACCATCCTGATCAGCAAGGGGCTGATCGACTCGCTTCCCAACGAGGAATCGATCGCCTCGGTGGTGGCCATGGAACTGGCGCACATCGCCATGGGCCATCACATTGACACGCGCTACGCCTTCAACGACCGGCTGCTGTTCCCTGACGAGGCGACCTTCCAGCGCATCGACATGTACCACTCGGACCACGACAATGCGGAAGCGGCCAAGCGCGCAATGGAGTATTTGCAGAATTCCATGTACAAGGACAAGCTGCCCTCGGCGGGTCTCTACTACGCGCAATTGGCGGACCGTGAGAAGGAGCTGAAGGCGTTGAATACGCCCAAGCTGGGCGATTCGCTGCTGAAGGCTGATGGAACGCCGTGGATGGCCGATCTGAAGAACATGGCCCCCAAGCTGAACTGGGACGATCTGGCGCAGCGTCCGGCGCTTCCGCTGGGCAGTTGGCTGAAGACCGATCCCTGGGACGACAAGGTGCATCAGCTCAATGCCAAGATCTACGCCTACATGAATCCCCGCGACAAGATGCCGCTGGAACTGACGCCGATCTTCTACAAGTTGCAGCGCTACGACGCCACCAAGCTCAACCCGCCCGCTCTGCCAGCCGCCGCGCAGCCGGCTGCCCAGCCAGCTGCATCGGACACTGCTGCGCCCACTGATGCACAGACAGAGCAACCGGCAGCGAAGACCGCAGCGCCGTCCGACTCTGGCAGTGCGCCTCAGCAGGATACGGGCACTTCGAATCCACCGGTGCAGTAGCGCCGATTCATCTTGGGAATCCTGAATATCCAGTTGCGCCAGAGCGGGCAACTGGATATTCAGCGGGATTTGGAACCGATTTTTAAGTATTTCTTGGCAGCGAACCTTTAGCCGGATTGGACGTACGTTGTGCCTATGAGACGAGTTGCCTTTGTTCTTTCGTGCATCCTTTTTGCCACCGGAGCCGTTGCCGCTTGCGCGCAAGCGGTTTCTTCGGCCACGGCCCGCAAGGCTTCGCTCACCGCAGGCGGAACGGCCTCTATTTTCCAACCCGACTTCGCGGGGGATTGGACCTGCGTTGGTGCGCTGTGCAGGACCGAGGGAAGCGGCACTTGGTACCCAGTTGCCGAATCCAGCAACCAGCCGCTGGTTGGTTTGGGCGCCTATGTCGATGTGAAGTTTACCCGCTGGGTGCAGCTCGAGGCCGAGGGCCGGTGGCTGCGCTTTAACCAGTTCGACAGTATCCACCAGGACAACTATCTGATCGGGCCCAGGGTTCCTGTGGTTCATTTTTGGCGGTCGAGCGTGTATGCCAAAACGCTGGTAGGCTTTTCGAAAATGACCGTTGCACCCGGCGACCACGGCACGTTCACTGACATTGCCTTCGGCGGGGGCATGGACATCAAGATGACCAAGCGGCTCAGTCTCCGGCTCCCCGATGTGGAGTATCAGTACTGGCCGACGTGGGGCAACTCCACGTTGTCGCCCTACGGAGCCAGTGTCGGCATCGGATACAAGATCTTCTGAAGACTCTCCAGTACCAGAACCGTTTGAATTGGTCGTTCCCAGGTCCCAAAAAGCGAAACCTGGGAACGACCATGGCATGTACCCCCCCCCACCCCTATTTTGTAGGCAAAATCCTTGTTTTCTTTAGCTTACAGGCATGGTTGCGCTGCAAAATTGTGAAAACAATGAAGTTCCCTGCAAAATCGTCCAGGATAAGGAGTTACAAGCAGTTTTTGGCCTCTGTCGGCAGTTTTCGGCTGAAAGGCGGCGACGTGCTGGAAAGGCTTCTGGAATCATTGTGCGACGAAGGTTGGAAATCATCTGCAAATACCTGCGGTGCTACGGGTGCGCTTCGCGCATGGGGTACCCGGCAATAAGTGGGGATAAAACACAATAAAAAACTATGAATATCCCCATTTTTTGATCCGGCACATGGGGAATGCATCGGTTTCCCACCCTTGCGACAGAAAAGAGTCGCAAGGATGGGGCACGGCATTGTGTGGCACGCTCCACGGTCTCAGTTTTGGGGTTTACTTTATCCCTTATATTCACGGTGGAACCGCTCTGTTGATCCGGCAAGAAGACAGTGACATCGTATTCCCACCCATTTCCGCAAAAGACGCGGAAATGGATGGGGCACGAGATGTTGCACCCACGGAGAAATGTAGTTCCCCTGGGTCTGGTACATCTTCAAGCTGTCAGAGCCCTTCAGGCTCTCGGCCAGAAGTGCTCTTCGGAGCAGGCGCGCAGCCGTTCCGCGGCGGTTTCGGCCGTGATGTCGCGCTGTGGCATGCCCAGCATCTCAAAGCCCACCATGAACTTGCGCACAGTGGCAGAGCGCAGCAGCGGGGGATAGAAATGGGCGTGGAAGTGCCACTCGGGGTGGTCGCCGTGTGTGGGGCTCTGATGGAAGCCCATCGTGTAAGGGAAGCTGGTTTGGAAGAGGTTGTCGAAGCGCGTGGTGATCCGTTTCAGCGCGTCGGCCAGCCCGTCCCGCTCGTCGGCATTCAGTTGCGGCAGCGCTCCCAGGTGGCGGCGGCTGACCAGCAGCACCTCGAAGGGCCATGTGGCCCACCACGGCACCAAGGCCATGAAATGCTCGTTCTCAAAGATGACCCGTTCGCCGGCGGCGCGTTCCGTCTCCGCATAGTCGCAGAGCAGGCAATGGCCGGTCTTGGTCAGGTGTTCGTGTTGGGCCTTGGTCTCGGCCGCAGGCTCGTCGGGCACAAAGCCGGTGGACCAGATCTGGCAATGCGGATGGGGATTGCTGGCGCCCATCATGGAACCGCGATTCTCGAAAACCTGGATGTACTCGATCCAGTCCAGGGCACTGATTTGCTGGTACTCATTCACCCAGGCATCGATGACGCGGCGCGTTTCAGGCCGGGTCATGCGGGCCAGCGTCAGGCTGTGGTCCGGATGGAAGCAGAGCACCTTGCAGAGGCCGCGAACAGGCTCGGCCACCAGCAGGGGCGAGGCCGGAGCTTCCGACGCAGCGTCGGCATCCGGCAGCAGCGCGGCGTAATCGTTTACAAATGAGAAAACACCTTCATAGGCCGGGTTGACGGCTCCGCCTGCCCGCTTGTTTCCGGGACAGAGATAACACTGCGGATCGTAAGCCTCCCCTGAAGGCGTGGTTTTCTGGCCGACTTCTCCCAGCCACGGGCGTTGCGTGCGCTGCGGCGAAACCAGCACCCAGGCCTGCCGCAGAGGATTCCACCGACGATGCGGATACTGCCATTTCTTGTCCATGCGTTACGTTCTCCCGCGTTCCATTGTAAAGCGCGGCCATCGAGAGGCAAATTGGACGAAAGTCGGAGCGAGGCGGAAAATGCAGCAATTCTATTGATCCGGCAAGAAAACAGTGGCATCGTTTCCCATCCATTTCCGCAAAAGACGCGGAAATGGATGGGGCACGCAGATAGTATTTAGTTGCCGGATCAAAAGAGCTCTATCACTTTTTCTGTAGGGTTGAATTCGTGGTTTCCCACCCATTTCGCAAAGAACGTGAAATGGATGGGGCACGGAGCCTCCTTACGCCATTCGCAAAAAACGTCTGGCGGCGAGGACGCCGCCGGTGCAGCCGACCGGGAGGTCGGCGCTACCTAATTTACGGATGATTTCTAAAGGCCCGTTGATTTTGCGGCACTTACGGCATGACTGAAGTCATGCCCTGACACAAAACAGAGTTCTTCCGCAACCCTGGACCCTTCAGCGGGGATCGTTCTACCATAGACGCTGCAACCAGATTCAGGCCTGCGCGCCAAGACCCATCTCAAGGATTGTCCAAGAATGCTATCGGCAACAGTTATCGTCAACCTGCAGGATCGGGAGACTCGCGCAGGGCATCAACCAGAGGCTGAAGCCCTGGACTTGGAACCGCAGACGGAGCCAGCCGCGGCGTGGCTTGGCCTTGTCGGTCGCCAGCATCGTGCGAACTTCGACCTGTGGCACATTGAAGATGAGGCGCGCGCCACTGGCGCAACCGACACTGAACTGGCTCAGGTAAAACGGCGCGTGGACCGCACCAACCAGCTCCGCAACGACTTGGTGGAGGAACTGGACCGCGCGCTGCTGGCGTGGCTGGAGCCCAAGGGCTTGCCCAACCCGGCGGCGGCCTTGAACTCCGAGTCTCCGGGGCTGATGATCGACCGGCTCTCGATTCTGTCGCTGAAGATCTACCACACCCGCGAAGAGGCCGAGCGCGTCGACGCACCCGAGGGCCATGCGGCGCGCAACTTGGACCGGCTTGCCATTCTTGAGGAGCAGCGATCTGATCTGGCTCTCTGCCTGGAGGCTTTGTGGCGTGAAACCCTGGCGGGGACGCGGCGTTTCAAGCTCTATCGCCAACTGAAAATGTACAACGATCCATCTCTGAACCCGGCCATTTACCGCAATCCGGCGCACGCCAATTTGCCCGCCAAATAGTGCGCGTTTTGCCGCCGGCCTTGACGCGAGCCGTTGTTCTGCGTATAAAAGGTGCCTAAGCAGCGTAATTCCAGATGCGGGTTTTCTAGCCGGCAGAGTTTCGGCCCAACCGCTTCTGAAAGTGCGCAGGCTCCAGAGAAAACCATGAAGCAAGAGGCTCGATCCGTGGCGCAAGACCGCAAGAAAGAAGCTTCATCGTCAGAGAAATCCGTCGGCGGCTCCGTCAGTGCCACGGGGCAGGATTTTCAGCACTATCAAGCCGCCCTGCACCTGCTGCAGCAAGGCAGGTACGACAAGGCGCTCGCCGCTTTTGAAAAGCTGCTCCCCACCGCGCCAGCCGAACTGCTGGAACGCTGCAAGATGTACATCAGCACATGCCAGCGGCAACTGGATCAGCACAAGCTGACCTTCCCGACGCCGGAGGAGCACTACGACTACGCCATCTCGCAATTGAATGCTGGCTACTTCGAGGAGGCGCGCGAGCAGCTCGACAGCATTCTGGGTGCCTATCCCAGCGCAGACTACGCCTTTTACGGGCTGGCGCTGCTGGACGCAGTGACCGGACGTGCTCAGGACTGTCTCAAAAATATATCCAGGGCCATCGAGTTGAATCCCAAAAACCGGATTCAGGCGCGTGCCGACAATGACTTCCAAAGCATGGCCGACGACCCCCGGTTTACCGAGTTGCTTTATCCCGAGGTCCCATAGAACCCCAAGTGACCTCTGCAAACACCTCGACATCATGCTTGGAGCTGCCTCCGCAATCGCCAACAGGAACGAAGGACTCGTCCCTGCCAAGGCCGTTGCGCGTGGTGGCCATCGGCGGCGGCACAGGCCTCTCGACGCTGCTGCGCGGTTTGCGGAGCCATGTGACGGCCTCCAACCAGGCTGCTCGGCGAGCGGGACTGATCGGCGACCTGGCTGCGGTGGTTACCGTGACCGACGACGGCGGCTCTTCCGGCCGGCTGCGCAAGGACTTCAATATGCTGCCTCCGGGCGACCTGCGCAACTGCATGGTGGCGCTCAGCGAAGAAGAGGACCTGTTGAGCCAGCTCTTCGCCCATCGCTTTCGCCATGGCGTTTCGCTCCGGGGACACAGCTTCGGCAACCTTTTCGTCGCCGCGCTTACGGAGATTACCGGCGACTTTGGCCTTGCCATCCAATTGGCGTCGAAGATTCTGGCCACTCGCGGCCGCATCTATCCGGTGACCACGGCCAACGTGAAGCTGGTGGCGCGCATGGACGATGGCTCGATGGTGCGCGGCGAAACCAAGATCACCGCCAGCAAGAAACGCATTGCGGAGCTGATGCTCGACCCTCCAGGCGCCGCGCCGCTGCCCGAGACGCTGGAGGCTATCGAGCGCGCCGACCTGATTACCGTGGGACCCGGCTCGCTGTACACCTCGCTGATTACCAACCTGCTGGTGCAGGGCATGCCCGCCGCGCTGGCGAGTGCCCACGGCATGCGGGTTTACATCTGCAACCTGATGACGCAGGCCAATGAGAGCGTCGGCCTGAGCGCCTCGCAGCACATTGAGCGCATCTATGAGCACACCCACGCGCCCATCTTCGACTACGCTCTGGTGAACACGGCGGCCTTTTCCCCGGAGACGGTGGCACGCTATGCGGCCGAGGGCGCCACGCCCATCGAGGCCGACATCGAGCGCATCGAGGCCTTGGGCGTGCATTGCATCACCGGCAACTTTGCCAGCGAAGACAATGTCCTGCGCCATGCCTCTGACCGGGTTACCGACGCACTTCTAGCCCTTGGCGCCAAAGCTCTCGCCCGCCGGGGCTGAGTTTTTTCCTTTCCCACAAATTCAGCGTTTTTCCCTTCCACACCAATTGAGTCTTGCGATAAAGTGTAGGCTCGCACGGCTAGGAGCCTGTGCGAGCCATCAGGAGGTTTTTTATGCGCAAGAATCGCATTTGGATCGCCTTGGGCTGTTGTCTGCTTGCCGTGGCGCTTCTTTCCTGGGCGCAAGCCATGAGAAAACCCGGCCTCTGGGAGATGACCAGCAGCATGACCTGGCAGCAATCGCCCATGCCGCCGGGCATGACGCTTCCACCCGGCGCCAACTCGCCTTTTGGCGGCGGCCCGCACACCACACAGGTTTGCCTCACACAAGCCATGATCGACAAGTACGGCGCTCCGGTGCCGCAGAGTCGCAACCACGAATGTCAGGTCAAAAACGTGGTAATGAAGGCCAATAGCATGACCGCCGATTGGATTTGCACCGGTGCGATGGCAGGCAAAGGGACCGTCGAGTCCTCGTGGACGGACTCCAATCATTCCAGGAGCAAGGTGCACTTTACCGGCAACATGCAGATGGGGCAGGACTCCAGGACCATCGAATACACCATCGAGGCGACTTCCGTTTACAAAGGCCCCGACTGCGGCAGCGTGAAGCCAATGCAAATGCCCAGCAACTAGGTGTCAGATCGTTTGTTGAACGAAAGGCGGGTGTCCCACCCTCGGCGCGTCGTTGTCTTTACGCTTGGGGTGGGAAACCGAAGACTATATCCTTACCGCTCCACCGTCCGCTTCAGCTGCCCGCAGGCGGCGTAGATGTCGCGGCCGCGGGACTTGCGCACGTAGGCCGGGATCTCCGCGTCCACGAGCGTTTGGCGGAAAGCCTCAACGGCTTCAGGCTGGGGCAGGGAATAGCCGATTCCAGGGCCTGGATTCCACGTAATCAAGTTCACCTTGACCGGCAATCCGGTCTTCCGCAGCAGCCGTGCGACCTGACGCGCGTCTTCGATCCGGTCGGTGACCCCGCCGAGTAGCACGTACTCGAAGGTGATCCGCTCATGCGGGCGAAGCTGAACCCGGCGCACCGCGTCCACCACCGCTGCGATCGGCCACTTGCGATTGATGGGCATCAACTCGTCACGCAGCGCATCGTTGGGCGCGTTCAGGCTGATGGCCAGCCTGGGCCGCAACTCCGCCGGCTCCTGGGCAAAGCGCTCGATGCCCGGTACGATGCCGGAGGTCGAGACGGTCATCCGCTGCGGGCTCAAGCCAACCTCGCGCACCAGCAGCCGCACGGCGGCCATGAAGTTGTCGTAGTTCAGGAACGGCTCGCCCATGCCCATGAAGACCAGGTTGACCCGGTCCCGGCCCACCTCGACGCCGTGACGGTCGAGCACCGCGACCACCTGCCCGGCAATCTCGCCCGCGCTCAGATCGCGCTGAAAGCCTAGCTTGGCCGTCAGGCAGAACTGGCAGTTGATCGCGCAGCCCACTTGGCTGGAGACGCACAGCGTGGCGCGCTGATGCCGCCTGGCGGCTTCGTCTGTCGTCTCCAGATCGCTCTCGTCGCCGGTTTCTCCCTCGTCGCCCTCCGGCATCCAGACGGTTTCGACCGTCAGTCCATCGCCGCCCTGAATCAGATAGCGTTCCGTTCCGTCCGTGGATTGGAAGGTCTGGACAATTTCCGGCCGGCCCACTTCCCAGCCTTCATCCGTCAGTTTATGGCGCAGCGATTTAGCTAAAGTAGTAATTTCACTTATTTTTGTAAAACCATGACGATAAATAGCTTCTGCTAATTGACGGCCACGCCATGCAGGCTCGCCGATCGCCACCATTCGAGCCCCCAGCGCTTTCGCGTCAAGGCCGAAAAGCGCTCTGCCGGGAGTCTCCTGGTTCTTCTTCGTTGAGGCTTGGTTTCCACCTGCCGGGTCAGATGCATCTAAACGAACGGGTTTGCTCAAATCTTTAGTCATGACTGGGGTCAGGATAGAGCATTTCTTCTTCTCTTGCAGCCCTGGTGGCAAAATGCAGAGGGCTTCGACCTTGAGCGACACGTTCTGGCGCGTGCCGCCTCAGAGTATTGACCTACAATCAAAATTGAACCGGAGGACGATGACCACCGAGCGAAATCTTCGCCGCACCGAATTGCCGAACGGCCTGATCGTGCTGACCGAGCGCATGGAGTATATGCGTTCGGTGGCCATGGGCGTATGGATCAAATCTGGCTCCCGCTGCGAGACGCCGGAGAGCAACGGCATATCCCATTTTGTGGAGCACATGCTCTTCAAGGGCACCAGTTCCCGCTCCGCGCAGAAGATTGCTCGCGAGATGGACTCAATCGGCGGCAATCTGGACGCTTTCACTGGCATGGAAACCATCTGCTTCAGCGTCAAGTCGCTCGCCGAACATGTTCCCATCGCCTTGGATGTTCTGGCCGATATGGTGCTCAACCCCGTCTTCGCCGAGCAGGACATCGAGCGCGAGCGCAAGGTGATTCTGGAAGAGATCAAGATCGATGAGGACACCCCGGAGGTGCTGGTTCACGAGCTGTTCACCCAGGCCTTCTGGAAGGATCACCCGCTGGGCAAGCCGATTCTTGGAACCGCGAAGACCGTGGCCCGACTCGATCAGCAGAGTCTGTTGGCCTACCACGGCGACCGCTTCCACGGCGGCAACATGATCTTCTCGGCGGCCGGCAATCTGGATCATGACCGCTTTGTCGAGGCTGTGGCGCAGAAGTTTTCCACCCTGGCCAGTGGCGAGACGCTGCACGAGCAGCCGGCGCCCAAGCCCAGCGCGCGCATTGTGTTGCGCAACAAGAAAGCTCTGGAGCAGGTGCAGGTCTGTCTCGGCGTTCCCGCGCTGTCGGTTACCGACGAGAACCGCTACGCCGCGCTTATCTTGAGTACGGTGTTGGGCGGCGGCATGAGCTCGCGCCTCTTCCAGACCGTCCGTGAGGAGCGGGGAATGGCCTACTCGATCTACTCCGATCTGAGCCCTTACCGCGACGCCGGAGCCCTGTGCGTCTTTGCCGGCACTTCGGTGGGCAAGGGCCTTGAGGTGGTGAACCTGGTCCTGAATGAGTTCCACAAGCTGAAGCAGGACTTGCTGACCGAGGAAGAGCTGACCCGCGCCAAGAACCAGGTCAAGGGCAATATCCTGTTGGGCCTGGAAAGCTCGAACTCCCGCATGGCCAACCTGGCGCATCAGGAGATGTACTTCCATCAGTTCATTACAGTGGATGAGATTATCTCCCGCATCTGCGACGTAAATGCCGCCCAGGTGCAAACGATGGCGCAGCGCCTCTTCGACCCCGAGCGCATCGCCGTCACTCTGCTTGGCCGCCTGGATGGTGTGAAGCTGCGGCGCGCGCAGTTGGTGTGTTGAAAAGCAGGGATTAGGGGGTGGGGATTAGGGAAACCAAGCTTCCATCCAAAGTCAGGCAGATCTCGGGAAACGCGCGTTGTAGACGCCAAAGCTGATTGCGTGGACTCCCACCCTTGCGCCAGAAATAACGCGCAAGGATGGGGCACGGAGAGTCCATCGCTGTTTCCCTAACCCCTAACCCCTAACCCCTATTGATCCGGCAAGAAAACAGTGACATCGTATTCCCACCCATTTCCGCAAAAGACGCGGAAATGGATGGGGCACCCTGACAGTATTTAGTTGCCGGATCAATAATCCCTGCCTTCCCGAGCGCGCGATTTCCCTTCCGCGTCCATTCGTTGTAGGATTCTTTCGAATGGGTTGGGGCCTTCAGGCCGCTTCCCGAGGCACGTAAATCCATGAATTGTAAGAATTGTCTCCATCGCCGCGCCAATCGCGACCTGCAACCCAACGGCTTTACGCTGATGGAATTGCTGATTGTTATCGCCATCATCCTCATCCTCATGCTCATGGCGATTCCCACCATCGGCGGCCTGAAAAAACAGGCCAATGAGACTTCGGCAATGAACTCCGTGCAGGTCATTCTGAAGGCGGAAATGCAGTACGAGTCCACCTTCCCGTCCAACGGCTATGCATGCTCGCTGGCTGCCCTGGGCGGCGATCCTAAATCCGGCGCGCCAACTGTCTCCGCGGCGCAGGTGTTGCAGCCCGATCTGGCCTCCGGCCTCAAGTCCGGCTACATCTTCAATATCACCAATTGCACCAAGGTGAATCTGAACGGTACCGATCGGATCACCGGCTACCAGATTACTGCGGTTCCTCAGACCATCGGCAAGACGGGCAACCGCGGATTCTGCAGCGACGAGTCCGGCGCCATGAAACAGGACCCGGCGGGCGGCACCAACTGCGTCCAGAATGTAGGCCAATAACTTTGGATAAATATTTGATGCGCGGCGGCTGGATTCTGGCCGCTGCGCTGCTACCAATCTGTCTTTATGCACAACAGCACGCGACGTCTGCATCGAATCCCAATGCGCAGGACGTGGCACAGCGTGTCGATCGCCATTACAACCAGTTGCACTCGCTCAGGGCCGGTTTTTCCGAGAGCTATGAGGGATTGGGAATCCGGCGCACCGAGAGCGGCACCATGCTGCTGTTGAAGCCCGGCCGCATGAAGTGGGAGTACAGCCAGCCTGCCGGCAAGCTGTTCCTGCTCGACGGCAAGTATGCCTGGTTCTACTCCCGCGGCGACTCGCAGGTGCAGCGCATTCCCGCCAATAAGCTCGATGACATGCGTTCGCCGTTGCGTTTTCTGCTGGGCCATACGCAACTGGAAAGGGAATTGAACCACCTGACGCTGGCTTCGGCCGCCAACGGCCACTTTACGCTGACCGGCCAGCCTAAAGGCCAGGAAAAGCGCGTTCGGCAGCTCAAGCTGATCGTGACCGCTGATGGAACCATTCTCAGCCTTGAAGTCGAAGAGACTGACGGCGCTCTCACCCGCTTCACTTTTACCGGCGAACAGCCCAATGCGCCAGTCCCCGCCGGGGTCTTTCATTTCACGCCGCCCGCAGGCGTGCCGGTGGTCGATGCCTTGCCGCCGGTGTAGGACGAGGGATTAGGGGTTAGGGACTAGGGATTAGTAGCCGCATCAAACAACTCCAGCAAAGCTATCAAGCTACACCATGCAAGCTGTTCCCTATTCCCTAACCCCTAACCCCTGCTTCACTCGTATCTCAGCGCTTCAATCGGGTCCAAATTGGCGGCGCGAATGGCGGGAATCATTCCGCTGACCAGGCCGGTGACAGCGAGAATCCCCGTGGCCACAATCACAGTGGTTGGCGAGATGAGAAGGTAAATATCGCCCCTCTCGGCGTTCTTGGCCAGCGCGCTATAAAACGGGATGCGCCCCACCAGCACAGAGATCAGATACGCCAGACTGATACCGCCTACGCCGCCCACGCCGGTAATCGCGAAAGCCTCAGCCAGAAATTGCGTGAGAATGTGCCATTTTTGCGCCCCCAGCGCCTTCTCCACGCCGATTTCGCGCGTGCGCTGCTGCACGGCCACCAGCATGATGTTCATCAGGCCAATGCCGGCAATGCCCAGCGTGAGCGCGCCCACCAATGACAACAACACCTGAAGCGCAATCGACAACATGCGGAACTGCTTCAGTTGGGTCATCAGATTGGCGACGTGAATGGCGTCGTGGTCCGAAGGACGGAAATGATGCGCCGCAGCCAGGGTTTCGCGCAGGCTCTTTTCCACCAGTTCATTGTTGCCTTGATAGCTGATCCAGAGGCCCTCCAGATACATGGTGTCCTTCAGGTCGCTCATGGTGTTGAAGGGAAGGTAGACGACCCGGTTGACGTTGTTGTTATCGCCCTCTTCCATCTTGGGTTCGAGCACGCCGATCACTGTGAAGATGGCGCCATTCAGCCGGATGCTCTCGCCCAGCGCCCAGCCTCCGGAGAAGAGCTTGGTCTTGGCCTCCGAAGCGAGGACGCAGACATGAGCCCGCTGTTGCTCCTCGGCGCCATTGAAAAAGCGGCCCTGCGCGACATTCAGCTTCATGATGTTCTGAAAGTCAGGTCGTACGCCGTCCACCTCCCAGCTATAGGTGTGCAGATCGTTCTGCACTGTCACGTCTTCCTTCCAGGCGTTGGGCGAGATATGCGTGATGCCGGGAACGCTGTTTGAGATGCGGTCCACGTCGTCCAGCGTCAGGCGCACTTTCACGCCAGCCTTGTCGCCGCCGGCCTGCTCCGTGGTGCGGCCGGGAAAGACGCCAATGGTGTTGGTGCCCCACTCGGCAAAGATGACCTCGACAGCGCGGCTGAAGCCCGCCCCGTAAGCCAGCAGCAGCACCACCGTGGCGATGCCCCAGGCCATGCTGACGACGGTGATGGCGGTGCGGCGGCGGTTGAATAGCATTGCCTCCCACGCCTGCTCCAGAATGTCCTTCAACATGATGAGCCTCCGGCTCATAGCTGACAGCGGACAGTGAACAGCTAACAGTTAAAGGAATTTGCTGTTCGCTGTCTGCTGTTCGCCGTCAACTGTGTCTTACTCTCGCCGCAATGCCTCGACCGGGTCCAGCGCCGCAGCCTTGCTGGCCGGATAAAGTCCGGCGGCGATACCGCTCAAAACCAGCGATCCGAGGGCCAGCGCCGCCGACCACGGCACCAGGCGCGGCGGATCCCAGCCCGGCAGCTTGTCTGTGAGTACCAGTTGCAGCAGAGCCATGAACGCGGCCGAAGCCGCTATCCCGATCAGTCCGCTGATGCCGGTCAGCAGCAATCCCTCCCAGAAAAACTGCGAGAGGATACTGCGTTTGGTGGCTCCCAGCGCCTTTAGCAAGCCAATCTCCGGCGTGCGTTCGGTCACAGAAACCAGCATGATGTTGATGATGCCCACCGCTCCCAGCCCGAGGGTAACGATGCCCACCCCGCCGAGGAAAATGTCCATGGCGGAAAAGATGGCGTCCACCATCTTTTCTTCCTTGATGGTGTCCCATTCATTGAAGGCGTCCTTGAGCGAAGGGTCGAAACGGTGGCGTTCGGCGATCACCCGATGCACGGCGGCTACGGCGTCGGTTGCATCGCCTTTCTTTACTGGCTGGTACTGAATCGAGGTCAGCGCGTCGCGGGGAATGTTGTCGCCCTTGAGGGGAAACATCTCCTGCATGGTGGTGATGGGAATGTAAATCTTCTGGTCGTCGTAGGTGTTGTTGCCGCGACCAATTTTGTCCGCCGTGCCGATGATGGTAAAGCCGGTTCCGTTGATGGTAATCGTCTCGCCCAGCAGGGGATGGCCGGGGAAGAGCAGCGAAGCTGTCTTCTGTCCCAACACCGCCACGCGGCGGTACTCCTGCACATCGGCATCGTTCAGGAAACGGCCCTGAGCCATGGGAATAAAACGCACTACCGTGTAATTGGGCTCGGTTCCCGTGACATGGCCAGAGGTGTTGCTCCATTGGCTGACTTCGTACAGGTCTGAACGGCCCAGCTCATTGGTGACAGCGCGCAGCTCCGGCAGTTGCCGCAGCGCCGCTTCATCGCCCAGCGTGAGCTGGTAGGGGCGCATCCCCGTGTGCTGGTTGGCAAGCGCGGGGATGGTGCCGTCGAACATCATTACTACGCCGTTGCCCAGCGATGCAAATTCCTTGTGTTGGCCGGAGCGGAAGCCCTCGCCCAGCCCCACCAGCACCAGCAGTGAGCCAACGCCCCAGGCAATCCCGAACATGGTCAGGAAGGTGCGCAGCTTGTTGGCCATGATGGCGCGAAAGACTTGGCCGAGAGTGTCGGAGAATGTTTGCATGATCGTCTGAGCCCGTTGTAAAGCGCTCAGAGATTGATACGCGGCGGAAGGGATTTTGGTTCCCGGCTCGATGATTTTCAGGATGTTGAACGATCGAAAGGAAAATGATCTTGGGAAGGAAAGGTAAAATGCAGCAAGTTAGCCCCGCTGCGCGGGCTTGGCAGGTTAGCCGGTTAGCGATCCGGCAAGAAAACAGTGACATCGTATTCCCACCCATTTCCGCAAAAGACGCGGAAATGGATGGGGCACGGAGCATCCTTACATCATTCATGAAAATGCTATAGCCGCTCAGTTTTGGCTGGTGCTGGCCGGAGTCATTTGCAGCGGTTCCGAGAGCGTGAACTCCATCACCGTGTTTGGTTCCAGCACGGCCTGCGGATGGCTGATCAGCAGGTGGGCCGTAACCACTCCTGCGCCGATCAGCGTGCCGGTCAGCGCGCCCACCGGGCCGCCCACGATTGCGCCAGTGGTTGCTCCGGCTCCCACCGCTGCTCCATATTCAATGCCGTCGCGCTTCATGCGCGAATCCGGCACAACAGCGCCTTCGCTCCCAACGCTGGTGTTGGAGCCGGGCGTTTGTGTGATGTAGGCGTGCAGTTGGAAGCGCGTGCCATCGGACAGAATGATCGTCTCCGGTCGCAGGCGCAAGGAGCCGCGTCCAGCCGGATGGCCGCTGGAAACCTCGACCACTTGGCCGTCGATCTCCGTTCCGGCGGGAATCAGCACCTGATCGCCCTGCAACACGTCCGAGGCGACCTTGCTTTGAAAGGTTTCGCCTTTTTCACTGCTCGCGGAAGAGAGCCGATTCAGCAAACGGACGCGAATCGTGGTTCCTTCGGGGAGTTCGCCGGGGCGCAGTGGCCGCGGATGCACGATATCGCCGTCTGGATCGGAGGCGTCGTTGCGCGCTTTCAAGGCCGGCTGATCCGGCGCGGGTTTGTTCTGCTCAACCGCGACAATTCCGCCGTCCGGGTCATTCACGGCTGGTTGGGCTGAAGCGGGCTGGGATGGCGCTGCTGCCGGACTCTGGACCGGTTCGACGGGGTGTCCTGCCGGTGGCTTGACCTGGGGCGTGCTGCTGGTCATGATCGTGTCGTCCGAAGGCGGCGTCGAGGTCCCCTGGTAGGGGTTGGATTGGCTTGCCTCCTGCGCTCCCAGAGCGGCAGTGGCTAGGAACAACAGGGCTGACACGAGAACAGGCCGATTCATCCAAGTCTCCTTATTGAGCTGCCCGGAGGCAGCGATCTTGCTGAGAGTTCAAACCCCGGCGTGCCGTAACAGTTGCGCACGGCTCGATTTTCGTACAGCGTGTTTCAAAAAAGCCTTGGCAGATTTGAGAGGTCATTCCTCAGGGGGCTAAAGCCCCTTGTTTTTGCGGATTTTATCGGCACGACTGAAGTCGTGCCCTGACACAAAGCGGATTTTTGAAACACACTCTAGCCAAGCCGCCTGCCAGCTCATCCAAAATAAGGCTAGCGCAGATCGGCTGCCGGTGGGATATTTATGAATCAGCCCAGTGCCTTGGGGGGTACGAATCAACAAAGGCAACCACCGTTGCCAGGCCCTGGCCCCTGGGTTCGCTTTACACGGTTTGCGGAGGTCTTTGCTAGAATCATCATGGAACAGAATCCTTTTTTGTCGTTGGACGGGGAGGAATTGCGAACGTGCAAAAGCTTCTGAGTACGATTCAGAGCGCCGCTGGAGAAGCTCTTGCCGTGGATCGCCGTCCGCAACTGAACGACCGGCTACACCATCACATTGTGAGGACTGATATGACTGAGATTGTTGCCATTCGCGCCCGCGAGGTTCTAGACTCGCGCGGCAATCCGACCGTGGAAGCGGATGTAATTCTGGAAGGCGGCGGCTTGGGCCGCGCCATCGTGCCTTCGGGCGCTTCCACCGGCGAACATGAGGCCGTGGAACTTCGTGACGGCGACAAGAGCCACTATCTGGGCAAGGGCGTACTGAATGCCGTCGACAACGTGGAATCCATCATTGCGCCGGAACTGGAGGGCATGGACGCCTCCAATCAGCGCTTGCTCGATCAGACGATGATTGACCTGGACGGCACGCCGAACAAGGGCAAGCTGGGCGCCAATGCCATTCTGGCCGTTTCCATGGCTGCCACGCGCGCCGTGGCCCAGACGCTGGAAATCCCTCTCTACCGCTATTTGGGCGGAGTGAACGCGCACATCCTTCCCACTCCCATGCTGAACGTGCTGAACGGCGGAGCTCATGCCGACAGCAATGTCGACTTTCAGGAATTCATGATTATGCCGGTCGGCGCGGAGAGCTTCTCCGAGGCGCTGCGCTGGGCTGCTGAAACCTTCCACACGCTCAAGAGCGTGTTGAAGAAGAAGGGCTACAACACCGCTGTGGGCGACGAAGGCGGCTTTGCTCCTTCGCTCAAGTCCAACGCCGAAGCGGTTGAGCTGATCGTCGAAGCCATCGAGGCGGCCGGCTACAAGCCCGGCGAACAGATTGCCATCGCTCTCGATCCGGCGTCCAGCGAGTTCTATGACGTTGAAAAGAAGAAGTACGTCTTCAAGAAGAGCGACAAGCGCGAGCTGTCGAGCGAGGAGATGGTGGACTTCTACGATGACTGGACCCGCAAGTATCCCATCGTCTCGATCGAGGATGGCTTGGCCGAGGATGACTGGGCCGGCTGGAAGCTGCTGACCGACAAGCTGGGCAGCCGCATTCAGTTGGTTGGCGACGATCTGTTCGTCACCAACACCACCCGCGTGCAGCGCGGCATTGAAGAGGGCGTGGCCAACTCCATCCTCATCAAGGTCAACCAGATCGGCACCGTTACGGAAGCTTTGGATGCGATTGATCTGGGCCGTCGCTACGGCTATACCTCAGTTATCAGCCATCGTTCGGGTGAAAGCGAAGACACCTTCATTGCTGACTTGGCCGTTGCCACAGGCGTGGGCCAGATCAAGACGGGCTCGGCCAGCCGCACCGACCGCATTTCCAAGTACAACCAGTTGCTCCGCATCGAAGAAGAACTGGGCGGCGGCGCGGTTTATCTTGGCCTTGAGAGCCTCAACTACAACGACTAGGTCTTTGACGGCTTCAACAAAAAAGGGAGGAAGCTTTGGCTTCCTCCCTTCGCTTTATGGCGCTGCTCTTGAGGGCTCATCCGTCGCGCTACGCGCCCAACCCCTGGCAGGTTATCCTATAGAAGAGATTTTTGATTGAATCCGAGGTGTATTTTAAGTGTCTAATCCCAAGCGTCCCCTCGTACTGACCATCCTTGATGGATGGGGCTATCGTCCCGAAACCGCCAACAACGCCATCGCCCTGGCTCAGAAACCGACATACAACAAACTGCTGCGCGAGTACCCCAACACACTGATCCAGGCCTCCGAGCGCTTCGTCGGTTTGCCCGTCGGGCAGATGGGAAACAGCGAAGTGGGGCATATGAATATCGGCGCCGGCCGCGTCGTGCAGATGGACATTACCCGCATCGATGTGATGGTTGCCGACGATACGCTCAAGAGCAATCCCGCAGTTGTCGCAGCCTTCGAGCACGCCCGTGAAAAGGGCCGCGCCCTGCATCTGCTCGGCCTGGTTTCCGATGGTGGCGTCCACTCTCACCAGGAGCATCTGTACGCGCTGTTGCGCGCCGCCCGCGAGTTTGGCTTGACGCGCGTCTTCGTCCACGTCTATCTGGATGGGCGCGACACGCCTCCCACCTCCGGCGCGGATTATGTCGCCAAGCTTGAGCAGAAGATACGCGCTTATGGCGTGGGCAAGATCGCCTCGGTCAGCGGCCGCTACTACGCCATGGACCGCGATAAGCGCTGGGAGCGCCAGCGCAAGGCCTTCGACGCCATGGTGACCGGGAATGCTCCGGGTGGCACGGCCACCGATGCTGTTGCCGCCATTCGCGCCAGCTACAACGCTGGTGTGCAGGATGAGTTCGTTGTGCCGGTCGTGATTGTCGATGCGAACAAGAAGCCGGTCGGCCTGATTCAGAATGACGATGCGGTGCTCAACTTCAATTTCCGCGCCGATCGCGCACGTCAGGTCACGCGCGTTCTGACCCGCGAGAGCGGCCTGAACGCAGAGGGCGGCCGCAACATCATCGGCTGGGAGGACCTGGACAAAGAGATTCCCCGCAGCGAGTTGCCCACTGGTCTCTACTACACGTGCATGACCCGGTACGACGAGAAGTTCCAGTTGCCCATCGTCAGCCCGCCGCAGTCGATGGAACACCTGCTCGGCAACATGCTCGGCCAGGCCAACTTGCGTAATCTGCGCGTCGCGGAAACCGAGAAGTATGCTCACGTGACCTTTTTCTTCAACGGTGGCAGGGAAAAGCCCTTTACCGGAGAAGAGCGCGTACTGATTCAATCGCCCAAGGTGGCGACCTACGATCAGCAGCCGGAGATGAGCTCCGAAGGCGTGGGCGAGGCCATCGAAAAGGCCGTTCGCGACCGCAGTTTCGACGTCATCATCTCCAACTTCGCCAACGCGGATATGGTGGGCCACACCGGCAAGCTGACGGCTGCGATCAAGGCTGTCGAGGCCATCGACCTGCAGCTCACGCGCATCTACAAGGCCATTCGTGAGTGTAATGGAAGCTGGATCATCACCGCCGACCACGGGAATGCCGAGACCATGGTGGATCCCATCACCGGCGAGCCGCACACCGCGCACACCACCAACCCGGTGCCATTGCTTTATATCAGCGAGGAAGCCAACAAATATCGCCTGCGCCCCGACGGCGCTCTGTGCGACGTTTCACCGACCATCCTCAACATACTCGGCGTGGAACTCCCCAAGGAGATGAGCGGCCGCGATCTGCGGGTGCCGTTGGGCAGATAACTTCAGCAGAGACTCAAACAGGAAAGGCGAAGCCCCTTGCGGCTTCGCCTTTCCTGTTTTCTGCCTTCGTCAGCCTTAGAGCGGTTCTCCAATTGATATACCCTGACTAACTTCATCGGCGGTGGCTTTTTCTTAATGAAAAAGCCACTCAGCTTTCTGGCTTCGGGGTACAGTTATTGGAGAACCGCTCTATGCCACGGAGTGATGGTGCTGCGGCGCGGCTTCGGCGACGGTCGTCAGGTAGTGATCAACGGCCGCCGCGGCCTTGCGGCCTTCGGCAATAGCCCAGACCACCAGCGACTGCCCACGGCGCATGTCACCGGCGGCAAAGATCTTCTCGACCGAGGTCCGGTAGTTGATGTTGGTGGACACGTTGCCGCGCTTGTCGAGCGCCAGCCCCAATTGCTCAATCATGCCGTCGCGGACCGGCCCGAGGAATCCCATCGCGATCAGGACCAGGTCAACGTCGAGCGTAAACTCGGAACCCGGAACGGCTTCGAACTTCGGCGGCGGTCCGACGTGGATACCATGCAACTGCGTGACGTTGCCGTTTTTATCCCCGGTGAATTTGACACTGTTGATGCCCCACTCGCGGATGCCGCCCTCTTCGTGAGAGGTTTCGGTGCGCAACTGCAGGGGCCACAACGGCCAGGGCGTGGAGGCGGCGCGCTCGGCTGGCGGCTTGGGCATGATCTCAATCTGGTGAACGCTTTTGGCGCCCTGGCGCAGGGAAGTGCCCAGGCAGTCTGCGCCGGTGTCGCCGCCGCCGATGATGACCACGCGCTTGCCTTCGGCGCTGATGGAGATGGCGGGATCAATCGTGTCGCCTTCGCAGCGGCGGTTCTGCTGCGGCAGGAATTCCAGGGCAAAGTGGACGCCCTTTAGTTCGCGGCCGGGAATCTTCAAGTTGCGGGGCTGCTCGGAGCCTCCGCAAAGCAGAATGGCGTCATAGTGCTCAGTGAGCGCTTCGACGGGCACGTTGAAGCCGACATGGGCATTCGTGATGAAGGTGACGCCTTCGGCGCGCATTTGCTCGATACGGCGGTCGAGAAGGTGCTTTTCCAGCTTGAAGTTGGGAATACCGTAGCGCATCAGGCCGCCCAGGCGGTCGTTCTTTTCGTAGACAGTCACCGAGTGGCCGGCGCGACGCAACTGCTGCGCGGCCGCCAAGCCGGAGGGGCCGCTGCCGACGACGGCAACGCGCTTGCCCGTGTTCTGTTCGGGCGGCTCGGGATGAATCCAGCCCTCTTCCCAGGCGCGGTCGATAATGCTGCGCTCCATGAGCTTGATGGAGACGGCCGGCTGGCTGATGCCCAGCACGCAGCCTGCCTCGCAGGGCGCCGGACAGATGCGGCCGGTGAACTCCGGGAAGTTATTGGTGGCGTGCAGACGGCGGATGGCGGCTTCCCAGCGGCCGTTGTAGACCATGTCGTTCCAGTCGGGAATCAGATTGTTGATCGGGCAGTTGCTGTGGCAGAAGGGGATGCCGCAGTCCATGCAGCGTGCGCCCTGCTCGCGCTGCTTCTCTTCGGGAAACGGCTCGTAGACTTCGAGCCAGTCCTGAAGCCGATCTTCGACCTTGCGGCGGTTGGGTTGTTCGCGATCAATTTCCAGGAATCCTGTCACTTTACCCATGCTGCACCTCTGCTGTCGCCACCAGGGGCGACGATTGAATGGGGGAAACATAGACCGTTTCGACGCGCGGAATGCCAAGGACGCGCTTGAACTCGTGCGGAAAAACCTTGATAAAGTGCGGCTGTGCGTCGGCCCAGTGTTCCAGAATCCAGGCGGCGCGCGGGCTGCCGGTCAGGTCGCGGTGGCGGGTAAGCAAGCCGCGTACCTCGGCCACGTCCTCGTCGGAAACCAGCGGCTCCAAATCGACGTTGGTCGTGCTGCAACGGCTGGTAGAGAAGTCGCCCTGCTCATCGAAAACAAAGGCGCGTCCGCCATTCATGCCGGCGGCGAAGTTGCGCCCGGTTTGTCCGATGACGATGACTGTGCCGTTGGTCATGTACTCGCAGCAGTGGTCGCCCACACCCTCAACCACCGCCGTGGCGCCGGAGTTGCGAACGGCGAAGCGCTCGCCGGCCATGCCATTGAAGAAGGCTTCGCCGCTGGTTGCGCCGTAGAGCACGACGTTGCCCACCAGAATGCTTTCCTCGGGCAGGAAGCTGGAGGCCTTCGGCGGATAGACGATGATGCGCCCGCCCGACAGCCCCTTGCCTACATAGTCGTTGGAGTCGCCTTCGAGTTCCAGCGTTACGCCGTTGGGAACGAATGCGCCAAAGCTCTGGCCCGCGGAGCCCTTGAACTTGAAGTGGATGGTTTCATCCGGCAACCCCTCCGAACCGTAGCGGCGGGCAATTTCTCCGCCCAGCATGGCGCCCACCGTGCGGTGTACGTTGCGGATGGCAAAGCTGCCGGTGACGGGCGTTTTCGATTCGAGCGCCGGTGCGGCCTGCTTGATGAGGGCATGATCCAGCGCCTTGTCCAGGCCGTGATCCTGCTCCTGCACTTTGCGGCGCGCCACGCGTGAGGGGACCGAGGGCGCATAGAGAATGGACGAAAGATCGATGCCCTTGGCCTTCCAGTGCTCGCTGGCAAGGGCGGCGTCGATCTTGTCCACGCGGCCCACCATCTCATTGACGGTGCGGAAGCCAAGCCGGGCCATGTGTTGGCGAACTTGCTCGGCGATGAAGAAAAAGAAATTGACGACGTGCTCGGGCTTGCCCTTGAAGCGCGCCCGCAAGACCGGGTCCTGCGTTGCAATGCCCACCGAACAGGTGTTCAGTTGGCACTTCCGCATCATGATGCAGCCCATGGAAACCAGAGGCATGGTGGCAAAGCCGAACTCTTCGGCGCCCAGCAGGGCGGCGATGACTACGTCACGGCCGGTCTGGAGCTTGCCGTCGGTTTGCACCTTGATGCGGCCGCGCAGATCGTTGAGCAGCAGCACTTGCTGTGTCTCGGCCAGACCAAGCTCCCAGGGCAGCCCCGCGTGCTTGATGGCGCTGAGCGGCGCGGCGCCGGTGCCGCCGTTGTCGCCGGAGATGAGCACCACGTCGGCGTGCGCCTTCGAGACGCCCGCGGCAACCGTTCCCACGCCAGCCTCGGAAACCAGCTTGACGGCGATGCGAGCCCGCGGATTGACGCTCTTCAGGTCGTAGATCAGTTGCGCCAAATCCTCGATCGAGTAAATGTCATGGTGCGGCGGCGGGGAAACCAGCGTCACGCCGGGAATCGAGTGGCGTGTCTTGGCAATGATCGCGTCCACCTTATGCCCGGGCAACTGTCCGCCCTCGCCGGGCTTTGCGCCCTGCGCCATCTTGATCTGGATTTCGTCGGCATTGATGAGGTAGTTGGTGGTCACGCCGAAGCGGCCGCTGGCTACCTGCTTGACGGCGCTGCGGCGCGAATCGCCGTTGGCGTCGGGCTTGAAGCGCTCTTCATCCTCGCCGCCCTCGCCGGTGTTGGACATGCCGCCCAGACGGTTCATGGCGATGGCCAGAGTTTCGTGCGCCTCTTTGCTGATGGAACCAAAGCTCATGGCTCCGGTCGTAAAGCGCTTGACGATCTCCGTGGCCGGTTCCACTTCATCGAGCGGCAGCGGCTTGTCGGCGTACTTCAGTTTCAGCAGCCCGCGCAGCGTGCAGAGGTGGCGATTCTGGTTGTCCAGTAGGTCGCTGTATTCCTGGAATGTGGCCGGATTGTTCTGCCGCACGGATTGCTGCAGCTTGCTGACCGTATCCGGATTGACCAGGTGATATTCGCCTTTTACGCGGAACTGATACTGGCCGCCAACGGCCAACTCCGTCTCTGACTCCGTCAGCGGCTGGAAGGCGTAAGAATGCTTGAGCAGCGCTTCGCGCGCGAGCACTCCCAACCCTACGCCTTCGACGCGTGAAGCCGTACCGGGGAAATAGGTATCGATCAGGGATTTATCGAGTCCCACAGCCTCAAAGATCTGTGCTCCGCGATAACTCTGCAGCGTGCTGATGCCCATCTTCGAGAAGGTCTTCAGCAGACCCTTGTTGATTGCCTTGATGAAGTTCTTTTCGGCATGGGGCGCGGTGACGTCGTGGTGCAACAGCCCAAGCCGCTTCAGGTCATGCAGCGTCTCGAAGGCCAGATAGGGATTGATGGCGCTGGCGCCGTAGCCAATCAGCAGGGCAAAGTGCATCACCTCGCGTGGCTCGCCGCTCTCGATAATCAAGGCCACCTGGGTGCGGGTCTTTTCCTGCACCAGGCGATTGTGCACGGCGGCCATGGCCAACAGGCTGGGAATCGGCGCATACGTCGAATCGACGCAGCGATCGGACAGGATCAGCAGGGTGTAGCCGCTGACCACGGCGTGCGCGGCGCGGGCGCTCAGGTCCTGAAGCGCGTGGCGAAGCCCGGCCGCTCCGTCGGCGGCGCGGAACAAGGTAGGCAGCGTGGTGGCCAGCAGGTCGCCCGAGGAGACGCGGCGCAGCTTTTCCAGATCGTAATTAGTTAGAATCGGATGCGGCAGCTTGAGCGTGTGGCAGTTCTCCGGTGTTTCATCCAGAATGTTGCGCTCCGTGCCGATGTAGCTGATCAGCGACATCACCATCTCTTCGCGGATGGGATCGATGGGCGGATTGGTGACCTGTGCAAACAGTTGCTTGAAGTAGTTGAACAGCGGCTGCGGATGGTCGGAGAGACAGGCCAGCGGCACGTCGTTGCCCATCGAGCCGGTCGGCTCCGCGCCGGTCGAGCCCATCGGCGCGAGCAGGACCTTCAGGTCTTCCTCGGTATAACCGAAGGCGCGCTGTCGGCGCTGAAGCGTTTCCGGGCTTGACGCGATGAGCCGCGCGGGCTCGGGCAGTTGATCGAGCGTGACCTGCTGCTCCTTGAGCCAATCCTCGTAAGGTTGGCGGCCGGCCAATTGCTTCTTGATTTCGTCGTCGGAGACAATGCGCTTCTGAACCGTATCCACCAGGAACATGCGGCCGGGCTGCAGACGGCCTTTGATGCGCACGTCCTTGGCCGGTATGTTAATCACGCCAGCCTCCGAGGCCAGCACAACCAGGTCGTCCTTGGTGACGATATAGCGGCCGGGGCGCAGGCCGTTGCGGTCCAGCGTGGCGCCGATCACGCGGCCGTCCGTGAAGGCAATCGCCGCCGGTCCATCCCAGGGCTCCATCAGTGAGGCGTGATACTCATAAAAGGCGCGCTTCTTCTCGTCCATGTCCGGGTTGCCCGCCCAGGCTTCGGGAATCATCATCGCCATGACATGGGGCAGGGAACGGCCCGACTGGAAGAGAAACTCGACGGCATTGTCCAGCGAAGCCGAGTCGCTGCCGTCCGGCACAATGACCGGATAGAGATCGTTGATCTTGTTGCCGTACATCGTGCTTTCCAGCACCGACTGGCGCGCGTTCATCCAGTTCACGTTGCCACGGATGGTATTGATCTCGCCGTTGTGACCCAGGTAGCGGTATGGGTGCGCCAACTTCCAACTGGGGAAGGTGTTGGTGGAAAAGCGCTGGTGAACCAGGCACAAGGCGCTCGTGACCAGCGGATTGGCCAGTTCGTAATAGAACTTCTCAATCTGCGGCGCCAGCATCAGGCCCTTGTAAACGATGGTGCGGCATGAAAGCGAGGGAACGTAGAAGAATTCCTTGCCTTCGATCTCCGAGGCTTCGATTTCCTTCTCGGTGAGGCGGCGAACGCGGTAGAGCAGGCGCTCAAAGGCGTCCTCGTCCAGCTCCTGTCCTTCGGGTTGGCCCAGAAAAAGCTGCTCAATATAGGGCTGGGATGCGCGCGCTTCACGGCCGATGGCCATGCCGTTCACCGGCGTATCGCGCCAGCCCAGCACCGTCAGCCCCTGTTCCTGGGCGATGCGCTCGAAAATGCCTTCGCACTGCAAGCGGCAATGCTTGTCCACGGGCAGAAAAACCATGCCCACGCCATAAGCGCCCGCCTCGGGCAGATGGATTCCCAGTTCGTCGCATTCGCTCGCAAAAAAGACGTGCGGAATCTGTACCAGAATGCCGGCGCCGTCGCCTGTCTCCGGATCGCACCCCGTCGCGCCGCGATGGGTGAGGTTGATCAGCACCTCGAGGCCCTTGCGGATGATGTCGTGGCTCTTTTCTCCACGAATGCTGGCGACGAATCCTATTCCGCAGGCATCGTGCTCGTTCCGTGGTTCATAGAGCCCCTGCGTCTGTGGTGTGGGAAGACAACAATCCGAAGTATGCATGGCAACCTTCTCGATGAAAATTTTCCGTGCAGAATGCAATTGCTGGTCAGAGGACACTTGCGCCGCGCGATTCCATTCTATGGAAATCGCCTTGTCCTTCATGAAGGGTCTGGCTGAGCAGGCCCGGCCATATCTGGGACTATGCTGAAGTCTCTAATATATCGAAAAATTCTCGGCACGGCGAGACTTTCTGCGTGGCGCCGTTCGCAGCCGCCGTCGCAAGTGCATCGAAGCAAAGCGTGAATCCGTGTTCAAGCCTTTGGAACGTGCGCATTTGCGCGTTTTTGCTTGTCCGGACGCGAATCACAAAATGGGATACTCGCTCGCGACAGGTGCGCACTCGCGGATCTATCAGACGAGCCCCAGCTCCCACAGCAGAAACGCGTAATCAAACGCGATTTCCTTCAGGTAGTCGTAGCGGCCGCTCGCGCCGCCATGGCCTGCCTCCATGTTCGTCGCCAGCAGCAGCGGATTGCCGTCCGTCTTCAGCGTGCGCAGCTTGGCCACATATTTTGCCGGTTCCCAATACATCACCTGGCTATCGTTCAACGAAGTCTTCACCAGCATCGCCGGATAACTCGCCGCCTTCAGATTGTCATAGGGCGAGTAACTCAGCATGTAGTGAAAATACTCAGCTTCATTCGGGTTCCCCCACTCCTCGTATTCCGGAACGGTCAGCGGCAGCGACGCGTCCAGCATCGTGTTCATCACGTCCACAAAAGGTACGTGGGAAAGAACGGCGCTGAAAAGCTCTGGCCGCAGATTCACAACCGCGCCCATCAGCAGCCCACCGGCCGAGCCGCCCTCGATGGCCACCCGCGCCGGGTCGCCGTAGCCGGTCGCCGTCAGGTGTTCGACCGAGGCAACAAAGTCTGTGAAGGTGTTGCGCTTGGTCAGCATCTTGCCGGCGTCGTGCCAAGGCTCGCCCATGTCGCCTCCGCCGCGGATGTGCGCATAGGCCATCACCACGCCGCGATCCAGCAGGCTCAACCGGCTGGAGCTGAAGTTCAGCGGCAGCGAGTAGCCGTACGAGCCGTAACCGTAAACATACAGCGGATTCCGTCCCGGTTCACGCTTGTCCTTGCGATAGACCAGCGACACCGGCACCTGCACGCCGTCCGCCGCCGTGGCCTGAATGCGCTCACTGGCATAGAGTGTGCGGTCAAATCCGCCGGGGACCTCCTGCTGCTTGAGTAGCGTCGTTGCTTTCGTGGTCAGGTCGTACTCGTAGACTGAACTGGGCGTCACCAGCGACTCATAAGCGTAGCGAAAAGTCGGCGTATCGAAGATGCGATTGACGTGCGGATAGGCGCTGTAAGCCGGTTCCGGAAAGGCAATCTCGCCGGTCGGCGCGGCTTCTGGGCCGTCGCCGTTGAAGCGCCACAGCCGCAGCCTCGGCAATCCCTCCTCGCGCTCGCAGGCGATGAAGAAGCCTGCAAATAAGTCCACCTCTTCGATCATCACATCCATGCGGTGCGGAATCACTTCGGTCCAGTGTTCGCGGCCGGGCGTGGCCTCTGGCGCCGTGACCAGCCTGAAGTTGCGTCCGTGGTCGTTGGTGCGGATGAACCACAGTCCATTGCGATGCTCGACGAAATATTCGTGCGAATCCTCGCGCGGGCTGATGAGCGTGAAGACTCCCTCGGGCTCATGGGCTGGCAGTACCCACCACTCGCTGGTGATGTGGCTGGCCGACTCCATCACAATGAATTTGCCGTCGCGCGTCCGTCCCACGCCCAGGTTGAAGCGCTCGTCATCGTCTTGATAGACCAGTGTGTCCGCGGCGTGCGGTGTGCCGCAGACGTGCCGCCACAGTTGGTATTGACGCTTCTGCTCTTCGTCCTCAACGGTGTAGAAAATCGTCCGATTATCCGCAGCCCACGACACGGAGCCGACGCGCTCGACTTCACCGGCCAGTGTCTCGCCGGTTTCCAGGTCCTTGATGTGCAGCGTGTACTGGCGATATCCCGTCGTGTCGGTCGTGTAGGCCAGCCAGCGTCCATCGGCGGAGATGTCGGTAGCGCCGATGGCGAAGAATGCGTGCCCTTTGGCCAGTAGGTTGCCGTCCAGAATCACCTGCTCCGGCGCATTGCTGTCAGGCCCATCTGCGCCGCCGCGCTGGCGGCAGTGAATCGCGTACTGCAAGCCCTCTTCGGTGCGGGTGCGATACCACCAGTCGCCGTCGCGGAAGGGAACCGAGACGTCGGTTTGCTTCACATGACTGAGCATTTCCTGGTAAAGATCCTCGCGCAGGCCCTGCAGCGGCTTCATGACCGCTTCGGAGTAGGCGTTTTCAGCCTCCAGATACGCGGTCACTTCGGGATTCTGTTTGTCGCGCATCCAGGCGTAGTCGTCCACCAGGGCGGTGCCGTGCAGCGGAGTCTCTTTGTGTTCCTTGCGGGCGACGGGAGGCAAAACAAGCTGATTCTGTGTCATTTCCTTCCCAGTGTAGTGCAATGACAGCTTCTGGAACCTTTTCCCTGCCGTACCCGTACAATAAAAGCAATGAAAGTCTTTCGCCGCGCGTATTTCGCCATCTTTGGGCTGCTGTCGGCAGTTCTTTTTGTCGTTGCTGCCACGGCGAGCTTCGCCGAGCGGGTCGAGGACCTGCCCAAACCCACAGATTATGTCAGCGATTATGCCCATGTGCTTTCGCCCGAGGCGATTGCCCGTCTGGATCGCATCTGCGCGCAGCTGGACCACACCCAGGCCAATGCGCAGGTGGCCGTGGTCACCATCCACACGCTGGATGGTGTTGATTCCGCTGATTTTGCCAATGCTCTCGAAGACAAGTGGAAGATGGGCCGCAAGGGCTCGGATCGCGGCGTGCTGGTTCTGCTGGCCGTCGACGACCACAAGCGCCGCATCGAAGTGGGCTACGGCCTGGAAGGCATTCTGCCCGACGGAAAAATAGGCGACATTGGCCGGGAGATGGTTCCCGATCTTCGGGCCAACGACTTTGACGGTGCCGTAACCCTTGCCGTCGGCGAGGTGGCGCAGGTCATAGCCGCCGACGCCAAGATCACGTTGCAGGATGCTCCCGCCGGTGTCCCCCCGCCCGTTGTGCGCCACAAGGCGACGCTGGGCCAGGACATTCTGCTGATTATTATTCTGATTTTCTTCGGAGGATTCTTTATCCTGCGGATCCTGCTGCAATTCGGCCTCTTTGGTGGCTGGGGCGGCGGGCCATGGCTTGGTGGCGGAGGTTTTGGCGGCGGCCTGGGCGGTGGTGGCGGAGGTGACTCCGGCGGCGGAGGTTTTGGCGGTTTTGGCGGTGGTGGTTTTGGTGGCGGCGGCGCCGGTGGCGATTGGTAGGTTTTCAAGTTGACGAACCGGCTTCCTTCAGTGGAAGTCAGAGGAGAAAAGTACAGTATGCGTCGTGGACTTTGGATTGCACTCGGAGTGGTTGGCGTTTTCGTTCTGGTTCTGCTGATGGTCTTTGGAAGCTTTATCGGCGCAAGGAACCAGATGGTGGCCAAGGATGAAATTGTGAAGACCGCATGGTCGGACGTGGACGTCCAGTTGGAGCGGCGCGCCGACCTGATTCCCAACCTGGTGGAAACCGTGAAGGGGTTCACCAAGGAGGAGAGCACGGTTTTTGGCGACATCGCCAACGCCCGCGCCGGCATGTTGAATGCGCAGGGTCCGCAGGCCAAGATCCAGGCGAACGGCAAGCTGGATTCGGCTTTGGGCCGCTTGCTGCTGCTCACCGAAAACTACCCGCAATTGCGGTCGAGCGACCAGTTCATGCGCCTGCAGGATGAGCTTTCAGGCACGGAGAATCGCATCAGCGTGGCGCGTAAGCGCTACAACGACAGCCTGCGCGACTACAACACATTTGTGCGCCAATTCCCCAATAACATCTGGGCCGGCATCAGCGGATTCCAGCAGAACAACGCCTTCTTCGAGGCCAGTCCCACCGCGCGCACCGCGCCGTCGGTCAAGTTCTAGACGCATTTTTACCGTTCCTGTAATGCTAAATTCATGGTTTCCCACCCATTTCACAAAGAACGTGAAATGGATGGGGCACTGAGCATCCATCCATCATTCGTGAAAATGCTATAAACGCGTCTGTGCGGAGTCGCACAAGGCAAGGCCGTTCTCGATGAGTCTCTTGATTCATCGGAAACGGCCTTGTTGCTTTCGCGCCTACTTAGGCGCTTCAACCGGTTGGCCGGCGACCTGCAAATAGTTCTTTACGCTGAAGACGCCGGAGACGCCATTGGCGCGGATAAAGGCGGTCTCCTTGTCGGACAGGGAATCAACCGTGCCGTAAAGCTCCACGTGGCCGTTCTGCACGGAGATGCGGATCGGCTTGGCGGGATCGATGGCGTACCGGTTCAAGGACGGATAGCCGTAGACGGCGCGTGCCACTGCCATGCGGGTCTGGTCGTCCATGATGGAAACGGGATCGACCTCGATCTCGCCCACCACATCCTTGACCCCGTGTGTGGTGGCAACCAAGGCCAGCGCGGAGTCCTTGTCCACGTCGGTGCGGGCGTGTCCGCCCAGGGTCACCACGCCGTGATCGACGCTCACGCTGATGGCATTGAATGTGTTGCCATATCCCACGCGATCATAGGCCAGCTTCTCGGCCAGTTTTGCCTGCAATTCCTGGTCGGATAGGCTGGGGCCGGCCACCTCGATCAGATTCCGCACGGCGGTGATGCCCTTGGTCTTGCGCACGCGCTTCTCGGCGTCGGCCTTGTACTCGTAGAGGTCCACGCTTCCGGTCAAGGTGGCAATTCCGTTCTCCACGCTCACCTTCACGTCGCGATATTGCTTCTTGTCCAGCCGGGCTGCGGCCGCGGTGGCCGCCGGCTCCTCGGTTTGCGTTGTTACTGCTGCGCCGGGATTCTGCGCCCGTCCAGCCGCCAGGGAAGTCTGGGGAAGGCTGAAGAAAAATCCGGCGAGCGCTGCTGCCACGAGCGTGGCGCGCGTATTTAGCTTCGTCCATCTCATGTTTTCACTCCTTCTCGCTTTCTTTTGTGTTTCACATTATGTAGATGAAGATCGGAACGATTGCGTGGCTTTTTTCTCCAGCGTGTTTCAAAAATGCCTGGCAGATTTGAGAGGTCGTTCGTCAGGGGCTAAAGCCCCTTGTTTTTGTGGACGTTATCGGCACGACTGAAGTCATGCCCTGACACAAAGCGTGGACGAGGAGGTCCACGCTACAGCCGGCCGAAAGGCCGACGCTACAGTTTCATCCCCCCGTGGGTTGGCTTCGCCGGTGGACGACTGACACAAAGCGGATTTTTGAAACACGCCCTCAGAAAAGTCCATTCCGCCGTCTTCCATGGTGCCGGTTACATGCCGTTCATTCCCATAGACACGGGTTCCTGAAAAAGGTTACGGGTTGAGCATGCAGTGTTTTTCTGATCTCTGTTCCCTGACGCCCTACCGATAGCGGCGGGTGGCTTTCAGAACCACGGAGAAGACGCCGGACTCGTCGCGCGCCAACTGCAGGGAGACGTGGCGGTTGATCGCAATATCGGCCTGAAGCAGTTGCTGGGCGGTGGTGTTGACGTTGGTGGCGTAAGTCAGGGTGAGCTTGGAGCCAAACTGCTCCTCGACGATGATGCGGGAGGTCGAGTTGCCCAGCGAGCCCAGGTAGTTGGGGTCCACCTTGACGTTGCCCGTGCCGAAGAGCTTCTGCACGCGGCTGCTGACAGTCGCGTTCAGCGCGCCGCCCAGCAAGGCGTCCGTAGTGGGATTGCTCAGTGCCTGCTGCTGCTGCTGTGTGTAGAGACGCTGCTGGCTTTCGGTGCGTCCCAGGGCCAGCAGGGCCACCACGTCGGCTTCCGGCAGCGGAGGATCGCTGCGGTAGGAGGCCGACAGCTTTTGCGGAGTTCCGTGCACTCCGAGGGAAATGTCATAGTCCTCGACGCGGGCTGTTGCGTTCAGGTCGATCGTGGGTTCAATGCGGACCGGGTTAGTGAAGTTGATGTCGCCGCGCTGCAACTCGTAGCGGGTTCCGGCGATGATGCCGCTGCCTTCGGTGATCGAGATACGCCCCAGCAGCGAGGGCTGGGCCGCGGTGCCGCGCAGGCGCAGATCCACGTTACCGGCCAGCTTGGCGTAGGCGTTCTGAAAGTTCAACTGCGGCGAGCTGCCGATATGCACATTCAGGCGAACGTGGTTGGACGGCGCATCCGCGGGCGGGATGGCCGAGACGCCCTTGGTCTGAGCGGCCAGGGCGGCGATGTCCAGGTCCGGGCTAACCGAGAAGCGGGTGATCAGCACGTCGCCGCTGAGCAGCAGGTTGTTCTGCGGCCCTTGCAAGCGCAGAGAGGCGTCGGCCTGAGAACTGACCCCTTGCGGGTAGCGGATGCGGATTCCCGTCCCGGTAGCTGTCAGGTAGGCATAAAGGCCGTGCTGGTAGGTCAGATAACCGCCCACGCTCAACAGGCCGCCGCCGCTCATCGCCGTGAGCGACTTGACCTCCAGCCGGTTCTGGTTGAACTCCAGCGTTCCGTTCAATTGGCTCAAGCCGTTGGGCACGTCTTCCAGACTCAGCGAAGCGTTCTGGAAGCTGATTAGGCCGCGCAGATCGGGATTCAGCAGCGGACCGTGCGCCTCTATCTGGAAGGTCGTGTTACCGCTGGAGGTAAGGTCGGGGTCCAACGTTTCGGCGATCTTCAGATTGATCGCGCCGCTGGCGGACAGGTCCAGTTGCTGCTTACCATTGAGCGACAAGCTACCCTGTGCGCGCAGGTCAGTCTCTTCTCCGGTGATGTGCACGGAGTCGAGATGGATGAGGCCGTGGTCGAGCGTGGCATGAACCCCGCCCTCGCTTTTCAGATGAACGCCGGCCACGGTGACAGCCAATTGCTGCAGGCGGGCCTCGCCGCGCAGTTGCTCCGGCTTTGCCAGTGGGCCCTCGACGGTGACCGTGCCAGCCAGCGCGGACTCTCCGCTGATGCCCTGCACATGAGCCAGCTTGAACAGCGCCCCAATGTCGAAATGTGAAAAATCCAGTTTGGCCTGGGTCGCATACTCGCCCGTGAGCGCCGTCTGGCCGTGCATGCTGAGTTCAGCCGTCTCCAGCCGGGTTGTCAGGTCGTAGGTGACGGAGTGGTCGCTGGTGTGCGCTTTCAGATCCAGACCGCCCATCGGTTCTCCGCTCACCGCGAGGCTCGACAAAGTCGCATGAACTTCAAGGCGCGGATCGCTGGGCGTTCCCGTGCCCTCGACGGAGAATCCCAGCATGCCGGTCACAGCCATGCCTTTGCGGCGCAGGCCTTCAATGCGGGCCATGTCGATTCCTGTGCCCGTGGCGCTCAACTGGAAGCGGCGTGATGGCAGGTTGTAGCTGCCTGTGGCTGCAATCCTGCCTCCGGCCTCGCTCACTGCCAGAGAGGACAGCTTGATCGTCTGGTTGGCGATGCTGCCCTCGGCCCGGATGCGCTCAACTGGCTCTCCGTAAACGCGGGCATTGTCCATCTCCACCCATCCTGTGCCGCCGAGCGTGTGCAGTGGGCCGTCCACTTGCAGTTGCGCATCGACGGCTCCCGTCACGGGCAAGCTCCGGTTTACGAGCGGTTGCAGATTGTTCATGTCAACCTTGTTGGCGCGCAGCCGGAGATGAAGCATGGAATTGGCGTTGAAGGACGGAATATGAGCCGAGCCGCCGCCCGCCGCCGCGGCCAGACTGCCACTGAAGTCAATCTTGGTGTCTCCGCGGCGCAGCAGACCATGGCTGAAGTCAATTCTGGCTGCCGAGTAGCTGCCGGTGGCTTCGATATCGTCCAGGCGAACGAATTGGGGCAGTCCCGTGCCGGTTGCTGAGCTGGGCTGCATCTCGATGGCCAGTTCCGTTGCTTTTGCTGAACCGGCCAGGCGTGGATCGGTGAGCGAGCCAGACCATGTGCCGTGAAAATCGGCTTGACCGAAGAGCGCGATGGGCAGCGCGGCCACGCCGGCTCTGTTGTTGCGGGTCATTCCCAGGTCGCGCAGAACGGTGTCGAACTCGCCCAGGTTGCCGGAATGAAAATCGACGCTGACCGCCGAGGGGCTGGCGAGCGGATAAGCGCCCAGATGCCCGTGGGCCTCAATTTGACTGGAGGGCAAATGCAGTTCCAGCTTGCGCAGATCGACCGCGCCGTCGCGCTGCGTATAGGTGGCGTCAACCACCCCGCTGGCGGGTGCTTTCCCTTGCGCAGTCTGTGCCGGTGGTGTCAGATTCAGCAGCGCATCCACAGAGAGCGTGTGGACGTCGCCGTTGATCCAGAGCGCCGTGGCCGGGCCGTTGAGGCGTGTGTCGAAGCCCAGATGCTGGAATGGAGGTACAGAGACCATCTCCAGCAGCGTATCCAGAGCGACGTTTTTGAACTGGGTCGTCACCTTGCCGTTGACCGGAAGCGTGATGTCGTTGGACGAGGGGACGGGCTGTTTTTGAACGTTGCGGGATTTGCTGGCGGCCGTGCTCAGCGTGTCCGTTCCCGGCAGCGTGGGCAGCCAATGCTCCAGCGCGAGGTTGCCTTCAATCTGGCCGCCCTGGTGCAGTCGGGCAATGATCGAGCTAATCAGCAGTTGTTCCGGATCGGCATGAACGTGCGCATCCAGTCCCACGCCCGTTGCGATGACGCCGGTTCCGATGTATGCGCCGTCCTCGACATGGATGCTGCCATCGGCGCGAAAAATTCCGCCTCGCCCGGCCCCGGTTAGATCCAGATGAGCGATCCCTTCCGGCGCAAAAGGATAGCCCGTGATGGGGTTGAGCAACCGCATGTCCAGTTCGCCCGCGGTTCTGGCTTGCCAGCGGGGATGAGCAAAGTCGTTGAGGACGCCGGAGATTTCCAGCGTCCGGTCCTTCACGCCGCGGCTGCTTGCGGTGATGCGCAGCGAGCGCAAGATGGCCGTCGAGCGCGTCAGGTCCAGCGTGGCTTGAAGAGATCCCTGAACCTGCTGCGGCTTGTCCTTCGATCCGGCCTTGAGCGAAGCGCCCCGCGTGAGATTCAGATCGCGGACCCCAGCTTCGATGTGGTAGCTCTCTGGATTGCCCGTCGCCGCCGGCATATAGGCCATTCTCAGCGAGGCGTCGTTGGCGGTGAAGTCGAGCGGAATGAGCCGGTCTTGAAAATCGAAAGCCGAGGCGCGGATGTCGTATTCCAGAAAGCCCTCTTCCACTTCGACGCGACCGGCCTTCAGATCGAAGAATTGGTCGAGCGCGGGCTTCCCCGGCTTCTTGTGCTTCCGTGGCTGCGGCTGGTTGGTCGAGCCGTCGGGATAGACGATCAGGTGCAGCCACGGCCGTGCGATTTCCAGATCGCGCAACAGGATGCGCGGGCTCCAGAATCCCAGAATGCTCGCCTGCACGCGCAGGCGAGCGGCTTGGGCGTACGGCGCTTCGCCGGGGGCTTCAAGGCCGTGAATGACCAAACCGTCCGCTTCCGCTTCCAGATGAAGCAGATGCCAGTGAAACGAGGCGATTTCTACCCGTCCGCCCGTGGCCGTTTCCAGTTCGCTGACCAGGCGCTTGCGAACCAGGTTTTCAAACCCTGCCGAACTGGCGCAGAAATAAATGCCTGCAACAGAGACCACCAGCAAAACCGCCACGCCGGTCAGGGCCAGTGGAAGATGGCGCAGGAAAAAACGGCGCACGCGTCTCGGGCGCGGCGTCTCGGGCTGCGGAGTTTCGGGCTGCGGAGTTTCGGCGGGAACAGAAGGCGTGGATTCGGGATCGCTCATGCGCCTCCTTTCCCGGCTTGGTCAGGAGCTTCAGGGGTTTCGAGCGCAGGGTCCAGCACTTCAATGTTGCCTTGCTTGCGCAGGTTCTTGAGCCAGTCATCGAACAGAGCGCTTACCTGTTGCTCCAGCAGAATCTCCTCAATGCGCGGGGCCACCTTGTCCAGCGGAGGAATCGCTTCGCCCGCTGGATACTGGGGACTCAGTGTTTCGCGATAGTAGGCTTCGATTTCCTCCGGGGCGATGCGTATTCCTTGCCGGAAGCGCAACTCGATGAAGCGCAGAATCTGAACCCGGTAGCGCATATAGCTCTCAACCCGCTCCGGTGTCAGCCCATGCGAGGCCAGAAAAGCTTTCCATCCTTGCTCCGAAGTGCAGTTGAAGCGAACGCAGGCGGGCAGTTCCTTGCGCGTCTCCGCCAGCCGGGCGTCGACCTCGGCCTGCGTCGGTTGCGCCGCCTGCTCGTCCTCCTGGCGAATCTGCTGCTGGATGAGCGCGCGGCTGATCAACTGCTCCAGAGCCTTCTTTGGCGTAAGAACGCTTCGCCCGGCTTGGCTGGGGTCCAGCACCGCCAAGCGCATCTCGTCGTCCACATCGCTGGCCAGAATAGCCCGATTATTCACGACGGCCACCACCCGGTCCAGAACCACGGCCTTGGCAGGTGGCGGCGTCTGCGACGCGTCCTGAGCGAATCCCAAAGCCGCTCCCGAGGCGCCCAGGCACACCGCCATTGCCCATGCGCGGACAGCTCCGTATTTGCTCTTGAGCCGCATTTGGTTCCGGTTGCTCATCAGAAGGTCTGCCCCAGACTGAAGAAGAAGTTGAAGTGGTCGGCTTGGCCCACGTGCGGATTTGAGTAAATGGGCTTCTTTGGGGCTAGCGCGTAGTCGATATTCACCGGGTAAATGGGCGGATTCATGTTATAGCTGAAGTCCAGCCGGATTGGCCCTACTGGCGTATGGTACCGCAGCCCAACCCCCGGTGTGTGCGAGAAATAGTTGAAGCTGCATTGGCCCTGCACTCCGGTCGAAGTGGAAGCGCCGCCCGGAACCGGGTTGAGTACTTTTTGGGAGGCGGGAATCAGGATCTTGCAGCTATCGCGATCTGGCTGGCGAATCCGCAGGGCGCTAGCCCAGGCATCTCCGGCGTTGGTGAAGATGTTGCCCATATCCTCGAAGAGCACCAGGCTGACCGTGTTGCCGACCCAAGGCAGCGTGGGCGGCGGCAGGCGCAATTCGGTGCTGTTGATCAGTGCGCCTGCCCCGCCAATTGGGTAGCCCGTTTCAGGATCGCGCGGTCCCGCCGAATTCTGGCCAAAGCCCCGCAGCGAGGCGGCCCCACCGGCGTAGAGCCGCTCGGGGAGCGGAATCAGTTCGTCGTTGCTCAATCCCAAAACCCGCTCCTGGCCGTAGCGCGTATTGCGAGCCAGAACGATGCGGTTCTTATTGAAGCCGTAGTAACTCGAATTCGACAGGTCCAGGCGGTTGAAGTTGGCTTCGGCGCCAAAGAACTTGCCCGACAAAAACTCCTGGAAGCTGGTGTAGGTGCCCCGATGCGCATCCAGAGGAGAGTCGCGGGTGTCGCGAATCCATGTCAGCGCCGGACCCGCCACGCGCACGGCTGTGGACAATTCCTTGATTTCGTTTGGATAGACCTGAAGGCTGTCAGCCTCCACCTTGACTCTGCGGAAGTTGAATTCATACAAAAAGGTGTTTGCCGTGGAGATGCGTGAACCAGGCGTATTGAAGTGTTCGGTCCAGCGCACTCCGCCTTCCAGCTTGGAAGCCACATAGGTGCTTACGTCCAGGCTGTTGGCGTAGCCGCCGGAAAGGGTCAGGCCGAAGTCACGGTTTCCCTCGAAGTGTGGGTTCTGGAAGAGCAGATCAACTTTCTGCTCCAGCAAGCCGAAGGTGCTGCGCAGCGAAGCCGACTGATCCCGGCCGAAGAGATTGTTGCGGGTGATATCCAGAAGTCCGCGCGGACTGACGCCGGTCTTGCCATTCGGATTACAAGTGGCACCGCTGGCGAGAACGCCGCCGCAATTGTACTGCGGAGTGCCGGTCTGGACCTCGAAACCGAAGCCATAGGTCAGGACCCAGCGCCGCGCCTCTGACGCTTGCAGCAGAATGGTCTTGTGCGTCTCTCCCCCAGAGGGGTTCTCGATTGCCGTGTCGACTTCGTTGAAGAGGGCCAGGTCGTAAAGATTGCGCTGTGTTTCCGTCAGCGCCGTCTCGTCGAGCGGGTCGCCGGGGTGCAGCGTGATGGCCTTGGCCACGGTGTCGGGGCGCGTGAAATGCAGACCGGTCACAAGCACTTTGCGTACGAAAATCTGCCTTCCCTCGGTGATATGGAAGGTTACGTCCACCTTGCTTGCGTCTGCTGGCTCAATCTTCTGGACGACCTCGACGCGCACCTGGTCGAAGCCCCGGCTCATGTAGTCGGTCAACAGCGTGTCCCGGTCTCCTGCCAGGTTCTGAGGCGAAAGCGGTTGGCCGGGAGCCGTGTTCAACTGCGGCGCAAGCTTCGCCGCATCCATGTGCTCGTTTCCCTCCAGGCGCATCGTGCCTACGCGCAGTTGTTCGCCCTCCTCGATCCGGTAAACCACGGCCAGCGGAGCCGTCTTACCAGCCTTTGCGGTTCCCGCGTTGGCTTCGGGGGTGATTTTAACCTTCGAGAAGCCATTACTCTGGTAAAGGGCCTGCAAGGCATTGATGTCGGCGGTCACCAGCGCCTGCGAGTAGGCCCCATGACGGTCGAGGGAATCGGCGGCATGGACGCTGAGCGGTTCTTTGAGCGTCGCTGCGTCGAAGTAGTGGTTGCCTGCGACCGAGACCCGCTGCACGCGCCGCCGCGGTCCCAGTTGCACATGGAAAAGAATCGTCACCTCTTCAGCGGTCGCAGATTGCTCTTCGTGATCGACCTTTACGTCAAAGTAGCCCAGCCTCTGGTAGTAGTCGCGCAGACGGCGATTGCCCTCGATGAGCAGATCCTCGTCCACGGTCCCCTCTTCGAAGATGGGGATGACGTGCTTTAGCCGATCCGGGCTCATCTTGGCTCCCTCGACCAGCACCTTGACGACCGGCCCCTGGTTGGCCGAAAAATGGAAGTTTTCCCTTGGAGGGGCTGCTGCGTACTGCTGGGATTCAAGCTTGATTTCCGTTTCCAGCCGCTGCTTGTGCTGATAGACCTTCAGCACGCCGGCCAGCGCCCGGTTGGCGGTTTCGTGGTCCACGCGCGCGCCGGTTTTCAGGTGCGCATGATGGCGAAAATCGTCCACGCTCATTCCTGCATCGCCCGTTACCGCGACCTCGCCCACGCGTGCCTGCGGGCCGCTGGTCACATGAAACGCAATGTCAACCAGCTGATCTTCCGGATGGGCCGTCAGGGCCTGGGTAATTACCGGCTCATGGAAGCCGTTTCGAGCCAGCGTAGCGCGCATCTGCTCGATTGCCTGGCTCAGCTTGGCCGGGGTAAAGCGGGTGCCGGCCTCCAGTTGGCTGGCGCGTTGAAGCTGTGTATTGAGTGTGGGGCCCTTGGCGCCGCTCACGCTGACGGTGCCGATGAAAGTGCGTGACGTGCCGCGAAAGACAAGGGCCACGCCGTCTTGTTCGCGCGCTCCCTCCACCGCAATGGTTTCAAACAGGCCGGTCGAAAAGAGCTGTTGCAGGCTCCTCTTCAGGTTTTCCCGCCGCAGAGGTGTCCCCTCGGCCTGGGCCAGATGGCCGGACAGCGAGGCAAGCCGATCCGTTGAAACCCCTTCGAACGAGATGCGCCGTACCGGCAGACCCTCCCACTGGGTGAGGGAATCGGAAGGCGCCTTTGCTGCCGGGTCGTCTCCCGCGCCGGAACTGCCGGCGCGGCTCGTGACGCTCTGGCTCCAGACGCTGGTTCCACCCGGAATTCCGAAGGCAAGCAGGCATGACAGGAGAAAGCCATACCCCGATTTCATGCCGCATTGCCACGCTGGCTTTGCCTTCAAGACTCTATCTCCCAAGATCCGGAACCTTGCCCCGTTGTGACTGAGAACTGCTTTCGTCATTGGTCAGAGATTCCTGATCCACGCGAGGAGCCGCGGCGGGCGAGTCGTGCTCGCTGGTGCGTTCCCTGTCCCTTTATACTAAAGTGAAGTGACGCCCAGTGCAGCAGTGTGTTATAGATTGATTCCCTTGAGGAAATCATGACCCATCCCCGGTTCTCTACGAATCCGCCGGACGCCACCACACCTTCCTCTGCGGAGGCGATGTTGCCTGTGGAGCAGGTTGCTGCTGTCGCGCCCGCTGCTTTGCCCCGTTCGGCTGAGGCCGAAATCCTTGCGCAGGCACAGGCGGGAGACCACCTCGCCTTTGCCAAACTCTACTCTTTACACAAAAGACGCATCTATTCTTTATGTCTGCGTATGGTGGGCAATGTGTCTGAAGCTGAAGACCTGACCCAGGAAGCCTTTCTTCAACTGCACCGCAAAATTGCCACTTTCCGCGGCGACTCGGCCTTTTCCACCTGGCTGCACAGGTTGACCATCAATGTTGTGCTGATGCATCTTAGAAAGAAAGACCTCACACTTATTTCAATGGATGAAGCCATGGAACCCGCTCCTGAAGGAAATCCAGGTCGGAGCTTTGGAGCGAGAGACTTGACGTTGTCAGGTTCTATCGACCGCCTGGTTCTGGAACGTGCCATCGGCGACCTCCCCGCTGGGTATCGCCTTGTCTTTGTTCTCCATGATGTTGAAGGCTATGAGCATCATGAAATAGCCGCCATGCTCGAGTGCTCGATCGGTAATAGCAAGTCCCAGTTGCACAAGGCTCGGCTTAAGTTGCGCGATGCGCTGCGTGCTTTCCCCCGGCAGGAGGAGCGGCGATGACGGAGGATCCAAAGACCATGACGTGCGAGCAGTTTCAGGCCCAGTTGTCGGAACTGATTGGCACGGGCGAAATCGTCGCCGACCATCCGCACCTCCAGAGCTGCCCGCGCTGCCGCGCCCTGCTTGCCGATCTCCAGACCATTGCCGAGGCCGCCCGCCAGTTGCTCCCCATCGTGGAACCGCCCGACGAAGTTTGGGAACACATTGAATCCGCGATAAAAAAAGAAGAAGCCTCCACCGATCCACATGAAGAGCCAAAGTGATTTTCCAAGGGATGAGAGCTACTTGAAAAATTGCCTTCAGAATGAAGATATGCGTCGGGGCACGACTGAAGTGGTGCCCTGACACACAACATGGCTCCATCGGAGTTTTTCCGCAGCCTGTTTAGGACCGGATCACGGCGATCCGAAGGACCTGCATCTGTGGTGTTTGGCTCATGGAGACTGATTCAGCGCTTGTTTTGATTGCTTGGGGATCGCCCCCTCGCATCCCCTCACCTTCCTTCTGCTTTGGCCGATACACCCTTGAGCGGCAGTGCATCCAATAATGTGGAAAGCGTGCCAGTTCGTTCGTTTTTGGTTTGTTCGCAGGTTCAAGAAAGCCAGTTTGCACTTTTGCGAAACGAATTGTGCTTAAAACTGTCGCTAAGGAACTGTACCCAGTGCAGGACCGTATGATGACAGTGCACGCCATGGTGAGGGAGAAGCGTTTGTCGAATGAAGGGCTTTTCCTGAAACTTTTTCAAAGCTTGCATTGTCTAATGAAGAAAAGTTGATACGAGGACACTCAATGCAAAACGAGATTTTCATCCCGCCGTCTCCCCCAACTCCTTCTGCAAATGGCACTTCCGGCGTGCGCAGGATTGCCGTCCTGCCGGTCCGCGACACGGTTCTGTTTCCCCATGCCGTGTTGCCCCTGACCGTTGGCCGTGAAAGCTCCATCCAGTTGATTGAGTCGCTGGGTGAGGCGCGATCCATCGTGGTCGTGGCCCAGATCGATCCCCGCCTGGACACGCCCAAGCCGGCCGACCTGCACGCCGTGGGAACCTTGGCCACGGTGCACAAGATTGTGCGCATGCCCAACCAGAGCCGCTTTGTCTTCACCGAAGGCGTGGAGCGCGTGCGCCTGGTGCGTTATGTGCAGACGGAGCCTTTCATGGTGGCCGAGGTCGAGGTGCTCGAGGGTGTGGAACCGGGAGCTACTTCCAGCTCGGAAGCGCTGGTGCGCAATGTGATCGAGCAGTTCCAGCAGATCGTCTCCGAGTCTCAGACACTCTCCGATGAGCTACGGACCATTGCCATCAACATCGAGGAACCGAGCCGCCTGGTGGACTTTGTGGCCTCGTCGCTGCCCTTCCTGACCACCGACGACAAGCAGCAATTGCTGGAGACGCCCGCCATCGAGGCTCGGCTGGAGCTGCTGAACAAGCACTTGGCCAAGGAGATCGAGGTGCAGCAGTTGCGCGCCAAGATCCAGACCGAGGTGCAGGATCAGGTGCAGCAGTCGCAACGCGACTACTACTTGCGCGAGCAGCTCAAGGCCATTCAAAAGGAACTGGGTGAGCAGGACGAGAGCCAGCGCGATACCGACGAATTGCGGCAGAAGATCGACGACGCCGGAATGCCGGAGGACGTCAAGAAAGAGGCGCTCAAGGAGCTGACACGCCTGTCGCGCATGTCTCCCATGGCCGCCGACTACTCGATGACCCGCACCTACGTCGAGTGGCTGGCGATCCTGCCGTGGGCCAAGAGTTCGGGCACAAAGGTCGATATTGCCAAAGCCAAGGAGATCCTGGACGAGGACCACTACGGGCTGAAGAAGGTGAAGGACCGCATCCTCGACTACCTGAGTGTGCTCGAGTTGAAGCCGGACATGAAGGGGCCGATTCTGTGCTTCGTCGGACCTCCGGGAGTGGGTAAAACCAGCCTGGGCCGGTCGATTGCGCGGGCTTTGGGCCGCAAGTTCGAGCGCATTTCCCTGGGCGGTATGCACGACGAGGCGGAAATCCGCGGCCATCGCCGCACATACATTGGAGCGCTTCCAGGCCAGATCATTCAGAGCATTCGCCGCGCCGGGACCAATGATCCGGTGATCATGCTGGACGAGGTTGACAAGCTGGGCCGCGACTTCCGTGGCGATCCTGCTTCGGCTTTGCTGGAGACCCTGGACCCGGAGCAGAACTTCAGCTTCCGCGACAACTATCTGGACGTGCAGTTTGACCTCTCGAAGGTGCTGTTCATCTGCACGGCCAACATGCTGGACACGGTTCCGCCTCCGCTGCTGGACCGCATGGAGTTGATCTCCCTGCAGGGCTACAGCGAGGACGAGAAGATGCAGATTGCAGACCGTTTCCTGATTCCTCGCCAGATCAAGGAAAACGGAATTACGGCCGAGCAGATCGAGTTTCCTGACGCAGCGGTGCAGGACGTGGTGCGCCACTACACGCGGGAGGCTGGCGTTCGCAAGCTGGAGCAGACCATCGGCACCATCTGCCGCAAGGAGGCCCGACGCGTCGTCGAAGGACACGCGGAAAAGCTGCTCGTCACGCCCGAGGTCATCAAGGAGTTTCTGGGCGGCGCCAAGGTGCGGGTGGAGACGGAAATCGCCGAGCGCGTGAAGCGGCCGGGCGTGGCTGTCGGGCTGGCCTGGACTACGGCGGGCGGCGAAATCCTGTTCATCGAAGCCAACAAGATGAAGGGCAAAGGCGGCTTCATGATGACCGGGCAGATTGGCGACGTGATGCAGGAGTCCATGAAGGCCGCGTTGACCTGGGTGCGGTCGAACTCAGCTTCGCTGGGCCTGGATGAGGACTTCACCAAGGACATGGACCTGCACATTCATGTGCCGGAAGGCGCGATTCCCAAGGATGGGCCTTCGGCCGGAGTCACGATTGCCACCGTGCTGGTTTCGCTCTTGACCGATTTGCCGGTCCTCCCGCAGACTGCTATGACCGGCGAGATCACTCTCAGCGGCAACGTGCTGCCGGTTGGCGGCATCAAGGAGAAGTTCCTGGCCGCGCGTCGCGCCGGAGTTCAAACCATCATCCTGCCTGCCGATAACAAGCAGGATGTCGAAGAGGACCTGACGGCGGAGCAGATCGAGGGCGTCGCGATTCACTATGCCAGCCGCATTGAGGATGTGCTGGCTGTGGCCCTGCCGCTGCTGAAAGACCGGCAGGATACGCTGCCGGTTGCCGAGCTGGAACTTTCTGTGGGTGCCACGGCGTAAACAGAACTCTGCTTCGTTTGAACGAGGGCTGGCGCACCTGCCGGTCCTCGTTTTTTGCTCTGCCGACGGATTCTTGCCCGTCACGTCCAACAAGCAGGCTGTATTCTTTTCAGGGTGACGCAGGTTGAGCATTTTCTTCAGGGCGTGTCGAACGATGGGCTGGGCTTTGCTTGCTCTGGCGCCTCTGTCGCTGACGGCGCAGGAAGTCACCCTGCACATGGACGTGAAGCTGGTCAGCATTTTTGTGAATGTGACCGACCGAAACGGCGCCCTTGTGGGCGGCTTGGGGCGCGACGACTTTGCGCTTGCCGAGGATGGCCGTCCCCAGCAGATAGCGGTCTTTGAGCGCCAGTCGGAGCTGCCGTTGAATCTGACGCTGGCCATTGACACCAGCGGGAGCGTGCACAAGGACATGGCTGTCGAAGCGGATGCGGCCCGGCGCTTCGCCCACACGCTTTTGCGTCCGCAGGATCAGATGAGCCTGCTCCAGTTCGCCACCCGTGTGCGCGAGTTGACGCCCTTTACTAACAAGGTGAGCCAGATCGATCACGGCCTTGGCCAGTTGCGCGGCGACTGGGCCACGGCGCTTTATGACGCCATCGAGCTGGGTTCGCAGCGTCTGGGCGGAAAGGAAGGGCGCAAGGTGTTGGTGCTTGTTTCTGACGGCGACGACACGGCCAGCAGTGCCACTTATGCCAGGGCTCTGGAGCAGGCTCTGCGCAACGAAGTCATGATTTACAGCATCATTGATGTGCCCATCGAGGCCAGCGCCGGACGCGATTTGGGCGGCGAACATGCGCTCATCACGCTGGCCGAGCAGACCGGCGGCAAGAGCTTCTACGTCAACGATGGCGGGCTGGAGAAGGCTTTCGCGCGGGTTAGCGATGACCTGCGCACGCAGTATTTGCTTGGTTACTATCCTCACAATCAGGAACCCGGAAGGTCTTTTCACCGGCTGCGGGTGACCATCCCCAGAGCTGCCACCGATGATTTCAATATTCGTTATCGCACCGGCTATTATGCTGATTCGCCGGTCAAAAACAAATAACGATCGGGGCTCCACGTCTGATCTTTTATTTGCCGTGAACATTTTGCATCAAGTTGCATCTAAAATGGCAATATGACCTCTCCATTATCCTCGCGCCGCCCTTCCAAGCTGCCTCCGCCGGGCGAAACCGGCCAGGAGGCGCTTTACCTGCGTTCTCTCAGTGACCGCCAGGTGAACGTCCAGGTCAACCTGCGCGACGGAGAGACCGTGCGCGGCTGGATCGAGTACTTCGATGATGGAATGTTGCGCTTGACCCGCGAGGGTAAGCCCAATCTCTTCATTTACAAGCAGCAGATCCGCACCATTACGGAAGTTGGCCACCGGGCTCCGCGCCACCCTGCCGCCACCAGCCGTCTGGAAGAGAATGGCGCGGACGAGGTTTCCTTATGAGTGGTGTTCAGGCGGCTGTTGAGCCGGAGTGGGTGTGGGTTTCGAAAGCCTCGGCGATTGCTCGCGAGGTCGGTGCGCGGCTGCGGACGTTCTTCTCCGAAGGCGTTGAGACCGAGTACAAGGGCGATGTAGATCTGGTGACGGTGGCCGACCGGACCTCCGAAAAGCTGATCCGCGAACGTCTTGCCGCGGCCTTTCCAGAGCATGGCGTCTTCGGCGAAGAGGGCACGCGCGAGCGCCTCGGGGCTGAGTTTCGCTGGTACGTTGACCCGCTCGATGGAACCACGAACTTCACCCACGGTTTTCCGCAGTTCTGCGTTTCTCTGGGACTGGAACAGCGCCCTGCCGGGCTTCCGCCGGAGCAGGATGGAACCCTCGTGGCCGCTGTCATCTACGACCCCATGCGGGACGAGCTTTATGCTGCCGAGCGGGGACGTGGCGCGCGCTTGAATGGCAAGCCTATGCATGTTTCGCGCAGACCCGAGCTGGCCGAGTCGCTGGTCGCCACGGGTTTTCCGAGCAGCAAACGCCACGAGAATCCGAATGTTCATTTTTACCAGGAGTTCACCCTGCGTTCGCACGGTGTGCGCCGGGCCGGTTCTGCAGCGCTCGATCTAGCGTACGTCGCCGCGGGCCGTCTGGATGCCTTCTGGGAGTTCAACCTCAATCCCTGGGACACAGCGGCCGGAATTCTGCTTGTTCAGGAGGCTGGCGGGCGCGTTTCGGGCTTTTCTGGCAAGCCTTTCCGACTGGATAGCAGGGAAGTGCTGGCCTCGAATGGGCTGATTCACGTCGAACTGATGGACCTTTTTGGCGATATGTTTGCCGGGCGCAATCTGGCGCCTATTCTCACTCCCCGGCAGTTCGCGGCCCAACGCGCGGCGCGGGCCGCCAAAGCCAACTGAACACCCTTGCGATACTGTGCTACCATCGGCGTCGAGGTCTGAATTCCCCGGAGGAACCACAGATGGCATACGTCATTGCAGAACCCTGTATCGGCACCAAGGACACCGCCTGTGTAGACGGCTGTCCTGTCGATTGCATCCACCCCAAGAAGGACGAAGCCGGCTACGCGGAAGCCGATCAGCTGTTCATTAATCCAGACGAATGCATCGATTGCGGCGCCTGCGTCCCGGCCTGCCCGGTTTCGGCCATCTTCGCCACCGACGACCTGCCGGAGAAGTGGGCCAGCTTCGCCGAGAAGGCCGCCAAGCACTACGGCAATTAATCGATTCGACCTTGTCTCACAAACGCGCATTTCGACGGCCGGGATGCGCGTTTGTGTCTGTGCCAGGGACGCATAAACAATCGACGCGTCATCGGTGCGAAGATAGAGACGCATGAGCGTGCTTACCTCCGAAGCCGTGGTTTTGCGCACCTGGCCAGTCCAAGAGGCTGACCTGATCGTGAGCTTCTTCACGCGTGATTACGGTCGTCTGCGCGGTGTGGCCAAGTCGGCGCTCAAGAGCCGCAAGCGCTTCGGCGGGGCGCTGGAGCCCATGACGCAGGCCCATGCATGGTTTGCCGAACGGCCGCGCTCCGATCTGGTGCGGCTCGATCAGCTTGAAATTGTCTGTTCGCCGCTCTCTGCGCCGGTCGATCTGGTGCGCATGGCCGTGCTCAGCTTTTTTGCTGAGGTGCTGGACGAGGCGCTGCCCGACCGCGATCCCCAGGAGACGGTTTTCCGACTGCTGGTTTCCGTTCTGGAGCAGACCACGGTCGAGCAGCCCTGGATGCCGCTGACTTATTTCCAGCTCTGGATGACGCGCCTGATGGGCCTGTTGCCGGAGATCCGTCATTGCACGGCCTGCGGCGAGGCGCTTCAGCCCGGCGAGGCCAGTTTCAACACCCTCGGCGACGGCCTTTTCTGCCGCGTGCATCGCAACGGCGACGCCAGCCTGCTCTCGGCTGATTCCTGGCAACTGGCGCAGCGGATGCTCAAGGCGCCGGTCTCGGCCTTTGCCGCCGAGCCTTGGCCGCGCCGCCGCGCGCAGGATTTGCGCCGTTTCACGCTCCAGTCCCTGGAGCGCCATCTGGAGCGCAAACTCCGCTCCGCGGAGGCCTTGGCGCAGTTGGGCGGCTGAGCGAGGGCTGATAAAATCAAGTGAGTTCAGACGAAAGAGAATTGCCCGTGCCTTTATCCCAGGTTTCATCCCAACCAAAAACCGCTCCGCTGACCTTTCAGGAGCTTTTGTTTCGCCTCCAGGGTTTTTGGGCGGAACGCGGCTGTGTGTTGCAGCAGCCCTTTGACGTGGAGGTCGGCGCTGGCACCATGGCGCCGGAGACTTTCCTGCGCGTGCTGGGGCCCAAGCCCTACAAAGTTGGTTATGCGCAGCCCTCGCGCCGCCCTGCTGACGGTCGTTACGGCGAGAACCCCAACCGGCTTTTCCGCCACACGCAGTTTCAGCTCATTCTGAAACCGCCGCCGGTGAACGTGCAGGAGCTTTACCTCCAATCCCTGGAAGCCATCGGCATCGATCTCAGCCAGCACGACCTCAAGTTTGAAGAGGATAACTGGGAAGGCCCGACCGTTGGTGCTTGGGGCGTTGGCTGGCAGGTCATGATGGACGGGATGGAGATCACCCAGTTCACTTACTTCCAGCAGTGCGGCGGTCTCGATTTGGACCCCATCTGCGCCGAATTGACCTATGGCCTGGAGCGTCTCTGCGCTTTCATGCAAGACGTGGATTCGGTCTACGACGTGGTTTGGGCGCGCGAGCCGGAAACCGGCGCGACAGTGACCTATGGCGACGTTCGCTTGAGCGAGGAATTGCAGTATTCGGTTTATAACTTCGAGGAAGCCGATGTGGACCGGCTCTGGGCGCACTTCAATAGCTACGAGGCCGAAGCTCAGGCGCTTCTGGCGCGGGCCGACACGCTGCTTGCCGATGAAAAGGCCAGCGCCAAGGAAAAGCTGCGCTTCCCGCTGAAGGCCACTTACGAGTTGGCTCTCAAGTGTTCGCATCTCTTCAATCTTCTGGATGCGCGCGGAGCCATCAGCGTGACCGAGCGCGTCGGCATGATCGGTCGCATTCGCGCGCTCTCCGTGGGCGTGGCCAGGGCATACGTGTTGCAGCAAGCGAGTTAGGGTGTTAGTGCGTCATGAATTTGTTTTTTGATCTCTGATTTCTGACCCCTTATCTCTGGACCTAGAACACCGAAGGCAGAAAGACATTCAAGTTATGGCTGATTTTTTGTTGGAGATTGGGCTGGACGAGGTTCCAGCCCGCATGATTGCCGGGGCTGAGGCCGAGTTAGGCCGCCGTGTTATGGACTTGCTGACGCGCGAGCGGTTGCTTGCCTCCGATGCCAAACTGACCACTTACTCGACGCCGCGCCGTTTGGCCGTGCTGGTCGAGGGCGTTGCGCCCGGTCAGGCCGACACTGAAGAAAAGATGACCGGTCCCTCGTGGAAGGTTGCCTTCAAAGAGGGCGCGCCGACCAAAGCTGCCGAGGCCTTTGCGAAGAAGGCCGGTGTTGCTGTCGATGCTCTCGAAAAGGTCACCAACGCCAAGGGCGAATATGTAGGCACAACGGTAAAGCGGAAGGGAGTGGCCGCACCGCAGGTGCTCGCGGCGGAGTTACCCAAGGAAGTCCTGAGCATTTACTGGGCAAAGAATATGTACTGGCGTGCAGGCAAGCCAGAGCGTTTTGTGCGGCCCGTGCGCTGGATTGTTGCGCTGCTCGATTCCGCCGTCGTTCCGTTGGAAATTGCGGGCATTCAGGCGGGAAACGCCAGCCGTGGCCATCGCATCCTGCACGGCGACGCGCCGGTCGTCATCAACAAGCCGACAGACTATCTTGCGGCGTTGCGCAAGGCATATGTTGACGCCGATGTCGCTTCGCGCAGGCAGACAATTCGTAAGGCTCTGGATGCTGCCACGCGCACGGTTGCTGGCGCGCGCTGGCGCGAAGATGAGCCGCTGACCGAGACTGTGGTGCATCTGACCGAGTGGCCCTCGGTGGTGCTTGGCGAATTTGAGCCGGAGTATCTAGCGTTGCCGGAAGAAGTGCTGGTCACGGTGATGCGCGACCACCAGAAATACTTTGCGGTCGAGGGCGCGGACGGAAAACTTGCTCCGCACTTCCTGGCCGTGCTTAACACGCAGGTTGACGCCGAGGGCGCGGAAATCATTCGCCACGGCAATGGGCGTGTCTTGCGTGCCCGCTTCAAGGATGCCCGTTTCTTCTGGGAAGTCGATCAGAAGATGCCGCTTGTTGATCGTGTCGAGAGCCTGAAGCATGTCACTTTCCAGAAGAAGTTAGGCAGCTATGACGAGAAGACCCAGCAGAATCTGAGCGTGGCAAAAGCACTTGCCGCCACGGTCAAGGCTGCGGGAGTAGCTTTTGATGAAGCCGCCCTGCTCAAGGCTGTGACGTTAGCCAAGACTGACCTGACGACCGAGTTAGTCAAGGAGTTTACCGAGTTACAGGGAATTATCGGCGGACTTTATGCCAAGGCGCAGGGACTGGGCGAAACAGTTGCCAAGGCCATCTACGACCAGTACACTCCGGCCTCGATTGAGGATCGCATTCCGGCGACAGTTGAAGGCCAGTTGCTTGGTCTTGCGGATCGCGTCCAGACGATTACCGCCATGTTCGGCATTGGCGCTGCGCCCACCGGCTCGAAGGATCCCTTCGCGCTGCGGCGCGCCGCCAACGCAATTGTGAAGATTCTGGCCGAGTCCGGCCTGCCACTGACCTTGAGCGCGGTTCTCGATGCAAGTGCTGCTGAGTCTGCGAACAAAGAGCAAGTTGCGGCCTTCCTGCGCGAGCGCCTGAACTTCTACCTGAAGGATGTGCGCGGCTTTGCCTACGACGTGGTTGCTGCCGTGTTAGCGTCCGGCGCCGACGACGTGCGTGACGCCATCGCGCGTGCCGAAGCGTTGACAGCGGTGCGCGGCTCGGAGGATTTCGCGGCGGTTTCCGCGGCCTTCAAGCGCATCAAGAACATTGTGCGTCAGGCCGAGGAGAAGAAGTTCGCCATTGGCTCGACGACAGACGTGAAACTCGCGCCCGAGGCGCAGCAGCTTGCCGATGCGGCTGCCGCTCTCGCGCCTAAGGTCGAAAAGCTTCGCGAGGCGCGGAATTACGGCGAAGCTCTGGCCTTGATCGCCACGCTGCGTCCCACGGTCGATGCCTTCTTTGACAAGGTGATGGTCCTCGATTCGGACGAAGCTGTCCGTGGCGCGAATCTTGCGCTGATCGACGGTATTTTGCGCGGTTTCTCCGGGATCGCCGATTTCAGCGAAATCGTGACGGCTTAGGTCTTTGACGGCTTGATTTTGTTCTTTTAAGTTTGTCGTTCCCAGGTCTCAAAATCGAGACCTAGGGCACCCCGTATTGGTACAACTTCAAACGGTCAGAGGTCTTGAAGATTTTCGCGAGGCCGAATGCTTTTCCACGCATCCCGCCTGACTTGCTTTCCGTCTACAATCAAAGGGATGTCTGACACTCTTTATTTGAGCCTGTGGTACCCGAATCTGCGCCTTGCCGGACTGGCCGACAAGCTGACGGCGGTGCTTGGCGAGTTTGCCGAGCACCGCGGCGAGGCGCTTGTCTATTCCGCCACTGTGTGGCCCATCAACTGGAATGAGTCGCCGGTCTTTCAACAGGTCTATGGTCACAGCGTTGGGCCGGATGCTGGCAGTCTGGGCAAGATGGGCGCGGAGCCGCGTTTTGCGGTCGAGGAAGCGCTCGAATCGCTCCACGAGGATTACGCTTACGAATTCCAGATCGGCTGGAATTTGTGGGAACTGGAGACCGGCGGAGGCCTCGATTCGCGTTGGACACGGGGGCCGCGTCTGGTGCGGGTGACCGGCCTTGGGCCGCTCTTCGACGAAGGCTCTTACGAGCAGGACGGGCACATCCGGCTGGACTTCGGCTCGGACGCGCCTTTCCTTGAGGAAGACCTGGAGTTGGATTCCGAGGGCGCCGGCCATGTGGCGGAGAACGTGGTCCAACTGGTGGCGCTGGTCAAGGCCGTTGAGAAGGGCTCGGGCGCCACGGCGCGCCTGTTGTGGAGCGAACTGGGCGAGAGCCTTGTGCAGCGTCTGGCGGCGCGGCTTCGGGGGTCGAACTGACCGTGCGGCTCACCATTGAGAGAATGCGGACGATGGTTTTGGTCGCGGGCTTCCTTCTGTTGGCGGCGCTGGTGGCGTTCCTGGCTGTGGGCAAGTGGAAGGCTCCCTTCAGTCGCCGCGACCTGCCCCAGCGGCTGGGCATGGAGATCCAACAGGAGGCCAACGGCGTCACCTATACGCAGGCCCGCGCCGGCCATACGCTTTTCAAGATTCACGCCTCGAAGGTTGTCCAGCTCAAACAGGGCAATGCCCTGCTGCATGACGTGAAAATTGAGCTGTTTGGCGAAGACGGTAGCCGCGTGGATCGCATCGAGGGCAGCGATTTCGAATACGACCAGAAGGCGGGAACAGCCAAGGCTACCGGGCCGGTGGAGATTACGCTGATGCGTCCGGGGGTGGCGCCAGCCATTGCGCCCAAGGCGCTGCCGGGGCAGGTGACGGGCGACAAGCAGAAAGGCGCTCCGGTGGCCGCGGTTGCTGAAGTGGCCGCGCGCGGCGAGGTCCACGTGAAGACCAGCGGGCTCACCTTTGACCAGAACAGCGGAGTGGCCACAACCAGCGAGCGCGTAAATTTTTCCATGGTGCAGGGAACTGGCAGTTCAATGGGAGCCACGTTCGACTCGCAGCAGGGCCTGTTGGTGCTGGACCGGGCCGTTGAGCTAGCGGCGCGGCGCGGCACGGAGACCATCCAGCTTCATGCCCAGCACGCGGAGTTCGAGCGCGCGGACCAGTTGTGCCGTCTGCGTGCTGCCACGGCTGGCTATCAGGGCGGGGAAGTTGCAGCTGGTGACGCGAAGATACTGTTTCGCGACGATGGTTCGGTCGTGCGGCTCGATGCGACGAATGGGTTCAAGCTGACGACCGCGTCGGGTTCTCATCTGGCTTCGCCTGCCGGGCAGATGGATTTTGATGAGCGCAATCAGCCTCGCCACGGCCATTTGGAGGGCGGGGTGACGATGGACTCGACGCGCGACTCCGGCCTCTGGCACCGGTCTCTGCACGGAAGCGCGCCTGCCGCGGAACTCGAATTTACCGCGCAGGGCAAGCTGCGCCATGCGCATCTGGCCAGGGGCGTGGCCATGGACAGCAGGGAACAGAGTCAGGAGCAGTTGTTGAGCCGCCATTGGCGTTCGCCCATTGCCGATGTGGAGTTTCGCACTTTCGGTCACGGGCAAATCGAGCCGGATGCGGTTCGTGGAACCGGCGGCGTGATCGTAACGGGCGAGAGTCAGCGCGGCAAGGAGCCGGTTGCGCTTTCCCGGCTTTCCGCTGACGAAGTGACGGGCAGGTTTGGACCGGGTTCGGCGTTGACTGCCATGAACGGGGTTGGACACGCGAGTATCGAGGAAACCACCGCGACAGGAACCAGGCAAGCCACGAGCGGTGACCGCCTGGAGGCGTATTTTGGGGCTCCGGCGCAGGAAAGCGCGAAGCGCGTGCCGGGCGGCGAGAGCCAGCTTCAGTCGGCTGTGGTTGAGGGGCATGTGGTGCTGACGCAGAAGCAGGCCGCAAAGCCCGGCGCGCCGCCTCCGGCACTGCTGCGGGCGACCTCCGGCCGCGCCGTTTATGAGGCTGCCGGCCAGTGGCTGCACCTGACGATGAGTCCGCGAGTGGAAGACGGCGCCCTGCAGATTACGGCCGTCAAGGTGGACGTTTCGCGCGCCTCGGGCGATGCTTTTGCACACGGAAATGTGAAGGCGAGCTGGACGGATGCAAACGCGGGAAGCAATGCGCACCAGGGTAGGCCTTCGGCTGCCCAGGGCAGCGTGGCTCTGGGCGGACATGGACCGGCGCATGTCATTGCCGCCGAGGCGCAGTTGCACGCCGCAAGCAGTGAGGCCACCTTCCGCGGCCATGCTCGGCTCTGGCAGCAGGCCAACTCGGTCACTGCGCCGGTGATCGTGCTGGACCGGGAGCGGCAGACGCTGGTGGCCTCGACCAAAGATGCCGCTGAGCCGGTGCGCGTCGTTTTGGTTACAGAGACTGGGGCAGTTCCCGGCAAGGATGCCGGCAAATCGCATCAACCTCCCGTAATCCGAGGCCGCGGCGGCGAGCTGAAATATTCCGATGCCGAGCGCAAGGCGGTCATGCGTGGTGGCGTTTTAGGTACAGTGGTTGCCGAGACCGGAACTGCAACTTCGGCTTCGAATGAAATCGAAATCACGCTGTTGCCAGCGGGCAAGGGTGGCGGCCAGTCTCAAGGCCAATCGCAGGTGGATCGCATGACGGCCCGCGGCCATGTGGTGTTAACCTCCGAGGGACGGCGCGGAACCGGAGAGCAACTGGTCTTTACGAGCGCTACGAACGAGTACGTGCTGACCGGAAGCGCTGCGGTGCCGCCCAGAATGACTGATCCGGCGCGGGGAACCGTTTCCGGCGAGGCTTTGATCTTTCATGGACGCGATGATAGCGTCAGTATCGAAGGCGGTGGACACAAGGCCACGACGCAGACCACGGCGCCCAAATGAAGCGGTACAACAGAGTTTGAAGCGGCAAGAAGAGAGCCTGATGGATACATTGATCGCCGAAGGAATCGGCAAGACATACAAGGGACGGCAGGTGGTTCGCGGAGTTGATCTAAAGATCTCCCGCGGCGAAGTTGTAGGGCTGTTGGGGCCGAATGGCGCCGGCAAGACTACCTGCTTCTACATGATCGTGGGACTGGTGACGCCGGAGACCGGACGGGTGTTGGTGGACGATGCCGAAATTACGCAGGTGCCGATGTATCTTCGCGCGCGCAATTTCGGCATTAGCTATCTGCCCCAGGAGCCTTCCGTCTTTCGCAAGCTGACGGTCGAGGAAAATATCCAGGCAGTGTTGGAGGCGCAACCGTCGAACAGCCGTGAGCGTCACGTGCAAACCGAACGGCTGATCCGCCAGCTCAACCTCGGCCACATCCGCACAACGCGGGGCTACGCGCTTTCCGGCGGTGAACGCCGCCGGGTGGAAATTGCGCGCTCGCTTTGCATCCATCCCAACTTCATTCTGCTCGACGAACCCTTCAGCGGCATCGACCCCATCGCCGTGCTGGAACTGCAGAAGATTATTTTTGACCTGAAGGCCAGCGGCATCGGCATTCTGATCACCGACCACAATGTGCGCGAGACCTTGAGCGTAACCGACCGGGCTTATATCATCGCAGAAGGAAGAATTTTCCGCGCCGGAACGCCGCATGAGCTGGGCAACGACGTGGAGGTGCGGCGGGTTTACCTGGGGGAGGGTTTCACTCTCAATTGAGGCTACTTCCCGGTCGACAGCGGTAAAAGGCATTAGACAGCAGTCTGCTGCGGGGGGGGGGATTGGCCTTTCCTTTTTGGAACAACTGAGAGGTGGGTACTGTTTATGCCAGAATGGAGTCTACGATAGATGTCAACTGGAACGAGCCAAAACCGCTGGGTGGTTCCACAAATGCGTCTTGGACTAAATGACCAAGTCGGAACGGTGCATGCAATCAGCGAGAAGGCAGGATTGCAGTTGCATTATGAACACCCGAACGGCAGACTGTATTGCGGGGATTCGATAGTTTGGATGAAAGATATGGAGGCCGAGTCCGTTGATCTTGTTTTTGCTGACCCGCCCTATAATGCCAAGAAGGAGAAATGGGACAGCTTTGGAAGCGTCCAGCAATACGTTGAATGGTCGCGTATGTGGCTCAAGGAGGCGGCAAGGATTCTAAGGCCGACGGGAACGCTTTACGTGTGTGGATATTCCGAGATGTTGGCGGATGTCAAGGTCGCAGCGGAGCCATTCTTCGAGGGATGCAGATGGCTTATATGGCATTACAAAAACAAGGCCAACCTTGGAGGTGACTGGGGAAGATCGCACGAGAGTATCGTGCATTTTCGCAAAGGTAAGGACTTTACATTCAATATTGACGATGTGAGAATTCCATATGGGGCGCATACGCTCCGTTACCCAGTTCATCCCCAAGCCGAAACAAGTAACTTCGGCAAGAACGGCGATAGCAATAGCAATCAGCACTGGATACCTAATCCAATGGGCGCCAAACCCAAGGATGTCATGGACATTCCAACAACATGCAACGGAATGGGGGAGAAGACGCCACACCCGACGCAAAAGCCGGAGGAATTGCTTCGCCGGTTAGTATTGGCGTCGTCCAATCCAGGGGATACACTGGCTGATCCTTTTTCTGGATCGGGCACTAGCTTAGTGGTTGCTGAGCAGCTTGGACGCAGGTGGTTCGGGTGCGATTTGAGCAGAAAATACAATGAGTTGGCCATTGACCGTCTTCAGAATGTCGCAAGACGGACAGTAGATGAATGGAAAAGAATCGACTCTGAAACAGCACAACGGCGGGAGAGCATACGATGACTTTAGACGACCTTGTTCTCACGGCGTCGAAAAAAGAGAACTTTACAAGACTGCAGGATTACCTTGAGTTTTGCCTGGAGTTTTTGGACTTTATAGAGCGTCCTGGAGCCATACAGGCAGAGATTGTATCCAGAAATGAAAATCACTACCGCTTCCTTCAGTTCAAGAACGCAGATTTTAGTGTTTCCCGGCCATTGAATTCAAAGCTTTTTTACAAGAGCAAGGAAGCAAAGATCTGTCTTTCACAATTTCTGAAGGTCATTGCCAACTTAAAAAGGAACGATAATCCCACCTCCCGTGAGATAGTCAACCGCTCAATCTACACGATGCAGGAGACCATCGGTGCATCCCTCGACGCGTTGCCTGCAGGTCAATCGAACAAAGCAAGGAAGGTCAATGGGGATCTATTCGAGAGGTTCATCCGTCTGTTGCTTGTCAGGGTCGGAATTGATTGCACGTCTGGAATCGTGAAAGTTCCAGTCCAGGTTGACGGACAGGTAGCTTTCACAATGAGCTACCAGCACGACCTGATCATCAAATCAGGGACTCTTGTTAAGGTTATAGGTTCCGTAAAAACCAGCAGTAAAGACAGGATCGACAAGATCTTTGTTGACAAGTTCTTGCTTGCCAGGCTCACAGGGAAGGACGTTCCCCATGTGGCCATTTTTCTGAATGATGTACAACGAAAGGGCAGAACTCCAAAGGCGTATGGCGTGAACGCAACCTTCCTACCCGGGCATTTCAAGGGATACACTGTCAAACTGAACCCGCTGGATGGGGTCTTTTACTTTGATATTAGGCCGAATATGCTTACCGAACCGATCTTGAAAGATCACATACGCACATTTGATCACTTTTTGTTCACGGAGGTTTGGAATTTGATTGCGAGGAGCGAGTCGGCGGTGGTTGCGTCGATTGAGCCGATTGTATAAGGTGGGGCTTCTAATGTGCGTACTGCAAAGGGTCATCCGATGTTGCAGTTGATGATCTTTGCGGGGGTTACATTGGTGATTCCCGTTGCACGTTGTCACCCCATCAGATCGCAAATTTGCACAAGATGTTCCGTTCCTTCAGGGATTCTCGGACTGAGTTGCCGCCCAATCCGGGAATAGTGGTTCGTTGTGCGGCTTTTGACCTTCAGATTTTTTCTCACCCAAGTACACTGACGGTGAGTCCAAACGGGAATCGAGTTCCTTTATGGCGCTGCTGCAACCAAAATTGAGCCTTAGGGTCGCACAACGTCAGATCCTCACTCCGGGTCTGATTCAGATGGTGAGCGTGCTTGCGCTCAACAAGCTCGAGTTGAAGGAAATGATCGATGCCGAGATGGTCGAAAATCCCGTTCTGGAGGAGATCGACGAGTCGGTTCCGATGCTGGACGATGTTGCGCTTCCCCAGGAACACACAGAAAGCGCGGCCGAGGAGCCACCGGTCCTGCCCAAGGACCCCTTCGGCGAGATCGACTTCGGATCGTATTTCCAGGATTATCTTGATCCCGGTTATTCCGTTCAGCCGGAGTATGAAGAGAGTGACAAGCCTTCGTTTGAAACCTTTCTCTCGCAGCCTACAACTCTGGTCGATCACCTGATGTGGCAGTTGGGCGCTCTGACCCTGGAGCCCAGCCTACAGAAGGCGGCGGAGTTCGTCATCGGCAATTTGGATGGGGATGGGTACCTCGTTGGCAGCGAAGAAGAGCTGGCCGCAGCTTTCAGTGACGCGCAGGAGGGCTCGGAGCTGAAGGCGGAATCCGTGCTTGAACTGTTGCGCCGCGGCATTGGCATCGTGCAGCAGCTTGACCCGGCCGGTGTGGGCGCGCGCAGTTTGCGCGAGTGCCTGCTGCTTCAGATTGCCGCCCAGCAGCAGGAATTTGCACAGTTGTTTGCCCCGCAGCCTGCTGATTTGGCTGAGGATCCTCACCGCGGCTTCCGCGCCGAGGCCGAGGCGCGCCTTGAGGAGCGGCGGCGCAGCATGGAAGTAGCCGCGCTGATTGTGGACCAGCACCTGCATATGCTGCAGAAGCAGGATGTGAAGTTGCTGGCAAAGGCCGCTCAGATCACTCCTGCCGAGGCTCATGCCGGGGTGGAGTTTATCCGCACCCTCGATCCCAGGCCCGGCCGCCAGTACAACCGCGAACAGACGCGGCTGATCGAGCCGGATGTGGAGTTCGTCAAGCGGGGCGACGAGTGGGTGGTCACGATGAACGAGGAAGACCTGCCCAGTCTGCGGCTCAGCCGGCGCTACCGGCGAATGCTGGTCGCCGAAGGCACGGACAAAGAGGTCAAGGACTACGTGAAGGAGCGGTTTCGCTCCGCGCTCCAATTGATGCGTAACATCGCCCAGCGCAAGAGCACAATCCTGCGTACTTGCGAGGTGATTGTGCGCCGCCAGCGGGACTTCCTCGAACAGGGCATCGAGGCCTTGCGGCCGATGATGATCAAGGAAATAGCAGAGGAGATCGGTGTTCATCCCTCAACGGTGAGTCGCGCGGTGTCCAACAAGTATGCGCATACGCCGCAGGGAGTCATTGAGCTGCGCTTCTTCTTCTCCGAGGGGTCCAACGGACCCGAAGGCGCGGACACGCCGCTCGTGGTGCTCAAGCGCAAGGTCCGCAAGCTGATTGAGGAGGAGGATGCGCGCCATCCGCTCACCGACGATCAGCTTGCGGTCATGCTGCGGGCTCATGGCTTCCAGTTGACTCGCCGCACCGTGGCCAAGTACCGCGAAGACATGAACATCCCTTCGACCCATCAGCGTCGTCGCCGCGAGGGCTAGGAAGATCCATTTTTGAGCAGAAATTCCGGCGAAGTGTACAAAATATTGACAACAGAGCGTGCGTCGCTGCTTTTTCCGTACGCACGCCAGGGAAATGCTATAGAATCCGTAGTTCTCTAGTTGGAATATTGGCTGAGAGAACAAGAAGCGGAGGCTGACCATGGAAGTGGAGTTCACCGCCAGACAAGTGAAGATCTCCAAGGCGCTGCGTACGCAGGCTGAGGAGGGGATGGAACGCATCGCCCGCATTTTGGGCAAAAACACGCGCGCAAGTATTACGTTCAGCGCGCAGAAGCTGCTGCAGATTGTCGAGGTGACCATTCAGGCCCGGCTGCTGAAGTTTGCAGCCGAAGGTAAGGCTGAGACGCAGGATGCTGCGCTGCGTCTGGCCATCGAACATGCGGAAAGCCAGGCTCGCCGCCATCGGGATCGGCGGATTGAAAGTAAACGGCTGCCCAAGGGGGAAAAGGAGCTTGCCGCCCCTCCTGTGACCCGGTCCAAAGCTCAGGTCGCCCATCCGGAAGAGGAACCAGGGGAGAAGGCTCCCCGCTCCCGCAAGAAGGTGAGTGCGGTGCTTGACGTACCCTCGTTTTCGGCCCGCAATGAGCATGTCGAGCCGCATATCCTGTCGAGCGACGAAGCCATTGCCCAGAATCCCATGAGCATCGAGGAAGCCGTAAAGGACGCCGAGTCACGCGACTGCGACCTGCTGGTCTTCCGCGATCTCTCTGGAAATCTGTTCGTTCTCCACCGCTGCCGCGACGGCCAGATGGAGTTGGTGGAAATTCCCTAGAACGGGTCGCATAGATCAGGTTTTGATGGACACATCTTGCAGGCCGGGATTGAGCCTTGGCCTGCGAGATGTGCCGCAAGAGCTGCATAAAATTAAGGGCTTCGGTTCCCGCGACCGTGCTGGCCTTGCCAGAGAACTTGTGCGGATGATTCTACCGATCCCTGCGCCCGTCTTCGAGTCTGGCCGTTATAGCAGAGCGCAAATGCCGCATTTCGGTGTAGCATGAGCCCATGAAGCCTTCAAAGCCTGCGCCCCGTGCGACTCCCACGCATCGGGTTGCCAAGTCATCCACGGGAGCGGACAAACCGGGTAAATTGAGCAAGGAACTGGTCATCGTTACCGGAATCTCCGGCGCGGGCAAGGCCTCGGCCCTCAAGGCTTTCGAGGACCTGGGTTTTCACGCCGTGGACAACCTGCCTTTGGAATTGCTGCCCAATTTTGCCGTGCTGGTAGAAAAATCCGCGGAGATTCAGGATGCGGCCATTGTGGTGGATGTTCGCGAGGGGCAGACCCTCGACCGGCTCCCGCAGATTCTTATCCAGGTAAAGAGGCTTCTGCACACGCGTGTGGTCTTTCTGGACGCACAGGACGCGGTGCTGGTGCGGCGTTACTCCGAGACCCGCCGGCCGCATCCGCTGGGCAGGAAGGAAACGGTCTCCCGGTCCATTGTCGAAGAACGGCAACTGCTGGATCCTATTCGCAATGTCGCCGACACGCTGATCGATACCTCGAACTTCAACGTGCATGAGCTGCGAGCTCACATTCAGGCTCGCTTTGGCAACAAGGATGAATCCAAGCAGTTGCTGATTTCCTGCCTCAGTTTCGGCTTCAAAAATGGAGTGCCGCTGGATGCGGATATGGTCTTTGATGTGCGTTTCCTGCCCAATCCCCACTATGTGCCGGAGTTTCGCAAGCTGACCGGCCTCGACGCCAGGGTGGCAAAATATGTGCGCAACTATTCGCAGACCACGGAGTTTATGAACCGCGTTACGGACTTGTTGCTGTACCTTCTGCCGCACTATATCGAGGAGGGCAAGAGTTACCTGACGGTGGCTTTCGGCTGTACTGGCGGCCAGCACCGCAGCGTGATGATGGCCGTGGAGATCGGCGACAGGCTGAAGCGCGCCGGCTACCATGTGAAGACGCTGCATCGGGATAAGCCGCGGTGACGGACAATCTGATTCTGATTACGCTGTTGGTCAAGCTGGGTGTGGTGGCCTCGGTGGCCAGCGTCTTGGCGCGTGTGACCACCTTCCGGCGGCTTTTCTTTGCCGAGCGGCGCACGCCCCTCCAGACTCTTGGTTTGCTGGCGTTTTTTCTCGTTCCGCTTACGCTGGGCGTATGGATTCGCATTGCGGTGCCCAACTTTCTTGCCGCCGACATCTCTTTTGAAACGGTCATTCTGCTGGGCCTGCTTGTCGGGCCGGAGTGGGCCATGCTGGGAGGGCTGGCGCTTTCTGCGCCGGCGGTCTTCCACCATGAGTTTCTTGCGCTTCCCTTCAACGTCGCGCTGGGGCTGGCGGCGGGTGTGCTGGGGCGCTTTGTCGAGAAGGAGCAGATTTGGTCCTTCACTCCTTTTATCGACCTGAGCCTCTACCGCTGGGTGCGCCGCAATCTGCGCCAGCCGGGCCTCGATCGCCAGATTTTGATGCTGGTCCTCATCTCACTCATGGAGATGGCCCGCGACTGGCTCGCCCACGCCTTTCCGCATCGTCTCTTTGCGTTGCTTTCCCGCCAGTGGTGGTTGCAGGCGCTGGTTTGGCTCAGCGCGCCCATCGTGGTCGGCATTGCGCTCAAGGTGTGGAATGCGCTGCGCATTGAGATGAAACTCGAGGAGCAGAAACGCCTCCTGCTCGAGGCGCGGCTCGACGCCCTGCAGCGCCAGATCAATCCCCATTTTCTGTTTAATACGCTGAACTCCATCGCCTCGCTGGTGCGTATGAAGCCGGAGCTGGCCCGTCAGATGACGGTGAAGCTGGCCAACATTCTGCGCGCCCTGCTCAAGGATCACGACACCTACGTTCCGTTCAGCGAGGAGCTGAGCTTTACCGACGATTATCTCGACATTGAGGTGGTGCGCTTCGGCCCGGAGAAGCTGAAGGTCGAAAAGGAAATCGATCCGCGAACCTTGGGCGTTCTGGTGCCCAGCATTCTGCTTCAGCCGCTTATCGAGAACAGCATCAAGCACGGCCTGGAGCCGCGCATTCATGGCGGCACGGTCACCCTGCGCAGCCAGCTCAACGGGGATCGCGTGCTGATCGAGGTGGCCGACGACGGCGTTGGCATGGGCAACCGTCCAGCCTCAACCCTGCGCCGAGCCGGAGCCGGCATCGGCATGAAGAACGTCCAGGAGAGGCTGGAAGTTCTCTACGGCAATCAGGCCCACTTCAAAGTGGTAAGCAATCCCGGTCGCGGTACCCTGATCTCCATCGAGATCCCGGCGAATTTGCCGGATGCTCGATAGAAAACGCCGCAGGCACCTGTCTTTTCAAAGCACATGCAATCCAAACCCTCGCGCGGTATCCTCAAGTCATGGTGCGTTTCACGGTGCTGTCGTCGGGGTCGAAGGGCAACAGCTCAGTTGTCACTGGCGGGCGAACCCGCATTCTGGTCGATTGCGGCTTGAGCTGCCGAGAGCTTTTCCGGCGCATGAAGCTGGTGGGCGAGGAACCGGAGACGCTCAACGCGATCATCATCACCCATGAGCACTCCGACCACGTGCGCGGCGTCGCGGTCACGGCGCGCAAGCTGGGCATTCCGGTCTACTTCACCGAAGCCACGCATCAGGCCTGGACACACTGGCTCGCGCCGCGCAAGCAAATGACCTACGCGCAGTGGCTGGAGCAGTACCACAAGGAAGTCACCGAGCGTCAGGCGGAGGCCAACGCCGCAGCCGAAGAGGGGGAGCCGGACGAGAGTGATTTGGCTGAGGCGTCAGAGGATCGATCATTTTCTTCTGAAGAACATCACACAGGGGCTAAAGCCCCCGATTCATTTGCAATAAATTCGGCACGACTGAAGTCGTGCCCTGACACGAAGCAAAGTTTTTCCGCCGCCGGTGATGCCATGCCGGAAGTCGCGCCCGTCAAGGCAAAAGATCCCGCCTGGCTGCCGGCTGTCGAGCATTTTCAGGCCGGAGAGCCCTTCGAGATCGGCGACATCCGTGTCAGCCCTTATACCATTCCCCACGACGCCACCGACCCCTGCGGTTTTGTCTTCTGCGCCGAGGGCGTGCGGATGGCTTTTGCCACCGATCTCGGCTACATTCCGCCCAACGTGAAGGCGCAGCTTCAGGGGCTGGACCTGCTCTTGCTTGAGTCGAACCATGATCTGGAAATGCTTCGCGACGGCCCTTACCCATGGTCGGTGAAGCAGCGTGTGCTTTCGCGCGTGGGCCATCTGTCAAACGAGGCCGCGGCCAGCTTCCTTGAAAACGACTACGACGGCCATGCCGCGTATGTGATTCTGGCGCATCTATCTGAAAGCAATAATCTTCCTGAACTTGCGCGGGTCACGGCCGAGCGCGCCTTGTTGGGCCGCGCGAATTTTGCGACCGAGCGGCTGCTTTTGGCAAATCAACACGAGCCGCTTCCTCCGATTTACTTTTAGGTGATATACATTACAATAGCAAGAGGGCATCACTCTGTACCAGGTAGATTGGCATGGGAGAAATCAAGGCGTTTTGCCTTGGGCGATGCAGAGCAGACCGGGTGGCGGACCTGAATTCGGTCCCCACGGTTGAGCATCCCGAACTTAAACTCTCCCCTTGCCACGTGAGCCGTGCAACGCTTTGGCGGTCGAGCAAATCCTTTGCAAAGTGAGTCTTTCATCCTATGGCTAAAACACGCTGTACAGACAGAGTCGTGGGCTCCATCCTGGCAAGCTGGCGCTATGACATATCAGGCATCTCTCCGGAGATGCGCAAGGACTACGAACAACATTTTGCCGAGTGTCCCCACTGCCGCGCGCGGCAGAAGTTTCATCGCACTCTGGATGTGACGCTGGCTGTTCTGACCTCGCTGGCCGTCTTCTTCTTCCTCTTTGCGCTCGCGGTTCTCAAGCACATCAAGCCGCTGGAACATGTCGCATTCAATGTATTCGGCCTGGATGTTTTCGATACTTACCATATGCTGGTGTCGGCTGGCATTGCTGGGCTTTGTTTCTCGGTGATTGCCTTGCTGCTGGTGCTGATGACCACGCCTGCGCCATCTTACCTGAGCGGCCTTGCCGCCGAGCAGGCCAAGCTGCTCGAAGCACGATTGCCAGAGGCAATCAAGTCGTTTCGTTCGCGCTGAGAATTGATCGACGCCGTATTTTTTCAGGGCCTCCCCTGCGGGAGGCCCTTTTGTATTCGAGCGGCATGTAGTATCTCCTTCCTGGCCTATCGAGGCATCTTGTTCGATGTCACGCCGGAAGCGGCTTGCAGGATGGGATCAGTAAGACGGTTGGGTTACCGGGTGTTGCGGGCAGATTTCTGAAAGCGTTTACACCTGTGTGCCGTCTGATTTATAGTTTCGTTTTGCTCACTGTTGAAGACATTGTCGCCCTCCACGGTGAAAATCGATTCAAGAAGGATTCTTTCATGCCCCGCATCTCTCGTCGCGATCTGCTCTGTTCTGGACTGGTTCTTTCTGCCTCTTCGCTTGTGGCCCAATCCGCCTGGGGACGTACGGCCTCGCTCCTGGCGGGTTATCCGGGTCCGGCTTCGGCCGAGGGGCTGGCAGCTGTCGAGCCCCGCGAGCAGCTTCTCTTCGACTTCGGCTGGAAGTTTCAGTTTGGCCATGGCACGGATCCTGCGCGCGATCTCGGCTTCGGCACGGGCCAGGGAGACTTTGCCAAGACCGGCGACTTCTCATTCGCCAAGGCCAAGTTTGACGATTCCAAATGGCGCACGCTCAGCCTGCCCCACGATTGGGCTGTCGAGCTGCCCTTTGTTCACGACGATGAGCAGAATTCCCACGGCTTCAAGCCACTTGGCCGCCGCTATCCTGAGACCAGCGTGGGCTGGTATCGCCGTGAGTTCGAGATTCCGTTGAGCGACCGCGGCCGTCGCATTTCCGTCGAGTTCGACGGCGCCTTTCGCAGCGTGCTCGTTTTTGTAAACGGCTGCTTCATCGGCCGCAACGACAACGGCTACGCGCCCTTCCGTTTCGACCTGACAGACTTTCTCAGCTACGGCGCAAAGAATTACATCGTGCTCCGCGTCGACGCCAGCTTTGGCGACGGCTGGTTCTACGAGGGCGCCGGCCTCTACCGCCATGCGTGGCTGACCAAGAGCGATGCGCTGCACCTCGGCGAATGGGACAGTACCGTTCGTACGTCGGAGATCAGAGCGAACTCCGCCATGCTGAACCTTGACACGGTGGTGGCCAATGAAGGGACGCAAGCGGAGGACGCCAAGGTGAGCTGGCAGATTCTGGACGCGGCGGGCAAGACCGTGGCCAGGGCCGAAGCTCCCGCGAGATCGGTTGCCGTCGACGGCGCCATACATTTTTCCGCAGTCGCAAAATTGGCTAATCCGGCGCTGTGGTCGGTGGATGCGCCGATTCTTTACTCGGCCATTGTGACCGTCGAGGCAGGCGGCAAAAAACGCGATGCCGAACGGGTTAGTTTTGGAGTGCGTACAGCGGTCTTCGACGCGAACAAGGGCTTCTTCCTCAACGGCAAGCCGCTCAAGATTCAGGGCACATGCAACCATCAGGATCACGCTGGCGTGGGCGCGGCCGTGCCCGACGCATTACAGTGGTTCCGGCTGGGCGTACTGAAGGAAATGGGCGGCAATGCCGTGCGCACCTCGCACAACATGCCCACCCCGGAGTGGGTTGAGGCCTGCGACCGCATGGGCATGATGATGATGTGCGAAACGCGGCAGATGAGTTCCAGCCCCGAAGGCCTTGCGCAGCTCGAAGCCATGGTCAAGCGCTATCGCAACTCGCCGTCCATTATTCTTTGGTCTATAGGCAATGAGGAGTGGGTGCTGCAAGACGCTGAGGCAGAACAGGGCGCGAAGATTGCCGCAACCATGGTGCGGAGATGTCACGAACTGGATCCCACGCGCGTGGTCTCAGCGGCAGTGAACGGCACCAACGAAAAAGGAGTTTCGGAGGCCTTTGATATCATCGGCTTCAACTACAACCTGAAGTACCCGGACAATTTTCACAAGGAACATCCCAAGCTTCCCATCTATGGCTCGGAGACGGCCAGCGCGCTGTCGACGCGCGGCGTCTATTCGACCGACCCGCTGCGCAACACGGAGAGTGCCTACGACGTCAATCACACCAACTGGAGTGAGTTGGCTGAGGAGTGGTGGAAGTTCTACGGGACGCGCGACTGGATGGCAGGCGGTTTTGCATGGACCGGCTTCGATTATCGCGGTGAGCCCACGCCCTACGGCTGGCCCTCGATCAGTTCCCAGTTTGGCATCGTGGATATGTGTGGCTTCCCCAAGGACACCTTCTTTTATTACAAAGCCTGGTGGGGCTCGGAGCCGGTCCTGCACCTGTTTCCCCACTGGAACTTTGAGGGCAGGGAAGGAGACGAAATTCCTGTCTGGGTCTTCTCGAATCTGGATGAGGTCGAATTGTTGGTGAACGGCCGGAGCCTTGGCCGCCAGAAGGTTCCGCACCTGGGCCACGTCGAGTGGAAGGTCAGGTACGAACCGGGCGCCATTGAAGCGCGTGGCACAAAAGACGGCAAGGTGGTGCTTACCGAAAAGCACGAGACCACCGGACCGGCCGCGGCCATCCGGCTCACTGTGGACCGAAACGAGATCAACGCTGACGGCGAGGATGTGGCGATTATGAAGGTCGAGGCCCTCGACAAGCAGGGCCGCCCTGTGCCGACGGCCTCGAATCTAATCGGGTTCAAGGTTTCGGGCGCGGGTGCGCTGATCGGCGTCGGCAACGGCGATCCCAACTGCCAGGAGAGCGACAAGGAGCCGAAGCGGTCACTCTTCAACGGACTCGCTCAGGTGATTGTGCAGTCTACCAGAAACGCGGGCGAAATACGCATCGAGGCGGCGAAGGAAGGTTCGGACGGGCCAGCGTTGATCTCGGCCAAGCTGACAATCGTCACCCGTAAGGTGAAATCGCTGCCTGCTGTTGGCTAGAGTGGTTCTTCAATTGATATACATTGACCAACTTCGTCGAAGGTGGCTTTTTCTTAAGGAAAAGGCCACTCGGCGTACAACTACTGGAGAGCCGCTCTGAGGTATGGCGGAGACCTCAAGCCCTATCGATGAGTGGAAGGTCCGCTTCGGCCTGAAGTTATCAGACACCGGAACATAGCAAGGCTGCGGCAGAGTGCCCGTGGCGGCCGAAAGACATAGCCTTAACCAGAGTTATGCCATATTCAGGGTAAAGCGGTGCAGCCTTGGGAAAAATCCCGCCAGCACTCCGCGATGCTATGTCACCTTGATGCGCCGTTACTATGGTAACCGTGCATCCGTCACCTATAAACTCTAATGGATTACTAATAATTCTTTGCCTATTCGTAAAAAATTTGCTAGGGTACATGTATCGCTTCAATACAGCAGATGTTGTCAAGTCCTCGATGTGCATGCTCGAACATGCGCACTCGTGGGCCGAATGTCATGTGCAGCCGGTCATGAAGGGGTCAAAGATGAGAAAGTTCGGAGTTCGCGCAGTCCTGTCCATCGCTGCTTTTTGTGTCCTGTCGCTGTTGAGCCCGCTGAGCGCTTACGCGGATTCGGTGACCCTGAATTATACGAGTAACGCTGGAGCATACTCTGGAACGGGGGATGGATCAAGCTATATCTACCCTTATTATGTTACTGTCACCGACGGGAGTACGGTCACAACCAATGTTTCTGTGATGTGTATCGACTACAATGTCGTAACGAATGTCGGTGATAGTTGGAAAGCTGCGACAGAGGTGCTTTCGAGTAGTTCGAGCGCTATTGATAAAGAAGCGGCCTATATCTTCTCTCAACTCGGCACTGACACCGCAGCAGAAGTGAACTGGGCAGAGTGGAAACTATTCGAGAAGACATCAGACACGGATTATAACTTGCTGAATACTACGATAGCGGGTTTGTCCAGCACGGAACAGCTTGCCATAAGCGGTTTGCTGACCGACGCAGCGGACTATGTTTCGAGCAATCCTGACTCAAGCCTCTACTCTGGCTATGAGATCTATACTGCGGATGCTGGTACGAATGAGCAGAATATGATTGGGTATGAGACGCCTGAGCCCAGCAGCCTTGTGCTTCTTGGCAGTGGGCTCTCTTTAGCCGCCTTGTTCTTTTACTACCGGAAACGGAAGGGATTGAGAAACTTCTCCGCAGATGCTTCGAAGTAAGCTTCTTGCACTGATGTCGCTTGGAAGAGTGAAGGTGCTTACGATTGAGGGGCCTTGGCTGACGTCAGGCCTCTTGTCTTTTTGAAAACAGATTGCTTGTGATCTGACTTGTTTTCCGGCAAGGGCTTCTCTGCCAGCGTTTTTCAGGTATGGATCAATTGAAGTAACCAGATCTCAGGTACTTCAATTGATTGATTCCTCTTTGCCTTGCATTGCGTGCTTTTTGTCATGTTATTATTTCTTATCATCAATTGTATTTACTGCTTGAGAGCTTCTCGTGCACCTCGGGGTGTTTAGTCTTCCCTGTGCCCTGAATTGCAATGTGTGGAGGACAGGGAAGCTTTGACCAAAAGACTCTGGTCCAACGCGAATAAGTACGCGTTTTGCTCGATTGTTAAGGGGCGATAGATTGCATCCTGATGCTGGATTGAGGTTCGCGGAGTTTCGGGAATTTCAGATCGGTTGAATTACATGAGAAAGGATTTGCACATGACGAAGAAGCTTCTAGAATCCACATCGGTCTTGTTCGGAGTGCTTTTCTGCACATCTGTCAGCGCGAATGCAATTGCATACGTGACCCCCCATCATCCCGAAATTGATCCCAGCTTGGCTGTGACTGCGTTCACGTTGCTTGCGGGATCGCTTGCTGTTCTGCGTGCCCGGCGCAAGAAATAGATAGGCTATTATTCAATGGCAAAGCTAGATATCGCCACGACCGGGAACGGTGGTTTCTGGTCGTGGTCAAGCACCATTGTGCCGAGCCATCTTTTGGGCCGGCTCTATTTTTTGTTCGCCATCATAGCTCTTGAATATATGTACTGCTTCGGAGGCCGTGGCAGAATTCCCGGCCATCTGGAGTTTTTTGGGATGACGACAGATACTTATGGTCAGATTCCCATCTTTGCGCTATTAGTGTTCCTGGGGTTCGGCCATAACAGACTGAAAGCTCAACGAGAAGAAATTCCCTTAGGTTGCATTTCGTTTTTTGGCCACCTGCTCTGCATTGTCGCAGTCCTCTTTATCAACTTCCTGGCGGCGCAAAAGGGGCTGCCCTGGTTGCCCTTTGATCCTTCCAGCTATATCAAGTGTGCTGTTTACCTATTGGGAACGTTGCTGTTGACCTTGGCTTGCGTCCCACTTCGAAGTTGGATGGTAGCGATTCGCACAACGGGCTACTTGGGGCTGTATGCCTCTCTTGCCGGTGTGGCTGGATGGTTTTTGGGCACACCGATCAAGTTGCTCTGGAACGCAACCAGTACCGTTCAGAGCAGCATGATGCAAAGAACCACTCTATCTGCGGTCAGTGCTGTCCTAAGACATATTCTTCCGGATCTGATTGTTGATCCAGCGACCTTCACGATTGGGACTCCACGTTATTTGGTCACCATCGCGGGTGGCTGTTCCGGAGTTGAAGGTCTGGGCCTGGTCCTGATTTTTACCAGTTTCTGGCTTTGGTCTTACAGGAAGGAGATCCGTTTCCCGCAGGCGCTGCTGCTCATCCCTTGCGCACTGGGATGCAGTTGGCTGCTGAACATTGCCCGCCTTTGCGCTCTGATTCTCATTGAGAGTGCTGGTGGTTCCGAAGTCGCCTCGGTCGGCTTCCATGCCCAGGCAGGCTGGATTGCGTTTATTCTTATCGCGCTGTTCTTTTCCATGGCGACCTTAAGAATTCCATGGCTGCGCAATGCACCGTCTGCTGCTTTCCGCACAGCGGACGATGCGCCGAGTGAGGAGCGCGGGGAGTCTCCGGCAATCCGAGCCTATTTGGTGCCGTTTCTTGCGATTCTTGCCGCGTCTTTTGTTTCCAAGGCGGCTTCCGGATACTTTGAATGGCTTTACCCATTGCGCTTTGTTGCTGCCGCCGTTGCCCTCTGGTATTTCTGGCCTGAGCTGAAGAAGCTCAACTGGCGTTGCGGCTGGATCGCGCCGTTCGCCGGGGTGGCTGTGTTTCTGGTGTGGATCGCGCCGACGTTGTGGTCACACCATTTTGCAGCCAGTCGGCTGGGCCCGGCGCTGGCGGCGCTTTCGCCCACTGCCCGCTGGACCTGGATCGCTTTTCGCGTCGCGGCAGCGGTGGTCACCGTGCCCCTTGCCGAGGAACTAGCCTTTCGAGGCTATCTGGCGCGCCGGCTCTTGGGGCGGGACTTTGACAGCATTCCCTTTACCGGCCTGACGGCGCTCTCCATTGTTCTATCCTCGGTTGCTTTTGGCCTCATGCACGGCCAGCAGTGGATGTTGGGCATTCTGGCCGGCCTTGCGTATGCTCTCGCTCTCCGCTGGCGGGGACGCATGGGCGATGCCGTCGTGGCGCACGCCGTCAGCAATCTTCTGCTGGCCGTGTGGGTCCTTGGCTTTGGCGATTGGGCGCAGTGGTAAGGGGCGGTTCAGTCCGCTGAAACTTCCTGCATATCCGCCGCTGTATCTTCCTGGATCGTTCTGGCCTCGATCTGCCGAGGCTGACTGCCATCGTCAAGCCCATTCGAACCGAATTTCGCGGGCTTTTGGCCTTTGTAATCGGAATAGTGGACGACGTTGTCGTAGGCGTCCTTGATTAAGTCCTGCAGGGGGATGACGCTGCCGTTGACGCGTTGTTCGTCGAGCAGATCAAGGTCCACATCGGCCACCACCAATTGCTCCTGATTGATCGTGCCCTCGGCTGCGATGCCGTCGCGGGCGAAAAAGTAGTCAGAGGGAGTGAGAATCGCGGCCTGGCCGTAGTTGGTGTTCATGTAGGGAACCAAGGGAAGATTGCCGACGGTGCCGGTCATGGCGACGTAGATCTGGTTCTCGATGGCGCGCGCCTGGGCGCAATAGCGGACGCGGCAAAAGCCCTCGCGGCCGTCGGTGCAGGATGGGACAAAGAGAATCTCCGCGCCGGCCTCGGCCATCACCCGCGAGACTTCAGGAAACTCGACGTCGTAGCAGACCTGAATGGCGATGTTGCCGAAGTCAGTGTGGTAGAGGTAGAGGCCATGGCCGCGGCTCAGTTGGTAAGGTCCGCTTTCTGTGGGCGTGAGATGGACTTTTTTCTGGCGGAACACCTGGCCGTTGGGCGTGAACAGGTGGGCGGCGTTGAAGACCTTACCGCGTTGAAAGACAGGATGGGTTCCACCGATGATGTAGATGCCGGTTTCCTTCGCAAGGCGGATGAAAAGCTGCTCATACTGGGGCGCAAGACGTGCGAGGCGGCGGACAGCCAGCGCCGGAGCGGGCTCGTTGATGTAGCTGAGCAGTTGCATCGTGAAGAATTCTGGAAAGAGCACGAAGTGGGCGTGGTAGTCCTTGGCGCTGTGCACGAAGAACTCAACCTGGTGTGCGAACTCCTCAAAGCTTGCGATGGGGCGTAGCAGGTACTGCACGGCGGCGATGCGCACCCGGCGCGGGCGCGGAGTACCGCGCAGAGCCTCGGCTGCCGCCTGCTCCAGCGCCGCATGTTGCAGGCCGGCCTGTAGGCTGACCGAGGATGTGTACTCCGGGTTCAGCCACTCCAGCACCGTGGCAAAGCCGCGCGATTCCTGGTCATACATATAACCAGGAACTACATCCAAGACCACAAGATCGTTTTCCAACTGGAAACTCAGCGCGGGGTCGCGGCGCTTGCCGTCCACCACCTCTGCAACGTACTCCTTGGCGGTGAGTTCGTCGGCAACCGCGGCGTACCCGGCGATGCGTCCGCCGGTGAGCAGGCGTTTGAGGCCGCGCTCCCGGATCAAATCCTTGCGAGCTTCGTAGAAAAGCGTGCCGATGCCTTGTTTGCGTGCCGAGGGGTCCACGCCCATGTCGGCTCCGTAGAGGGTCTTGCCGAGCGGGTTGTGGGTGCTGAAGGAGCCGTCGCCGGTGATCGACGACCAATTGGCGGACTCAGCGTAATCGTCCCAGTCGATAATCAAGGAACTGGCCGAACCCATGATGCTGCCGTTGGAGTCCGCGACCACCAATTGCCCTTCGGGAAAGACAGCAAGATGGTTTTCCAGTTGCTCCGGCCTCCAGGGTGACAAACCGGGAAAGGCGCGGATTTGCAGTTGGATAACTGCGGGGATGTCGTCCGTGGTCATTTGCCTGACAGTGAGTTTAGGGGGAAGACCGTGGGGGGTCGCCATGGTGGTGTTGCTCCTCGGCTCCGAATACGGACGCCACTCTGGAGTCTGCTCTGAGTCTAGGTAGCGCAGGTGGGGAGGATGATGAAGATTGGTGCTGAGCTTGGTTAAAAGACGGCCAATTCTGAGGAAAATCTCGCGGTACATAGAGATTTGGCTTCGGCCAGCCGACAGCGGTTAGATTGGAGAGATGGGGCAACAGCAAGGCAAGTGGAGGCAGGAACTCGTCGCAATGACGGTGCTGGCGGTTCCCGTGGTGTTGAGTGAACTTGGCTGGACAGCCCAGGGCATCGTGGACACCATCATGGTGGGCAAGCTGGGGCCTGCAGCCATCGGCGCCGTGGCTCTGGGCAATGCTGTCTACTTCGTACCAGCGCTCTTTGGCATGGGGCTGCTACTGGGCTTGGACACTCTGGTCGCGCAGGCCTACGGACGCCACGACCACGACGAATGCCACCGCTGGCTGGCCCAGGGCGTCTACCTGGCCTGCATCGTGACGCCGCCGCTGATGCTGCTGCTTTTCCTGGCCAGTTTTGCCTTTGAGCGCTTTGGCATTTCGCCGGAAGTGGCTGCTCCGGCTGCTGGTTACCTGCGCATTCTCACCTGGGGAACCCTGCCACTGATGCTTTATGGAGGCACGCGCCGATACCTTCAAGGGGTTGGCCAGGTGCGGGTGGTTTCCGTCACGATTGTCGTAGCCAACCTGCTGAATTGGTTCGGCAACTGGCTGTTTATCTACGGCAAGTGGGGAATGCCTGCCCTGGGAGTAAACGGTTCCGCGTTTTCGACGATGGCGACGCGCGTCTTCATCGCTCTGGCATTGCTGGGTGCTTCCTGGCGCTATGAGCGCCAACGCGGCCATTCTCTCTTTCGCCACTGGCCCGGACCCCATCTGGCAAGGCTTAGGGCGTTGGTTCGCCTTGGCGCGCCGGCGGCAGGGCAGATCCTGCTTGAAGTGGGAGCATGGAACTTCGCGACCTTCTCGGCTGGCTGGCTGCCCCCCGTAGCGCTGGCCACTCATCAGATCGTCTTCAACTACGTCAGTCTCACCTACATGGTCCCGCTGGGAGTCTCAGCCGCCGCAGCCGTCAGCGTGGGACATGCCATCGGTGCAGGAGACGGAGCCCGCGCGCGCCGGGCCGGGTGGCTTGGCCTGGGTTTGGCCACGAGCTTCATGCTGCTGGCTGCGGTGGCGTTCCTGACAGTCCCAGAGCCGCTCATTGCGCTTTACACTCGCGATCCAGCGGTCATGGCCGTTGGGCCTGGCCTCTTGGGTCTGGCTGCGGCCTTCCAGATTTTCGACGGCATCCAGACCGTCTCCACAGGCGCTTTGCGTGGACTCGGCGAGACGCGGATTCCCATGCTGGCAAACTTAGTAGGCTACTGGGTGCTGGGGCTCCCGCTGGGCCTGACCCTCTGCTTTGCGATGCGCTGGGGCATCTACGGCCTGTGGATTGGCATTCTGGCGGCCCTGGTCGTCATCGCCTCGTTGCTGCTCGCGCGCTGGCGCTGCGCCTCCAACGCTTTGGCCGCAAAGTGGCACACAAACGCCGGCGCCTGACTATAATCACACCTGGGCGAAAGGAAGACAGGCTCTTTCCAGAGCCCACCGAAAGGGAATTACGCTTCATGGCGACAGGCGATCTTATCCTCAATCAACAACCAGCCGCACTCAGCGCGCACAAGCGCGTGGTCAACGACTTCAGCATCAACATTTCCACCGTGAACGGCTCCGGCTCTCAATCCGCCAATAGCGTGCTGATGAAGAGCATCTTCGGAATGGGCGTTCCGGTCGGCGGAAAGAACCTTTTCCCCTCCAACATTGCGGGCGAGCCAACTTGGTTTCTGATCCGCGCCAGCAAGGACGGCTATCTTGGTCGCAAACGCGATTCCGAGATTCTGGTTGCACTGAATTCTGAAAGCGCTCAAGACGATCTGCGGGCTTTGCCAGCCGGTGGTGTGGTGATCTACGAGGAAACTCTGAATCTGGATCACGCGCGCGACGACCTATTCTTCTATCCGGTGCCGTTCGAGAAAATCACGGCGACGATTTGCCCTGAGTTCAAGCTGCGCAAGCTGGTCAAGAACATGGTGTACGTAGGCGCAGTCGCCCAGTTGCTGGCCATTGACCTTGACGTGGTCGAGAGAAACCTGCGCAGGCAGTTTTCCAACAAGCAGAAGGTTTTCGAGCTGAACTTCGGCGCGGTCAAAGCCGGTTTCGATTATGCGCAAGCGAATTTGACCAAGCGCGATCCGTTCTTCATCGAGCGGATGAACGGGACGGCGGGCAAGATCATTATCGATGGCAACGCGGCATGCGGCATGGGCGCAGTGTTTGCGGGCGTGACGGTGGTTGCCTGGTACCCCATCACGCCTTCAACCACGGTGATTGAAGCCACCACAGACCTGCTCAAAAAGCTGCGCCTGACGCCGGAAGGCAAGGCGACTTTCGCCGTCGTGCAGGCGGAGGATGAACTGGCCGCCATCGGCATGGTTCTGGGCGCGGGTTGGGCTGGCGCACGCTCCATGACTGCAACCTCCGGCCCCGGCTTCTCGTTGATGACGGAGTTTTGCGGGTTGGGCTACTATGCCGAGATTCCCGGCGTCATCATCAACGTGCAGCGCACCGGGCCCTCGACGGGTCTGCCCACGCGCACGCAGCAGGCCGATCTGCTTTTGACGGCCTTTCTTTCGCACGGCGACACCAAACATCCGATTCTGTTGCCGGGTTCAGTGAAAGAGTGCTTTGAGCTGACCCAGGCGGCTTTTGATTTGGCCGAGCGGCTGCAAACGCCGGTTTTTGTGCTCACCGACCTCGACCTGGGCATGAACAACTGGATGTCGGAGCCCTTCGATTACCCATCGAAGCCGCTTGATCGCGGCAAGGTGCTCACGGCCAAGGATTTGGAGCGGCTGGGCGGGTTTGCCCGCTATCGCGACGTGGACGGGGACGCCATCGGCTGGCGCACGCTGCCTGGAACGCCGCACCCCAAGGCTGCCTATTTCACCCGAGGCTCGGGACATAACGACGCGGCGGAATACAGCGAGAAACCGGAGGAATACCAGGAAGTGATGGATCGGCTGGCGCGCAAGTTCGAGAGTGCGCGCAAGCTGCTTCCCGTTCCGGTGGTCGTCAGGGACCATCGTGCGAAGATCGGTTTCCTGGCCTACGGCTCCACGGATTGTGCTTTGTGCGAATCTCTCGATCAGATCAAGCAGCGCTTCGGGCTGGATGTCGATTATCTGCGCCTTCGAGCTTGGCCCTTCGCCTCTGCGGTTCATGATTTTGTGGCCGCGCACGAACGCGTTTATGTGGTCGAGCAAAACCGCGACGCGCAGATGGCCTGCCTGCTGAAGATCGATCTTCCTGGCGGCCAGGCGGCCAAACTGCGCAGCATTCTCCACTACAATGGCTTGCCGGTTGACGCTGAATTCATTACGAAAGAGTTTGCAACCAAGGAGGGCCTGTAATGGCAAGCGCAACCCCCAATCTCAAAGTCAATCACATCGGTCTGCCGATTCTTGAATACCGCGGCAGCAAGTCGACGCTTTGTCCTGGCTGCGGCGACAACGCCATCTCCGAACGCATCATCGAGGCCATGTTTGAGATGGGCGTCGAGCCGGAGCGCGTGATGAAGATCAGTGGCATCGGCTGTTCGTCCAAGAGCCCCACCTACTTCATGGGCCGCTCGCACAGCTTCAACGGTGTGCATGGGCGCATGCCGGGCACTGCGACAGGCGCCGTCCTGGCTAACCACACCATGACCACCATTGGCATCTCCGGCGACGGCGATACGGCCTCGATCGGCATGGGCCAGTTCGTTCACCTTATGCGCCGCAATCTGCCAATGATTTACATCATCGAGGACAACGGCGTTTATGCGCTCACCAAAGGCCAGTTCTCGGCCACCGCCGATCAGGGCTCCAAGCTCAAGAGCGGCGTCGTCAACCATCTGCCCGCCATCGACACCTGCGCCCTGGCCATCCAGTTGGGCGCAACCTTTGTTGGCCGCTCCTTCTCCGGCGACAAGAAGCAGTTGCTCTCCATGCTCAAGGCTGCCATCGCCCACAAGGGCACGGTATTGCTCGATGTCATCAGCCCTTGCGTCACCTTCAATGACCATGAAGGCTCAACCAAGAGCTACAAGTTCATGCAGGAAAATGACGAACCCATCAACGAGATCGGCTTTGTCTCCAGCTTCGATGACATTGAAGTCGATTACGACTCCGGCCAGACTTATGAAGTGGAGATGTACGACGGCTCCAGCCTGCGTCTGCACAAGTTGCTGGAGGACTATGACCCAACCGACAAGGCCAACGCCGTGCGCACGCTGATGGAGGCGCAGGAGAACGACGAAATTCTCACAGGAGTCTTCTATATCAACACGGAGACGCCGACCTTTGTCGATTTGCTGAACTTGGTCGATGAACCGCTGGCTACACTACCTGAATCGCTGACACGGCCGCCCAAGTCCGCTCTCGATGCTTTGATGGCTGCCCTCAAGTAGAGCGAACCGGCAACAGAAAAGGCCCCGCAATGCGGGGCCTTCTTCTTTCTTCAGCGATCTTTAGCTTATTGATTTTCATCCGGGGTTGCGGAAGCGCGAGGTGTGGAAGGGCTTGGCCGCCCCTGCGTAGTCTTCAATCCCATAACGCTCAGCTTGGCTCGTGCCTGCGAGGCCTCCGGGGTCTGCGGATGGCGCTGAATCAGAGCGCGCAGTTCATGAAGGCCAGCGTCTTTCCTGTTCATTTGCAGCAGCGCCAGCCCTTTATGCAGTTGTGCCGCCGGTGCCTTTGCATTACCCGGGAAGCCCTCCAGAACCGCGTTGTATGCCTTCACCGCATCGCTCGGTTTATTCTGCCGGTACGCGATTTCGCCCAGGTAATAATGGGCGGTGCCGGCCATCTCATCCAGTGGATAGTAGTGAATCACGTCTTGAAACTCACTGGTCGCCACGTCGTATTTGGCCGCATTCAAGTCGCGCACGCCGTCCTCGAAGGTTTCCTTGAGCGGAGGCTTCTGATTCGCGGCCTGCGGCTGTGCGGAAGGGGCGCTCCCCGGAGCGGCGTCGCTTGCTGGCGGAGCCGAGCCCGCTGGCGGAGCCTGAACGCTTTGCGCCTGCGTCTGCAAATCCTGGATCGATTTATCCAGCTTGGCGATGCGCGACTTCAACTCATCCACGGAGTCGTTCAGAGACTGCACTTGGCTAGAGGTGGCGTCCATCTTGGCGCTGGTCGCGTCGTTCTGCGCTGCGATCTTCTGCTGTAGCGCGTTGGCAGCCGCGGTCATCTGGTTGGCGTTATCCGCCGTTTGCTCGGTCAGGTGCTGGATCACGGCAAAGCGTGTATCCATCGTGGACTGGAGCCGCTGCACCATGTCCAGCAGTTGCTGCACCTGCGTTTGCAGCTCAATGATCTCCTTCGACGCTGCGTGTGCGGGTGCTGGAGCGGCAACCAGAAGCGCAGCAAAGACGAACGCCGCCAGAAGGCGATTGCGAAGTGTGCGTGTTCTCAGCATGATTCTCCTAAAGCTAACAGCTAGCAGCAGGCAGTTGACGAGATTCCTCAGACTGTCTGCTGTTAGCTGTCGGCTGTCAGCTTATATTCTACCGGTCCGGTGTGAATCCGGCGCGGCGGTTCTGTTGCCAGCATTCCTCGGTCGACTCGGAGCAGAAAGGCTTCTCTTTTCCGTAGCTGACCACGCGGATGCGGTTTGCCGCCACTCCGGCTGCGATCAAGGCGTTCTTCGCTGCGTCGGCACGGTTCTGGCCCAGTGCCAGGTTGTACTCGTTGGAGCCGCGCTCGTCGCAGTAGCCGCCGATCACGACCTTCACATCAGGATGGCTCGTCAGGTAGGCTGCATCATGCGAGAGTGTCGCCTGCGCATCGCCGCGAACATCGTACGTGTCGTAGTCGTAGAAGATGTCCTGGATGTTGGCCTTGAACTCCTGCTCTTCGCTCAAGCCGCTAGTGGGCACCACCACGGCCGGCGGCGCATTCACGGTAACCCTCGCCGTGGCGTCTGCTGTTCCGCCATCGCCCTTTGCCACCAGGTGATAGCTAGTCGACTCCGTGGGAGTCACTGTTTTTACGCCCACGCTGGGCACGTCGCCGATGCCATCGATGGAAACTGCTGTGGCATCTGTTGTATGCCAGTTCAGTTGAACCTGATCGCCAGCCGAAACCACTGTGGGTGTCGCGGTAAGCTGCGCAGTGGGTGCTAGTACTGCTGTCGCTGGAGCTGTTGCCGCTGCGGGAAGTGGTTTTACCTTCTTGTGGCAGCCTGTAACAGCAACCAGGGCTATAAGAAGGACTACCGGCGCCAATATACGATTAAAGTGCTTCAAAGATTTACTCCTTCCGCAGATTCAAGCGTGTCTTGAAGAGCGATTAGCCTTTGCCTTTTACGGCAAGCCGCTTTGGGCTTTGGCCTTATCAACATGATAGTTCAGAAATCCGGGTTGCTCCACGCGGCAAGCCCAGCCGCCTTCGCCCCGGTTCGCATCATTTCCAGCTCCAATTGGGCATGAAATTGTTGCCTGCATGAGTCAGTTGATGCTGCTCGGTGCCGTCGGCCAGCATGGACCAGATCTCGCTGTGACCATGACTGGACCGCTCAAATACGATGTGCCGTCCGTCGGGCGCCCAGCTAGGGAAGTCGTTGCTGCCCGATTCGTGAGTGACCTGAAGCCATCGTTTGCTGGCAATGTCCATCACGTAGATGTCCTGTCCGCCGGGGTCGCCAGGACCATATTTGCGGTTCCAACTGAAGGTCAAGAACTGCCCGTTGGACGACCAGGAGGGCGAGACGGCATAGCCGCCGTCCGTCAGGCGCTGCACGTTGGCCCCGTCCTGGCCCATGGTGTAGATCTGCGGCAATCCGGTGCGTCCGCTTGCCCAGGCCAGTTGCGCGTTGGTGCGAGGATTCCAGGTGGGCGCTACGTCCGGCCCGCGGAAATTGGTCAAGCGGCGCAGACCAGAGCCGCTGGCGTCCGCCACCCAGAGTTCCGGGTCGCCGGTGCGCGACGAAGAGAATGCAAGCTTCGATCCGTCGCCCGACCATGCTGGAGACTGGTTGCTTCCTCCGCCCACGCCCGCCGGAAAGCTCACCATGCGTCCCAGTTCCAGGGAGTACATTCGGATCTCCCATCCACTGCGCCCCAAGGAGGCGAAGGCCAGCCGCGTGTTGTCCGGCGAAATGCGCGGCGAAAGTGAAATCGTGCCCAGGTGGGTCACGGCGTGCTGGTTCTGTCCGTCGTAGTCCATCACCCAGATTTCTTTGCTGCCGGTGCGATTGCTGACAAAGTAGATCTTCGTCTCGGCAATGCCGTTGATGCCGCCGCCCAGCCGCAAAATGATCTCATCGGCAAACCGGTGAGCAACGGTGCGCGCCGAGTCTTCGCTGGCCGCCTCGTTGTACTGCTTGCCCAGCACCTGCGGGCTCATTGTGTTGCGCGCGTCGTCGAGCCAGCCGTAGACGATCAGCCGCCCACCCTGTGTCGCCAACGCTCCGTAGGCCACCATGACCGCGTTCGCTGGCGCCGCCGACCATTGCTTCAGGTTGATTTCCTTGGGTGAGCCGGGTGTGGCCTGCGGGATCAGGCTCTTTGACACCAGATCGAAGATGCCCGCGCTGGCCAGATCAGAGTAGAGCGTCGAGTCAAATGCAGCCTTCAAGGCTGGAGTTTGCGGATCGTTGCCCACCGGCTTGAAATCCGCCGTAGCCAGACGGATGCGTTCGTTACCGAGATTTGAGCCGGTACGAATCCAGTCCTGAGCTGCTGCTGGTTTGGTCGCCAAAATTGCCAAAAGAATCAATAAAAGGGAAAAAATCCGGGAATGAGCCTTCATGCAGTGCGCAATCCTTCCTCAATAAAAGCGTGGATGATCCCTGCGAGATTCAGTACGGCAGACAGACCCTCTCACTGTTTCATTTTACGTCCGCTCCGTAGCATTACTTAGCGCAGCTCTAATACTCGCAGTAGAAAGACGTCATCACAGTGCTTTGGTTATAGCCCGCCGGCAATGCGCCGAAGGTGTCCACGCGCTGCGCCGCACGGATGCAGGAGCGATCCAGCGTCGAACTTCCGCTACTCTGGTCGAGCTTGACGTTGCTCACCGTTCCGTCACGATGAATCGTGAACTCGATGAAGGCACGGGCTCCTCTCGGCGTGTGAGGGTCCACCTCCTGCCGGAAGGCGCTGGAGGCCATCTTGCGATTGATGTTATCCACGTACCAGCCAAACCGGTTGCCGAAGTTGCCGTCGTTGATCGACGTCGGGCCGCTGGAAAAGCCCTTGGACGGCATTGCGCGCGCCATGGACGAGCCAGCCTGCTCGCCATACCGGGCCACATTGTTCTGTGCCGTCTGCGGCTGATGTTGTGCCGTCTTGGACGCGGTTTGCTTCTGCTGTTGCGGCTGGTTCTTCTGCTTGCTCGAAATCGGAATCGCCGTCTCGTCCACCGCCTGTTTGGCTTTGGGCGTGGGTTCCGCTGGCGCCTGGCTCGGGGTTTCCGTGGCCAGCACGTTCTGGTTAGGCGGCTGATCGGAGGGCAAAGGCAGAGCGCTGGAGACCAGATTCACCTGGATCGAGCCGCCGCTTCCTGGCGTGCCCCATTGGTCGTGATGAAACAGCCCACCAAGAAGGCCATAGGTCAGCAACACCGCGGCCAGAGCGCCGTGCAGCAACAGGGATCCCGCCGCCGGAGCAACAATCCGCTCCGGCGCCAGTTCCTGATCGAGTTGCTCGTCGTTTTCCAGCAGACTGTCCATATGCCTATCCAAGAATCCATCCCGGCAGTTGGCCAACCACTACAACAGCCGTTCTCATGTGAAGCCTACGGGCTTTAGCTCGTACATCAACCTTGCAATATCAACGCGGGCTTTAGCCCCTGAGGGAAGAATTCACAGCCGTCGCCGACTTGCTTTTAGTTGCCACTATCCGACGAAGCCTTTTCTTCCAGCGGCTGCGTGACGATGGAAATATTCGTGATTCCCGCCTGCTTGACCGTGTCCATCACGCTGGCGAATGCTCCGAAGGGAACCCGCTCATCGGCGCGCAGATAGATCACTTTCTTGGCGTCATCGGGACCCGGTCGCTGGAGCTTCGCGGCCAACTCGTGGATATTGATCGGCTGATCGTTCAAGAAAACCTTCTGATCCCGGTCGATCGTCACCACCAGTCGCTGCTGGGTAATTTCCTTGACCTCCCGCGTCTTGGGCACAGCCACATCAATTCCAGACTGCAATACGGGCGCCGTGATCATGAAGATCACCAGAAGCACCAGCACCACGTCCACCATCGGCGTGATGTTGATCTCTGCCAGCGCCGTTCGTGTCTGGCCGGTGCTACCTGTATACGCCACGGTCCACCTCCCGGGTGGCTTCGGGGTCGGAGACGCTGCCGGGCCGCGTTGGGCGCACCGGAATCTCTTCGAGCGAGTTCAGCAGCTCACGGCAGAAATCGTCAACGGCTGCAGCAAAGACCCTGATCCGAGCTGTGAACTGGTTGTAGGCGATGACCGCCGGAATGGCCACAAACAAGCCTGCCGCAGTCGTAATCAGCGCCTCGCTGATACCCGGCGCCACGGCCTTCAGCGTTGCCGATCCTTCCATGCCCAGGCCGTGGAAGGCGTCCACAATGCCCATGACCGTGCCGAACAGCCCAACGAAGGGAGCTACGGAGCCGATGGTTGCCAGCCACGTCAGCCGTCGTTCCAGGCTCGTTACGGCCTCGCTTGCGGCGGTCTGCGCTGATCGCTCCAGCGGTCCCAGCTTGCGGATCGGCCCCGAACCGCCCGTCTGCCGCTTGTAGGTTTCGTACACATCCTCAAAAACCTGCGCCAGCGGGCTGTCCTTGCACTCCCTGGCGAGCGTCGCGATCTCCTGCAGGCGCGTAGCCTGGCGGAAGCCGCGGATAAAACGCCGGCTCTCATTGGTCGCCTTGCGGAATGAGGAACTCTTGCCGAAAATCACGGTCCATGAGTAGAGGCTGGCAATCAACAGCACCACCAGCACGACCATCGCAACTGGGCCGTTGTTGCGGATCATCTCAATCAGCGCACTCGATCCCTGGGCCACTGGCGCCGTCGCAGGGGCCGCGCCGCCGTCCGACGGCAATTGAAAGACATAAGCTGCAGTAAAAATTGCGTTCACCTCATCTTTAACGGTAGCAGACCCCGAACCTCATTCCAAGTTATCGATCTGGTCCCCCTCAGTCGATTTCCGGCCTCATCTTCGGGACAACCGCACCGCCGTTCGTGCTATTCTGCGCTCGGATTGTCCTTGCTAAGTCACTGACCTAGAATTATTACGGTCACCGAACAGCTTCTGAGAGGCTTGCTCAAAAAATGCTCGTCGAACTGCGCGCTGAAAATTACGCCGTCATCGATCACGCAATCGCCGCCTTCGGCCCCGGCTTGAACCTGCTTACGGGAGAAACCGGAGCAGGCAAGTCGATCCTCGTCGATGCCCTGGCGCTTCTGATGGGCGGCAAAAGCTCGGCGGATCTCGTGCGCCACGGCGCCGAGAAGGCCGTTGTTTCCTGCGTTTTCGAGTCCACGGCCAGCTCTGAAGCCATCCTCGAAGAGAATGGCATCGACTCCGGCGGGAGCGACATCATCCTGCGTCGCGAAATTCTCTCGACCGGCAAAGGCCGCGTCTTCGTCAACAACCAGCCTGCCACCGTCGCCGTTCTTCGTCAGCTTGCCCCGGAGCTGGCCCTGGTTCACGCCCAGGCGGATACCAGCGCCAGCTTTGACCAGACGCAGCAGCGTATTCTCCTCGACCGCTTCGGCGGCCTCTCGACCGAGGCCGTTGCGGAAGCCTACGCACGCTGGCGCGTCGCCGAAGAAAAGCTCAATGAACTCCTCCAGGGCGAGCAGGAACGCCTCCGAATGGTCGATGTCTGGAGCTACCAGCACAAGGAAATCGAATCCGCCCATCTTGAACCGGTCGAGGATGAGGCTCTGGAAACCGAAAAACGCGTCCTGGCCAACTCCGAAAAGCTCTTTGCCGCAGCGAATGGCGCCTTCGACGAGTTGTATGAAGGCGACGCCTCGGCCGAAGGAGCCCTGCGCGCCGCTCAGCGCAATGTCGAGGAACTGGCCCGCTACGATGCGCGCTTTACCGAGTCCGCGCAGCAGATTGCCGCTGTCCGCGCCACTGTCGGCGATGTTGCCGCCAGCCTCCGCGACTATGCCGAAGGCATCAATGCCTCGCCCGAGCGCCTCGCCGAAATCGAAGACCGCCTCGCCCTGCTTGACCACCTCAAGCGCAAGTACGGCCATACCATCGCCGAAGTCATTGCCTTTGGTGAAGATGTCACCCGCAAGCTCGCCGAAGTCGAAGACCGCGACGAAATTCTCAAGACGCTTCGCGGGTCACTCGATGAGGCCGCCAAGGCCTATCGGGTCGCCGCCAGTGCTCTCACCGCCGAGCGCAAGGCCGCTGCAACCAAGCTGGCCAAACTCGCCGAAGCCCAGATCAACTCCCTTGCCATGAAGGTTCACTTCGAGGTCGCCGTCACCGCAATCGGGCAGCAATCCAACTGGACCGCCTCCGGCTGGGATCAGGTTGAGTACCGCATCGCTACCAACCCCGGCGAACCGCTCAAGCCCTTGGACGAGATTGCTTCCGGCGGCGAAATGTCCCGCGTCATGCTGGCCCTCAAAGTCAGTGTCGAGGAGGGCGCCGTCAAACCTAAGACGAAGGTTCCAACCCCGCGCACCTTGGTCTTCGACGAGATCGACATCGGCATCGGCGGACGCGCCGCGGAAGCCGTCGGCCAGAAGTTGAAATCCCTTGGCCGTGGCCAGCAGGTTTTGTGCGTGACCCACCTGCCTCAGATTGCATCCTTTGCTGACCAGCACTTCGTCGTGGAAAAGCACGAGTCCGGCGGCCGCACCCGGATGCAGATTCGCCTGCTCGATGACCAGGCCCGCACACATGAAGTCGCACGCATGTTATCCGGTGCCAAGGTCACCGAAACCAGCCTCCAACACGCCGCACAGATGATTTCCGGGAGCCGCTAGGGGCGATGTCGAAGTTGCCCTGGAATGTAGCTCCCATAGTGAGCACTAACTTAGGAGAGTAACCGTGATTTCCATCTTTCGTTCGCGATCGAGACGAGTCTACAGCTTGGTCGAGGACTTGAAGTATCTGAATCTTGTTTGCTGGAGTCTGTTCCTTATCGGATTTGTCTTTCCCCTCGTCCTTTTTTTCATCAGCAGCCATCGTGTACCTGACGTTGATTTTGTGGCGTTCTATAGTTGGGGCCATATTCTGAACGAACATCCGGTGAGTAGCCTTTATAACGTTGAGTTGTTACATCAGGTCTGCATGCAGGTTCATCCTCAGAATAAAGTATTAGGTGCGCTCCCATACCCTCCGTTTGTCGCCATGTTCTTCTTACCGTTTTCTCTCTTGCCCTTGTGGGCTGCGTACTTTTCCTGGATACTTATTTCCATCGCCCTCTATGCATATGGGCTGAAAAGTGTTATCGCTTACTTCTTTCCGCAAGCGCTTCAATATCGTTCATTAATATTCTGTATGGCTTTTTCCGCTCCCCCGTTTATTCTTGACACGGCGGCCAATGGCCACCTTTCAGCGATCGGCTTTATCGCTTTGGCCATGGCTATGTTGGAGGATGATCGGGGGCATGGTTTTCGAAGCGGACTGGCTTTGTCGTTGTGTACTTATAAGCCAACACTTCTGGTTCTGCTATTGCCGATGATCCTGGTAACACGGCGATTCAAAGCTATCGCTGGATTTGCGACAGGGGTTGGCGCGCTTGCCGTTGTCACCACCGCATTCGAAGGCTTTGGCGTGTGGCCTGCCTTTTTCAACGCGATTAGTTCTTTCGGAAAGGCATCGTCCGGCGCACAGGCATCCACGATGCACCCCCTCAGTAAATATGTGGATTTCAACTCGTTTTCTTTGCTCTTGCACGGTGGCCGCTCGTGGCCGGTACTCATCCTTCTCTTTGCCGGAAGCCTTTGGGCAATTGTCTCTCTCCTGAGATTTTGGTGGGAATCGCCGCATGACGGCAGATCGTTTAATAGGCTCTTATGGGCGACGACCATCACCTGGACGTTGCTTCTGAACCTTTACGTGCCCATTTATGACTCGATTATGGTTGTATCTGCGATTCTGGTTACAGGCGGTGCCTTGACCGGTCTTCTTGAGACGGCATGGCACAAATGGTTCACGGGCATCTGGGCGCTTCTCTTTGTATGCTCCTGGTTTACTGTTCCTCTAGCGGGGCGCACAGGAGTGCAACTCCTTACATTACTGCTCGTTGCTTTTGGCGTCTTTCAGTTTGTGAGCTTGAAAAAGCTGCGTACAAGTTCCTTATCCATACCCTGTTTGGATCAAGTGAAAAGCGGAGAGTGAGAGCAGCGCGGCAACAATCTCTGTCGAAAGAGTGCCTCATGATTCGGGCAAGGCTCTCAGGTCTTGCCGTGGGGTCCTGAATTTTTCCCTTTGCGACCGTGCCATTCCTTGACCTTCTCGCTTATGATGATGGCCATGAACAACAAGCTCCGCTGGGGAGTCCTCAGCACCGCCAGTATCGCTCTCAGAAAAGTCATTCCCGCCATGCAGCGGGGCCAGTTCACTACCGTTGCCGCCATTGCCTCCCGCGATCTGGCCAGGGCGCAGCAGGCGGCCGCCACTCTCGGCATTCCCACGGCCTACGGTTCCTACGAGGAACTTCTCGCCGATCCAAACATCGACGCCGTTTACATTCCGCTTCCCAATCACCTTCACGTTCCCTGGACCATTAAGGCCGCCGAAGCCGGCAAGCACGTCCTCTGTGAAAAGCCTCTCAGCCTCACCGTCGCGGAGGCTGAAACGCTTCTCGCCGTTCGCGCCCGCACCGGAGTCAAAATCGGCGAAGCCTTCATGGTCAACTGCCATCCCCAGTGGCTTCGCCTCCGCGAGCTGCTGGCCGAAGGCCGCATCGGTCCATTGCGCTCCATCGTCGGCTTCTACAGCTACTTCAACGCAGTCCCAACCAACATTCGCAACCAGGTGGCGTGCGGCGGCGGCGGACTCATGGACATTGGCTGTTATCTCATTCATGCCTCGCGCTACGCCTTCCAACAGGAACCCGCCCGCGTTGTTGCCGCCATCGACCGTGATCCGCAGATGCACACCGACCGGCTCACCTCGGCGATTCTCGACTTTCCCGCGGGGCAAGCCGTTTTCACCTGCGGCACGCAGTTGGTTCCTTGCCAACGCCTTCACTTCCTCGGCACAAAGGGCCGCATTGAGCTTGAAATCCCCTTCAACGCGCTCCCGGATCGTCCTGCCCGCCTCTTGATCGACACAACCGGCGACCTGCTCGGCGGCGGCATCACCACGGAGAGCTTTCCCGTCTGCGATCAGTACACACTGCAGGGAGATGCCTTTTCGAGCGCAGTTTTGCAAGACACCGACGTGCCCGTCCCCGTCGAAGACGCCATCAAAAACATGGCCGTTATCCAAGCCATCTTCAGTTCTGCCAAATCGGGTCAATGGGAGGTTCCATCGCGATGAAGGATCTGCCGCTTGCCAAGGTCTGCCAGTTGCTTGAGCCGGGGCCTGTGGTTCTGCTGACCACAACCCGGAAGGGCCGCGCCAACGTGATGGCCATGTCCTGGCACATGATGGTGGAGTTCGAGCCGCCGCTGATTGCCTGCATCGTCAGCAACGCCGACTACAGCTTTGCCGCATTGAAGGCGACAAAGGAGTGCGTCATCGCCCTTCCGGCTCTGGAACTGGCGTCCAAAGTCGTGGGCATCGGCAACTGCTCGGGCCGCGATGTGGACAAGTTCGAACGCTTCGGCTTGACGCCGGCGCCGGCTGAGCGCGTTGCACCGCCGCTGGTGGCCGAGTGTTTCGCTAATCTGGAATGCCGGGTGGTCGATACCCATCTTGTCAACAAGTTCAATTTGTTCGTTCTGGAAGTTCTCAAGGCCTGGTCCGGTCCGGCGCAGAAGAATCCCAAGACGATCCACCATCGCGGCTACGGCAGCTTCGCCGTGGATGGGGAACTGATCAAATTGAAGTCGAGAATGCCATAAGCGGTACTCTTTGAAGTTGTACCAGTACTGGGTGCCCCAGGTCTCGATTTTGAGACCTGGGTATTACGAACCTAAATGAACGAATTCATGTGGTTAGAGACTTAGAACTTGTAGACGAGGCCGAACGAGGCGCGTGAGCTCCGGGTTCTATGCGACGAGTATCCCAACGCGGGAGAGTTATCGCGCACGGAAAACGAGGAAGCGATGTCGTCGCCCGAGAGACGCAGAGCAAAGCGCTTGTTCAGCTTGTAGTCCAGGCCCGCTCCCACTCCTCCAGCAAACGAGACTTTTGGAGTCATATACTCGCCGCCCGTGTGCTCTCCGCCCAGCAGCACATGAAAAAAGCCATCGACGGGTCCGTACAAATTGGAGTGCAAGACCGGGCCAAACAGGAGCGCATCCACCGACGGCTCGCCGGGATTGCAGTTTTGCTTATTAGGGTCACTGCTATTTGAATTGCAACCGTAAAGGGCAATTTTGTAATATGCCCCATCGGCGGTAACGCCGAAAAACTTGCCCCAATCGCGTGTTACGGACGCGTTCACACCCGACAACCCGTAGCGCGAGTTGTTCAGTTGGTTGAGGCTGGTGTAGCCAAAGCCAGCGAAGACCTCGTACTTGGTGGAAGGCTCGGTCTGTGGCGCGCGCGGGGGGCGATCAGGGGCAATCTGGCTTGTGGCCGACAGGGGCATAAACAAGGCCGGAACCATGGCCAGAATCGAAAGCAGCAACTTCCTCTTCAATTTGGTACTCTCCTCAATGCCTGTAGTATCTATTCGGGCGCTCTAGTCACTACGAGTCGCCGCCGCAACTTTGATTTGCTACCTTCCTAGAGTATCCTCTCCACCCCCCTTCGATGAAGTCCTGCGAGCTTGTGCTGCCGCTTTTTGTTCAACAGCCCTAAATCAGAGCTCTTTGGGCAATACAGCATTTTCGATTCTGGTGTTTACAGAATCCATGCTGCCGAGTGGCTTTTTCCTCAAGAAAAAGCCATCTTCCATGCTTTCCTGATGTAAAGATGTGAAGCGAAAATGCTCTAGAAAGGGTTGAATATCGCTTATCCGGAAGATTCTGTTGCACAGGCAAAACGGGCCGCTCCAGTCGGAGCAGCCTGTTTTGCTTGATGCCAGGTTGAACTTACCTTATGCCGGGGAAGGTGAGCCCTCGGGGTAGTTTGGCCCGCCGTGTGTATCCGGCTTGAGCACCTGCTGCACGTCGCCGCCGCCAGTATCGCTGGGCGAGGCTAAATTAGAGCGAACTGGAGGCAGTTCCTTGCCATCGATAAGCATCTGCACCTCTTCGGCGTCGATGGTTTCACGCTCCAGAAGGGCAGCAGCAATGCGGTGCATGACCGCTGCATTCGATTCCACAATCGTATGCGCGGACTGATATGCCTCGTCGATCAGGCGGCGCACCTCAAGATCGATCTGCCGGGCCGTTTCTTCTGAGAAGTCGCGATGCTGAGAGATCTCGCGGCCCAGGAAGATCTGCTCTTCCTTTTTGCCGAAGGTGAGCGGGCCGAGGCGGCTCATGCCGTACTCGCAGACCATGCGACGTGCCAGGTCTGTGGCGCTCTCAATATCGCTGCCAGCGCCAGTGGACATTTGGCTAAGGAAGATCTCCTCCGCCACGCGTCCGCCATAGGCGATGGCCAGATTGGATTCCAGGTATTCCCGCGTGTAATTGTGCCGGTCACCGGGCAAAAAGATGGTGACGCCCAAAGCCATGCCGCGGGGAATGATGGTGACTTTGTGAATCGGGTCGGAGTGCGGGTGCATGATCGACACCAGCGCGTGGCCAGCCTCGTGATAGGCTGTGACCCGCTTTTCCTCGTCCGTGAGCAGCATGGACTTGCGCTCAGCGCCCATCAGCACCTTGTCCTTGGCCAGCTCGAAGTCGTACATGACAACCTGCTTGCGATTCATGCGCGCGGCGTTCAAAGCTGCCTCGTTGACCATATTCGCCAAGTCGGCGCCGCTGAAGCCCGGCGTTCCGCGAGCCAGAATGTTGAGGTTCGTGTCCTCGGAAACAGGAACCTTTTTGACGTGAACGGCGAGGATTTCTTCACGGCCGCGAACATCTGGCAGACCAACCACTACGCGGCGGTCGAAACGGCCGGGACGAAGCAGCGCCGGATCAAGCACGTCAGGGCGGTTGGTGGCAGCCACCAGGATGACGCCATCATTCGATTCAAAGCCGTCCATCTCGACCAGCAACTGATTCAGGGTCTGTTCGCGCTCGTCGTGTCCGCCGCCCAGTCCTGCGCCGCGATGACGGCCCACGGCATCGATTTCGTCGATGAAGATAATGCAGGGAGCATTTTTCTTGCCCTGCTCAAACAGGTCGCGGACACGGCTTGCGCCCACGCCGACAAACATTTCCACAAAATCGGAGCCGGAAATCGAGAAGAATGGCACATTGGCCTCTCCGGCCACAGCTCTCGCCAGCAGCGTTTTGCCGGTTCCCGGAGGTCCCACCAGCAGCACGCCCTTGGGAATGCGTCCGCCCAGCTTCTGGAACTTCGCCGGCTCGCGCAGATACTCGATAATCTCCTTCAGTTCTTCCTTGGCCTCGTCCACGCCGGCCACGTCCTTGAAGGTGATCTTCTTTTGCTGCATCGAGAGCAGGCGCGCCTTGCTCTTGCCGAACGACATCGCCTTGTTTCCGCCCGACTGCATCTGCCGCATCAGGAAGAACCAGATCAGGCCCAGCAGGACGAACGGTCCCACATTGAACAGGATGGGCAGCAGCATGTTGTTCTGCTGTTCCTTCTTGGAGAAGTGGGCGTCAGAAGCCAGGAAAGCCGTCTCGAGAGGATCGTAATGGTCCCCGACATGGGTGTGAAACTGAACCTTGGGCGTGGCCTTCAAATGGCCGTGCAGCTCTGTGCCTTGTACCTCGGCATCGAGCACAAGATTCTGCTTTACCTGGCTGTACAGGTCCGAGTACGAAATTTCCGCATCCTTGCCCATGCCCGCGTTCTTCGACCACATGCTCAACAGAACCATGAGGCAGGCAAGTATACAGGCCCAGAATATGAGCGTTTTGACGGTCGAATTCACCAGGATTCCTCTCTTCCGGTGTTGGAGAAACCGCACAGCGGGTCTCCAGCACCACCTACACATCCTTTAGACGCCGGTACGATCTTCAAAGTCACAGAAAATACGCGAAATCTCGCCAGCAGGCACACTAATCCTGCCGACGCGGAAGAGCAGTACATCAATTTTACTCTCAAGGCAGAAAAACTCATAATGAGTCGTGGTGCGGTCCTGCAACAGCCGGAATGTCAACCATTTGAGAAACTTACATCTGGTAGGGCAGCTATTCGGAATTGGCGTTCTCCAGGCTGGCTGCCTCAATGCGGATTCCCGGTGTCGGCTCCACTTCGACGCCTTTCATCCAGGCAATATGTCCATCGAGATCGAGAACCGGCCACACTTTTCTGCTGGATCCCGTAACTCGCAGGCGTTCCAGAACTTCCTTGGCCTTGCGTGGGCCGGAACTGTAGCGCGGCTGAACGCGGTCGCCCGGCCGCCAGTTGCGAAGTGTAGCGGTCGAGGCGGAAACAGGCGCGGAAACCTCGATCCGAAGCTTCAGGCCGAAAGCCGGTGCGATTACTTCACCGGGAACCGATACCGCGTATTCGGGAACGGAATCTGCGGTGACTTGTGCAACATCTGGAACTGTCAGGCGCAGTTCGCGGTGCGTCCGTTCGGCGGAGAGCCCTGGGGCCAACTGAAGCCGCTGGCCGGCGCGGCCTGCCAGTGCCAGGTTGCGCAGCGCCTCGGTCGAGGGAAAATCGAGCGCGGTTCCAAGCTTCTCAGCCGCGTAACGCAGGAGTCTCCGCTGCAAGGCCACGGCCAGCGCGGCCAGTCGGGTGACATCCATTGACAGAGTCATTCCGTTGCCACTGGCGCGGCCTCCGCCTCGTACCGGACGTCCCGGCAGGATCAGTTGCGGAGCCATGCGAGCCAGTTCGGCCTGCCACCAGGCCTCCTCGTCATGGGCTAGCTGCGCCATTTGCGTCAGGTGCTCGCGCAGTTGCGGGCTCCAGCTTTCCAGTTGCGGCAGCAGTTCGTGGCGGATGCGGTTGCGTGTGAAGGTGAGATGACGATTGGAGGAGTCCTCGCGCCAGCCTTGGCCCAGCACGCCCAGATAAGCCTCCACCTCGGCCCGTGTGGTTCCCAGCATCGGACGCAGAACGCGGCCCTCCGGAAACTCGATGATCGGGTGAATGCCGCTCAACCCCTCGGTCCAGGCACCGCGCAGGAATTTGGCCAGCACGGTTTCCGCCTGATCGTCGCGGGTGTGCGCCGTGGCCACGGCCTCCACCTCACCCGCGGCCATCAATTCGCGAAACCATCCGTAACGCAGGCGGCGAGCGGCCTCCTCAATGGATTCGGCGGATTTGTCGGATGTGCCCTTGGCCTCGTCCGCTGCGTTCACATGCGCTTCATGGAAGGGCAGGCCCAGTTCGGCCGCCAGCGCTCGCGCAAAGGCCAGATCGCCGTCGGCCTCCTCACCGCGGAGGCCGTGGTGCAGGTGGGCGGCGTGTAACACCAGCCCCAACTCCTTGCTCTGCGCGGCCAGTGCGCGCGTCAGGGCTACCGAGTCCGCGCCGCCAGACAGCCCCACGGCCAGCCGCAAGCCAGGCTTCAAAAGTGTTGTATCGAGGGGCAACATCGTGCGCATCTCAAAATGATAAGGCGGCCGACTGGTTTAGGGACGCTTTGACTCAGTCGATGTTTTGAAGGGTACGGGCTTTACAGGATACGGAAAAACACATGGAAGGTATTTGAAAAGGTTGCTTTGTAACAGGGCACGACTTCAGTCGTGCCGTAAATGCGACAAAGTAAAGACGCGGGTTTTAGCCTCTGCCAAACCTTCCTTCCCGAACAGCCTGATTCTGTGCCTTTTTCCGCAGCCTGTTTAGCCCGTACATGAAACCTGCAAAATTAACGCGGGCCCCCGAGGGAATGCTGGTATTTCCAGAAAACTTATTCAGAGCTTCGATGGTGTGCGTTTGGATCTCTTTCGGACGGCTGCTGCAAGCAATGCCCGCACAGGGTGCCGTATCCGTTGTATACTCCAACAGTTATGCATGTATTCGTGATTCTTCCCGCGGCAGGACTGGGGACCCGGATGGCCGGGCCGCAGCCCAAACAGTTTCTCTCGCTCGATGGCGTCCCCATCCTGATTCACTCCTTGCGCGCCTTTGCTTCTGCGCCGCGCGTCACGGCGATCTACGTGGCCGTGCGCAAAACAGAGATGGAGCGCGTCCAGGCTCAGATTGCCGAGTATGGCTTTGCCGACCGGGTTCGCGTCGTTGAAGGTGGCGATAACCGACAGGAGTCCGTCTCGCACGCGTTGGCCGCGCTGGCTGCCGAACCGGACGATATTGTCCTGGTTCACGATGCGGTGCGTCCGCTGATCGATACGGCCACCATTGGACGGACCATCGACGCGGTCATCGAGCACGGAGCGGCGATTGTGGGCCTGCCTGCCGTCGATACCATTAAGCAGGTCGAGCGGACGGCGCATGGGGCGCTGATTACCTCGACGATTCCGCGTGAGTTCGTCGTGCTGGCACAGACGCCGCAGGGCTTCCGATTTGGATTATTGCAGAATGCTTTTGCCGAGGCTCAGGCGGATGGATTTGTTGGTACCGATGAAGCTTCGCTGGTTGAGCGTGCTGGCCTTCCTGTTGCAGTTGTGCCAGGTTCTCAGATTAATCTGAAGATTACCCGGCCGGGCGACCTGGAGTTGGCTGAGTTCTACCTGCATCAGCGTCGTTAGGAAGCGTGCATAAACAAGTGCTTCAATGGCGTGGCGCTGTGTCAGGGCACGACTTCAGTCGTGCCGCAACAGACTGGAGGGTATGCGGGCTTTAGCCCCTGCGAAAATAGGGCGTGTTCTTTCAGATGAAGCTGTTATTGATGCACAAGACCTTAGCTAGGAGGTTTGGAAGAGAAAGAGGAGTGTGCGATCTAGATCTCGATTTTGAGATCAGGGAAACTATATTCCTCTGCAGGTGTTTGCAGAGGATTTCCAGCCTTTGTCGCACAATGATTCCAGAAGTCTTTCTTCCAATCATCGTACCGGTACGTTTTCTTTGTGCCGCCTTCCAGCCGGAAGCTGCTGGCAGAGGCCGAAATTGAGCGTAACTCCTTCCCCTGGACGATTTTGCAGGGAACTTCATTGTTTTCACGATTTTACAGCGCAACCATGCCTGTAAGCTCAAGAAAACAAGGATTTTGCTTACAAAATAGGGGTGGGGGTCCCCCCCCAGTTCCGATTTTGGGGCAGGGAACAACAGATTCAGATGGTCACGGTACGAGTTCTGTTGACTCGCGTCGAATTTTGCAATTTCATTAAGAAAGACAGACCATGGAAACACGCATCGGATTTGGCTATGATTCGCACGTCTTCAAGCCGGGTGTGCAGCTGCACCTGGGCGGGCTGAAGCTGGAACATCCGCAGGGTCTGGCCGGCCATTCCGACGGCGATGTCCTCTTGCACGCCGTAACCGACGCGCTTTTGGGCGCCGTGGCCGCCGGTGACATTGGCAAGTTCTTCCCGCCCAGCGACCCGCGCTGGAAGAATGCCGACTCGGCCGTCTTCCTCGGCAAGGCTGTAGACGTGCTGCAACACTCCGGCTACCGCATCGTGAATATCGATACCACGCTGATTTTGGCCGCGCCCAAGATTGGCCCCATCTCTGACCAGATGCGCGCCCGCCTTGCCGACCTGCTGGGACTGGGTACGGATCAGATCAGCATCAAGGCCAAAACTCCTGAGGGGCTGAATCTGGACAACGTCGCCCAGTGCCACGCGGTCGCGTTGATCGAGCGCGTCATCGAACCCGAAGAGTTGAAGAGCATGAGCGCGGGGATCGAAGATCAGAGCCATATCGAGGATGTCGTCGACGATCTGCTCAGTTCCATCCATGACGCGCCCAAAAAGCGCGTCGCGCCGGTCTACGATACCGACGACATCACGTAGTGCAGGGAAGAGAAATGCCGCTGCGAATCAGGTGAGTCTGCTTCGCAGCGAGCGCGGCTGACTCTCGATTGATACCATAAAGTCACGATGTCTGATTCGGCTCCTTCTTCTCGAAAGACTCCGCGCGTTCGTTTTGCACCCTCGCCCACCGGCTACCTGCATGTCGGCAGCGCCCGCACATTTATCTTCAATTGGCTTTACACCCGCCACAATCACGGAACCATGGTGCTGCGCTTGGACGATACCGACGTCGAGCGCAACAGCGACGCCAGTGTCGAGTCCATCTTCGCGGGACTGCGCTGGCTGGGCCTCGACTGGGACGAGGAATACAAGCAATCCGAACGCCTTGCGCTGCACCGCCAGAAGGCCGCGGAGTTTTTCGCCAAGGGCCTTGCCTATCGCGACTTCACCCCGGCCCACGCGGCCGACAGCAATCAATCCTCTGCGCAGGGCGCCTGGCTTTTCAACCCCGGCATGCGCGAACTTTCCCGCGAGGAGTCCGACCGCCGCGCAGCCTCCGGCGAGCCTTTTGCCCTCCGCTATCGCGTCCCTCGCGGCCAGGGCCGCACCTTGAGCTTCACAGATAGCGTCTATGGCGAGCAGTCCAAGCTTGCCGACGAGGTTGAAGATTTCGCTCTTCTGCGCTCCATTGAGTCCGCCCATGAGCCCACTTCGCCATCGGATTTGTGGGGCGGCATGCCTACTTACCATCTCGCCTCGTGCGTCGACGACGCCGATCTGGGCATTACTCACATCATTCGCGGCCAGGATCACCTCACCAACACCTTCAAGCATTTGTTGATCTTTGAGGCATTGGGTATTGAGCCGCCTCAATTTGCGCATCTGCCGCTGCTAGTCGCTCCCGATGGAGCCAAACTCTCCAAGCGCAAGCACGGCCCTGTCGTCAGCGTGACCACTTACCGCGATGCCGGCTTCCTGCCGCAGGCCTTCGTCAACTTCCTTTGCCTCCTCGGCTGGTCGCCCAAAGACGACCGCGAGTTCCTTACGCTCGACGAGATCACGGCGGCTTTCACCCTTGAGGGTGTTAACCGCGCCAATGCTGTCATTAACTTCAGCGAGGTCGATCCCTTCGATCCCAAAGCTGTCTGGCTTAACGCCGAGCATATCCGCGCCCTGCCGGTCGACGGGCTTAGCCTCCTCCTCCAGCGCTTTTTCACGCAGACAGGGCTCGCGGCCACGCCGGAAAAGCTGCTTGCCGTGACGCCGCTCATTCGTGAGCGCATCAAGCTGCTACGCGATGCTGTCCCGGCAGCCGATTTCTTCTTCCTCTCCGAGCTTGCCGCCTACGATCCAGCCGACCTGATCCCGAAGAAGGGCGATGCGGCTCTGGCTCGGCGCGTCCTTGAGCACGCGCGAGAAGTTCTGGCCACAACCGCCTTCGATCCCGATTCACTCGACAAGACTTTGCGTCAGGCAGCCGATTCACTTGGCCTGAAGGCCGGACCAATGTTCCAGCCCATTCGGGTCGCCGTATGCGGACGCAAAAACGCTCCGCCGCTTTTTGAAACCATGGCCGTTCTTGGCCGCGAGTGCTGTCTGACTCGCATCCGTCAGGCCGAAGTCAGACTACAATCGCTCGATAGAACACCGTTAGTAGACAAGGAATTGCAACAATGATCGATCCGAATCCGAACAGCTCAGAACTCATCATTGAGGAGGCTAAGAAGCCCTCCAACTTCCTGCGCGATCAAATCGCCGAGGATGTGGCCACCAAAAAGTACGGCGACGCCATTGTCCAGACGCGCTTTCCTCCCGAACCCAACGGCTACCTCCATATCGGCCACGCCAAGGCGATTTGCATTGATTTTGGCCTCGCCGATGAGTTCGGCGGCAAGACCAACCTGCGCTTCGATGACACCAATCCAGAAAAGGAAGAGCAGGAGTACGTCGATTCCATCATGAAGGACGTGCGCTGGCTCGGTTTCGAGTGGGATCGCCTCTGCTACACCTCCGACTATTTTGGCCAGCTCTACGAGTGGGCTTTGCAACTCATCAAGGCGGGCAAGGCCTATGTTGACGATCTTTCCGTGGATGAGATCCGCGAGTATCGCGGCGACTTCAATGAGCCCGGCAAGGACAGTCCCTATCGCAACCGCTCCGTCGAAGAGAATCTTGATCTCTTTCAGAGAATGAAATCCGGCGAGTTCCCCGATGGCTCGCGCGTCCTCCGCGCCAAAATCGACATGGCCTCGCCCAGCATCAATATGCGCGATCCGATCATGTATCGCATCCTGCATGCCAGCCATCAACGCACCGGCGATGCTTGGTGCATCTATCCCATGTACGACTACGCCCATGGACAGTCTGACTCCCTCGAGCATATTACCCACTCCATGTGCACCCTGGAGTTTGCTGATCACCAGCCGCTCTACCGCTGGTTTATCGAGCAACTCGGCATCTTCCCATCGCAGCAGACCGAGTTCGACCGCCTTAATCTGACCTACACCCTGTTGAGCAAGCGCAAGCTTCTTCAGCTTGTCGAGGAAAAGCGCGTCAACGGCTGGGACGATCCCCGCATGCCCACCCTTGCCGGCATTCGCCGTCTTGGCTTTACCCCCGAAGGCCTTCGCGCCTTCTGCGCTGCCATTGGCATTTCACGCACCAACGGCATCACGGACATCGAAATGCTCGAGCACTATCAGCGCGATGATCTGAATCGCCGCTCCGCCCGCGCCATGGCGGTCCTGCATCCGTTGAAGCTTGTCATCGATAACTATCCAGCCGACAAGGAGGAGTTCTTCGAAACCGCCAACAACCCGGAAGACCTCTCCGCAGGCATGCGCCAAGTGCCGTTTTCACGCGAGCTTTATATCGAGCAGGATGACTTCCGCGAGGTCCCTCCGCCGCGCTACCACCGCCTCTCGCTGAACAAGGAGGTTCGCCTGCGCAACGCGTACCTCGTCACGGCCCAGCGCGTGGTGAAAGACACAGACGGCAACATCGTCGAGGTCCATTGCGTCTGCGACTTGGCCAGCCGCGGCGGCAATGCTCCTGATGGGCGCAAGGTCAAGTCCACCATCCATTGGGTCTCGACCAAGCACGCCATCTCCGCGGAGATCCGCCTCTACAGCCACCTCTTCACCAAGGCCGATCCCTATGATGTTGCGGAGGGCGAGGACGTGCTCAGCAACCTCAATCCCAACTCGCTGGAAATTCTTTTGGGCGCCAAGCTGGAGCCGTCATTGGCCAGTGCCAAGCCTGGGGATCATTTCCAGTTCGAGCGCGTCGGCTACTTCTGTGTCGATCCCGACTCGACTTCGGACAAACTGGTCTTCAATCGCACTCTCCCGCTCAAAGACTCCTGGGCCAAGATCCAGAAGAAGTCCTAAGCAAAACAGGGTGCAATTCCAGGAAGAAACAAGCGTGGACGAGGACGTCCACGCTACAGCCGGCCGGGAGGCCGGCGCTACAGTTTTCATTCACTGTGGGTCGGCAACACCGGTGGGGAACTAAAAACTTATGGTTGGGGGGGTGCCCCAGATTTGACCCACCCACAATGATCTGGGGCTCCGTGAAGCTGTAAGAACCTATCCGCAAATAGGTAGCGCCGACCTCCACGCCGCCAGTACAGCCGGTCAGGAGATCAGTCCTACAATTTATTTTTAAGTTACGGATAAGCTCTTAATCTGCCCGTATTATTCGCCGGAGTAGGGGAACAGATGGACGATTTACTGGAATTTTCCCCGACGGAATTTGTCGATTCGCTACTGGGGTAGGTGGACAAATGCGAACCGCAAGACATAATTCGGAGAAATGCTGGCTTTGAAGGCTACGAAATTTGGAAGGATGCGGGCTTCTTCCCGGACTTAATTCGTTGATTTTGCGTGTTTTTATTCAGCTTTTGACGGATTTTTGGTGAAAACAAGATAACTTTTGGATGCAGCGCGCTCTGGAGTTGACCTGCAGCGACGTCGGCGTCACATCGCCCAACCCCGCCGCGTTTGTCGATTCGCTGCTGGGGTATATTGCGCAATGACTCAAGAGCCGATCTCGGCACTATTGATCCGGCAAGAAAACAGTGACATCGTATTCCTACCCATTTCCGCAAAAGACGCGGAAATGGATGGGAGCACCCTGACAGTATTGAGTTGCCGGATCAATAATTACCCCAGGAACATCATGGTAATGTGGTTGACGGCGAAAGCCGCGCCCCAGGCCAGCGCAAGCATATAGACAAACTGAATCACCGGCCACTTCCAACTGTTGGTTTCGCGATAAACGACGGCCATCGTCGAGATGCACTGCATGGCGAAGGCAAAGAAGATCATCAGTGCCAGTGCGCCGCCCAGGGTCATGTCTTCGTGCAGTGCGGCTTGCAGGCTGAGAGCATGAGTGTCGGCTTCGGCGCCATAGAGGGTGCCCATCGTGCTGACCATCACCTCGCGGGCCGCTACGCTCGAAATCAGCCCGATGCCGATCTTCCAGTTGAAGCCCAGCGGAGCAATGGCAGGTTCAATGAAATGCCCCAGGTGTCCAACCAGACTGTTGGCCAGTTCAGGAGCGGCATACGTGCCGGAGGTCGTATGCGTTATCGGCAAGTGGTCCAGCACCCAGAGGCCAAGCGTAACGCACAGGATGACGGTCCCGGCCTTGCGCAGAAAGATGTGGGCGCGATCGAAGAGCCGCAGAGACAGGGAACGCAGAGTGGGCATGCGGTACTGCGGCAGTTCGAGAATGAACGGCGTTTCGGTGGATTTCAGAATTGAACTTTTGAGCAGCCACGCTGTGAACAGGGCTGCCAAAAAGCCGGCCAGGTAAAGGCCCAGCATGACCAGTGTTTGCAAGCCGAGAAGGCCGTGCAGGTAAAAGGTGCTCGGGATGAAGGCGGCAATCAGCAGCATATAGACTGGCAGTCGCGCCGAGCAGGTCATGAAGGGTGTGACCAGAATGGTGGCCAGCCGGTCGCGCTTGTTCTCGATCACCCGCGCGGCCATGATGGCCGGAACTGCGCAGGCATAGGCCGACAGCAGGGGAATAAACGCCTTGCCGTTCAAGCCAATCGTGCGCATCACGCGGTCGGCAATCAGCGCAGCGCGGGACAGGTAGCCTGAGTCTTCCAGAATTCCAATGAAGAGAAAAAGCAGAAGGATTTGCGGCAGAAAAACCAGCACCGACGAGATGCCTTTCCAGGCACCGTCAATCAAAAGCGATTGCAGCCAGCCAGCGGGCAACAGATCCCGCATCAGGCTGCCGATGCCGTTCAGAATGGAGCCAAAGCCGTCCGAAAGTGGTTGGCCGATGGAGAAAACCACCTCAAAAACACCGACTACAACCAGCAGAAAAAGCAGCGGTCCCCAGAAGCGGTGCAGCAGAACGTCGTCGATCTTGCGTGTGCCTTCAACCGAAAGGGGAGCGTGGTAGCCGGTGTGCCGGCTGACCTGCGCCGCCCAGGTATGGGCGCTGTAGGCGTTGCCCAGCACAGGCAAGGCCAGCGGTTGCGCGCCCTTGCGTTCTGTGTGCTGGTTCAGGAAAAGAGGAATTGCGTCCAGGCCCGTTCCCTGAAATGCGCTGATCTGCGCGACGGGTGTGCCCAGTTCGCGCGCGAGTTTGAGTGGGTCAATGTGGCCGCTGCGCTCCTCCATCAGGTCACTCATGTTGAGCAGAACAAGCGTCGGCAAGCCCTGCGCCAGCACCGGCGCGGCCAGCATCAACTGGCGCGTGAGGTGCAGGGAATCGAGCACCAGCAGCACCGCGTCCGGCTTGGGGGTGCCGGGCATCTTGCCGCGCAGCACGTCGATGGAGACACGGGCGTCCTCGGAGTAGGGGTCCAGCGAATAGATGCCGGGCAGATCAATCAGTGTCAGGTCGTCGCGGCCCACACCGGCCATCAGGCCCAGCCGCTGCTCCACGGTAACGCCAGGGAAGTTGGCTACTTTCTGCCGCAGTCCTGTCAGGCGATTGAAAAGAGTTGACTTGCCGCAGTTTGGAGGGCCGATCAGCACTACGGTCCTCAGCGGTCCTGCGGAGGGAAGAGACTTGGGGAGTTTCGAGACTGGAGGAGCGCAACAGCCGCTCATTGTGCCGCCTCGATTCGCTTGGAAACAATCTGATTCGCGGCGTCCTCTTGTGTTTCCGCTTCTGGAGCTCGCATGTGGATGGCAGCTGCTGTCTCGCGCCTGAGGGCGATTTCCATGCCATCGACGCCGTAAACAATGGGGTCGCCGGCCGGTGCGCAGCGCACAACCGTTACCAGCGCATCGGGTACAAGCCCCATATGCATCAGCAGATTCTGTACGGATTCAGGCAGGTCGAGGTCCCCGAGAATTCCACTCTCGCCCACCTTCAGTTCGCTCAACGCGGTCAACCGGCAATCTCCAATAACTCGTTGAAAGGGAAGGTTTTGTGAAGTGCGACCATAATTGTCGTATTTAAGTATAGGAGCCCATGGGTGCAAAGAGCAAATGCTGGATTGGAAGATGGTGGTGCGAAGATGCATGACTGAACCTCCCGGACAGAGATGGCCGTCGTCACAGCATCGGTTCCCTTTGCCCTGTTCAATGGAATGTTAACTATGATTACTATATAACATTAACGTGCATATGTACCTAAGAATATGAGTCGTTCTGCACTAAGAGCTTTGGACCACCGAAAAAACGGGATGGAATGGGAGGTGTGAAGTCGCATTTCTAAGGTAAAATTTTGCATGGACGCAGGAAAAGAGGGAGCAACCATGCAGTATCGCAGTTTCGGAAAGCTCAATTGGAAGGCTTCGGCTCTGGGGTTTGGCTGCATGCGGCTTCCTGCACTGGACAATACGCCCAACAGCCCCAACGTCGACGAAGCCGAAGCGGTGCGCATGGTTCGTTATGCCATCGACAACGGCGTCAATTACGTCGATACCGCGTACCCCTACCATGGTGGCCAAAGCGAAGTCGTGCTGGGTAAGGCGCTCAAGGATGGCTATCGGGAAAAAGTCATGCTGGCCTCCAAACTGCCTGTTTGGTTGGTCGAGAGCCCGGCGGACTTCGACCGGCTGCTTAACGAGCAATTGGCAAAGCTCCAGACCAATTCCATCGACTTTTATCTGCTGCACGCGCTGAGCCACGACCGGTGGCAGGATATTGTGCTGAAGCACAAGCTGTTGGATCGAGCGGAGGCGGCGCTCGCGGACGGGCGCATTCGGCATCTGGGGTTTTCCTTCCACGATGAATATCCGGCCTTCGAGGAAATCGTCAACGGCAGCGACCTGTGGAGTTTTTGCCAGATTCAATATAACTACATGGATGAGGAGAATCAGGCCGGCATCCGTGGCTTGAAACTGGCGGCAGACAAGGGCCTTGGCGTCGTTGTCATGGAACCGCTGATGGGTGGCAGATTGGCCAATCCGCCCAAGGACGTTCTGGAAGCCATGGAAAGCTTTCCCGTGCAGCGTACTCCGGTCGAGTGGGCGCTTCAGTGGCTCTGGGATCAGCCGGAAGTCTCGGTGATTTTGAGCGGCATGAGCACCATGGCTCAAGTGGAGGAGAACCTCAACTTTGCTGCTCGTTCATGCCCACAGAGTTTCTCCGCGGCCGAGCAAGCGTTGATCGCCAATGTCAGGGAGAAATATCGCGCGCGCATCGCCATTCCATGCAGCAAGTGCGGTTATTGCATGCCGTGTCCCAATGGCGTCAACATTCCAGGCAACTTCGAGTATTTCAACTATGCGCATTTGTACGACAACGTTGAAGACGCGCGCTTTAAGTACCAGATTTTCCTAACCGAGGCACAGCGCTCCAGCGCCTGCATCGCCTGCGGCGTCTGCGAACAACTGTGCCCGCAGAAGATTGAGATCAGTCAGTGGATGCCCAAAGTCACGGCACTGCTGGCTTGAGCGAAACGCCGGCGAAATATTTCTGATTTCCGGACCGGTGGGCAGGATGTCATTTTCTATTCATATTGTGAGACTTTCTTCGTAATGTGGGATTAGCGCCCCGGCATGTGTCATCCATCACAGCCACTCTACCCCCCGTAGAAGAGACTCAAAACAGCGGTTCGATTTTCCGCCGGCCGCACTATGAGGCAAAACGAATGAGTGAACAGAAAACGGTAATTTTGGATGGGAACGAGGCTGCCGCTTCGGTTGCCTATCGTCTCTCCGAAGTTGTTTCCATCTATCCAATTACCCCCTCGTCGCCGATGGCTGAGTGGGCCGATCAGTGGCGCTCGGAGGGGAAGAAAAACATTTGGGGCGCATTGCCCGTTGTAGAAGAGCTGGAGAGCGAAGGTGGTGCGTCTGGCGCGCTGCATGGCGCGTTGCAGGCAGGCGCCTTCGGAACCACATTTACCGCCTCACAGGGCTTGCTGCTGATGATCCCGAACATGTTCAAGATCGCCGGCGAGTTGATCCCGACGGTCATGCATGTGACGGCCCGCACCTTGGCTACCCACGCGTTGGCAATCTTCGGCGATCACTCCGATGTGATGGCCTGTCGCTCGACCGGCTGGGCCATGTTGTGCTCGAACTCGGTACAGGAAGTGGCCGACATGGCGTTGGTGGCGCAAATTGCCACGCTTGAGTCGCGCATTCCGTTCATGCATTTCTTTGACGGCTTCCGCACCTCCCACGAAGTGGGCAAGATCTTCGGCATCAGCGACGAAACCATTCGTGCCCTGCTGGATGACAAGTACATCATCGAGAACCGCAAGCGCGCTCTTAGCCCCGATCACCCGATCATCCGTGGCACGGCGCAGAATCCAGACGTCTTCTTCCAGGCTCGCGAGGCTTGCACTCCCTTCCATGATGCAGTTCCGGGCATTGTGCAGTCTGTGATGGACCGCTTTGCGGCCCAGACCGGTCGCGCCTATCATCTGTTCGACTACTATGGTGCGCCTGATGCTGAGCGCGCGATCGTCATCATGGGCTCCGGCGCCGAGGTTGCAGACGAAGCCGTTGACGCACTGAATAAGCAGGGCGAAAAGGTGGGCCTCCTCAAAGTTCGGCTCTATCGGCCCTTTGACGCGAGCGCTTTCCTTGCCGCGCTACCTTCAACCGTAAAGTCCATCGCTGTTCTTGACCGCTGCAAGGAGCCTGGCGCTTCCGGCGATCCGCTCTACATGGATGTTGTGACGGTGTTGGCTGAGAATGAAGCCACTCTGCCCTTCGCCGCCAAGCCCAAGGTGATTGGTGGGCGGTACGGACTTTCTTCCAAGGAATTTACCCCGGCAATGGTCAAGGGAATCTTCGACGAACTGGCCAAGTCGGCTCCGAAGAATCACTTCACCATCGGCATCAACGACGATGTGAGCCACACCAGCCTCAGCTACGATCCAGACTTTTCCACGGAAGACCCGAAGACCGTGCGCGCACTGTTCTACGGACTGGGTTCCGACGGCACAGTGGGCGCCAACAAGAACTCCATCAAGATCATCGGCCATGAAACGCCGAATTACGCCCAGGGCTACTTCGTCTACGACTCGAAGAAGTCCGGGTCCATGACCACTTCGCACTTGCGTTTCGGTCCCAATCCGATTCGCTCCAGCTATCTGATTACCAAAGCCAGTTTTGTGGCCTGCCACAACTTCAGCTTCCTCGAAAAGATGGATGCGGTGGCGGCGGCTCAGCCGGGCGCGGTCTTCCTGCTCAATTCGACTTACTCGGCAGCTGAAGTCTGGGATCATCTGCCTAAGACCACGCAGGCTGAAATTTTGCGCAAGAAGATCGAGTTCTATGTGATCGATGCCTATACGGTGGCGCAAGATGCCGGTATGGGACGGCGCATCAACACCGTCATGCAGACCTGCTTCTTCGCAATCAGCGGTGTGTTGCCGCGCGAGGAGGCCATTGCGCAGATCAAGAATTCGATCAAGAAGACCTATGGCAAGCGCGGTGATGCGGTGGTAAACAAGAACTTTGCCGCCGTGGACGCAGCGCTGGCTCATCTGGAAAAGGTCAAGCTGCCTGACGCGGCAACATCGGGCTTTGATATTGTTCCCGCCTTCTCCGACAAGGCTCCTGAGTTCGTTTTCAACGTCCTGGGGCAAATTGCCTCGGGCAAGGGCGACGATCTGCCGGTCAGCGCATTTCCTCCGGGCGGCGCCTTCCCAACGGGCACGACCCAGTGGGAAAAGCGCAATATCGCTTTGACGATACCGGTTTGGGACAAGGACCTGTGCATCCAGTGCGGCAAGTGCGTGATGGTTTGCCCGCACGCAGTGGTTCGTTCCAAGATCTACAGTGCCGAGCTCGGTGAAAAAGCTCCCTCGACCTTCAAGTGGGCCAAGCCCAAGTGGAAGGGCAGGGAAGAGGAGCGCTTTACGCTGCAGATTGCTCCCGAGGATTGCACCGGCTGCGGTCTCTGCGTTGAAACCTGCCCGTCCAAGAGCAAGAGCGACGCGAGCCACAAGGCCATCAACATGGCGCTTCAGGCTCCGTTGCGCGAGTCCGAGCGCGAGAACTGGGAGTTCTTCCTTGGCTTGCCTGAGGTCGATCGCTCCACGCTGTCGCATACCCAAGTGAAAGATCTGCAACTGTTGCAGCCGCTGTTTGAGTTCTCAGGCGCTTGCGCAGGATGCGGAGAAACGGCGTACGTCAAGCTGCTCACTCAGTTGTTCGGCGATCGGCTGTGCATTGCCAACGCCACAGGTTGCTCTTCGATTTACGGCGGCAATCTGCCGACCACGCCCTACTCCTTTAACAAAGATGGACGTGGACCGACTTGGGCCAATTCACTCTTCGAGGACAATGCAGAGTTTGGCTTTGGCATGCGTACGGCCTACGATCAGCAGAAGGAGTTTGCTGAGTTGCTGGTCACGCGCCTGGCACCGGCTATCGGTGATGATCTGGTGAAGGCGCTGCTTTCAGCTTCGCAGACAACTGAGACGGAGATCAATCAGCAGCGCGAGCGCGTCGTGGCTCTCCGGCAGAAGCTGGTCGGCAACGATTCCTCCGATGCACGCAACCTGTTGGCTATTGCTGACTCGCTGGTGCGCAAGAGCGTTTGGATTCTGGGCGGCGACGGCTGGGCTTACGACATCGGTTACGGCGGCTTGGATCATGTGCTTGCTTCCGGCAAGAATGTGAACGTACTGGTGCTGAACACCGAGGTTTACTCGAACACCGGCGGTCAGATGTCCAAAGCTACGCCACGCGGCGCGGTAGCCAAGTTTGCCGCCGGCGGCAAGATCAACCGTAAGAAGGATCTGGCCATGGAAGCCGTGAGTTACGGCTCGGTTTATGTGGCTCAGGTAGCGCTTGGTGCCAACGACAGTCATGTGGCCAAAGCCTTCGAGGAGGCAGAGGCATATCAGGGGCCGTCGCTCATCATTGCCTACGCCAGCTGCATCTCTCACGGCTATGATCTGACGCATGGCCTGGAGCAGCAGAAACTTGCTGTTCAGTCGGGCTACTGGCCGCTGATGCGCTATAATCCAGACCTGACGGAGCAGGGCAAGAACCCCTTCCAGCTCGATTCGAAGGCACCTTCGATCCCACTCAAGAATTTCAGCTACAACGAGGCTCGCTTTACGATGCTCGTGCGCAGTCACCCAGATGAGGCTGCCAAGCTGCTTGAGGAATCGCAGGAAGATGTGGAGCGCCAGTGGAGCCTATACTCTGCTCGGGCAGCAATGCCTGGTGAGGCGCCGCGCACCGCGCCGACAGAGAAGGCTGAATAGAACAAGGCTGCTGCCGCCGGAGGAACATGATGATCGATTTTTCAACGCAGTATCTGGGCTTGAAGCTGAATGGTCCGATAGTGGTGTCATCGACGCCACTATCGGAGTCGATCGACAACATTCGCCGCATGGAGGATTCCGGCGCCTCGGCGATTGTTCTTACCTCGCTTTTTGAGGAGCAGTTGGAACTTGAATCTCAGACGCTCGATGATGACCTGTCGAGAGGTACTGAATCCAATGCGGAAGCGCTGGAATACCTGCCCAACCTGAGCGACTACCGCATGACACATGAGGTTTACCTCGAACATCTGCGGCGCAGCAAGGCTGCCGTCAATATCCCGATTCTGGCTAGTTTGAATGGGGCTACGAAAGGCGGCTGGTTGAGCTTTGCCAAGGAAATGGAAGAGGCTGGCGCCGATGCTATTGAGTTGAATACCTACGCGCTGGCTACGGACAAGACCCAGACTTCTTCGGCTCTTGAACAGCAGTTGTTGGATCTGGTGGCTGCTGTTACCGCCTCGGTCAAAGTGCCCGTGTCGGTGAAGCTGTCCCGGTCTTTTACAAGTGTGCCTAATCTGGTTGCCAAACTGGAGGATGCGGGCGCGCGGGGAGTAGTGCTGTTTAACCGCTTCAATCAGCCTGATTTCGATATTGAGACGCTGGAAGTGCGGCCCACGCTGCACTTCTCCACGCCCTCGGAGTTGTTGCCGAGGCTTCATTGGGCCGCAGTTCTGTATGGCCATGTGAAGCTGGACATTGCAATCTCTGGAGGGGTTCACTCGGCTGAAGATGTGCTGAAGGGCATCATGGCTGGGGCGGGCGTGACAATGATGGCATCGGCGTTGCATATTCACGGCATCGAGCACATCGGCCGGGTGCTGTCTGATGTGCGTTACTGGTTGGAAAAACGCGAATACACCTCGCTGTGGGAGACGCGTGGCTGCTTGAGCCGCCGCTCAGTCTCCGACACCTCTCCCTTTGATCGCGGCAACTACATCAAGACACTCAGCTCTTACAGCTTGCGTCAAACGGTAGGTGCGTTCTAGATCAAGGGCAAGACAACACTCTATTGAAAGCAGACGGCGGTCACACGATCATGTGACCGCCATCTGCTTTTTTGGGTGTATCCAGAGCGTTTTCGATTTGAGCGTTTACATATCCGCATGAGGCGAAGAAGTTTGAACACTTGCCTGGCGTAACGGCGGCGCAAGAAGTTGTACAACGAACTCCGCCAGCATTTGGACGAAGTATCTCTAAAACAGCGTCAAGAGGTGTAGGTAACTGTCGCAGTGGGGGGAGTTGCGGCGACCAGTTTCAGAGGGGCGGGGGCCTGCATACACTCACAGGTCCCGCAGACTTCACTCACCGGGTCTCTACCAAAGGCTCTGCCAGCTTCGTTCCTTTGGACGGAATCACCCACTTTGGCGACGCGAGTTCCGGCATCGGTTTTGCCTGGAACAGTTTCTTGCACTGGTGGGCCGTCCATCTGGCCCATGCCTTTGACTTCTTGCGGCGTGCGCTGTCGGTCGAGATTCCCGTGCCCGCATACATCTGCCGGTAGAGCTTGGAAAGGAACATGAAGGCGATCCGGGCGCGCAGATTCGGGCAGCAGGCCGACCGCTTCCAACTCGCGCGCCAAGTGTAGAACTTGTCCCAGACCTTCTGCGTGCGCATCCGAATCTCATCCGCACTCATGGTGGGATGCGGCGTAAACATCTTGGGACGAACCGCGGTGGGAATCATCCAGTACCGGGTAATTGGCACATCGCCAACCATGGTCGGATTCTGTGCCTGTTCCTTCTCCCAGCGCCCAAAATCCACCGTGCCAGGAAACGGCGTCAGCATCACGAACTGGGCAAACGTAATGCCCGCCTTCATCGCCATCGTCAAGGTGGCGTCGAAGGTCGCCGGCCGATCCGAAGGCAGTCCGAAGATGAATGAGCCAAGCACGTAGACTTTGTGCTCCCTGAACGTCTGCAATTGCTTGACCATGGAATCTCCGGAGAGATTCCAGTCCTTGTAGACCGCCTTGAGCCCTTCCGGAGTTACCGCCTCGATCCCCACCAGCGCGCCCTTGATGTTGGCCCTTTTCATCGCATCCAGAAAGACGGGGTCCTCGCCGGCCTCCATTGTCATCTGGGTATAGAACACCATGTCCTTCGGCAGCTTGGCCATCTCTTCCATCAGGTGAAAGCGTTCGTCGCGCATTGCCGTCAGTTCTTCCAGCCTGGCCGTGTTGTGCTGTTCTCTGGCCAGCCGCAGATCGGTGAAAGTCACTGGATAGAAATTGTCGTCGGCCAGGGCGATAAAGCGAAATCCAAGTCGCCGCAGGGTAACAAATTCGTCGATGACGCTCTGAAAGCATCTTTGCCGTGGCTTTTGTCCATCGGTCCTCCAGACACTGCAAAAGGAGCAGTGCTTCGGGCATCCGCGAATGGTTTGCACCGAGGCCCACATATATTTTTCAGGGTCCATCAAATCCCAACGTGCCGCCAGAAACTCGTCGCTGCCAATCCGCCCGCCGTCGTAGACTCGCTCCAATTTGCCCGCCAGGCAATCGGTCACGGCCTTGCCCCAGGCAACATCGCCGTCTCCGGTCACCACCGCGTTTCCTTGTCCGCGCTCCAGAGCCTCTTCGGGAAACAGCGTTGCGTGGATTCCGCCATAAATGACCCAGGCGCCTCGTGTGCGCGCCATTCTGCCGACCTCGTAGCCGCGCAGGGCATTGCCGGTGTGGACGCTAATGCCCACAATGTCTCCCGGTTGAATTGTCTCCGGCACAATCTGCTCCAGCGACTCATCGACAAGAATGGGATCTCCCGCTACTTGCGGTGTTGCCGCCGCAAGCACAAACAACCATCTGGGAGTGATTACCGCGGTGCCGAAGGAATTATCGCTTGGATTGACAAGATGAACGCGCAATGAATCCAACCTTTCTGTGGTGCAGGTTCGGTGGCGTCAGAGAGCGTGATCTGACCAATCAGATTGCTGAAGTGAGTTTCTACAATTGCCGAGGGCGAATATTCGCTAAACCGCTTGTCTAATCGTACAGGCTTTCTGCGAGATCCAGTGGCCCCTTTTGACCACTTTATGCCGGCTTAAGAGCCAGGTTGATGGAAATATCGTGAATTCCGGCTCAGCGGCAGTGGCGATGGCGAGAGAAAGGCGATTTAAGCGAAGCGCGAAAAGGAGGATCAAGACCGAATCCATCCTGACACAACAAGATGCTTCTTGCGGAACAGATCCACGCAGATGCCGACAACTTCCGAATCCAGAAGGCTCCCGGCTTCTTTTTCGATGTGTTCCAATACAATATCCAGACTGATTCCTGGCCGATACGGCCGATAAGAGGCCATGGCTTCCACGATGTCTGCCACAGCCAACACCTTGGCTTCGGGCAGAATTTCATCTGCCTTGAGCCCCAGCGGGTAGCCCGAGCCATCCATCTTCTCGTGATGCTGGCGCACGATCTCGGCAACGGGCCAGGCAAATGGAATGTCCTTCAGAATCGTGTAGCCTGTCTCCGAATGTCCCTTGATCATCTCCCGCTCTGCCGGGCTGAGTTTCCCCGGCTTGGTCAGGATCTCCGCGGGTATCGAGATCTTTCCTATATCGTGAACCTGAGCCGCCACGCACAATCCCTGTAGCCGTTCCTCAGACCATCCCATCTCCCTGCCAATTGCGTATGCAATGTCGGCCACACGGCTTTGGTGGCCTGTCGTGTAAGGGTCACGCATCTCCATGGCGGTCACAATTGGCGTGACCATGGCGGACAGTGCCTCGCTAAGCTGCACTCTTGCCTTTGCCAGATGCTGCCGTTCGGCTTGCAAAAGCTTCTTCTGCTCCAGGGCGTGAAGGCCGTAAGCAAGCTCGCTGGCAAGATGCTCGAAAACTTCGATTGCCTCCGGCTCAAATGCGTTGGGTTGCACGGAGTAGACCATCAACACGCCGCGCGTTCCTCCTTCGAGGGGGAATGGAATCGTCGCAATGGATCGAATGCCGTTTTTCCTGGCGCGCACGCGCCAGGGGGCAAACGACTCCGACACTTCGACGTCATTCATGATCTCCACCTTGCCGCTGCGAAGGCCGATGCCCGTCGGACCTCTTCCCATCGGATCATCTTCCGACCATCTCACTTGCAATCCGTCCATATAGCCAATCCCGCTGCCGGCTGCCGCGGCAATCCGGACGTTTTTCTCCGGATCGTCTTCTGCGATTCCGATCCATGCCAGAGCATAGACGGACTCTTTCGTAAGCGCCTCGCAGATGGACTGCAGCAGGCCCTCCGCAGACTGAGCGCGACCCAGGGCCAAGGCTGCGCTTGAAAAGGCCGACAAAGACCAGTTCTTGGCCGAAAGCTGATGTTCTCTTTTTACCCGTTCGATGATGTCGCGGTAGGCGAAGCACATCACGGTTCGGCCATCAAACGCCATGGATTTCGACGACCAGATCGTCACAGGAATGCTTTGTCCGTCCTTGTGCTGCAAATGAAAACCGGATGAGTGGCTCGATGGCTTTCGTGTGACATTCAAGATTTCAGACCTGACCCGCTCCCGCTCTGTTTCAGGGTGCAGGTCGATCAAAGACATACCGACGAGTTCCTTGCGCGAATAGCCGCTCAGTTTTACTGCCGCCGGGTTGGCGTCTATGAATTTTCCGGTGTTGCAATCGAGCGCAAGCATACAGCTCGGCGAATCGACCCAGCTCAATTCATAGAGACTTTGGGGCTCGTGGGCATCGGAAACATGGGCCATGACTGCCAGCCTCACTGGCGGAACAGACTACATCAGAAAAAGTTGAGCACAATCTCATGCGTTTGTCTTGCCGGAAAAGTACAGAGAAAAGGCGGATGCACCTAATTCGTAATCGTGAAGGAAAAATAAGTAGCTTTCTGGACTTTTGCAGGTTGCGCGGGCGTGATCTGCCTGTTTAGAGCGAAACCAGAGTAGGTGTAGCGTTATAAGTTTCACGAAGGTCGCCGCTCCCTGTTGGTCGCGTCGACTTGAGATCTTCGGTTTCGGGATATAGCAACTCTGGTTTCGCTCTAGCCTCATTCTGCTTCGGGTCTCTTCTCCACCGGAACTGCGACCTGCTCGATAATCTCCAGGCCAAAGCCTTCCAGGGCGGGAATATGCATGGGCGTATTGGACAACAGGCGGATGCGCCGGATGCCCAGCTCCCACAAAATCTGGCTGCCAAGGCCGATGTCGCGCAAAATTCGCCCGGTACGAGCCTTCGCGCCTTCGCGCGCGCGCAGTTCCTGATGCAGAACGATCCTGCCAGAGCTCAAGCCGGACGCTGTATCGGAAGAAGTTGATCCGTCGGGGGCGAAAGCGCTCTCCGCCGTCTGCGCGTGGTCAATCTCAAAGCCGCGCGAGGTGTTGTGCAGGTAGAGCACGACGCCACAGCCCTTCTCGGCGATCATGCGCATGGACTCGTCCAGGATCTCGCGGCAGTGGCAGTCGGCGGCAAAGACGTCGCCCGCCGTGCAGCGTGTGTGAACGCGCACAAGCACGGCCTGCTCGCAGGTCCGTGGCGCGGATGCCGCGGAAGCCAAGCCGGCTCCAGCGTGCAGGGCAGAGCAGTCGGCGCAGAGATTGCCGCGCACCAGCGCGACGTAACTCTCGCCGCCGTTCACCTCGCTCTCGTAGGCGACCATGAGAAATTCGCCATAGCGCGTCTGGATGCGGCTCTCTCCCGTGCGGACAATGTAGTGCTCGTTGCGTCGACGGTAACGGATCAGCTCCGCTACGGTCAGAATTCCCAGTCCATGTTCCTTGCAGAAGGGAATCAGGTCTGGAAGGCGTGCCATCGTGCCGTCGTCCTTCATGATTTCGCAGATGACACCGGAGGGATTGAGGCCTGCCAAACGGGCCAGATCGACGGAGGCCTCGGTCTGGCCGGCCCGCACCAGCACGCCACCCTTGCGGGCTCGCAGCGGAAAGACATGTCCGGGACGAGCCAGATCGTCCGCGGTCGAGCGCGGATCGATCGCCGTCCGGATGGTCCGTGCCCGGTCAAAGGCTGAGATGCCCGTGGTCACGCCCTCGCGGGCCTCGATGGTCTCGGTAAACGCCGTCCCGAAACGCGAGGTGTTCTGCTGGGTCATGGGAAAGAGGCGCAGAGCATCCGCGCGCTCCTCGGTCAGCGTCAGGCAGATCAACCCGCGGCCATATTTGGCCATGAAATTGATCGCCTCCGGCGTCACGAACTCAGCGGCCAGGGTCAAGTCGCCCTCATTTTCGCGATTCTCGTCGTCGACCAGAATCACCATGTGTCCGGCGCGAATTTCGGCTATAGCGCCGGGAACATCAAGAAAAGGGGGTTCGAAGCTGCGTGTGGCGTCTGGCATATCTACTTTTCTATTCTCGTCCATCGCGGAGGCATACAGCAGAAGCGCCGCCCAAAGGCGGCGCTTTCAAATGGAGCAGGAAACAACAGAAAGGAGGAAATGAACCTATAGGGCGGATTCAATCTCAAAACCCCAGGCTTCAAGAAGGGCTTCGGGAATATATTTTGAATTCTTGTTTCGGCGAGCCCACTCCCGCAAACGGGTGGACCGGATATACTGATCCGGGTTGAGCTTGAACTCCTTCACGATTTCCTCGAAAGAGGTCACAGTGGGCACAACTGGGCCGATGGGCTCCGGCTTGCCCCAATTTGGATTTCCACGACGCTTTGCCATTGATTTGGTGTCCTTAGAAAAGAGGGTGTCTTGCACGAACATCCTGGGCCACGGCGGAGGTCCCTGTGAACCCGGACGAAATACTACTCTTTTATTTTACGGATTTTTGCTTCAAAAATCAATAGCAAACCATAGATAAATGCACACAAACTAGAGCAATTCCTGTATTCAATACTAACACGACCGGCATCCCATCTGACTCTTTTGTAAAGGATTATCTCAACTCACGCGACTTTGGTGACACCGTGCCGCATTCTCTTTCCGAATGGGAGAAATTGGCATGATGATCGCCATCCGTGGCAGGATATTCATATGACAACAATTTGGCGAATGCTGCCGATCGCTCTTCTGGTCGCAGCCGTGAGCGCCCCGCAGGCAGGCGCCGTACAACTCAAAGTAAGCCGTGATGTGCTGCAGCGTACCCTTAAACAACAACTTTTCAGCGGTCCCAACGGACGTTATTACCTGAAGGGCAACGCGCAGACTCCCTGCTATGTCTACGCAGACGATGCGCAACTCAGTTTCGCGCAAGACCGCGTCGTGGTCGTCATCAAGGCCCACGCCAGGATGGGCAAGACGTGGGGCAACTCCTGCGTGGGGATCTCCCTGAACACCACGCCCGAGGTTTCTCTGGCTCCGGTCGGCGATGGCGAAACCATCGGCTTCCGCGACGCACGCTTGGACAAGGTCGTGGATCAGAAAGAGCTGAACTTCCTGGTCACGCCCTTTCTCAGTCACCAACTGCCTTCCAGCATGAAGATCAATGCCGCCGACCTGCTTCGCAAAGCGCTGACAGGAGCGACCGCCGCCACCGGCTACAAGGTGACCTTGGACCGGCTCCAGATTCGCTCGATTCGTCCCCAGGGCGACGACCTAGTGGTGGACGTGGACGGCGACATCAGCGTGAGATAGCACAGATTGCCTGCTATTGGGGTTCTTCGCTCCAGTCGCAGCGGATTTCGCGGCGTTCCTCTGAACTGGCTGTGGCCCACTCCAGCAGACGGGCCACACGCCAGGCTTCCAGAGCCGTGACAGGCGCGGGCGCTTTGCCGAGGAGCGCATCACGGATGCCCACATAGTAAAGCCGGTAGTCGCCGGGCACGGGCTCTACCGGCTGCGTGACCCTGCTGCCATCCACGTCCACGTCGAGCGTGCCCCACTTCGCTGCGGGCTCCTGGCCCCATGCCGGATCGCTGACGCGGGTGATCTTGGCCAGCGCGGCCTCCTGCGGGTCCACGCCCCACTTCCAGTAGTTGCCCTTTGTGCCGCGGAGGTGAAAGCGCGGCCGCGCCAGCGAGGAGAGGCGATTGGCCGCGAGCGTGACCCGGAAGCCTTCAAAACGCAGGCGAAGGGTGAAGGAATCGTTCGCTCCTAGGCCCTCCCGCTCGTGGTCGATCTCCGCGCTGACCCCTTCAGGCTTGCCGAAGAGTGCGAGTGCTTGGTCGGCAAGGTGGGTTCCAAGGTCCAGCAGCGTGCCGCCGCCTTGGGCGGGGTCGTCTTTCCATGGCCGTCGCGCTGAGTCGGGGCTCCATCGGTCGAGGGTCGATTCAAGGTGCACGATCCGCCCCAAAGTACCTTCATGCAGAACTTTAGAGATCGTTCGGAAATCACTGTCCCATCGACGGTTATGAAATGGGGCAAGCAAAACTTGCCGCGCCGTGGCCAGCCTCATCAACTGCGCGATTTCGGCCGAATCAGGGGCCATCGGCTTATCGATAACCACATTCTTTCCGGTTTCGAGAATCTGCCGCGCAACTTCAACGTGACTTCCCGGGGGCGTTGCCACCACCAGCAAGTCCAACGAGGCGTCATTGAGCATCGCTTCCAGCGAACGGTAAGTTGTGATGCCCGGATAGCGCTCCGCGGCAAGATCCGTGTGACGCTCTACCACCGCGGCCAGTTCCAACCCTTCGACGGAAGAGATCACCGGCGCGTGAAAGACCCTTCCGGCCAGTCCAAAGCCGACCAAACCCACTCGAATCATACGTTTCTCCAAAGGTCTATCCTGTCGTCCCGCTCATTCCGCTCAACGATGCAACCAGTGTCATGATTGCATGAATTGGTAATTCGACATGGACAAGCGCGGGCGGGGACGCCCGCACTACAGCCGGCCGGGAGGCCGGCGCTACATTCATGCAATTACCAGATCGCGCGGTCATGTACGAGTACCGTGCCTGTTTGAATTTGTCGTTCCCAAGTCCAGGAACGGGGTACACAGACATGGTATGCACATGGGAATGTAAATACAATAAGCCATCTAGCCAGAGCTGAAGGTTGGCATCAATGTCCGCTGGCACCGCCCCCCCCTACCCGTATTTTGTAGGCAAATTCCTTGTTTTCTGTTGCTTACGGGCATGGTTGCGCTGTAAAATCTTGAAAACAATGAAGTTCCCTGCAAAATCTTCCAGGGGAAGGAGTTACGCGTACTTTCGGCCTCTGTCGGCGGCTTCTGGCTGGAAGGCGGACGGACCGGGACGGTGATTGTAAGGAGAGCTTCCTGAATCATCCTAGAAGCGGCGCTTGAGCCCCTTTCAATTCTGTCATCTTCTTCGAATTTCACATGGTTATCACGATCAATGAGTTCACCATTTTGGTGAGGTGCGGAGCAGTTCAAAACATCGTGGTCGAAGGAGACCCCAAGAAGCGTCCTTGCTCAATGCGGACATGGCTGCAGGGGCTAAAGCCAACCTTTATTTTCAGTCGTTTGCGGCACGACTGAAGTCGTGCCCTGTTACAAAGCACAGACTTTCAGAGATTGCGAAACCCAACGCAGGACGCTTGCACTGGCTCTCAACTGCCGTTTCTAGGATCATTGTGCGACGAAGGTTGGAAATAATCCGCAAGCGTCCGCAGTGCGGTGGGCATGCTTCGCGCGTGGGGTTCGTGGTTTCCCACCCATTTCACAAAGAACGTGAAATGGATGGGGCACAGAGCATCCATCCATCATCTGTGAAAATGCTGTATCCCACCCCAGGCGCGAAAACAAAAACGCGCCGAGGGTGAGGCACACGGCGCATGGGTTTTGTGGGCTTCTAACCGTAGCAAAATACGCAAAAATGATGCTTTTGGACGGGTGGGGCATGGCAACGGGGTGAAGAAAAGCTATAAAAAGCGTGACTAGCCATCGAGCTTATAGCGGGTTTCAGCCAAGCGGTAGAGGCGGCGCCAGACCAAGCGGTTCATCGTAATCACCATGGTAGCCATCAGGACGGTAGCCAGCAGCAGGATCGAGAACCGGCCCTTATCGGTGGCCGCGCTGATTTGCGCTCCCAGGCCGAGGGTCTGGAGGGTCCTGTTGCCGATGTGGAAGTACTCGGCGATGATGGAGGCGTTCCAGGCCCCGCCGGAAGCGGTAATCATGCCCGTGACGAGATAGGGAAAGATGCCGGGCAGAATGAGCCGGGTCCAGCGTTGCCAGCGGGTGAAGCGGTAGACGACGCTGGCCTCCTTCAGGTCCGACGGGATGGCCGTGGCACCCGCAATGACGTTGAAGAGGATGTACCACTGCGTTCCCAGCAGCATCAGGGCGATGGAGCCGATGCCCAGGCCGCCGCCCAGGCGGATCAGCACCAGCATCAAAACCGGAAATAGCGCCGTCGCGGGCACTGAAGCCACGACCTGAGTGATGGGCTGAAGAATCCTCGCCAGCTTCGGGTTGAGCCCGATGGCGACGCCGACCGGGATGGTCCAGAGCGCGGCCAGCACCAAGGTGGCGTTAACACGCAGAAATGTGGCGCCTGCGCCCAGCAACAGAAGGCGAATATCGGCTGCTGTGATGTCCCGGACGAAACGAAGGGCGCTCGACCCGCCCCAGAGGATCAAAAGGCAGGCAAAGACGCCAAGGAAAACGGGGAGCAACCGGCCGCCTTCGCTGGCTGGTTCGTCAATGGGCTGCATGATGCGGCATGCGCGCGTACGGGAGAGCCTGTGATAGACCTTTTCTTCCAAAGCTCCCCAGGCGCGCGCAGGCAGTTGGGTGAGGGTGCTAGGCCGCTGCAGCAGGGTGAGAATGGGCGAGGTGATGCGGGTGGTGGATTCAACCTGCTCGAATTTGAACTTGTCGCTCCAGACGATCAGCGGACGCCAGATCAACTGGTCGGCAGCCACAATGATGAAGACCAGAACGCCCAGTCCCCAGAGCAAGGCATGCAGATTGACGGGGTCGGCAGAGGCCGCGGTTTGCAGATAGCTGCCGAGTCCGGGGAGGCGGAAGTTGCGCTCGCCGAGCGGAAACATCTCGCAGGTGATCAGGAAGAACCATCCGCCGGCGACCGAGACGATCGAGTTCCAGATGAGGCCGATGGTGGCAAAAGGCATCTCCAACTGCCAGAAGCGCTGCCAGGCGGAGTAGCGATAGATGCGCGAGGCCTCGATCATCTCCTGGGGAATGCTTTTCAGCGAGGAGTAAAAGCTGAAGGCCATGTTCCAGACCTGGCCGGTAAAGATGAGCAGAATCGAGCCCATCTCGATGCCCAATTGGTGGCCGGGAACCAGGGCCATCATGGCCAGCATGACGCCGGGCAGGAAGCTGAGCACGGGAATGGATTGGAAAATGTCGAGGACTGCGATCATCCACGCCTCGACGCGTGGATTGTAGGCGGCCGTGTAGCCGTAGGAAACGGCAAAGATCAGGCTTAGCAGGTAGGCGATGGCAATGCGCACAACCGAGTAGAAGGCATAGAGCGGCAGGGCGCGAACAGAGAGCGAAATCGCAACCGCGGGCACCGGCTTGGCGAGCCAGTAGCTGGCCATGTGCACGATGGCAAGGAACAGCGCCAAGCCAAAGGCTCCGACACTGAGATCGGTAAGAAGCGGCCAGGTACGCGCGCCGACCTGCGAGCGGGCTAGGGTGAACTGAGTTTTCACTTGGCTCCCTCGCCGGTCTCAATTCCTTCGTCCTGCGCATCTGGCAGCACGAAGCGGCGATGTCCGGCATCGTAGTCGAACAACTCCGCATAGCGGCCCCAGGTGACGGCGGTTTCGATCTGACGCTCGCACTCCTCTTCGCTGAACTGCTCGTCGAGCATGTCGAGGAAAAAGTCTTCTGGAACGGTGTGGTCGCTTTTGGATTCCAGAGCTCTGCCGATCTGGCGGAGCAACAGGACATGGGAGACGGCGGCGTCGCGGAAAAGCTCCTTCTGGCGGAGAATCTCGGAGTTGGCAAACTCTGTGCCGCTGTCGGTGATGACGGCGTCGCCCTCCTCGATCTGCAGGAAGCCGAGCAACTGGGCGGCGTCCACAATGGGCAGCAGGTCATCGATCTCGAAGCTGAGGTCTTCGGCCAGGCGGTAGATGTCGTCGCGGCCGCCCTTGTCGAGCAGTAGTTCCAGCAGACCGGCCACGCCGCCGGGCCGCGCGTGGGGCAGCATCTGATAGTGCATCTGGCGCTGGTCGCGAACCGGAAGCTGCTGCTCAGGCGCCTCTGCGGGGACTACGTCGGGGCGGGTCAGCACCTTGTAGACGTAATCCACCAACTGCATGAAGGGCTCGGTTTTACGGTCTCGGGGCTGGGGCAACAGCACCCGGAAGTCGGTGCGAATGTGGCCGGGGTTCCGTCCCAGCACGATGATGCGGTCCGCCAGCAGCACCGCTTCTTCAATGTTGTGCGTAACCAGGAAGATAGCCTTGGTGGGCATGGTCTTTTTGGCCCATAGCTCCAGAAGTTCGCTGCGTAGATTCTCGGCCGTCAGCACGTCCAGGGCGCTGAAGGGCTCGTCCATGAAGAGCACCTCCGGCTCGACCACCAGCGCGCGGGCAAAGCCGACCCGCTGCTTCATGCCACCGGAAAGTTCCTTGGGATAGGCGGCTTCAAAGCCGTCCAGGCCGACCGTGTCCAGCATCTTCATGCTGCGGTCGCAGCGTATATCGGCGGGAACGCCGCGGGCCTGCAATGGAGCTTCCACGTTTTCCAGCACCGTCAGCCAGGGAAAGAGCGCAAAGCTCTGAAAGACGATCGAAACATTGATCTCCGCGCCGGCGATGGGTTTCTCGTGCCAGTAGACCTGGCCGGCCGTCGGCTTCGAGAGGCCGGTCAACATGCGCAGCATGGTCGATTTGCCTGAGCCCGAAGGACCAAGCAGGGCCACAATTTCTCCGGGGACGATTGCCAGATCCGTAGCCGAGATGACCTGAATGCGGTTCTGGCTCGGCTGCGCATAGTACTTCTCGACCTTTTCGGCGCGAATAATGGCGTCCGTGGCTGGGGATGTGGTCGGGACCGTATTCTGGCTCGGGTTGGGGATGCCCGCTTCCTGCATGGCTGGTCCTCCGATTGGGATCCGCGGGCCTGAAGCCGCGTCCGGTCATTGCTCCTGAGTGTAGGATTTCCTGGTTTCACAGAGATGAAACAGCATCGCGGCCTCGCACGGTGGCCAGGAACTCACCTACGGCCCATTCTTGTCCTCTGTGAACCAAAAATCCTGTTGCGTAAAACACCTAAACTGAGCGTATCATTACTTAAAAGCGATTTTCCAGAGATTTGGTTCCATTGATTGCCGTTCGGGAGTGCGTTGCGCAGTTCAGCGGTAACATGTTGTTTCCAACTCGATCTTGCCCCCAGGAGAGAGCATGCCAGCAGCTTCCACCAAACCCAGAGTCTTGGTTGCCGATGATGAACGGGTCATAGCCGATACGTTGGCCATGATTCTGAATCGGAGTGGCTTCAATGCGCGTGCTGTTTACTCGGGCGAGAAGGCTATCGAATTGGCTTTGGTATTCAAGCCGGAGATGATCGTCTGCGATGTCATCATGGCCGAGCTGAACGGAATCGATGCAGTGATCCAGATCCGCGAACTTTTTCCCAAGATCAAGATTCTGCTCTTTTCCGGGCAAGCCGCCACGGCCAATCTGCTGGATAAGGCGCGCGCCAAAGGCTACGAGTTCGAGATTCTGGCCAAGCCGGTTCATCCCCAGGATTTGCTGGCGAAGCTGCGCGGATAATCCCACCCGGAAATTTGCTCCAGATAATCTCTGCACAGCTCTATGCCCTGCAAGGGCAAGCCCTTCAGCCTGCCCCAAGCGCTGGCGAAGTGTCGCAATCGCAATCAAATCAGCGTAGGTTTCACAGATTGAGGAAAATCTCCATTCGGAGGGAGCAGGAGGCTTCAGCCTCCTGAAAAATGCGCCAAGGATCGGGGCCTTCAGGCCCGGCACGGGGCGATCCGAAGCAAGTCCAGCCGTCGACCTAGAGTTCTCTTCGTCCTTCCAATGCCTGCGCCATCGTCACCTCGTCGGCGTACTCAATGTCGCTGCCTGCTGGAACGCCCGTGGCGATGCGGGTGATCCGCAGCGGAAAGGCGCGCAGAGTGTCGGCCAGCCAGGTGGCCGTGGCCTCGCCTTCCAGCGTGGGGCTGGTGGCCAGGATGACCTCATCCACTTCGCCGCTGCTGACGCGCTCGACCAGCGTGCTGGTGCGCAGTTGATTGGGACCGATGCCGTGCAGCGGCGAAAGGGTGCCGTGCAGCACGTGATAGACGCCCTGATAACCTCCGTGCGGACCGCGCGCCCGCTCGACGGCGCTGATGTTCGTCGGTTCCTCGACCACGCAGACCAAGCGGTGATTGCGAGTGGGGCTGGTGCAGTAGGCGCAGGGATCAACGTCCGTCACGCTGTTGCAGATCGAGCACAGGCGCAGGCTGGCCTTCAGGCCGCGCACAGCCTCGGCCAGCGCCGCCGCGTCCTCGTCGCTGGAGCGCAGAATGTGGAAGGCAAAGCGCTGGGCGCTTTTGGTGCCTACCCCCGGCAGTTTCTTCAACTCTTCAATCAGCCGGGCCATCGGCTCGGCATAGCGGCTCACGATGCGCGCCTCCTAAAGCGTTCGATAGACGATGCCAACAAGCAGATCCTCATTCATGAAGCCTCGGCTCCAATTGGCGCTGAACTCCGCCATCGGCTTTTTGGCGACCGCTTCTTCCTCGCTGGCGCCGCCGGATTTGAGCGCCGCCACCTTGTCGCGAATAACCGACAGCATATCGTGATACTTTTTGAGGTCGCTCTTCGACCCAAGCGGTCCGTGGCCAGGGATGATCTTTGTGCTGTCGTGCGCCACCGCCAAAGCCTTTTCGCCGGCGCGGATCATGCCGCCAATCGAGCCGCCGGAACCCTCGTCGATAAAGGGGCAGGTTCCGTTGAACCAAATGTCGCCTACGTGGAGCACATCGGCTTGGTGGAAGTAGATGAAAATGTCCGTGTCAGTGTGCGCTGGGGCGAAATGCGCCAGGTCGAGCGAGTCGCCGTTGCGCCATATTGAGAGGTTGTCGTCGAAGACAATCTGTGGCCACGCGCCGGCCGGCGAAGCGGGCATCGTCCGATGGAAAAGCTGCATGGTTTGTGGCGTCGAGAGCCGCTCGCGGGTCTGACGATGCGCGAAAATCGTAAACCCTGCCGCGTGCATGCCTTCGTTGCCGCCGGTGTGGTCGCCGTGCCAGTGCGTATTAATCAGAAAGCCGGGTGCGCTGGTGGAGTCAGGAGCAAGCGCCGCGATGGCTTCGCGAATGCTCGGCACTGCGGGGGCATAACTGGCATCGATCAGCAGGTTGCCATCGGGGCCGGTTTGCAGGGCCATATTGCCGCCAGTGCCTTGCAGCAGGTAAAGATTATCATAGAGCTTGGTGGTCTTGACTGGTGCGCTTGCCGCTCCGTCGTGCGGCTTGGCGGCCTGTTCAGCACTGGCCGCCGATTGCGCCGCAATCCAGCGCGGAGCTATGGCCGCCGCGCTGGCCGCTACGCCCAACCCAAGGAAGTTTCTGCGATTCATTCCACCGAGCATCGTCTTTCTGTTCATGCCTGACCTCCATTGCTTGCGATTCATTCCATTCCCGGCAGCTTGAGCCCGCCCAGAACCCCTTGCAGACTGGCCTTGATGGCCTCATCGGCCTTGCGTCCGGCTTCGTTGACCGCGGCCACAATCAGGTTTTCAAGCATTTCCACGTCCGGCTTGTCGCCGCTCAGGCTGACGACCGCCGCTGGGTCGATGTGAATTTTGAGAAGTTCCTTTTTGCCGTTCATGGTCGCGGTTACGGCTTCGCCGCCGCTGGAGCCCTCCACCACAGTTTCGCCCAGCTTCCGCTGGACTTCTTTTTGCATCTGGTTGGCCTGGGAGAGCATCTCGGAGATTTTGAGCGGGTTGATCATGGCTGGTTCTCCTTCTCTGGGGCGTGCGCTTACTTTTGGCGGAGATCGACGACGCTGCGAACCTCGGCCTTGAAGATTTCCTTAGCTCGCTGGACCAGAGGATTGGCCATCGCGGCTTCCTGAATACTGCCGGCCAGGGGCGTGACAGAGGGGGCTGCGCGTTGCACGGATTTATCGCCGGGAAGCACCATGAAGCGCGCCGGCCCGCCCAGCCGGCTGAGTTCCTGGCGAATGATCTTTTCCGCCGAGGCGTTGATCGTGAGGCCCAGCATCTTCTTTCCCATGCCCGGGACCTCGATGCGCAGGGTCGAGCCCTCCAGGGTCCATGCGCCGGTGCCGAGCAGCTCTGATGCCGATTCGTGACCAGCCTTGGCCAGAGCGGTACTGACAGCCTCGCGGATGGCGTCGATGCTTGGAAGTGTCGCAGCGGATGCGGCGGCCTGCGGAGCCCGAGCCAGCGCGCCTTCGGTCAAAGGCGCAGCGGTTGCAGTGGGCTGAGAGGCCATCGCGGCAAAGGGTGTGGAGCTTTGGAACGGACTCACAGGCGCTGGTGCGGAGATGGTTGCAGGCGCTGGGGCGGCCATCGTTGCGACCGGGGATGCTGCCGCGGCGGGCTTCGGGCTGGAGTCCATTTTGGGCCCTGAACTCCAACCGCCGCCCATTGGGCCGAAGGGCGAAAGCGGCGTTGCCGCGGCTGGGGCAGGCTTTGGGGCAGGTGCGGCCGGGCGCACCGGAGCCGCAGACGGCCGTGATACCGGAGTCGCGGGCCGCGCAGACGGACTCGACGGAGCGGCAGAACGAAGACCGCCCCCGGCTGCCACGCCGCTCAACAGCTCCTCAATCGGCAGCAGACGCTGGGCTTGAATCAGCTTGAGCATGCCCAGTTCGAGATGAAAACGCTGCTCCTGACGGTAGTTCAGCTCGTCGAAGGTGCGCAGGACGATTTGCAGGTTGCGGGTCAGCTCATCCTCGGTAAATAGCATCGCTGTGCGGGCTGCGCGGGAGCGCTCGTCGGCGGAGATTTGTAGCAACTCCGTCTGTTCGCCGCCGATCTTGGCCATCAGCGTATTGCGCAGATAGCGGGCCATCTGCCGGGCCAGCGACGAGGCGTTGTGACCGGCGTTCAGCAGCAGATTCAACTGCTCCATCAGCTCGGCGCTCTTTCCGGCGGCGACCGCTTCCAGCAGCCGCTCGAAAACCGCGTTGGGAACCGAGCCCATCAACTCGCGAATCTGTTCGACGGAAAGCTTTGGACGGCCCGCCTCCACCGGAGCCGAAGCAATCGCCTGGTCCATGATGGAGAGCGCGTCGCGCATGGAGCCGTCGCCAGCCTCGGCCAGCAGGGCCAGAGCGCCTTCTTCGGCCTCGATCTGCTCGTGTTCGGCGATCATCTTCAACTGGGACAGAATGTCCTCGAACTTGACGGCGTGAAAGCTGAAGTGCTGGCAGCGCGAGCGGATGGTCTGCGGAATGTCTTCCGGCTGTGTCGTGGCCAGCATGAAAATGGCCCACTCCGGCGGCTCTTCCAGCGTCTTCAGAATCGCGTTGAAGGCGGCTTCCGTGATCTGGTGGGCTTCGTCGAGCAGGAAGATCTTGTAGCGGTCGCGCGCCGGCTGGACGGTCGCCTCGGCGCGGATTGAGCGCACGTCGTCGATGCCGCGATTGGAGGCCGCGTCGATTTCAATAAAATCGAAGGACTGCATCGCCTCATTGCCGTCCTCAGCGCTTCCGCCGGAGGAAATTTCGCGGCAGGAAGTGCATTTGAGGCAGGGCTCGGCCGTGGGCCGCTCCGGGCTGCCGACCTTCTCGCGGCAGTTGAGCGCCATGGCCAGAATGCGCGCGATGGTGGTTTTGCCGATGCCGCGGTGCCCGCTGAAGATGTAGCCGTGTGCGATCCGGTTCTGGGTCAGCGCATTCATTAGCGTGCGGGTGACGTGATCCTGGCCAGCCACGTCGGCGAAGCGCTGCGGACGGTATTTCCTTGCCAGAACCTGATAACCCATTGCTGAACCCGCTCCTTATGGCTCGCCCGGAATCGCAGGCAGCCTAGAGCCGATTGTATCGTTCCGGGGCGGGGAACGCGGCGGTGGAAATGAGAGGCTTGGGCTTCAGTCAACAGCAACAGGAGGACCGGCACGCGGACGCACTGTGGCTGACATACAACGCTCGTCGATAACAACAGAGCCGTCTCTGAGTCCAAACATATAGGCGATACTCGAGTGTGCGATGCTTTTCATGGAGCTGTGTGCGCTGCACTTTATCATCGCGGGCATGGAACTTTGAGAGAATAGAAGAGATGAGACGGCTTTTCCCAGTTGCGCTGGTTTTTTCTGGTTGCCTGATGGCTGCGCCGCAGTGGCTTGCGCAGGCGCCGGCTGCGGGCGACACGGCAACGGGCCAGAACAAGCCAGCGGGCGAAAGCCAGCAGCCGGCAACGCCCTCCCAGTCCAGCACCAACCCATTTCCAGAGGACACGAGCACGGTTCCGGTGATGCCCTCGAAGGGCGCGCCGGATCTGCCAGAAGGCACTTATAACGGGGCGGAAAACGCACCCATCCCGCTGCCGGACGATGATCTGGACCCGGTGCGCAGTCCGGACGACCCCGCGCCTGCCGCCAGCGGCACGGAGGATTCCAGCTCCAGCCTTGCGGGCTTGGAAAAGCTGCTGCCCAAGGCTGAGGACGATCAGCCCAGCAAGAAGAGAAAACTGCTCGTCAAGGAACCTACCCACCAGGAAGCCTCGTCCAAAGACATCGAAGTGGGCGACTACTACCTTCAGACCAAGAACTGGAAGGCGGCTCTCTCGCGGTTCGAGTCCGCCATGGTGCTGGACCCGGAAAATCCCGAGGTTTATTGGGGCTTGGCCGAGGCGGAGCATCACCTGGGCGACTTTGTCCACGCGCGCGAGCACTATTTGAAGCTGCTGGACTATGACCCGGACGGCCCGCACGGCAAGGATGCGCGCAAGGAACTGAAAGACCCGGCAATTGTCCATGCGCAGAACGCTCAGTCCAGCCAGCCAGCCGCGGCTGAAACGCCTATTGATCCGGCAAGAAAACAATGACATCGTATTCCCATCCATTTCCGCAAAAAACGCGGAAATGGATGGGGCACCCTGACAGTATTTAGTTGCCGGATCAATAAGTAACGCTCAGAACCCCGCCCAGCGCAAATAAGCGGCAATCATGGGTTGGCCCCACAAGCTGCTGACCACGCCGCCGAAGCAGAGAAAACTGCCCAGCGGCAGCTTCTGCGTTGCCCATGCGCGCAGGTCGAGCTTGGTGGAGGGAGCCGCCAGCAGAATCACGGCGACCGCCGCTCCCAGCGTCACGCCCAACCCAAAGGCGAGCAGCGCGCCCGGCAGGCCGAGCCACGCGGCCAGGAGCGCCATTAGCTTGGCGTCGCCCAGGCCGATGCCTTCGCGATGGCGAACGAGCCAGTAGAGCCAGCGCATGAGCAGGATCAGCCCCGCGGCAACAAAAATGCCGAGCAAGCTGGTCATCGCTGCCCATCCGGCTCCGCGCCACGCCGGGTAGCTCGCAGGCACGGCGCGGAGAACCGCATCCAAAAGAGTAAAGAGGAATCCCAGTGCAATCCCCGGTAGGGTGAGAAGGTTTGGGAGCCAGAGATTTTCCGCGTCAAGCAAGGCCAGGGCGATCAACAGCCAATAGAAAATCATCCTTCCCATCGTGCTTGCCAGACTGGAATAGATACTCAAGGCGGTCCCGCTCGGGTCAAAGACGAGCGACTGCCACGCAGAAACTGCCCACAGCACGTCCACCGCCAGCTCGACCAGCGGATAGCGCCAGCCGATCCAGGCGCGGCAGGTGCGGCAGCGTCCGCGCAGCGCGAGCCAACTCGCCAGCGGTACGTTTTCCCACCACGTCAGCGTTCGGCCGCAATGGCAGCAGTGCGAGCGCGGCTGTACGATGCTCTCGCCCTTTGGCCAGCGGCTTAGACACACGTTCATGAAGCTGCCAAAGGCCAGCCCCAGCAGCCCCGCAAAGATCGTTCCCAGGATGCGAATCATCGAAGTTGAGTATACGGCCACCTGCGGTGGGGCTGACTGTCCATGCGCCAGAAAAAAGCGCATGGATGGGAAAACCAGCATTTGTGGGCATCCATCGCAAGGTAGACTGAAGGGTTATGAAACTACCTTCTGTACCCTCCAAAGCACAGCCTTCCGCGCCGCAAGCCGCCTCCGATCCGGAGCGGGCGGCAAAATTATTTGCGCAATCGGTCGAGATCATGGCGCGGCTGCGCGCTCCCGACGGATGCCCCTGGGACCGCGAGCAGTCCTTCGATTCCATCCGCAAATACACCCTGGAAGAGACCTACGAAGTCTTCGACGCCATCGAGCAGCGCGACTTTCCGCACCTGGCCGAGGAGTTGGGCGACCTGATGCTTCAGGTGCTGTTTTATGCCGAAATGGCGGCCAACGAGAATCAGTTCACCATCGCCGATGTGCTGGAGGGCTTGAATCGCAAGCTGGTGCGCCGCCATCCCCATGTTTTTGGCGAGGAGGCTTCGCGCGAGGCAGGGAATCGGGCTGACGTGAATGCCGACGTCGAGGGCTCTTCGGCGGCGGTGCTGCGCAACTGGGACGAGATCAAGGCGGCGGAAAGGCGCACCGAAGCTCCTGAGAGCGCCGCGCCAGCCTCGCGTCTCGACAGTGTGCAGCGGGCGATGCCTGCTTTGGCCGAGGCCGCCAAGCTCGGCGCCAAGGCGCGCAAATCCGGCTTCGATTGGCCGGACTGGCGCGGCCTGTTGCCCAAGCTGGCCGAGGAAACCTCGGAGTTGGAGGTCGAGGCCTCTTCCAGCGACCCGGCCCGCAAGCCCGCGGTTGAAGCGGAGTTGGGCGACCTGCTGTTTACTGTGGTCAACCTGGGCCGTCATCTGCATGTGGATGCGGAGATGGCTCTGCGCGGCTGCAACCGGCGTTTCCGGCAGCGCTTTCGCGAGATGGAGTTGGCCTCCGCGCAGCCGCTCGAAGAGCTATCTGCCGACGAGCTAGAGGCTCTGTGGGCGCAGGCCAAGCGGAAGCTGGCCGCTGCGCCGGAAGCTTAGCCGCCCCTCAAAACGACTAAGCGTTGCCAATGCGTCTCATGCTAGCTAACATATGCTTAGCATGATGGAGGCGCGATGACCGAAGCCACGATGTTCGAAGCCAAAACCCAGCTTTCCGATCTGGTAAAGCGGGCGCAGCGGGGTGAAAAGATTGTTTTGACCAAGGGGCGGAAAAAGACGCCGGTGGCCATGATTGTCGCCTTAAAGCCGGTGAAGGAACGGGTCTTCGACTTGTTTCCTCATCCTGATTTCGAAATACCGGCCGACTTCGACGAACTCCCTGAGGACGAACTCAAGGCGTGGCGCGGAGAGTGCGAGTGAGATTTTTCATCGACACGCATTACGTGCTCTGGGCGGCCCTTCATTCGACCCGCATGGAGCCATGGGCCAAAGAGCTAATCGGCGACCTTAACAACGAGATTCTGGTATCCGCGGCGTCCATCTACGAGATCAGCCTGAAAGTGAGGAACGGCAAGCTGCCGGGGGCTGTCGAGTTTGAAAGCGACCTGATCGTCAATATCGAGAGCCGCCTCGGATATACGGTTCTCCCTCTGGAGCCGGAGGTCATGATGCGTGCCGCACGCTTCGAGGACGCACATGCCGATCCGTTTGATCGCATGATCGCGGCACATGCAATCCAGCACAATCTTTCTCTTCTCAGCACAGATGCGCGGCTTGACGCCTTCGGTGTCCGCCGCCTGAAGAAACCCAGGCGGTAAAGCCATCCCTTGGCGTGTGCCGGAATTTCCTTATTGATCCGGCAAGAAAACAGAGACATCTTATTCCCACCCATTTCCGCAAAAGACGCGGAAATGGATGGGCCACCCTGACAGTATTTAGTTGCCGGATCAATAGCAGGCACCACACACTTTTACCTTTTTCTGGCGAAAGGATGGGAGATCACAAGACTGAAGGACAAAAGGAAGTGGCCGGAGACGGAATTCTTTCGTACTTTGAGTCTGTCGTCTCCCAGGTCCCAAAATCGGGACCTGGGGCACCCAGCCTTGGTGTATCTTCAAGCGGTCAGTGACCTAGCAGCGCACAATCTTCGGCGAGTCGATTCCCTTGGTGGCGTTGCGGGTATCGACCACCAGCTGCGACTGGTCAACGATGGCCTTGTAGTCGTAGTCGGAGTGGTCGGTGACAATGACCACGGCGTCGTATTGGCCCAGATTGTTGAGCGGCGTGTTGGTCATGTTCAGGTCGTAATGACGTCCGCGGCCCACGGTAGGGAAGTAGGGATCGTTGTACGAAACCACCGCGCCCTTTTCGCGCAGCAACTCGATGACGGTCAGCGAGGGTGACTCGCGCAGGTCGTCGATGTCGCGCTTGTAAGCCACGCCCAGCACCAGCACCTTCGATCCCTTCAGGGACTTGCGCTGTTCGTTGAGGCCGTTGATGAGCTGTTCGATGACAAAGTGCGGCATGGCCGTATTGATTTCGCCGGCCAACTCAATGAAGCGCGTGCGGAAGTCGAACTGCTGCGCCTTCCACGAAAGATAAAACGGATCGATGGGGATACAGTGGCCGCCCAGGCCAGGGCCGGGATAGAAGGCCTGGAAGCCGAAGGGCTTGGTCTTGGCCGCGTCGATCACCTCGTTGATGTCGATGCCCATTTTCATGCAGAGCTGCTTCAGCTCGTTGACCAGCGCGATGTTGACGCAACGGTAGATGTTTTCCAGAAGCTTGGTCATCTCCGCCACGGCGGGGCTGCTGACCGGCACCACGCGGTGGAAGATGGAGCCGTAGAGAGCCGCCGCCAGTTCCGTCGCCTCCGCGCTGCATCCGCCCATGACCTTGGGGATGTCGTGCCGGGCTACCGTCTCGTTGCCTGGGTCTTCGCGCTCAGGCGAAAAGGCGACATAAACTCCGGCTTCGCCAGCGGCATGAGCAATCTTCAGCCCGTGCTTGTTGCCAGCTTCCAGCAGTGGCACAACCACCTCTTCGGTCGTGCCCGGATAGGTCGTACTTTCAAGCACGATCAGATGGTCTTTGCGGAGGTGGGGCGCAATCGACTTGACTGTCTCGGTGATATAGCTCAGGTCGGGCTCGTGGTATTCATTCAGCGGAGTAGGAACGCAGATGATGACCGCGTCCATTTTCTCAATTTCCGAATAATTCGACGTGGCGCGGAAGCCCGCTTTTTGCGCTTCCTGAATCTCGCTGGGGAGGATGCGTACAATGTACGATCCGCCGGAGTTGAGCGTCGCCACTTTTCGCGGCTCGATGTCGAAGCCTGTTACATGGAAGCGCTGACAGCTGTAAAGCAGAGCCAGCGGCAGCCCGACATATCCCATCCCGACGATGCCGATGCGGGCTTCCCGGGACTCTATCTTTTGTTTGAAGCCGGCCAGCCGGCCTTCAGGCTCAGTAATCATGTTTTTGATTGTAGAGCCAAACCCGCGCAAGTCACCCGGCGGCGAAGCAAAAATTTGTTTATTCCGGTAGTAGTATCCTTTTCTTTGTGAACCATAGGCTGTGTATTGGCCCGGAACCGGCTTCGCGAGGAGGCTTTTCTTGTCAAAATATCTTGTAACCGGAGTGGCCGGTTTTATTGGGCGCTCAATCGCCGAGGCCTTGCTTGAGCGCGGTGAAACTGTGCGCGGCATCGACAGCTTTATCACCGGCAAGCGCTCGAACCTGGTTGGCCTGGAAGCGATGGAGTTCATCGAGGGCGATCTGGCCGAGCCGGCAGCCTGCGAAAAAGCCTGCGCTGGAATCGAATATATCTTCCATGAGGCGGCTCTGGCCTCGGTGCCGCGCTCGGTCGCTGACCCGGTCGCCACCAACCGGAATTGCGTCGATGCCACGCTGAACCTGCTGGTGGCTGCCCATGCCGCCGGTGTGCGGCGCGTGGTTTACGCCGGGTCTTCCTCCGCGTATGGCGATACGCCCACCCTGCCCAAGCACGAACAGATGCTGCCCAATCCCATCTCCCCCTATGCCGTCGCCAAGCTGGCCTGTGAGCACTATATGAGCTGCTTTGCGCACGTATACGGAATGGAAACCGTGGTGCTGCGCTACTTCAACGTCTTCGGTCCGCATCAGGACCCGCTCTCGCCCTACTCCGGCGTGCTGGCCCTCTTCTGCCGCAAGATGCTGGCCGGCGAACAGCCCACAATCTACGGAGACGGCGAACAGAGCCGCGACTTTACCTACATCGACAACGTGGTCCGCGCCAACCTGCTGGCCGCGGCTGCCCCGGCGGAAAAGGTTTCAGGCCGCACAATGAACGTGGCCACCAGCAAGCGCATCACGCTGAATGACACCTTTGCGATCCTGCGGGATCTGACCGGTTACAGCGGCCAGCCAGCCTACGGCCCGGCGCGCGCCGGCGATGTCCACGATTCGCTGGCCGATATTCGCCTGGCCGGGGAACTGCTTGGCTATGAGCCTATCGTCGATTTCCGCGAAGGATTGAGCCGCACTGTCGAGTGGTATCGGAGCGGCGGCGGAGCAGACTGAGCCGCTGACAAGGCGCCGTTTTTTTTTCTGATTCCGGCGCCCTCGCGTGAGGCCGTCTATTGACGGATTGATTTCGATCAAGCAAACTGACGGGAGATTCCCTCAGCAGCCACTTCTCGTTTTCAATCCAGGGAGAGCCCTGTCGGAGTTCTATGGGATTGAGGTTCCCTCCCCGTGCAGGAAGCAAACGCCGCCGCCCCCGATTCGTTTCAAAAGCCCGATGCGCCCTCCGGTTCAGGTTCGCTCAACTCCTCCCGCTCACTGCGCGAACTTTGGCAGGTGCTGGTCCGCCGCCGCTGTTTTGCTGGCTCCCTGGTAGGGGGATTGCTGGTGCTGTGCCTCCTCTATTGCTTCATTGCTCCCACTCAATACGAAGCCACGGCTAGGGTGGCGTTGCGAGCCTCGTCGGCCTCCACGCTCAGCCTGGGGGCACCGGAGTCGTTTGCGTCGGCCTCCGTTCTATCCGCGCCTGTGCAGCAGGAGACTCTGGCCAATGTTTTTCGCAGCGATCAACTGGCCTGGAAGGTGATTACCGGACTCAAACTTTACCAAGCGCCTGGATTTCAGGGACGGTTTCAGAGCCGCTTTCCCGGTTTCAAGCCGGAAGCGCCCTCGGCCGAGGCCCAAGCCTGGCTGCTGGAGAGATTCGAGCGGCGGCTTCACGTTACAGCTTTGCCGCGCACCCTGCTGGTTCAGATTCGCTTCCGCTCGGGAGATGCGGCTCTTTCGGCCAGCGTGGTGAATGCTCTGATTCGCGCTTATGGCGAGCAGGACAGCGATGCGCGGGTGCAGGCGACGCAGCAGGCATCTGGTTGGTTGGATAGCCAGTTGAAGGATCTGAAGGCTCGCGGCGATCAGGATGAGCAGCGGCTGGCCGCTTTCCAGCGGGAACACAATCTGCTGACCACGCCTGAAACCCTCGCCAATGGCCAGTCCGGCGAGAGCCAGCACACTTCATCACTGGTGGAGATCGATGACCTGAGCCGCCAGTTGGTGGCCGCCACTTCGGATCGCATCCTGCGCGAAGCCCAGTACCGCGCGGCTTCCAAAGGTGATCCGGAGATGGTCATGGCCTCCGATCCGCATTTGCAGGCTGAAAGCGGCGACTTTGCCACGGCCCTGCTTCAGCACATTCACGCCCGCCGCAGCGAACTCGAGCAGGAACAGGCCCAGCTCACCATTGAGCACGGCCCCAACTTTCCGCGCGTGGTCGAGGTTCGCCGCCTGATGCAGGATCTGGACCGGCAAAAACAGGCCGAGGACGCCAAGCTGCTGGAGCGCTTCCGCAGTGCATGGCAGACGGCCGCCGACCGCGAGAAGCTAGTGCGCAAGAATCTCGATGAGCTGACCGGCGAGGGCATGAAAGCCAATGCTGCGGCCACCCAGTACGCGGCCATGCGCCAGGAAGCCGACGCCAATCATGAGCTTTATATGCGCGTGCTCGAAAAGTCAGAGGAGGCGGGCTTGTCGGCCGGTATTGAAGGGTCGAATATTTCCGTGGTGGATTATGCACGCCAGCCGGTAAAGCCGGTGGCGCCCGATTTGCCGCTCTACATGGCCATTACGCTGTTTGCCGGCCTCTGGCTGGCGGTGGGAGGCGCGTTCTTGATGGAGTCGATTCATCCTTCGCTTCTGCGCGCGGCGGCTGTGGCTGCCGTGTTACTGGCGGGCATGCTGGGGCACGCTCAGTCGCCTGCGCCAAGCGTTACCCTGCCCATGGGAGTGCTTCGTCTTCCCGCTTCGCGGCAGGCTCAGAATCTGCCCGATCCCAGGCAGTCCCCCCCTGCCTGGAATGACGCGGGTCAAGCTGGGCTGACGCCGACGGCCACCACGCAGTCAGCCTCTCCCATGCCCGCGCCCATCGCCCCCGGCGATTTTCTCGATGTCAGCGAAGTCCACACCCCGGAGTTTCATTCCGCTGTGCGCGTTTCCCCTTCGGGCTCGGTTGATTTGCCGATGATCCATGCCGTGCGGATTGGCGGCATGGACGAGCAGGCCGCTGCCCACGCCATTGAGGCTGCACTGATCGCTCAGGGCATGCTCCTGCATCCGCAGGTTTCCGTGCTCGTAACCTCTTTTTCCGGCCAGGACGTGAGCGTGCTCGGAGAGGTGGTGCACCCCGGCGTTTATCCCTACACGCTGCACCATCGGCTGTTGGATCTGATCTCGGCGGCGTCTGGTTTGTCGTCCAGCGCCGGCCGCCTCGTCAACGTCTTCCATCGCGACGACGCCAAGACGCCGTATCCAGTGGTGCTGGATCCCGGCGGCGCCGATACGGCCGTGGACCACAACCCGGAGCTTGCTCCCGGTGATACCGTTCAGGTCAGTCGCGCCGGTCTGATTTACGTGGTTGGCAATGTGCTGCGGCCTGGCGGTTTTGCCGTTGATCCGGCCCAGGGAATGACCGTTGTGCAGGCCCTCTCCCTCGCCTGGGGCCCGACGCAGAACGCCGCGACTTCCAAGGGGATCCTGATCCGCGAGCAAAAGGACGGCCGTACCCTGACCACTCTCAACCTGGACAAAATGCTTCACGGCAAGGAGCCGGATCTGGCGGTTCACGACCGAGACATCCTCTACGTTCCCAACTCAACGGCCAAGAATCTGTGGAACAAGACGCTGGATGCGGCCATTCAATCGGTGGTCGTTGACAGCATTTATGGCGGGTTGGTCTACTCTCAGTGGCACGCGATCAAGACCACTTCCACATCCGTGGCCAATTCGTCTACAGCAAGCTCCGGGTCAAGCAGTAGCAGTGGAACAAGCTCTGGGACGAGCAGTAGCACAGGGACCAATTCTGGCACGAGCGCCGGCACGACCACCACGACAACGACCACCACAACGAATTAGGCCGATTGGTCCTATTCAGCATGGCCGGAGTGCTTGTGCAAAGAGATTGAATGCGAAAGGATTGATTGGAGAGAAAGGGGCGCATGTCTGACTCAGCCTTGTTGAAGCAGAGGGGACGCATCACCTTCCTGCTGTCCTCGTTGCTGGTCGCGGTTGCTTGTGGTATTGCTTTTCGGATTGTGCAGACCCATGCGGAGAGCAGGCGCGTTACCTATGCCGTGGCTGCCGGCCTCATCTTTCTGGGCGTCTTCTGGATCAGGAGCGTGGAAGGCCGGCTGATGGATGCTGGCTTGCCGCGCTGGTATTTCTGGCCCTACTTTCTCATTGTTTTTGCCTCCTGCGCTGCGGCGCATGTGTTGAAGATCCTCGATAGCCAGCAGACGCTCATGCTCTTTGTCGCTCTTCAGATTCCCACGGTGCTTCTCGAAAGCAATCCCGCCTCCGAGCGCCGGGAGGAAATGCGACGCTATCCCGCCTACAACAAACCGGTCGGACGTCTTCTCTTTTTGTTGCGGCTCTTGCTTCTCGCGGCATTCTGGGGCGCGTTGTTTCATTTGCAGACGGAAACCGGCTGGGGGCTCGCGCTCTTGGAAATGCGCCTGGGCCTCGTACTTGTCGCCTTCGTCTGGATTTACAACGTGGAAGGCCGTCTGATGGATGCCGGACTGCCGCGTTGGTGCTCGGTTCCTTACTGTCTGATCGTGCCGGCGCTGTGTCTTGTTCCTGTTTACTTCAAGGTTACGGAGAATACTCACCCGCTGGCGCTGGCCTTGTTTGTCCTTCTGCAAATCCCGATGGTCTTCTTCAAGACAAAGCCCGCGGCGGAGCCTTTAGCCCAGGAATCAAGCCCGCAGGAAGCCGTTCCTTCGTCCGCCTTGCAGCCAAGCAACCCGGCCCGGCCGCTTGATCCTGTCGGAGGTTTCGAGTTCGCCACGCGCATCCTGATTCTCGCTGGTTTGCTGTGGGTGCTGCATCTATTAAGGGGCGATACAGGCTTTGATCACATCGCACGGGCCTTGGATGCAGCCTTGGATGCGGGGTCCGTGATTGTTTGTGCGTTGTGGATCATCAGCGTCAAAGGGCGGCTGAAAAAACTCGGACGGATGCGGTCCTATCTGGACTTCTGTGCCATTGCGCTCGTCGCGTGCCTGTTGGCCTTGGCCTTCGCGGGCGTGAGTTATTTGCAAGCGCTTGCTCTGTTCGTCATTCTTCAAATTCCCGTCGTCCTGATGCGGCGCGAATCCATCCTGGCAAGGTTGTTTCTTGTCGATGCGGATTGAAAGGTCTTCTGCCGTGCGCCGTCTAGCCTGGCTTCTGTTGCTGCTGTTCGCCTTCGCGATTCCATGGGAATACTCCCTGGATATGGGCGAACCGCTGGGCAACATTGCCCGCATCGTGGGCTTGGTCTTGCTTCTGGTTGCGATTCCCGCCGTTCTGCAATCCGGCCGCCTGCGCGCGCCCGGTCCGACGCAGGCTCTGGCGCTGGCATTCTTCCTCTGGTTCTGCTGCACAGGCTTCTGGACCATCGAGTTGCCTACGACTCTGGACTCGCTGCGTGGCCTTTTTCAGACCATGATGATCGTCTGGTTGGTCTGGGAGTTTGCCGCGAGCGCCCACGATCTGCGCTCTCTCGTGCGGGCCTTCATTGCCGGTTCCTGGGTGCTCGCCGTGCTCACCGTGCTGAATTTCGCCTCCGCCGATGCACTTGCTACCGGCCAGTTCCGGTTTGCCGCTTTCGGGCAGGACCCGAACGATGTGGCCCGTTTCCTTGATCTCGGTTTCCCCCTGGCGGCGTTGCTTTTGAATAGCGAGCACCGTTGGCACTGGCGTTTGCTGGCCGCTGGCTACCTGCCGCTGGGCCTCGTTGCTGTGCTGCTGACGGCCTCGCGCGGAGGCTTTCTGGCGGCCGTCGTGGCCCTTGCGGGCAGCTTTCTTCTGCTGGCCTATGGACACCCACGCAAGCTTCTGGCGGGCGCTCTGGCTCTGCCGCCCATCGCCGTTCTTGTCTGGTTCACCGTTCCCCGCGAGAGCTTTGAACGGCTGGCCACCATCTCCGAGCAGCTTCATGGCGGCGACTTGAACCAGCGCGTGAATATCTGGGAAGCCGGCTGGCGCGCCTTTGTCCGCGCGCCGTTCTTCGGCACCGGAGCGGGCACGTTTGTCTCTGCGGCGGGCGTGGCGCCCATCGATACGGCCCATAACACGGCCCTTTCCATCGCCGTCACCGGCGGCCTTTGCGCGCTGTTTCTGGCCGTTGCTATCGTGGCCGCGGCCCAGTGGTCCGTCACGCAAACCCGTGGCCCTCTCTGCTGGGCAATGGAGACGGCCCTTGCGGTCTGGCTAATTACCTCGCTGGTCGCCACCGTTGAGACGAGCCGCACCACGTGGCTGCTTTTGGCCCTGATTGCTCTGGCTGGGCGGCTGACCGCCGATGACCCTGACGGCCTGGCCGCCTGTTTTCCCGCCGGTGAGAAACGCCGTGAGCTTCAGGCGTCCTCCGTGCAGATACTGGTAGACTGACGGGTAACTCCGCCACCATGCTTTCTGTCCTCCAAATCCCGCAGCACTTCGAAAGCGGCAGCGTCAACCGCCGCATCTTTCGCGCGGCTCTGTCGGTCACGGCGGCGGGGATTCTGGTCAAACTCGTCGCCACCTTCAAGGAATTCACCGTCGCCGGAGTCTATGGCCGCTCCGACGCCATGGACGCCTTTCTCGCTGCCTTTCTCATTCCCAACCTGCTCATTAATCTCATCTCCGAATCGATGAATCAGGCTCTTGTGCCCACGCTGATCCGGGTGAGGGAACGGGAGGGCCATGAACGCGCCCAGCAGCTTCTTTCCAGCTCCATGCTCTGGGTTTGCCTGTTGCTGACCGCGGCTTCAATCCTGATGGCTCTCGCCGCCCGCGGTTTCTTTCCGCTGATTGCCTCGCACTTCCCGCCCGCCAAGCTCGCACTCTCGATCCGGCTCTTCTACGCGCTGCTGCCGGTCGTGCTTATCACCGGCATCGCCACCAACTGCACCGCCGTTCTGAACACCGTGGACCGCTTCGCGCTGCCTGCGCTGGCTCCGGTGGCGACTCCAATGGCTATCATCCTGGCGGCGTTGCTGCTGAGCAGCCGTCTGGGCATCTGGGCGATGGTCTACGCGACTCTGGCCGGCGCGCTCGTTCATGCCGGGATGGTTGCCTGGATGATGGACTCGCGCGGCTATCGCTTGTGCTTCTACTGGCACGGAACGACGGAGGCCACGCGCGAGGTGGCTCGCCAGTACGGGCCGGTGCTGCTGAGCGGCGTCGTGGCCTCCGGCGGCCTGCTCGTGGATCAATCCATGGCCGCCATGCTTCCGGCCGGAAGCGTCTCCGCTCTGGCCTATGCCAACCGCTTTGTGAGCGTCGTTGTGACCTTGCTGGCCGGAGCGGTTTCCTCGGCCGTGGTGCCGCATTTCTCGCGCATGATCGCCCATCGCGATTGGACCGGCTGCCGCAGCACGCTGCACACCTGGGTCCGACTCACGGCGCTGGTTTCAACGCCCATCGCCCTGGCTTTGATCGCCGGTTCGCATTGGCTGATCCGGCTCACCTTCCAGCACGGAGTCTTTGGCCCGAGCGATACGGCTCTGGTCACCCCGGTGCTGGCCATGTACGCCATCCAGATTCCGTTTTTTGTTTCCAGCCGGGTCTTTTACCGCTTTCTAGTGGCCATGCGCCGTACTGACCTGATTTTTTATTGCGGCGCACTCAACCTCGCGCTGGATATAATTCTCAATTTGGTTTTGATGCGCTGGTTTGGCGTGGCCGGAATTGCGCTGGCCACTTCGCTTTGGACCGTAAGCACTTTTCTTTTCCTTTGGTATTGGAGCTGGAGGCTTCTTCCCGCTGCGTCCGAAGAACGGGCTTAACAGGCTGCGGAAAAAGGCCCAGAATCAGGCTGCTCGGAAGGAAGGTTTGGCAGGGGCTAAAGCCCGCTTATTTACTTTGTTACAGTTCCGGCACGACTGAAGTCGTGCCCTGTTACAAAGCAGCCTTTTGAAACACATTCTACGAGTCTTTCCGTGGCCTGTTGGAGCGGTTCTCCAATAGCTGTAGATCGAAGCCAGTAAGCTGAGTGGCTTTTTCCATAAGAAAAAGTCACCTTCGATGAAGTGAGTCAGGCTATACCAATTGGAGAACCGCTCTAAGCCCAGGTTTGTTCGATTCATGAAGTCGGTTAGATTCTGCCGATAAGGATGGAAGCACCATGGAGGCATCATGATTCCCAGCCCGGCGCAATACCTTTTGCGCTTCGACGATCTTTGCCCCACCCTCTCTGTTTCACGGTGGCAGCGCTTTCGTCCCCTGATTGAAGAGTTCGGCCTCCATCCGATTCTTGCCGTGGTTCCCGACAACCGGGACGCGGTGCTGAAGCTCTCGCCACCGGCCCCGGATTTCTGGGCCGAGATGCGCTCGATGGAGGCGGCCGGAGCCACGATTGCCTTGCATGGTTTTCACCATCTCTGCATCCACCGGGGCGCGAGCCTGTTGCCGCTGCATCGTCAGAGTGAGTTTGCCGGCGTGCCGGAAGAGACCCAGCAGCAATGGATTCGCGATGGCCTGGCGCTTCTTCGCCGTCAGGGGCTCAACCCGAAAATCTGGGTCGCGCCCAATCACGGATTTGATCGCGCCACGCTCCGCGCCCTCCGCGCCGAAGGAATTCGCGTGCTTTCCGACGGCTTTGCCCGCCTTCCGTTCAAACGCTACGGCTTTACCTGGATTCCGCAGCAGATTTGGGAGCCGGTCGAAAAGAGCAAGGGACTCTGGACCATCTGCCTGCATAGCAATTTTTGCCCTGCCGCCCAGGTCTCCGACCTTCATGCCTTTGTCCGCGCCCATGCCGCGCAGTTCACCTCCGTGGACCGCGTGCTGGCCGAGTTGTCGCCCCGCAGGCTGAGCTTACCCGAGCGGCTCTATGAAGCCTGCGCGCTCTGGCGGGTTGAAGCCCGCCGCGCCAGAAAACGGTCGAAGCTTGGCGAACGCGGGCGCCGCAGCGGTTAAGCAGGCTTTTCACTTACAGAAATCTTGGGCCCCATCCTTCCGCGTTATTACTCCACCCCTGCGACGAAGACCTATCGCGGGGACCCCGGTTTGCGGAAGTGTGGGAACGGCGGGGCTTACAGTTGCCTTTCGTGGAGAGCCTCGTCGATCAGCTCTTCATATGCCGGAATCGCGCGGTCAAGCTGGAATTGCTCGACGAACGGATGGGCAAACCTCTCACCCGGCCGCAAGGCGTGAAGAGCGGCAAGCAGGGAAGCGGCCAGAGCTTCGGCGGAGATCTCCGGGGCGAGCCACGCGCCTGGTTTGCCGCGCAGCAGATCTACCATGCCTCCGGAAGCCGGCAGGGCCACAATGGGAAGTCCCGCCGCCGCCGCTTCCAGCAGAGCATTCGGCAAGCCCTCCTGCCGGGATGGAAGCACAAACAGCGTTGCATCCGGAAACAGCGACCAGGGCTGCGCGATGGCTCCTGCAAAGCGCACTGCCTCGTCGAGCCCCAGCGCATGGCGCTCCGTCTTCAGCGCCATCTCTTCCGCGCCAGCGCCGGCAATCAGCAGGCTGGCTTCGGGAAAATCCCTCCGCACCGCAACCAAGGCTCGCAGCAGCAGGTCAAAGCCCTTTTCCGGCGAAAGTCGCCCCACGGCCAGCAGATGCGGACCAGAGCCGGTCCAAGTCGTGTGGCCGTTTCCGTTGCGAATCTCTTCCAGATCCACCGGGTTCGGCAGCACCGCCAGCCGCTTCTTCGTAACTCTCAGCTCGCGGGCCAACTCCTCCGCCATGGCCTGCGACTGGCAGATCACGCGGTCCGCGCGGGGATACAACAGCCGGTAAAGCCAGCGTGTGGTGCGGGAAAGATCCAGGGCCGAGGAAACGCTCCCGTTCTGGCGCACCAGAATCCGTGTTTCCCGCGGGAAAAAGGGCCGCAGCAGCAGCACGAGAAAGTTCAGGTGAAACATTCCAGACAGGATCAAATCCGGTTTCAGTTGGCGAACCAGCCGCAGCAGAGGCCAGGCTCCAGCGCGCACCCTTGGAGCGCCCAGTGCGTGAAGGAGTACCCGCGAAGGCACCTCCTCCCCGACAGCCTCCGCCTGCGTGATCACGCCCAGATGCAACTCGTACTTTTCCGCCGAAAGGCAGCACGCCAGCAGCGCTGTTACTCGCTCTGCGCCGCCGCCGCCAAGGTGCGGAATCAGCAAAAGGATCTTAGGACGGGTCGATGCGGGCATGGGGCTAGCCTCAAAACTTTCAGAGTATAGAGCGCCAAAAAGCTCTCACTTCCAAATCAAATGCGTTTCCCTGTGCAGGTTGTCTGCTTGACATACTAAAGCAAAGTAATGTTACCTTAGAGTACCAATCCTGCTTACCCCCAGCGAAGGGCCGATTTTTTTCTGGTTTCTTCTGCGTTGTCATGAGGAAAGCGGCTGCGGCGGAGAACGAGAGCAGACCTGCCAGGGCGATGAATTGCCCGGTAAAGTGTCCAGCAAGCATAGGCTCTCGATACCGTCGAGCATCTTTCCTTCCGCGTTCCCAATTCCGGATTTTTCTGGACGCGGAGTCCTTTCTGGGAGAGGCTCATGTTTAAACGCAGCAGCGATCTTGCAGGACCTCGTTTCTTGCCCACATTCTTGAGTGTGCGCAACCGTTTCTCAGCTTCAGCCGCAACTCCGGCGCGGCCGTCCCCTTCATTGCAACGCCCTCGTATTGTTGTCGGCATTACGAATGCGCAGACCTGCCTGGTTCTGGGCGATCGCCTGCGCGCTTTGCGCGAGGAGGGCTTTCGGGTCACCCTGGTCTCCAGCCCCGGCGAGTTGCTCACCAGCACCGCCGCACGGGAAGGGGTTGAGTCGATTGCCATTCCCATGCATCGGGAGATTGCGCCGCTTGCGGATCTTGTGTCGCTGATGCGACTGTGGTGGCTGCTCTATCGGCTCAAGCCGGAGATGACGGAATTCAGCACGCCCAAGGCCGGGCTGCTGGGCTCGATTGCGGCCATGCTGTGCGGCGTGCCGGCCAGGGTCTATTGCTTGCGCGGCCTCAAGCTGGAAACCTGCACTGGACTGAAGCACCGCATTCTGCTGGCCACCGAAAGAGTGGCTGCCGCCTGTTCCCATGTCGTGCTGTGCAACAGCGACAGCCTGCGCAACCGCGCTCTCGATTTGGCTGTGGCTCCCGAGGCAAAACTACGGCTGTTGGGTTCGGGCAGCAGCAACGGGGTCGATATTCGGCGGTTTTCACCGGGATACTGCAACCTTCGACCTCATCTTGGTCTTCCGCAGAATGCCCCGGTGGTCGGCTTTGTGGGCCGATTGACGCGCGACAAGGGGCTGCCGGAGCTGCTGGAGGCATTCGACGCCATTCTGGCTGCTAGGCCGGACGCGCATCTGCTTCTGGTTGGCTGGTTTGATGCCTCGGAAGACGCGCTCAACGACGATCTGCGTTCACGGATCAGCAAGCATCCGCGGATTCATTTGACCGGATTCGTGGCCGACACGGCGCCGTATTATCGCGCCATGGACGTGATGGTTCTGCCGACCTGGCGGGAAGGCTTTCCAAATGCCGTTCTGGAGGCCGCTGCCAGCGGAATTCCCGTCATCACCACGCTGGCCACCGGTTCCCGCGATGCCGTGGTGCCGGAGGTGACCGGGTTGCTGATTCCTCCCGGTTATCCTGAGGCCATCAGCGAATCGGTGCTTCAGTTGCTGCGCGACCCCGAGCGCTGCCGCCGCATGGGCAAGGCCGCGCGCGCCTGGGTTCTCGACCACTATGTGAATGGGCGCGTCCTGCGCCGAACGGTGCGCTACTACAAGAGCCTGCTCGACCTGAATTTACAGCGAAATCCGAGACGCCGTCCGCTTCCTGCCGATTCGGTGCTCGATCCGATCTAACGGCGTTCTTCTGTTCGCGCAGAGTGGTTTTGAAAGGGCATGCACTCGAAGCAATGCGAACGTTCCCAAAACCCTGGGTGCCCCAGGTCCCGCTTTTGGGACCTGGGATCGCACAATTCAAAGCGCAGAATCACGCGGCCAACGACCTAGCGCGGCGGAACGGCATTGTTCGGCGCGCTGGTCCCAGCGGATGGCGCTTGCAGCACCTGCGCGCTGGCGTCTGCCGCATGAAGCACGCCGCCGGGAACGATGCCCAGCGCCAATGTCGCCGCCACGGCGAACAACAGTGCCGCACCTAGCGCAATACTCACTTGCGGCGTGGGAGCGGCTGTTTTTCCACCCGTTGGGCGTTGTGCGGCGGCCAGCGCCAGGCGCAGATAGTACGCGGCGGCAAGCCCCGAGTTCAGCAGGCCAATGAGAACCAGCCAAAAGGCGCCGCCCTCGGCCGCCGCTGAGAACGAGGCCAGCTTGCCCATGAATCCGCCCGTGAAGGGAATCCCAACCAGCGAGGCCAGAAAGAAGATCAGCAGGCCGCCCAGCAGCGGCGAGCGGTAGATGAGCCCGCGAAAATTGGCAATCAAAGGCCGTTTTTCCTCGTATCCGCTGACCACCGTAATCACCGCAAAGATACCTACGTTCATGGCCGCGTAGGCGGCGGTGTAAAAGCAGGCGGCGGCAATGCCGCTGGAACCGAGGCCCGCGAAGGCCGCCAGCAGGTAGCCCGCGTGGGCTATGGAGGAGTAGGCCAGCATCCGTTTCACGTTCTGCTGGCGCAGAGCGGCCAGGTTACCCACGGTCATCGAAAGCACGGCCACCACCCACAGCAGCGGCGACCAGACGGGGCGCAGCGTGGGCAGCATCTCGTACAGCACGCGCATCAGCAGCGCGAAGGCGGCAACCTTTGGCGCGGTTGCCAGCAGCGCCACCACCGGCGTCGGCGCGCCCTCGTACACATCCGGCGTCCATACATGAAACGGCGCTGCGGAAACCTTGAACAGAATGCCCACCAACATCAATCCCAGCCCGGCCAGAATCAGCGCTTGATTCGTTGCCGTGGGCGCCAGATGCGCAATCTCGTAAATCTGCGTCGTGCCAGTTGCGCCGAAGATCAACGCAATGCCGTAAAGCAGAAAGGCCGTCGCAAAGGAGCCGAGCAGAAAATACTTGATGGCCGCTTCCGGCCCGCGTGCTGTGTGCTTGCGGTAGCCGGTCAGGATGTAGGTGCTGATCGAGGAGATTTCGAGAGCGATGAACACAAGTAGCAGCTCGACCGCGCCAGTCAGCAGACACATGCCCACCGCGCCAAAGACAATCAGCGCGTAATACTCGCCTTGGTGATGGCTGTCTTCCGGCAGGGTGTCCAGCGAGAGCAGCACCACCACCAGCACCAGGCCACAAATCAGCGCGTGGAAGAAGACCGTGAAGACGCTGGTCTCGACCGTGCCGGAAAAACCCGTGCCTGCGGGCAGTGCAAGCTGCCCCAGACTGGCCCAGAGCGCAAGCATGGTTCCTGCCGCCGCCACCCAGCCCAGCGGACGCCGCGCCCGTCCGGCAGGCCATGTCGCGTCCGTCAGCATCACGGCCACTCCAGTCGCGGTGAGAAGAACCTCGGGAAGGATGCGGAGAATGTCGGGAACAGAATTCACTGCGGCCCCTCCTCATCCGTTGCAGCCGGTACGGCGGATTGCGGCAGAAGCGGCTGTGGCACAACCACCGACCCCTTCAGTTGCTCCGCCGTCTGCGGAAGGTAAACGCCCTCTTCGATGGACGGCAGCCAAAGCCCCGGCACGACTCCCATCGCCAGCATCAGAGCGATGAGCGGCCAGATGACGGCCAGTTGTCCTCGTTGCAGATCCTCCGGCGGCTTTGACAAGGCCAGCGCGCTTTCCGGCCCGAAAAACAGCCGCTGGATCAGACCCAGCATGTAGGCCGCGCCCAGAATCACGCCCAGCGCGGCGGCAATCGCCCAGCTCTTGCTGACGCCCGTGAAGGTGCCCAGCAGAATCAGTAACTCGCCCACAAAGTTGCCCAGCATCGGCAGTCCGATCATGCCCAGAGAGCCGATGACGAAGAAGGTGGCTGTGCGCGGCAGCTTGCGGGCCAGTCCCCCGTAGTCCGCAATCTCGCTGGTCGCGTAGCTGTCGTAGAGAACGCCCAGGAGCAGGAACAGCACCCCATCCACCACGCCGTGGTTCAGGATCTGGTAGACCGCACCCTCCCAGCCCGTCAGCGTCAGGCCATAAATGCCCAGCGTAATCAGGCTCAGATGGCTCACGGCCGCAAAGGCCATCAGCCGCCAGAAGTCGCGCTGCACCAGCGCCAGACACGCGCCATAGAGAATGCCCACGACCGCGAGGCCAACCATCACCGGAGCCACATCCCGCGCCTGCACAGGGAAGAGCCCGATGTGAAAACGCAGCAGCGAGTAAAGCCCCAGCTTGCCGGCCACGACCATGGCCAGCGCCACCGGAGCCTCGCTGAAGGTGTCCGCAATCCATCCGTGCAGCGGGAAAATCGGAACCTTGACGGCAAAGGCGAAGAGAAACGCCAGCGCCAGCCAGAAAAGCGGCCATGTTCCGAGATTCCCGTGGGCGATGGCGGCTTGCATTGTGACGAAGTCAAAGCTGCGCGTCTGCGCGTAAAGCCACAAGATTGCCACCAGCAGCGGCGCGGAAGGAATGAAGGTGAAAAGGAAAAACCTGAGCGCGGCCCTGGGTCCATTCGAGCGACCATACATGGCGATCAAAATCGCCATCGGCACCAGCGACAGCTCCCAGAAGCCGTAATACAAAATCAGATCCAGCGAGATGAAAACGCCGAACATCGCCGTTTGCTGCACCAGAAAGAGCGAGTAGAAAACCTTGCGGCGCTCCCGGATGGCCGTCCAACTCGCCACCACGCCGACCGGCGCGAGCAGCCCGGTCAGCACCACCAGCCACAGGCTCAGTCCGTCCACACCCACGTGGTAGAAAATTGCGGGGCTCTCGATCCACTGCCTGCTGACTTCAAATTGAAAGCCGCTCTGGCCGACAACAAAATGCGCCGGCAGGTGCAGCGTCAGGCCGAAGGTGATCAGAGACGTTGCCAGCGCAATCCAGTTTGGAAGCTTCTCGCGGTCGGGAGCCAGCGCCACCGCGATTGCTCCAAGCAGCGGAAGCAGCAGGATCAGCGTGAGAATCGAGTTGTTGATCGCGTTCATTCTCTCAATGCCCCGCCAATCCAAGGTGAAATGCCGCCAGATAGGCCAGCACCGTTGTCCACGGAACCAGCAGGAAAAGCAGTACGGCCGCCGCGCCTGCAGCCAGCCAGGCTGCATACGAGCGCAGATTCCCCGTTTGCCAGTACTGCATGATCGCTCCGGCGAACTTTGCGCCGCCCGCTAGCATCCATGCAATTCCGCCCAGCACGCCGATCTCGACAACCCATTCCAGAAAATATCTGGAGACGCCGAGCAGCGGCTTGACCACTGCCGCGCCATAGATCTCGTCCACGTAATACTTGTTGGCCAGTATCTTATAGCTCGCAGGATAAGCCTCAACCAGCCGCGCCGGAACCGTGGACTTTTCGCGGTAGAAACGATAGGCCGCGAACCACCCCAGCAGCGCCACGCCCATGGCCACCGCGCTCAGCGCAAGTTCCAGCCGTGCACTGCCGCCCGCGGCTGTGCGTCCGCCGAAAACCGGCGTCAAAAAGCTGGTAAAGCGCTCCATGTTGATCCAGCCAGCCGAGCGATAAACGCCCAGCCAGCCGCCGCCGAGCGAGAGCAGCGCCAGAATCAGCAGCGGCCCGCGCATCGACCATGGACTCTCATGCAATTGGGCAAGCTCACCGCGCGGCTGGCCAAGAAAAGCCATGGTCCACAGCCGAAACATGTAAAACGAAGTCACCAGCGCCGTAACCACGCCGACAAGCCACAGCGCCCGCCCACTCGGTCCCTGCAAAAATGCTGCGTAAAGAATCGCGTCCTTCGAGAAAAATCCAGCGAAAGGGAAAAATCCCGCGATGGCCAGTACACCCACCGTCGTAACAGCAAAAGTCACCGGCAGCTTCTTCCAAAGACCGCCCATCCGGCGCAGATCCTGCTCACCATTCAGCGAGTGAATCACCGCGCCCGCTGCCAAAAAGAGCAGCGCCTTGAAGAAGGCGTGCGTCACCAGATGGAAGATGGCCGCCGAATAAGCCGCCACGCCGCAGGCCATGAACATGTAGCCAAGCTGCGAGATCGTCGAGTAGGCCAGCACCCGCTTGATGTCGTTCTGCGCCATGCCGATCGTGGCCGCAAACAGCGCCGTCGCCGCGCCGACCACCGCCACCACGCCCAGCGCGAAGGGCGAGTGGTTGAACAGCACATGCATCCGGGCAATCATGTAGACACCCGCCGTGACCATCGTCGCCGCGTGAATCAACGCCGAGACCGGCGTCGGGCCTTCCATTGCGTCCGGCAGCCAGATGTAGAGCGGAAGCTGCGCGCTCTTGCCCGCCGCGCCCAACATCAGGCAGAGCGCAATGACGGTGACCACACCGCCCGTCCAGCCGGGGTCCTGGCCGAGCTTCGTCGCAATCTCGGTGAAGGTCAGCGTGTCGAAGTTAGCCACCAGCAGAAACATCGCGATTAGAAATCCAACGTCGCCAATGCGGTTGACGATGAAGGCCTTTTTGCCTGCGTCAGCCGCGGATTTTTTCTGAAAGTAAAAGCCGATCAGCAGGTACGACGCCAACCCGACGCCCTCCCAGCCGATGAACATCAGCAACGCATTGTCCGCCAGCACCAGCACCGACATGAAAAAGAGAAACAGATTCAGGAAGCTGAAGTACCGCGCGTACCCTTCGTCGTCGCTCATGTAGCCGACCGAGTAGACGTGAATCAGAAAGCCGACGCCGGTTACCACCAGCAGCATGACCAGCGAAAGCTGATCGAGCACGAAGCTGAAGTCGACATGCAGCGCGGCAATGTTAATCCAGTTGCCGAAGGTCTCCACGCAGGGCAGGAAACTCGGCGCGGGGATGAATCCGAAGACGCCCAGCGCGACGTTTGCGACCACGCCGAAGGCTACCAGCGGAGCCAGCAGCGCGACCGTCGTCACGGCCCACTTCGGCATCCGTCGGCCCAGGATTCCATTCAGCAGAAACCCCGCGAAGGGCGCCAGCGGAATCAGCCAGAGATGAAGGTGTGCATTCATAGTTTCATCAGGTCGATTCTGTCGACGGCGAGGGTCGAGCGCGCGCGGAAAAGGGCAATGATGATGGCTAGTCCAACGGCCGCCTCGGCCGCCGCCACGACCATCACAAAGAAGACGAAGATCTGGCCCTTCACCGTGTGCCACTGCTGGGCGAAGGTCACAAACGAGAGATTCACGGCGTTCAGCATCAGCTCAATCGACATGAACGTGGTAATCAGGTTGCGCTTGAAGAGAAAGCCGATGATCCCCAGCACAAACAGCACCGCGCTCAAGATTAGGTACCAGGAGAGCGGAACTTCCTGCGCGATGAAAGCGTTCATTTGCCCGCCGTCCCTTCTTCGTGCGTGTCGCGCTCTCCGTCGCTGGGCCGCGCCAGCGCCACCGCGCCCAGAATTGCGATTAGAATCAGCACCGAGGTCACTTCAAAGGGCAGCAGCAGTTCGGTGAAGAGCACCGTGCCAACTTCCGCGGCGGAGGTAATGCCGTTGTTCACGCTCGCTGTGCCCAGGCCCTGCGCGGTCAAAATCACCGTAGCCAGTACGGCCAGAATGACGACCACCGCCGGAAAGCCCACCACCCACGCCGCGTGGCTGCCTCGTGTGCGTGCTTCTTTTCCGGCGTTCAGCAGCATCACGACGAAGGTGAACAGCACCATAATCGCACCGGCGTAGACGATCACCTGCGCCGCCGCCAGGAATTCCGCGCCCAGCATCAGATAGAGCACGGCCAGCGAGGTCATCACCACAATCAGCGAAAGCGCGCTGTTGATGGGATGGCTCTGGATCAGGAGGTTGATCGCTCCCGCCAGGCAGAATCCGGCAAACAGGAAAAACATGATGATGTGCATCTTTTTTATTCCACAAGCAAATGCGATTGTAAATGAGTGCGTTTCATAAGGCAGCGCACTCCCTTAGCGAAACGAAAGCCAAAAGCTGGTCACCACAATGTTCAGCATGGCCAGCGGGATCAGCCAGCGCCACCCCAGGTACATGAATTGGTCGTAGCGGAAGCGCGGCAACGTCCCGCGCACCCAGATATACAGGAACAGAAAGCAGAAAACCTTCAGCACAAACCAGAAAATGGGAAACAGCGCGTGAATAAAAATGTTTTGCGGCGGCGGAATCAGGTCGCCGAAGGGGCTGGTCCAACCGCCCAGAAACAGCAGCGTGGCCACGCAGCCCACGTTGATCATATTGCCGTACTCGGACATGAAAAACAGTGCAAACTTCATCGAGCTGTACTCGGTGTGATAGCCGCTGGTCAGCTCGCTTTCAGCTTCGGGCAGGTCGAAGGGCGAGCGGTTTGTCTCTGCGAAGGCGGCCGTCACGTAGATGCAGAAAGCCAGAAGCTGCAATCCGCCGAAGATGTTCCAGGTGAGAAATCCCCTGGTTGCCTGATGCTCGACAATCACGCGCAGATTCAACGTTCCGGCGCGCATCACCACGCCGACCACCGAAAGGCCCAGCGCCAGTTCGTAGCTGATTAATTGCGCCGTCGTGCGCAGAGAGCCGAGCAGCGCATATTTGTTGTTCGACGACCAGCCGGCCAGCGCCACGCCGTACACGCCCATTGAGGTCAGGCCCAGAACCACCAGCACGCCAATATTCACATCGGCGATCTGGAACAAGTGCATTTCTCCGGGCTTGACCAATCCGAACGGCCCGACGTCCGGTTCGCCGAAAGGCACCACGGCAAACAAGGTCAACGCGCAGCCCAGGGCGATGACCGGAGCGAGAAGATAGAGCGGCCGGTAGACGCCCGTTGGGATGATGTCTTCCTTCAGAAAGCACTTCGCGCCATCGACCAGCGGTTGCAACAGCCCGAACGGCCCCACGCGCGTCGGCCCCCAGCGGTTCTGAAGGTGGCCCAGCAGCTTGCGTTCCAGCAGCACGGTGTAGGCGACGGCGGTCAGAAACACCGTCATCACCACCGCTACCTTCAGCACGCTCCACAAAATGAATTGCCAAATCGTCACTGCTCTTCAGCCCCTATTCCTACAACTGTGCTTATCTACCTGAGTCCCAAGCTTTACGTCAATCCACGATTTCTGGGTGCTGTAGGAATCGTGCTTCTCACTTCCCGCCCTGTATCTTCACCAGCTTCGGCGCCTGATGCCGTGCCAAATCCTTCAGCGCCGTGCTCTGTTCGCCCAGCGTCCCCGAGCTGAACAATCCATCGCTCGCCGAAGCAACCAGCCCTTGCCCAGTCGTAACCGGACCAGCCGGCGCAAATCCCGGTTCACTTGGCACATCGTTGCCGACCAACAGATTCTCGCGGTCCACAGCGTAGCCCGGAACCAGCCGCGCGATTTCGTCCAGTACTGCCAGCGGATCGAAGGGGCTCAGCTTGGGTTCCAGGTTGTTGGCCGTCAGCCACACCGCGTGTCGGTCCGCCTCGCCCGCCTGCGCGCCGCGCGACTGGCCCAGGTCCGCCGTGACATTGCCCTTGCCAAACGGCACGAGGGCCTTCACATCCGCGCCCATCGCGTCAGCGAGGCGCACCAGAATCTCGAACTCTGGTCTGACTCCGGCACGGTCGGCAGCCTTCCTTGTCAGTTGCACGTCGCCGTAGGTGTTCGTCACCGTGCCGGTTTTCTCATAGAGACTGGATGTTGGCAGCACCACATCGGCCAGCGCCGCCGTCTCCGTCAGAAAAAGATCCGCAGCAATCACAAAAGTATTTTTCAGCGCCGCCGGTGCAATGCCGAGTTTCTTGACCGGATCTGCGCCCATGACCAGCAATGCGCCCAGTTCGTCTTTGTCAGCCGCATCGAAAATCTCCGGCAGCGTTTTGCCCGGTGTCGTGGGCATTCCCGCATACTCCCCCGCAAACGTTCCCGACGTCTCGACCGGCACATAGCCGGGTAGCAGGTCGGGCATCAAGCCCATGTCCGCCGCGCCGCGCGAGTTCGCGTAGTCGCCGAGAAAAGCAAAGCGCACATTCCCGCGTTGCAAGCCCCACGCCACCAACTCCGCCAATTCCTGGCCGTCATATTCCGCGCCGAAAATCACGAGCAGCGACTTCTCGGCCAGCACGGCTTCGCGGAAAGTGTCGCTGTCCTGCGTCACCTGGCCACCGTCCTGATAGACGGAAGCACGGCCATCGGCCGTAAGCCGCAGCTTTGCCGTGGCCTGCCGTTCAAGTTTGATGGCCCGAGCATTCGCCACGTAGAGCCGCGCGCGATTGAGCCGCACGTTGGTGCGCAGCGTCCAGGCCAGTAGCGGATGCTCCTCCGTTGGATTGCCGCCCAGCAGCAGAATCGCAGGAGCCGTTGCAATCTCGCGCAGGCTCGCTGCCGCTCCCTTGTGTCCGGCCAGCGCCCGCGCAAAGGCCGCGTAATTTGTGGTCCTTTCGTGGTCGATGTTGTTCGTGTGCAGCACTGTGCGCGCGAGTTTTTGCAGCAGATAATTCTCTTCGTTTGTAGTCCGGTTCGAGCCGATGACGCCAATCGCTTCGCCGCCCCGGCTTTCGCGCACTTCCTTCAACTTGCGAGCCGCGAGCCGCAACGCTTGCTCCCAAGTCGCCGCTTCCAGCTTGCCCTCGGAGTTGCGCACCAAGGGCGTCGTCAGCCTCGCCGCGCTCTCCACAAAGTCGAAACCGAAGCGGCCCTTGGCGCAGAGAAACTCCCCGTTGATACCGCTATGGTCGCGGTTGTCAGCGCGCACAATTTCGGAGCCGTCGTTGACCTGCCGCACACCCAGCGTCACCTTGCAGCCGTCCGCGCAATGCGTGCAAATCGTCGCGACGTGGTTCATCTCCCAAGGCCTGGTTTTGTAGCGATAGCTGCCTGAGGTCAGCGCGCCAACCGGGCAAATGTCGATGCACATCCCGCACTGTTCGCAGTCGAGGCGGTTTCCGCCGTTGGGCGCAATCGCCGAGCTGACGCCGCGGCCCTGCACGCCCAGCGCCCACACGTCCATGCCCTCGCCGCAGACACGGATGCAGCGATAGCAGAGAATGCAGCGCGGCCGGTCATAGAAAACGGCAGGCGACCACTGCTGTTCCTCGCGATGCTCCTTGGCCTCCGCGTACAGGCTTTCGCCCGCGCCGTACTTGAAGGTCATGTCCTGCAACTCGCACTCGCCGCCCGCGTCGCAGACCGGGCAGTCCAGCGGATGGTTGCCCAAAAGCAATTCCAGCATCGCCTTGCGCGCCTGCGTGATCTCCGGCGACTCAGTGATGAAAACCTGTCCTTCGGCGACCGTGGTGGTGCAAGCCGTTTGCAGCTTGCCCACTTTTTCCTGGCGCACCAGACACATCCGGCAAGCAGCCTGCGGGCTCAGTCCGGGATACGAACAGAAAGCCGGAATCTCGATCCCCGCCTTGCGGCAGACGTCGATCAGCAACGTCCCCTTGGGCGCCGTGATTCTCTTGCTATCGACTGTGATTGTTACGTCTGCCATGCATCTCCAGCGTTTCTAAACCACCACCAACTTCGCGTGCTTTGCGAACGGGCATGGATTCCCGTTCAAATGCGCCTCGAACTCCTTGCGGAATTTCTTCACGAAGGCCACCGTCGGCATCGCTGCCGCATCGCCCAGCGGGCAAAAGGTTCGCCCCATCATGTTCTCGGCAATGTACTGAATATTGTCGATGTCCTTGGCCTCGCCGAAGCCCGCGTGCAGGCGCGTCAGCGTCTTCTTCAGCCAGTCTGTCCCTTCGCGGCAGGGAATGCACCATCCGCAGCTCTCGTGCTGATAAAAGCTGATCGTCCGCAGCGCGAACTCGACCATGCACGTCCGGTCGTCAATCACGATCACGGCGGCCGAGCCTAGCATCGAGCCCGCCTTGCCCACCTGGTCGAAGTCCATGCCGATGTTGATCTCTTCCGGCAGCAGTACCGGCGTCGAGGAGCCTCCCGGCACAACGGCCTTCAGCTTGTGCCCGCCGCGCACGCCGCCGGCGACCGTGTCAATCATCTTCTTCAGGTTGTAGCCCATCGGCAGCTCATAAACGCCAGGCCGCTCCACATGGCCGCTGATCGAGACCAAGCGCGTTCCGCCGTTGCGTGGCGAGCCCGCCGCAGCGAATGCCACTGCGCCCATCTCGATCACATGCGGCACGGTGGCGATGGTCTCGGCATTATTGATGACCGTCGGTCCACCATAGAGTCCGACCACGGCAGGGAAGGGAGGCTTGATGCGCGGAATGCCCCGCTTGCCTTCCAGAGACTCCATCAGCGCCGACTCTTCACCCACTTCGTAGGCTCCCGCGCCGGTGTGCGTGATGATCTGAAACTCGGTGTTCGAGCCGAAAATATGAGTTCCCAGAAAGCCCTTGGCGTAGGCCTCGGCGATGGCCTTTTCCATGATCTCCAGCAAGCCGCGATACTCGCCGCGCAGATAGATGAAGCCTAGCTTCGCGCCGATGGCGAGTCCCGCGATGATTGTGCCTTCAATGACCGCATGCGGGTCGTGCTGGAAGATCAAGTGATCCTTGCAGGTTCCCGGCTCGCTCTCGTCGCCGTTCACGAGCACGTACTTCGGCTTTGCGCTCGTCTTGGGGACGAACGACCACTTCAGCCCTGTCGGGAAGCCAGCGCCGCCGCGCCCGCGCAGGTTGCTGGATTTGATCTCAGAAATGATCCATTCCGGCCCCTGCTGCAAGCATTTTCTAGCCGCCGCGTAACCGCCCAGCTCGAGATAACGGTCGATGCTGGCCGCGCCCATGCCAAAGCGCCGCGAGACAATCTTTACTTCATCGGGATGCGAGACTAGTCTAGGCATGAGGCTCTTTTCCTGTGTCTTTCTCGCGGTAAAAGTCCAGAATGCCGGGAACCAGTTCTGGCGTCAACTCCTCCTGGAAGTCGTAGTTGACCTGGATGGCTGGCGCCCACGAGCAGGCCCCGATGCACTCCACTTTCTCCAGAGAAAAAAGGCCGTCCGGCGTCACGCCTCCCGCTTCCAGCCCCAACTCCTTTTCGAATCGCTCGTACACTTCGTCGGCTCCGCGCAACATGCAACTGATGCTCGTGCAGATCTGCACCTTGTATTTACCCAACGGCTTCATGTGCAGCATCGAGTAGTAGCTGGCCACGTTGCGCACCTCCAGCTCGGGAATTCCGATCCGCGCGGCGACTTCATTGATGACCGCGTCGGAGAGATACCCAACCTCGTCCTGCGCATAGAGCAGCATGGGAACTAGCGCCGAGCGTCTGGACGGATACCTCGCCGCCAGCGCATCCAGCCGCGCCGCCAGTTGGGGAGAAAACAAGCTTATGGCTTCCTCGCTCATCGCATCAAATCCCCTGTCCACGCCTTGGCGAACCACTCCCAGTTATGCTGCAATTGCGCCCCTCCGCTCCCTTCACCACTTCCCGGCAATCAGGCCACGATTAATTGAATCTGCCAGCGAGAATACTTGAAATAATGTCGACTGCAATCTTCTTGGGACGAGTATCGACAACGGAAAATCCTGCTGCTTTGGCCAGGAGCATCTCTGCGCTTGGCCCATCGCCATCGAATGGATACTCCTTCCGCGAGAGTTCGTATCCGTTGGGAGGGCCGCTGAGTACGGCAGTGATCCGGCATCCTCCGGCCATGGTATTCAGCGTGACGCGGCACATCAGATCGGTTCCGAAGGTAAGAAACATCTCATTATCGAAGCTTGCCAAATGATTCTGGCCAATGCGGTCGGCACCCCTCTTGCTCAGCTCGATATTGGCCTTGCTCATTTCCTCGAAGAGATGCGTCCTCACTTTTCCAAAGAAGACCGTCGGGGCCACTTTGTCGCTGTTCAGGCTATCTGCATCCTGTCTGAGTTTTGCCTTGTCTGCAAGCTTTCCGTAGTCAACCATGTGTAGCCCCCCTTCTTACCTGTCGATTTCTCCCAAGACAATATCGATGGACCCCACCACGGCCACCACATCGGCCAGCATCCGCCCCTTGCACATCGTTTCCAGAGCCTGCAACGTGGCAAACGTCGGATTCCGCATATGGACGCGATACGGCTTGGCCGTGCCATCGGATACAACATAGTAGCCCATCTGCCCGCGCGGCGATTCGATGCCCTGATAAACCTCTCCGGCCGGTACCGTGAAACCCTCCGTGACGATCTTGAAGTGATGGATCAGCGCCTCCATTTGCGTCTTCATCTTCTCGCGGTCCGGCAGCACGATCTTGGGCGCATCGGCTTTGATCTCGCCCTCCGGCATCCCGTCCAGCGCCTGCTGAATGATCTTTACGCTCTCGCGCATTTCCACCATCCTGACCTCGTACCGCGCCCAGCAGTCGCCGCCGGTCGAGACAGGCACCTTGAACTGAAACTTTTCATAGCCCGAGTAGGGCATATCGCGGCGCAGATCGAAGTCCACGCCTGAGGCGCGCATCGGCGGCCCGGTCACGCCCAGCGCGACGGCATCGGCTGCCGAAAGCATTCCCACGCCCTTCAGCCGGTTACGAAAGATCGGATTGCCGGTCAAAAGATTCTCGTATTCGTCAATTTTCTTCGGGAAGGTGCGGATGAACTCCTGCACGCGGCCAAAAAAGTCCAGCGGGGGCTCCATCGCCAGTCCGCCAATGCGTATATAGCTGGTCATCATTCGCTGGCCGGACAAGCCCTCGAAGATCCTGAGAATTTCCTCGCGCTCGCGAAAGGTGTAGAGGAAGACGCTCAATGCGCCAATGTCCATCGAGTGCGTGCCCAGCCAAACCAGATGGGAATTCAGCCGGGTCAACTCAGCCAGCAGCACCCGCAGCCACTGCGCTTTCTCGGGAATCTCCAGCCCCAGAAGTTTCTCGACGGCCAGACAATAGCAAAGGTTGTTGGCCATTGGGCTCAGGTAGTCAATGCGGTCGGTCAGCGGCACCACTTGCTGATAAAACTTGGCCTCGCAGGTCTTCTCAATGCCCGTGTGCAGGTAGCCGATCTCCGGGTAAAGCCGGACAATAATTTCTCCGTCCAGCTCCAGCACCAGGCGCAGAACTCCATGGGTGGACGGGTGCTGCGGCCCCATGTTCAGAATCATGTGCTGGTCGTGAGCGCCTTGGGCTACCGGAACTTCGAGAATGGGTGTGCCAATCGGTTCGGGCATCAGCGGTACCCCTCCACCGGATAGTCCTTGCGCATCGGGTACCCCTGCCATTCGTCGGGCATCAGGATGCGGCGCAGGTTCGGATGTCCCTCGAAGCGCACGCCGAACAGGTCGAAAACCTCGCGTTCATAAAAATTGGCGCTCGGCCAGACCGGCGTGATCGACTCCACCGCCGGGCTGTCGCCGTCCACCAGAACGCGCAGCCGGATGTATTCCTTATGGAAATGCGACAAAATCTGGTAGCTCAACTGGAAGCGGGGCGAGGAAGGGAACCAGTCGACCGCCGTCAGATCCTCAAAGAAGTTGTAGCCCGCCGCTTGCACCGTGGCTGCAGCCGCGCGAATCTCTTGGGGCGCGATCGTCAGGGTCAATTCGCCCCGGTCCAATTTCGCGTCCAACAGCGCCTCAGGCTTCCAGGCCAGAATGGCCTTGATCGCCGGATGTCCGGCCATGCCCTTCAGAACCGCGGCTCTTCCGGCCAAGGTTCCCTTCGATGCTTCGCTCGCGCTGCTCATGCTAAAGATCTGCCTTGTTCTCGCTCCAGTTCAAAATGCCTTTGCGCACGATATAGTAGAAACCCACGGCCACAAAGCCCATATAGACCAGCATCTCCCAGAAACCGAAGAAGCGATGGCCGGTGATGGCCGGCAGCCTGCGGAAGACAACCGCCCAGGGCATCATGAAGATGACTTCCACATCGAACAGAATGAACAGCATGGCTACCATATAAAAGCGCACGCTGAATCGCCCGCGAGCATTGCCCTCGGCCTCGATCCCGCATTCGTAGGGAGCCAGCTTGACGGCTGTATTCCTGTGCCGCCCGACCAGCCATGAAGCCGCTACGATTCCAGCCCCAAGTCCAAAGGCGGCAACGACCTGCAGCAAAAGTGAGAGATATTGCCAGTGATAGGGGATCATCGCTGTCCAATCCTGAGAATTGCCATAAAATTGCACCCGGCTCGCCGCGGCCACCAGCGGCTTCATTGAGCCGGAACTCTGGATAGAGCTTAGGGGGACAGCCTCTGGTACGTCAAGGAAAAACAGCAACTTGCGAACGGCTCAGCAACCAGTCGTCCCGGCAAGATGAGGCGCCTTCTGCAGCCTCAATTCCGCTCCATTCCTCAGCCGAGGGGAAGAGCCGGAGCAGAAACAGGGCAACCGTCCATGCCTCACACGCATCCAAGTACCAAAAGGGCAATTACTGTTCTTTTATGGAAACACGTTACTTTCGTTATCTGTAGAAATAATCCGAGGTGTCGAAATAGGGACTAAGGATAAAAATATGGCAACCACGACAAGCACTGGTTTCTCGATTCCTGTAGCATCTCCAGACCTTCCATCCGTACGTGTGCGCGCCGCCCGCCGCCGTATCACGCCGCAGTCCGGTCGTGCGCTGGAGGTCCTCGCCCACGCGATCGAATATCTTGCCGATGAGTCTGTGCATGAGTGCCCCAGCATTTCCGACAGAACAGGGCGGTTGCAGGCGGTGCAGTTGCTGATGGATCTCAACCGCCAGATCTATTTCGAGTGCCCCGAGATGCTGACTCTTGGCGAACGTTGCCGCAAGTTGCTGCACCTTTCCTAGGTGTAGAGCCTTTTTATCGCCCCTTGGGCGTCCATTTTCCTTTATTGATCCAGCAAGAATACAGTGACATCGCATTCCCATCCATTTCCGCAAGAGACGCGGAAATGGATGGGGCACCCTGACAGTGTTTAGTTGCCGGATCAGTAGGCACTCTTGCCGTACCCATATATATGGCTTTAGATCCGGAAGATCGTTTCAGCTAGTTTTGCCAAAAATCAAGCCTTTTTCCGCAGTGTATTTGCCCCCGGAAGAACCTTTCCCGTCGAGGGAAACACATCGCCATGCTCGATCCCTCGGCACCGCTCCCCTTGAATGGGGCGCTCGGGGTATATTGGTCAAGAGCCGAAGGTCTGGTAAAGACCCTGAAGAATCAGCTCTGAAGACCAAATACGAACCCGAAGGAGTAGTTATGCGATTTCGATTTGCGCTAATGCCCCTGCTACTGTTGTGCGTTGCCTCTCTGCCTGCACTTGCCCAGCACGAATGGGGCAGGCCACATCCGCCGCAAAGCGGTGCCTGCTTCTATAAAGATAGTGGTTTTCGAGGAGACTACTTCTGCCTCAAAGACGGTGAGCGCTGGCCCTCGATGCCGCCGGGATTCAACGACAGAATTAGTTCCATGCGCGTATTCGGCGGAGCCCGCCTTCGCGTCTTTGCTGACGATAACTTCGGCGGCATCAGCGGCATGATCGATCATGACGTGTTCGACCTGCGCAGCTTCAGGCTTCCCGATAACCCCGACAAGAATTGGAATGATCGCATCTCTTCGATCGCCGTCTTCCGTGATCACGATGATTGGGAAAGGCGCGATCACGATCAAGGACCGTCTCCCTATCAAGGGCAATCTGGCTATCAGGGACAACAATCCTATCAAGGGCAACAACCTCGCCAAGGCCCTCCGGGAACTGGGGCATGCTTCTATATGGACGCAAATTTTCGCGGGGACTCCTTCTGTATGAAGGATGGTGAGCGCTCGCCCGTTCTGCCCCCTGGATTCAACGACAGAATCTCTTCCATTCGCGTCTTTGGCGGAGCCCGCGTCCGTGTCTTCAACGATAGCAACTTCGCGAGCATCAGCCTCGTGATCGATCGCGACGTAAGCAATCTGCAGGGCTTATCTCTTGCTGACAATCCTTTCAAGAACTGGAATGACCGCATCTCTTCGATCATCGTCTTCCGTGATCACGATGATTGGGAAGGACACGGTCGCGATCAAGGCCCTCCCCGTTACTAGAGCATCTTCAGAAATCGTATAAGGTCATCGAACCCCATCTTCGGCGCGCCATGGTTTTTGCGCCGAAGGTGGGGTAGAGAATACCTATTGTCCTTGATCACCTGCTGCTCAGAAGCAGCCGACGCGGCGATCACGATTCCGGATCAACGTTCCGCTTGCCGCTGATTTCCTTGATGCGGATCTCCACTACGGCACAACCAGCGGCATGATGAGCATCGACCGCCTCGTATGGCTTGTCAGGCTCGAATTTTTTGACCAGCAGATTCAGTACGGCTGCTTTTTCAATGTTATCGACCAGGAGCCGTGCCGCGCCAAAGACCAGCACGCAAGAATAGCGCGTGGCGCAGGAACATGGGCCAGCATCGATGTTCGTAATCTTGATGGCCTCGCTCACTTCAAAGCAGACTTGGTCATTCCCGGCAAGATTGTCGAGCTTGCGTCCCGTCAGTTTGCTGTGAAAATAGATTTTCCCTTCGCGAACCACATAATTGAGCGGAGTGATGTAAGGCTGTCCGGCGCTGTTGCAGGTCGCCAGACGGCCCTCTGCTTTTTCGGCAAGAAACTTATATGCATCGTCTTCACTCATCCATCGAATCGGCATGGCAATCAGACCTCGGAACTTAAAGTCTATAGCGATTCTCCTGTTCCGGTAGAGGAGAACCGTGACAGTCGAGTGGCTTTTCCCTGCAGGACCGCAGCCTGTGCGCCGGATTTGCCTTTTCCCGGCGAACGGGGTATCTTTTGCTCGAAAGTTCTTCGCGCATGGGAGGTTCCCATGAGTCGACCCTCTCTGGCCCGGAAAACGCCGCCAGTCTTCCAACCGGATCTTGACGCCAGCTGCGCACATGGCTCCCAGCCGTTGGCGATCTGGTGCGCAGTTGTTCTTTTGCTGGCCGTCGGTCTGGCTGCGGCGCAGACTATCACTGTCGATACGCGCACCGGCGCCATAACCAACAATTCCACGGGCCAGACCACAAACATAGACCGGATGTACCGGCAGATCACGCCAACCCACGTTTCACTTCCCAACTCCGTGCTTGACGCCAAAACGCGATTGGAGCTGATACGGGTTTTGCAATCGGAACAAGGCTTTGCAATGCGCCCCTTTCCGCGTGGCCACAAAGGCCTGACGCTGACCGCCAACGGCAAGCTGAATCCGGCCGGAGAAGCGTATTTGAACATGGCTACCGCAGAAGGGCTTTCCGCCAAGCCCGGTGACCGCATCGTGCTCAGCGACATCAGAATCGAGCATGAAAGAATTGTCTTCAGCCTGAATGGCGGGCCGGACAGAAAGCACAGGTTCCTGCGCCACGTTCAGGTCGGAGTGGGGCCGGCGATGAACCCCGTGGTTCAGGACGAAGACCAGGAACCCATGGGCGCGCGGCTCACGCTCGTCTTTGACGGCCATCTTCCGGAGTTGACCGGCGCCCAGGTGAAGGCGCTGCTGGCTCCCCTTATTTCCTTCGATGTGAAGACGCCCATCCAGGCCTTCACCGATACGCTGCCAGCCAAGCTGAAGGAGGCCATTCTCAACCATCATGTCCTGGTGGGCATGAGCACGGACATGGTCTTGTATGCCCGGGGCCAGCCGGAGCGCAAGTCGCGCGAGCTCGAGGGCCAGCAAACCTTCGAAGAGTGGATCTACGGCCATCCGCCCGGGGAAGTGGACTTTGTCCGCATCAACGGCAACCGCGTTATTCGCCTGGAAGTTGCCAGGATGGGCGAAGCGCCGGTGATTCTTACCACGGACGAAGTGGCCGGGCTGATGCGCACCGATGGCACGCCGCTGGAGCCTTCTAGCTCCAACACGCGCACCGTGCAGATGGGCGACGCCGAGCGCAACCCCGACACGCAGGCCCCTGCCGCTCCACCCAGTCTGCGCAAACTCGGCGAAAAGCTCCCCGGCGACAACCAGAACGTCGGGGTGATGAGACCGGTGCAGCCGCCCAAGCCGAAGCCCGCTCCGCAGCCGGATGCCGACGCGGCTGGAGAGCCCGCAGCCGGGACGTCTCAGAGCCCGCCAGAGGTTTCCGGGCCTGCCAAGCCGTCCTCGCCGCCAGCCGCCAGCCAGCCGCAATGAGGCGAGCCGTGCGGCCTTGATGTAAACTGATTGGAGCGAGTCCGCCGCCTTTCAGGCATTTTGTTTCTGATGAAAGGCAGCCCCAGACCGCGCCGTTGAAGCCGCGCACAAGACTCTTGCGCGTGTGTGCAGAGACACCCCAAAGAAGGAGAAACACCCGCCCGATGGCCAAGATTGCAAAAACAGGTGACCGCAAGAAGGTAATGGATACGACGAAGTCAACCGACTGCCCCAAGTGTGGCAAGCCGACGCGCATCGTCAAGCGTGTGAAGGACCGCGAGCGTGGCGTCCCCGGTGGCGTCTATATCTCGTGCTCCGCGTGCGAGTTCTACGAGAAGCTTTAAGCGCTGGTTGAATCAGGCGTCAAGAAAAGCCCGGCTCCGGCCGGGCTTTTTCTGTGTGGGGAAGCTCATGGAGCCTTGGCTTCCGAAATCGATCCAATCCTGCCCTCGACTGCCGGAGCCCCGGCGTGCGCCCTATCACGTTGTTCAGAAATTATTGCTTTGAATGACCGATATACACAGAACATAAGCGATAGCCATGATTTTGCTATTCGCTTACAGGATACCCAGCAGAAGCTTACAGGATACCCAGCCCTAAACGAGTCGGAGGCGCCAATGCAGTCTGAAAGTCCCAAGGAAGAATGGACTCCTTTCCTAGCTGAAGTAGAACAACTGCGGGATTCCATTTCGGCAGGTGAACTCAAGCGGCGCATGGCGCCTGCCGGCCATTCCGGCCAGGCAGCTAAAGCCTGCGAGGCGATCAATCAGGTCCTGGACACGATCATCGGGACCTTTGATCGGACCGTGTCGTCGGTCGACGGCATGTGCATTGGCCAAATCCCGAAGCCATTTACGGATGAGTTCCCGGGGGATTTTTCCCGCGCCAAAAATGTCTGCAATGACTTCATTGACGTGATCAACCGGCGCAATACCCAGATTGCGCGAATGACGGAAGCCGCGGCAAGCGGCGACCTGCACGTGCGCGCCAAGGTCGAAGATTTTACTGGCGTCAACCGCCGCATCTTCGAAGGCTTCAACTCCATGTTTGACGCCTGGCTGGCGCCGGTTAAGGAGATCGAACGCGTGTTGACATCCTTGGCGAAGATGGACCTTACGGCGCGTGTCGAGGGCCGCTACGAGGGCGAATATCAGCAGATCGCAACGGTGCTGAATGCCGTTTGTTCGAAGCTGGCTACGGAGGTACAGCAGATCAGCCAGCATACGACGGTTCTGGCGTCGGCCTCCGAGGAACTGACGGCGATCACGAAAGAGCTTGCGCACGGGGCCGTCGAAACCAGCAGAATGGCAACCTCCGCGGCGAAGTCCAGCGAAAAAGCCTCTGCCGGCCTGAGTGCGGCATCGGCTGGATCCGGCGAGATGCTGAACTCGATTCGCGAGATCTCTCATAACGCCAGCAAAGCATCAACGGTTGCGCAGTCGGCCCTTGACGTGACCAGCAGCACCACGCAGAGGATCAACCATCTGGGCCAGTCTTCGGTAGAGATAAGCAAGGTCATCAGAGCCATCACGCGCATCGCTCAGCAAACGAATCTGCTTGCGCTGAACGCCACCATCGAGGCGGCGCGCGCCGGCGAAGCGGGCAGGGGCTTCGCGGTCGTGGCCACAGAGGTCAAGGAACTGGCCAAAGGCACGGCGAAAGCCACCGAAGAGGTGAGCCAGACCATCGCTGCCATTCAGCTTGATACGCGGGAAAGCGTTACAGCCATCGGCAACATCGCTGCCGTCACCAAAGAGATGAACGAGATTTCGCAGACCATTGCTGCCGCGGTCGAAGAACAGACCGCTACCACCAATGAAATGAGCCGCCACATGTCCGAGGCTGCGGAAACCGTTTCTGCCTTTGCCAGGGAAGCAAGCGGGCTTGCCGAGGCCGCCCACAGCACAAGCGCCAACGCAACGCAGACGGATGCCGCTATCGCGCAACTGAACAAGATCCTCAGCCAACTAAGAACATTTGTTGCCATGTTCCGGATCTGAGTCCAGATCGACACAGCAGCCCAGGAGGGCCGACAAAGTGACTACCGTCCATTCACCCAATCGTTGGATCATTGCTGCCGCCGGCGTTCTGATGCAAGTGGCGCTCGGCGCGGTTTACGCATGGAGCGTCTTCCGCACACCGCTGGTGCGCGAACTGCACGCCTCCATTTCCCAGATCAGCCTGACCTTTACCATCACCATCTTCACGCTGGGCTGGGCCGCATTCGCCGGCGGACTGTGGATGCGCGCCAAAGGACCGCGCGTGGTCGCTCTAACGGGCGGACTGCTTTATGGGCTTGGAGTCTTTCTGGCAAGCTACTCGGGTCACGGCCTGTGGGTACTCTACTGGAGTTACGGCATACTTGGCGGAGCCGGCATCGGGTTGAGCTACATTGTGCCGATCGCCACGCTGGTGAAATGGTTTCCCGACCGTCGTGGTTTCATTACCGGTGTGGCCGTGGCGGGTTTTGGCGCCGGAGCGCTGGTTACAGCGCCGATCGCGACCCGGCTCATCCAGTCCGTTGGCGTGTTGCAGACTTTTGCGTGGCTGGGCGGCGCTTCGCTTGTGTTCGTGATGGGGCCGGCCCTGCTAATGCGGGAGCCACCTGCGGGTTGGAAGCCTGCGGGCTGGCAGTCCGCACCCCGTAGCGCGGTCTCCACCTCGGCCGGCAACTACACGCTGCGCCAAGCGCTTGGCAGTTGGCAATGGTATGCCCTCTGGCTCGTTCTCTTTTTCAACGTCTCTGCTGGAATCTCGATCATTAGCCAGGCCTCGCCGATGGCTCAGGAGATCACAGACGTCAACGCGGCACTGGCTGCCGCCATGGTCGGCATGATCTCCATTGCCAACGGAGCCGGGCGCTTTCTCTGGGCTTGGCTATCGGATGTCGTCGGAAGGCGATGGGTATTCTTCGCCATGTTCGTGCTACAAGCTGGACTGTTCGCGGTGCTGCCAGGAATCCACTCCTACGGCCTGTTTACAGCCTTCGCCGTAGTCATTCTGCTCTGCTATGGTGGCGGTTTCGGCACCATGCCGGCCTTCTGCGCCGACTACTTCGGATCACGCGATGTGGGATCCATTTATGGCCTGATGTTGACGGCTTGGGGATTCGGAAGCGCCTTTGGTCCAATACTCATCGCCCATGTGCGCCAATCGACCGGCGGGTACGGACAGGCATTATTGATTCTTGCCGGACTCATGGTCTGTGCTGCCGTTGTTCCGTTGTTTTTGAAGCCGCCAGTTCGTGCCAGAATCCCCGAGGTTTCATCGCTCGTCTGATTCGATGCCGTTTTTTGCATCTCGTGGCCGATGGACGAATCGAATGCCAAAGGCTATCGATGAGAACGGCTTAGGTTTTGAATCGCGGCGTCAGCAGATGTGTTGCGTTGGATGGAACTTTGAGCCTATCCGTCAATCCGGCGGGGAGTGTGCCTCCTTGGAATGGGGACGCAACCCTGCGTCTCGTCGCCGCCCAGCTTGCTTCCCAAGCTGCCGCCGGATCGGTATTGCTTGATTTGGAGGCGGCTTTTGGCGCCGCTCCAATGCGGGTGCCGGGCGCTGATCCAAGAGGGGCTTCGGGGCCGCTTTCTGCGCCGCTCACGGGACCGGCTTTGCCGATGCTTCCTGACGACCCGATGGCGGCCAGTCCGTCGCCTGGATCGCGTGCAACAGACGGATTGGGACTGCCCGAAGACTGGTTTGAATCATCGGTGTCAGCGACTTCCGGTGCCGAGATGCCTGAACATGCCGAGCTGGCACCTTCCGCCGCGCCCACCAAGCTCATCCTCATAGACAACATGCACCTTGCAGCGCAAGAGGATTCCATCACCCCATCTGCCGCGCCCACCAAGATCATCCACGCCGAACTGAAGGTCGGCCCGTGGCTGGAGCAAGTGCCGAATACGGCGGCAGTTGAGCCGGGACGGCAGTCGAGCATCGCCAAAACGGCCTTTGAATCTCTCCCTGTCCAAGCTTTGTCTGCAGAATCGGCGGCAGGAGTGGTGATTACGAGATCCGCGCCGGAGTGGTCTCGCCCCAACTGGCCGGACATCAAACTGGAAGATCAACGGATGAAAGAGATTCCGCTGCTGCTCGTGCCGCCTGCGGTACAACTGCACGCAGCATCCCTGCGCATACGCTTCAAGGCCGTCGTGGTGGATGGAACGCTGACTTTGGGAGCCGTCCTGGCGGCAGCCCTTGTGGCCACGCTCAATCTGGAGAATTTGCCCAGTGTCAAGACAATGGCGCTGGTCGCGGCGGCGGCCGCGGTTATCCTGGGGGCGCTTTACCAGATCCTCTTCCTGACGCTGGGCAAGGCCACGCCGGGCATGAAGGTTGCCCATCTTGCCCTGCGCACCTTGGACGGCGAGGACCCCACACGCGCGCAACGTTGCGGCCGGTTCGGCGCACTGCTTCTCTCGCTGCTCCCGGCAGGGCTTGGCGTTCTCTGGGCGCTCTTCGACCACGACCATCTGAGCTTGCACGACCGTCTGTCGCGGACTTATCTGCGGAAGTGCTAGGTCCTTGACCCCGGCACGTCTCTGTCCTTGCAGGTCTACAGCGATTCCGGCGGAAGCAGAGGACTGTAGTACCCAGGGAAATACTGCGGCCATCAGAAATAACCGTGTTTATTTCCTTCATAACTGCCGATAACCAGAATACAGAGGCACTGGCGGGGCGCGAACTCGGATGGGCAGGCTGAGACGATGCAACGCATTTGAGTGCGGAGGTGAAGGGATGGCAGGTCAATTCCGGGCAGAGCGTTTTTCTTGTTCGACGAGTCAGGAAAGCTGCCAAGGCATCCCTGCGTTCGAGCCGGATGAGTCAGTGCGGAATTGGCAGTTAGTCGACGATTTTCAACCAATCGTGGGAGACGATGCCGAGCCCGACCCGCTCTTTTTTGTCGAATGCTGGACTTTCGGCACATCCACCGCGGCAACAAACTTCCAGCAAAGACGGCAGAAACAGGCGGATTACGAGCGTTCCAGCCATGCCTTCCGCGATCTCTCCAGCTCTCGCGTTCTCTCCTTTGCGCAGCAGTGTGACATGGAAGCGAAGGCTCTTTCTGCGGCCGGCGACGCCGCGAGTGCGGGACGCTACTACGCCGACTGGTCGCGGCAGAATTCTGAAGAGCCTGCCGAGCGGACGCAAAATCAGAATCCGCAACCAAGTGAAAAATCTGCCGAATCGTACGAAAGCTGCCAGGAAACGATCCAATCCATGACGCTGCAATGCGCCTGCCGGCTCTTGGGAGTGAACGCAACCAGCACGCGGGAACAGATCAAAACTGCGTACCGGCAAATGGCGAGCCAATGGCATCCCGACCGGCTCGAATGCAGGACCAAACAGGATCTAAGAATCGCCACCGAACAAATGGCGGCGATCAATGAGGCGTACCACCTGCTCCGCAGTTGCCTTCGCCAGGAATCAGCCTGTTCCTGTCCCAACTAGGTCGCTGACTGCTTCAATGCTGGGTGCCCCTCGCTCAACGTTTTCATCCTTGTGTCTTGTTACAAAAACAGCCCGTCCTTCCTTCGATGGCGATGCCGAAGCTAACTTGATATTTATCTTTCCACTTGTGTCACTCGCGTACAGGCCGGAGTTACCCTTTTGCTTGCTGGATCTGTTCCTCGATCACGCGCTTGATATTGGCGGGTGAATAGGTCGGCGACTTGATGACCTTGCCATCCGGGCGCTTGTGAATCTTTGGAACCTGTTTCCACTTGCTATGGTGGGCCTTGGCTTCTTTCGGATGGACCAGATCCGCGTCAGCGCCTAGTTCGAGAACAGCATCGCAAACGCTGCAATGCGGCCAGGCCTTGCTCATGTTACTGCGCTGCACTTCATCCCAGGCAGGTTGAACCTTCACGCCTGCTGCGTTCAGAGCCCCGTACGTCACAACAAGCTGATCAATGCAACCGTCCACGTATTCGACGAAGTCCGGTGTGCCGTTGGGGTCGGGCACGACACGGACGCCCTCAAGGACCGCAGTCTTTTTTTCGCCGTTCGATCCGATAGTGGACGCCGTGACCGTGCAGCCGCAGCCCTTGACGAACTCGAGAGCTTCTTCAAAGACCAGCCGCGCGCGAAGCAGACGCGTCGCCGGATCAGGAAGCTCAGGCGTGTCCTTTACTTGCTGGTTGTACTGCTTCATGAGAGTCACGATGTCTTGCTGCGGGCGATAAGGCTTATTGGTCATTCAGTCCTCTTTCCATCAGTGTCTTGCTGAACGAGAAGATGAAGCAGGTCACCGGCATCAAACCCGTGTTCTTGAGTTCGTGCATTTGATGACGGCTCGCCGGAAAAGTCGCTCATGGAAGAATATTACTCCTCAATGTTAGCTGCCCTACAATGGAATCTATCTCATGAAGAGTGCTTACGACATCATTGGAGATGTTCATGGTCAGGCGGACGCTCTGGTCGCGCTTCTCCGCAAGATGGGCTATCAAGAGCTTAAGGGCGCATGGCGTCATCCTGGCCGGCGCGTGATCTTTGTCGGCGATTTTGTCGATCGTGGACCGAAGCAGGTTGATGCGCTGATGATTGCCCGGCGCATGGTGGACACAGGAACAGCGCTGGCTGTCATGGGCAATCACGATTTCAACGCAATTGCCTGGCGCCTGCCCGATCCCGCCAACCCCGGCGATTCTCTCCGCTCCCATTTTTCAAAGAAGGATGGCAAAAAGAATCGGCAGCAGCACGCCATCTTTCTTGCCGAAGTGGAAAGCCATCTTGCTCTGCATGAGGAGATTATCGATTGGCTGCTTGGCCTTCCGTTGTGGCTTGACCTGCCGGAGTTGCGTGTCATCCACGCCTGCTGGCACTCGCGGTGCGTGGAATACCTGCTTCCCAGACTGCTTCCGGGTGCGCATCTGAATAGGGAACTGATGCTGGCCGCAACGCATGATCCCGAATTGGATGCGGGAAATAGCTGTGCCGAAGCATCCATCTTCAATGCGGTTGGGATGCTTCTGAAGGGCATGGAAATTCCGCTCCCCATCGAGTCCAGCTTCAACGACAAGGATGGCCGTCAGCGTTCAAGTGCGCGTGTGCGCTGGTGGGCCAAGGGGCCGATCAGCTATCGCAACGGAATTTTGCTGGAGGATCGCTTGCGCTCGAGACTTCCTGATATTCCTATCCCGCGCAAGTTGCCTACCTGCGAGGCAACGTGCAAGCCGATATTCTTCGGCCATTATTCCTTCACCGGGTCACCGGAACCGCTTTCGCCGCGACTTGCCTGCGTGGACTATGGCGCGGGGCATCAAGGGCCACTGTGCGCCTATCGCTGGGATGGTGAAAGTGCGCTGGATTCGAGCCATTTCTGTCTGGTTCGAACATAACTCCAAGGTCTATCTGAAGTTAATGAAACTCTGAATATCTCCAGAAATGTTTTTCATACGACGACGGCCTGAGCAATGTGCCCAGGCCGTCATGGTAAGTTGTGGATATTAGTCCGAGGTCATCGCGCTGCCGCGATTACCCGAGCATTTTCACTCATGCTTCCCAGTCTCGATCGCTCGCTGGCGCTACCCGGTAAACGGGCTCCTTTGGGCGACAGTGTATCGTCGTCTCTATTGGAAATATCGCCACCCCGCACCGAGGGTCGAGGGAAGCATCACTACGTGAAAGAATGCGATAGCGTCCCATGCGATTCAACCTCCTTCGCTGGGGCCACCTTGGGGTCTGGAGTGCGATGCCCTAGGCTTCAGTCACCTCACGTACTGTGCTGCTCGAAGAGTATCTCTGCATCTTTTGGATTGATCTCCTTCCCCGTACGAATTCAATCTACCCCCGGCCACACGCGGCGTCAATAGCTATTTTTCTAATCAGATGGCCTATGACTTGGGCCTTTTCTAGAAATATTTACGCCGTGCGTTTGCCGCTCGATGTAAGCCGTTCATCTGCCTCACGCTACGGAAGCTTCTTTGCTTCCGCTTCGGCATTCCAATGATCGTCGCCTGCCAAAAATATCTCTGGCTCAAAGTGTTTTGCCTCTGCCGCCGTTAGTTGGTGAGACCACGCCACGCGCTGCGCCACGCGAGCGCCAGGCCCTCGCGATTGATACTCCGCATAAAATGTTCTTTCTGTATCTGTGCGCTTGTCCCATGCGCTCCAACCCGCCGCAGCCACATCCGCAGCGAGTTCCGTATTCAGAAACACCACGCGTGAGTAGGGCCGCCACGGACGTCCCAGGCTGGTCGTCCTTCCCGCCGCCGCATCACTCGCAGCAACCCCGCTTGTCACGCGGCTATTCGCAATCACGAATCCCGTAGCTTGCGTAGCCGATGTGCGCGATTGTGCGGTCAAGTATCCCGGCGCCAGTGCATGAATCTCCGCGTGCTCAAAGACCGCCGCCGCGTTGCCAAAAATGAAATCGACTCCGCCTTCGATATACGAGTCGGCATAATACTGCCGTCCATAGTCGGCAAACAGTGTGTCCTGATGCCCCAGAAAGCGGCAGTGCTTGAAGACAACGCGATCCGCGCGCACAGCCACTGCGACGGCTTGCCCGGTATCTCCCGCCGCATTTTCAAATGTGATGTTATCCGCCTGAAAACCGTCGCCGTTGATCTCGACGGTCTCGGTGAAAAACGTTCCGCCCGCCGTCTTCGCGTTTAGGCTATTGGTAATCACCACGTCCTGCGGCGACTTGCCTTTGCCGAGCAGCGTTACGTTGGTATGATTCTGCGTCACGATCACACGCTCGTGATAGATGCCCGGCTCAATCTCAATGAAGACACGTCCCGGTTTGCCGTCGCTGCTGACGCGCGCGAAGGGATGATGATCCAGCGCCATCTGGATCGTCGGAAATTCCGTCGTTCCTTCCGTGCCGGTTTTCACCTCCGGCGACACGCGCACATGCACATCCTGCGCCGCGCCACTCACAGCGGCCGCAAGCCAAAAACACACCGCGAGCTGCAAAGCGCATTGAGTTGCTTTCAATTGCATTCGCATTCATTTGCCTTAATAAGCAACCGCATCGTGGCTGCTTATTATCATATTGTTCCTGGAGCTGGCTTCAGCCGCGCTGCTTAAAGCGCTTCGCTCATCTCCTTGAGAATCGCCTCTGCGGCTTCGGCCGGGTTGGGTGCCTGCGTGATGGGGCGGCCAACGACGAGATAGCTGGCTCCCTGGCGCAAGGCTTCGACGGGAGTGGCGATGCGTTTCTGGTCGCCGACAGCCGCGCCTGCCGGGCGGATGCCGGGGGTAACCAGCACTCCCTTCGGGCCAGTGAGCGCACGCAAGTCGGCGACCTCTCGCGGCGAGCAGACAAAGCCGTGAATTCCGGCTTCCAGGCCGACACGGGCCAGCAAGGCCACCTGCTCGGCGGGTGAGCGGTCCAGGCCGACGGCGTTGACCTGAGCCTGATCCATGCTGGTCAGAACGGTAACGGCCAGCAGCTGCGGCGGGTTGGCGACGCCGTCCAAAGCCGCGCGCGCTGCGGCCAGCATGGCCGGGCCGCCAGCGGCGTGCAGCGTCATCATGTGCACTCCCAGCGCCGTCGCCGAGCGCACTGCCGCAGCCACGGTGTTTGGAATGTCGTGGAGCTTCAAGTCCAAAAAAACAGAGTGCCCGCGAGCCACCAACGGCGCAATGACGGCTGGACCGGCGGCAATGAACAGCTCCAGGCCAACCTTGAACCATTGGCATGTGTTTTCCAACCGATCCACGAGTTTGACGGCGGCATCGGCATTGGGCACATCGAGCGCGACAATCAGGCGCTTGCGGGCCTCAGCCGTGCGCTCCGCGAGAGGCGCGTGAGCAAAGATCAAGTCCGGGTTAAATCCTTCTGGAGTGGGCATACATCCATCCTAGTAGATTCCCAGGCCAGCACGAAGCAATTGGCAGCGAACTCTCATCCATTAACATAGAGGCAGGAAAGGGATTGGTCTTGAAAATCATTTCAAGCTGGATACGCAACGGGATATGGGTACTGGCGTTGATGCTGGCGGCCAGCTTCGCCTGGGCATCGGAAGTGCACACCAATCCGCTGAACCATGCCCCGATTGTGCGCGAGGCCTACGAGCACTTCTATAACCAGGACTATCCGGGCGCCGTCGAGCGTTTGGAGCGCTTTCATGCCGCGCACCCCGGCGATCCGCAGCCAACAGTTCTGCTGCTGGAAGCCGTGGTCTTTCAGGAGCTTTACCGGCTCGATCTGCTTGACACCACCTTTTACGCCAACGACGGCTTCTTGACCGGCCGTCACGCCACTGCGGCCGAGGATCCCAGGGCGCGCGACCGCATTAACGCACTGGCCGACGAGGCGGTTCACGAGGCCGACTGGCGCGTCAGCAAGAATCCCAACGACGTGGACGCGCTCTATGCTCGCGGCTGGGCTCGCGCCTTGAAATGCGCTTATATCGCCATGGTGCAGCGCAGTTTCAGCGCCGGATTCCGGTTGGCCTCGAAGGCCAAGGACGACGAAGTGCGCGTGCTCCAGTTGGACCCGAACTATGTGGATGCCAAGCTGGTTGTGGGGGTCTATGAGTATGTGGTGGGAGCGCTGCCGCTGCCTTTCAAGTTCCTGATAGGCTTTGCCGGGATTACGGGCTCGAAAAGCCGGGGCATGGAGATGCTCAATGACGCCGGCCAGCGCGGCGTGATGACGAATGTCGAGTCGCGTGTTGTGATTGCCTTGTTCCTGCGCCGCGAGGCCAAGTATCTGCAAGCGATTGAAGTGGTGCGCAAGCTGAAGAATCAATATCCCCACGGTTTTCTCTTCTGCCTGGAAGAGGCCAATCTGCGCAAGGATGGCGGCGAGGGCATGGCCGCTGTGGCGGCTTACCGAACCATCGTTGCCGATAATGCCCGGCGTGGCTATTTCCCCGATGCGCGGCTGGAACTGGCCTATTTTGGCATGGGCGACGCCCTGCGCGGCCAACGGCATTTTGGCGAGGCGGCGCAAGCCTACGAGGAAACCGCCGGGACAAAAAATGTTGGCCAGGAACTCAAGATCCGGTCGCTTTTGGCTGGCGGCGAGTGCCGTGACCTGAATGGCGAGCGCAAGCTGGCCGTCAGAGACTACCAGGAAGCCATTGATGCCGGTCCCAACACCTCGCGAGCCGATACCGCGCGCAAGCGCTTGCGCAGCCCCTTTCGCGGCATGTGAAGGACAGTCGACGCTGAATATGGAACCGCTGCCGCCTCATCTCCGTATATTCAAATTGGTTGATGTTTCTTGAGGGAGGAATCGAAAATGGGCGTCTTTTGTCAACGCTGTGGAACCGGGTTGCCGGTCGGCGCGCGCTTTTGTTCCAACTGCGGCGCGGGTGTTTCCATCGGGACGGCTGCTTCCGGCAGGCCGCTGGTTCGCCCGATTGCGGGCCGCCATATCGCCGGGGTCTGCATCGGCGTGGCGCAGGCGTATGGCTGGGATGTTGCGGTGGTGCGCATTTTTACGGTGCTTGGGCTCTTCTGCTCCGGCGGGCTGGTGGCCGTGGCCTATTTGGCCGGCTGGATCGGCATTCCCGAGGAACAGCCCCCGTTGCAGTGAGATATTCTCGTTCATAATGAAAGATACTTACCAATCAGACGGAGCGACACTGGCCTTTCGCGATACCGGGGCTGGATTGCCGGTGGTCTTTCTTCATCCCATGCCGCTCGATGGGGAATTCTGGCGGCCGCTGACGGAGAATCTGACGGGCGTGCGCGCCCTCGTCCCGGACCTGCGCGGGCATGGCGCTTCGGAGCTGGGGAGCCTGACGGCTGGAGGCTTTGCTCTGGTCCCCGATGCTCCCGTGCTGTCCATGGCGCGCATGGCATTCGATGTCCTTTCTCTGCTGGATCATCTCAAAGTGCCAGCGGCGGTTTTTGCTGGATGCTCCATCGGCGGCTACGTCGTGCAGCAGATTTGGCGTCAGGCGCCGGAGCGCGTGCGCGGTCTGGCGTTCATCTGCTCCAAGCCGCAGCCGGACGCCGCGGCCAATGCATCCAAGCGCGCCGCCACCATGGCCTTGGCGCGAGCTGGCGGCAGCGCGTCGCTCTTTGACGGCATGGTCCAAACACTGCTTGGCGCGACAGCCCGTAAGCTCCATCCCGAACTCGTGCCGCAGTTGCGCGCCCGCATGACGCTCACTCCGGAAGCCATGGTGGCCGTGCAGTCCGGTCTTGCCACGCGCCCTGACTCCGTGCCCACCGTGGCCACCATCACGGTTCCCATCCTGGCAGTCGCCGGTGGCGAGGATCCAGGCGTTACTCCTGCCGAAATGAAAGTCTTTCAATCTGCGCCCGGCGGCTGCGAGTTTCATCTGTTGCCCGACGCCGGCCACTTTGCCGCCTATGAACAGCCGCAAAAAGTCGCGGCTTTCGTATCCGAATGGCTGCGGCAATTCAAAGGCTGAACTCCTGCCCGACTCGAATCCGCAAAGCCTCAAGGCTCGAACCGCTCCCGGAAATGCTGTAGGCTCAAGGGGAGATCTCTTTTTGAACGGAAGCTTATCTTGACCCAGTCATCCCCCTCATCGTCCCGCCCTTTTCATTACCCGGAGCAAGGCAGCGCCCTGCACTGTGGCAAGGTTTCGCTTGCCACGCTCACCAAGCGCCACGGCACGCCGCTCTACGTTTACTCAGCCGACCAGATGGTCGAGAGGCTGGGGCTCTTTCAGCAGGCATTCGCGAGCCGCGAGCATCTGGTCTGCTACTCGGTCAAAGTCAACTCGGCGCTGGCTATTCTCAAGCTGCTGGCGGACCACGGCGCGGGTTTCGACATTGTCTCCGGTGGCGAACTGGAGCGCGTGCTTGCCGCCGCGCCGGAAGCCGCTGGACAGATCGTTTTCTCCGGCGTGGGAAAAACAGAGGCGGAGCTTGATCTGGCGCTGACAACGGGAATCCTCCAAATCAACGTCGAGAGCGAGGCGGAGTTGGAACTGCTTGCCCGTCGCGCCGCCAAGCTGAAGAAGAAGGCGCGCTTTGCCCTGCGCGTCAATCCAGACGTCTTCGCCGAGACCCATCCCTATATCTCCACCGGCCTGCGCGAGCACAAATTCGGCATCGACATCCGTCAGGCATTGCGGATTTACAAGAGCATGGCTGGCAACCGCTGGCTTGAGCCGTACGGCGTCAGCTTTCACATTGGTTCGCAGATTCGCTCGGCGGAGCCCTTTGGCGCGGCTGTCGAGCGCGTCAGCAAGCTTCTGCAACAACTGGCTCATGCGGGCATCGCGTTGAAGGCCGTGGACGTAGGCGGTGGCCTTGGCATCGATTATCACGCGGACGGGTTCAACGCCGCTGCCGCCGTGCGCAAGTACGCCGCGGCCATCCAAAGTGCATTGCAGGGCTTCGACGGCCGTCTCTTCCTTGAGCCGGGCCGCTTTCTGGCTGCTCAGGCTGGGGCGCTGGTGGCCCGTGTGATCTACGTCAAGCGCAACGGCAAGAAAACCTTCGTGATTACCGACGCCGCAATGAACGACTTGATCCGTCCCGCGCTTTACCAGGCGTATCACGAGATTGTTCCGGTAAGCCCACGGAAAGGGAAGCCGCGCATCGTCGACGTGGTGGGACCGATCTGCGAGTCGGGCGACTTCTTCGCTCACGACCGCCAGCTTGCTCCGCTTCAGCCGGGCGACCTCGTCGCGATTCTTGACGCCGGAGCGTACGGCATGTCGGAAAGTTCGAACTACAACACGCGCCTACGTCCTGCCGAAGTGCTCGTGGAAGGCGCAAAGGCGCGTCTCATTCGGCGGCGCGAAACGATGGCCGACTTGCTTGCTCCAGAGATCCTTTGATTCGGCTGCACGAGGGCCTTTGACTGTAGAGGGGGTAGTTCATCGCTACCCCTTTATCCCAGCACCTGCACTGTCCCTTTGCCGACCAGCTCCTCGGCTCGCTCCACCCATCCGCGATCCGCTGCAACGCTCATTCCCTCTGGCTCCAGAATCACTGCGTATTCGTCCTTCTTTTCCAAGTGCAACATCACCTTGCCCGGTCCCGGAGCCGCGTCGGCTGCGCTCTTCAGCGCGCCAAACAACTCTTCGGTCGCCCGGTCCAGGCTGATGCGAATCCGCACTCCCGTCGGCAGTTTCACCTGCACCGCTTCCAGCGCCTGCACTGAACTGACTGAAATCTTCGGCGCCACGCCCTCATCGCCCATCAGCACGCCGCGTAGCAGCACCGGAGCCGTGATCTTCAACTGCTCGGAAAGCCGCGTGAAATCACGCGAAAAGCAGATCAGGTTGATTGTGCCCGTTGCATCTTCCAGTGTTGCCTGTGCATACTCCTTCTGGTCGCGCTTGCTTCTCTGCACCCGCAGTCCCTGAATCATTCCGGCCACCAGAATTTCGTCAGCGGGGTCCGTTTGCGCGCCCCAGCGCCTCTCCGGAGGCTTGCGTTCCAGCGCCTCGGACACCGGGATCACGCCTGACAGGTTGTGCAGCTTTTCCGCGTACTTGTCCAGCGGATGCCCCGACACAAAGAATCCCAGCACTTCTTTTTCGTTGGCCAGCCGCTCGCTCTCTTCCCAGTCGGGAACCTGGGGCAGATCGTCGCCGCTGTTGGCTGCCTTAGGGCCTTCGTCGAAAAGCCCGAAAAGCCCGGCCTGTCCTTGCGCTGCGTCTTTCTGCGCCTTCTGCGCGCGCTCCATCGCCTTGTCCACGGCGGCCATCAGCGGCCCGCGCTTGCCCAGCGAGTCCAGTGCTCCGGCCTTGATCAGCGACTCGATCACTCGCTTGTTCATCAGCCGCAGGTCTATCTTTTCGCAGAACTCCCAGAAGCTCTTGAACTTCCCACCGGCCTCTTCGCGCGCCTTGATGATCGACTCAATCGCATTGCCGCCGACGTTTTTCACCGCCGCCAGTCCGAATCGGATCGCATCGCCATTCGGTGTGAAGTTCGCCCCTGAAACCTGCACGTCCGGCGGTTCCACGCTGATGCCCATCTCCTTGCATTCGGCAATGTACTTGACCACGTTCTCCGGCTTCGAGGTTTCCGAAGTCAGCAGCGCCGCCATGAATTCCACTGAATAATGCGTCTTCAGATACGCTGTCTGGTAGCTGACCAGCCCGTAGGCCGCCGAGTGCGACTTGTTGAAACCGTATCCGGCGAACTTCTCCATCTGGTCGAATATCTCGCCCGCAGTTGCCTTGGGATGCCCCAGCGCCGCCGCGCCGCTCATGAAGCGGTCCCGCTGCTTGGCCATCTCCTCCGGCTTCTTCTTGCCCATCGCCCGCCGCAGCAGGTCGGCTTCGCCCAGCGAGTAGCTCGCCAGCACGTTGGCCAACTGCATCACCTGTTCCTGGTAGACAACGACGCCCAGCGTCTCCTTCAGCACCTTCTCCATCTCGGGCAGCGCGTACTCCACCTTGCGCCGTCCCCATTTGCGCTCGATGAAGTCGTCCGTCATTCCGCCCTGGATTGGGCCCGGCCGGAACAGCGCCGTCAATGCGGTGAGGTCCTCCAGCTTGTCTGGCTTGTACCGCCGCAGCATGTCCCGCATTCCATTCGATTCAAACTGGAAGACGCCCGAGGTCAGCGCATTCTGAAAGACCTTCTTGTAGGTCTCTTCGTCGTCCAGTGGAATCGTCTCGATGTCCACCTTTTCTTTCCGGTTTTCCTCGATCAGCTTCAGGCAATCGTCGATCACCGTCAGCGTTGCGAGGCCGAGGAAGTCCATCTTCAGCAAGCCCATCTTCTCGACCGACTTCATGTCGTAGGCCGTCACGATTTCGTCGTTCTTGCTCTTGACTACCGGCACCAGTTCGGTCAGCGGACGCGGCGCAATCACCACCGCGCAGGCATGTACGCCCTGGCCTCGCGTCAGCCCTTCCAGCTTCTTGGCCGTGTCGATCAGCTCCCGCACCTGCTCTTCGCTGTCGTAGGCTTTTTTCAGCTCCGGCACATCCTCCAGCGCCTGGTTGATCGTCATTCCCACCGTTGCCGGAATCAGCTTGGCAACGCGGTCCACCTCGCCATACGGCAGGTCCATCGCCCGCCCGCAATCCTTGATCGAGCCCTTGGCCGCCATGGAGTTGAAGGTGATGATCTGCGCCACCTGATCGCGTCCATACTTGCGCGTGACGTATTCGATCACCTCGCTTCGCCGGTTCTGGCAGAAGTCCACGTCGATATCGGGCATCGACACGCGCTCCGGGTTCAGGAACCGCTCGAACAGCAGCGCGTTCTGCATCGGGTCGATGTTGGTGATTTCCATCGAGTAGGCCACCAGCGATCCGGCGCCCGATCCGCGCCCCGGCCCTACCGGAATTCCGTGGTCCTTCGCGTATTTGATGTAGTCCCAAACGATCAGGAAGTAGCCCGAGTACTTCATCTGCTTGATGATGCCAATCTCGTACTCCAGCCGCGCCTGATACTCTGCGACCGGTATCCGCAGTTGTCCCTTGTCCTCCAGGTATTTGACAGCTGTTGCCATCCGCTTTTTGTAGCCCTCGCGGCAGATTTCCTCGAAGTAGCTGTCGATCGTGTGCCCTTCCGGCACGGCGAACTTCGGCCACGGACTCTCCACCTTGTGCAGCTTGAAGTTGCACCGCTCTGCAATCTCCATTGTCCGCGACAACACGCTTGGGTTATCCGGAAACAGCCGCGCCATCTCGTCGCCGCTCTTCACATAGAATTGGTCGGAGTCGAAGCGGAAACGTTCGGCATCGTGAATCTTCGCAGCGGTCTGTATGCAGAGCATTACGTCGTGCGCGCGCGAGTCCTCAGCGCCCAGGTAGTGCGCGTCGTTGGCCGCCACCATCGGAATGTCCAACTCTTTTTCCAGCCGGAACAGGTCGGTGTTGATCTTCCGCTCTTGCGGCAGTCCCTGGTCCTGAATTTCGAGATAATAATTGCCCTTGCCGAACATGTCCTGATACTGCAAGGCCGTCGCCTTGGCCGCGTCGTAGTGGTCCGCCATCAGGTTTTCGGCCACCTCGCCCGCCAGGCACGCCGACATGCAGATCAGCCCTTTGGCGTGCTGCGCCAGAAAGTTCTTGCAGATGCGCGGCTTGCGATAGAAACCGTGTAGCGAGGCCTCCGAGGTGATCCGGATCAGGTTCCGGTAGCCCTCTTCGTTCTCCGCCAGCACAATCAGGTGGTTGTAGTGGTCTCCCGGCACCTGGGCGCGATGATCCTCGGCCTTGCACACGTAGAGTTCGCAGCCCAGAATCGGCTTGATTCCAGCAGCCTTCGCCGCATCGAAAAGGTGGACCGCGCCGTAGATATTCCCGTGGTCGGTCATCGCGACGGACTTCTGCCCCATCGCCGCAACCCGCTTCATCAGCTTTTTCAGTTCGTTTGCGCCGTCCAGCAGCGAGTATTCCGTGTGCAAATGCAGATGCGTAAATTCGGTCATGGCTACCTAGATTCTAGCCGCCGAGCCGTTCCCGTCACCCTGTCCAAAACCCGTCCGAAATCTTAGCCCACGTGAGGTAAATGAACGAAATGGACTACTCCATCTGGTGAGTTGCGTCACCTATACTGTTTCTTTGCACCGGTAATCTAGGAATCGGAATGTATTTGCTTTGGCTCAGAATTGCGGCGCTTCTCTATGCGGCGGCCTCCATCGCCGTTTTTCCGGCGGTGTTTTTTGGCGTGCCCCGCTGGCGCAAGCTCTGCGTGCATCTGGCCGGCATGGCCTTCTTCTTCCACCTCGTTTCGTGCGTTGAAATGCTCGTTCAGGCTCATCGCTGGATGCCCGTGGGCGTGCGCGAAGTCGAATCGCTGCTGGGCTTGGCCGTGGTCAGCGTCTTTCTGGTGGTTTGGTGGCTCTACGACGCGATCCCCTTTGGAATCTTCGCCTTGCCGGTTACATTTTTTGCGGTTTTTGTGCCCGCGCTGGGGCCTGACCGCTACACATTCCCCTCCGAAGGCGTGCGCCTCGGCTGGCTCGTGGCTCACATTGCCACGCTGCTGGCGGCCTATGTAGCGCTCGGCTTCAGCCTCCTGGCGTCGCTGCTTTATCTCGTTCAGGAGCGCCGTCTGAAGCGCAAGTGCAAGCCCGCCGAAGGCTCCTCGCACGACTGGCTGCCGCCGCTCGATACTCTTGAGCGCGTTGCCCGCGCCACGCTCGAATTCGGCCTTCCCTGCATGACGGTTGGGCTCGTCATCGGCTCGGTTCTGGCGCAGGAAGTTTTTGGCCCCGCCTACTTTTTCGACCCCAAGGTCATCGCATCCTTTGTTCTGTGGGTGGTCTACGTCGCGCTGCTTCTGGTTCGCCGCAGCGCGGGACTTCGTGGCAAGAAGGCGGCTTGGCTTTCCGGCGTGGTCTTTCTCGTGATGCTGGGTGTTTTGGCAGCCAATCTCTTCAGCCATGTGCACAGGTACGGTCCGCAATGAGCCTTGTCCTCACCGGCGTGAACCACAAGACCGCGCCCATCGCGCTGCGCGAGCGTGTTGCCTTCTCCCGCGACGAGCTGCCCGAGGCCACGCGCGCCTTGGCCGCCATCCCCGGCGTCACCGAGTGCATGATCCTCTCCACCTGCAACCGCGTTGAGCTGCTGGCTGTCGTCGATTCACCCCAGATAGATCTATCGCAATTTCTGAGCCAGCACTTCGCCCTGGACCCTTCGCTGCTCAAAATGCACCTATACATACACCGTGACCATGATGCCGTTCTGCATCTCTTCCGCGTTTCCTCCAGTCTGGACTCGATGGTGGTGGGCGAGCCGCAGATTCTAGGTCAGGTCAAAGAGGCATACGCAGTGGCCCGTTCCTCGGGCACGATGGGCTGCCTGCTCGAAGGCCTGTTGCAAAGCGCCTTTGCCGCGGCAAAAAAAGTCCGCTCCGAAACGGAGATCGGTTCGAACTCAGTCTCCATCGCCTCGGTGGCCGTGGAGTTGGCGCGCAAGATCTTCGGATCGCTGCAGGGGCGCACGGTCTTTCTGGTGGGCGCGGGCAAGATGAGCGAACTGGCGGCGCGGCATCTGGTCCAGCAGGGCGCGGGGACGATTCTGGTTGCCAATCGGACACTGGAGCGTGCACGAAGCTTGGCCGAACCCTTCGGCGGGCGCGTGGTTCCGCTGGAGCAGATCTACGAGGTGGCCAGCCAGGCCGACATCGTGATCAGCTCGACCGGCGCGCCGCACGCGATCTTCCGCCGCGAACATGGCCAGGCCTTCCTTCGTCAGCGCCGCAACCGGCCGATGTTCTTTATCGATATTGCCGTGCCGCGCGACGTGGACCCGGAGATGGGCACCCTGGAGGGCATCTTTGTCTATGACATCGACGACCTGCAACAGATCGCTGCGGCGCACATGGCCGAGCGCGGCCACCAAGCCACGGATGCGGAAGCGCTGATTGCCGCTGAGGTCGAGCGCTTCCATCAGCGCCATCTCGCCTTGAACGTGACGCCGGCCATCGTGGCGCTGCAGCAGCAGGCCGAGGAGATTCGTCAGGCGGAGTTGCACCGTGCGCAATCCCGGCTAGGTTCGCTCAGCGCGGAGCAGATTGCGGCCGTCGAGGCGCTGACGCACGGCTTGGTCAACAAGTTCCTTCACCCGCCCATGCAGGCGCTCAAGCGGGCTGCATGTGAATCGGATGCCGCGCGCCTTGAGGCGCTCTGTGAAACGTGGTCGCTGCCGACGGGAACTTGCGGGCAGGAGGCCTCTGCTGTGGCGAGTTCAGCCGACGCGGAAAAACCTGAGGCGGAAAAAGCCGAAGTGAAGAAGTCCGGTCAGGAGACCTGCAAATGAATTTGCGCATCGGAAGCCGCGGCTCGCAACTTGCTCTGTGGCAGGCGAACTATATTGCAGGTCTGCTTCACGGCCAGGGGCATTCTATCGAGATCGAGATCATCAAAACGACCGGCGACCGCCTGCAAGCAGCCCCCTTTGCTCAGGTCGGCTCCAAGGGAATGTTTACTCTGGAGATCGAAGAGGCGCTGGCCGCCGGACGCGTGGATTTGGCGGTTCATTCGCTCAAGGATTTGCCCACCGAAACGCCAGAGCCCTTCACGCTGGCAGCCATTCCGCCACGCGTGGACCCGCGTGATGCCTTCGTTTCCGTGAAGTTTGAAAATCTTGCCGCGCTGCCGGAATGCGCGCGCGTAGGCACCAGCAGCCAGCGTCGCAGGGCGCAGTTGAAGGCGCTCCGGCCCGACGTGGAGGCGGTTGAGTTTCGCGGCAACGTGGAAACCCGCCTGCGCAAGCTCTCTGAAGGGCAGGTCGATGCCATTTTTTTGGCAGCCGCTGGCCTGGATCGGATGGAAAAGACCGAGTGGATTCGCGAACGGCTGGAGCCAAGGGATTTTTGTCCATCCGCAGGGCAGGGAGCGCTCGGCATAGAGACGCGAAAGAACGATGCCGCGACGATTGCGGCGGTCGCGTTTTTGGAGGATGCGGCGACGCGCTTTGCCGTCACCGCCGAGCGAGCCGCTTTGGCTGCTTTGGGCGGCGGCTGCCAGGTTCCCATCGGTGTTCATTGCCGGCAGCGCATGGAGGCGTGCAGCGAAGCCGGATTATGGGACGAGATCTTTGCCGTTGTTGCTGCGCCGGAAACCGGTTTGGCGGTACGCGTTTTTTATTGCGCACTTCATGACGGCGCTGATCCGATCGCGCTGGGCCGTTTGGTGGCGCAGAAGCTGGTCGAAGCGGGCGCGACTCCTTTGCTTGCCTCTGCCGCCCGCGGAGGAGCGCGGTGATGCCATTGCCTCTGGCTGGAAAGCGGGTTCTGGTGACGCGCGCCGCGCATCAGGCGGGCAAGCTCAGTGAAGGGTTGCGCGCCTTGGGAGCCGAGCCGGTCGAGGTTCCAGTGCTGGAGATTCGTCCGCCCGCCAGTTTTGATGCGATGGATGCGGCCCTGCGCAATCTTGGTGGCTATGATTGGTTGATTCTTACCAGCGCTAATACTGTGCGTACGCTTTTCGAGCGTGCAACGACGTTGGAAATTGCGCTCGATCAGCCCATTCGGTTGAAGGTGGCTGCGGTCGGCGAAGCGACGGCGACGGCGGCGCACAAGGCAGGTGTGCCGGTTACTTTTGTTCCAGAAACATACGTGGCCGAAAGTTTGGCACAAGGGCTGCTAGCAAGGGCTGCGGGGCAGAGGATACTGCTCGCGCGAGCCGCCGTTGCCCGCGACGTCATTCCCGATGCACTGCGGGCGGCAGGCGCGGAAGTCGATGTGGTGGATGCTTACCAGAATGTACTGCCCGAGGCTGCGCCGGAGCAGTTGCGCCGCGCGGTTGCGGAGGGCCTGGATGCGGCCACCTTTACAAGTAGTTCCAGCGCCACGCATCTGGCCGAAGCCGCGCGCATGGCTGGAATTTCATGGCCGCTTGCCGCCGTTCCAGCAGTCTCGATTGGCGCTATCACCAGCCAAACGCTACGTGATCTTGGCTGGCCACCCGCGGCTGAGGCGGCTATCTCCGACATTCCGGGGCTGATTGCCGCCGTGGTTCAAGTATTGACTTCGTCCGGTGCTGACCTGACAGATCCTACCGTATGACATATGGCCCCCCCACCCCTATTTTGCAGGCAAATTCCTTGTTTTCTTGAGCTTGCAGGCGTGGTGATGCTGCAAAATCGTGAAAACAATGGAGTTCCCTGCAAAATCGTCCAGGGAAAGGAGTTATGCGCACTATCGACCTCTGTTGGAAGCTTCCGCCTGGAAGGTGGCACGAAAAGGCGTATCGGAACGGTGATTCGAAGAAAGACTTCTCGGATTATTGTGCGACAGAGGATGGAGATAATCTGCAAGCACCTGCGGTGCCGCGGGCCCGCTTCGCGCATGGGGTTTGTGGGTTTCTATCCGTAGCAAAATACGCAAAAATGGTGCTTTTGCACGGGTGCATCACACGTCAACAGGTGAGAAACGCCCTATTGATCTGGCAAGAAAATAGTGGCATCGTTTCCCACCCATTTCCGCAAAAGACGCGGAAATGGATGGGGCACCCAGACAGTATTTAGTTGCCGGATCAATAGTAAGAAACAAAGATACAAATTTAACGAAACACAAGGCGATGGAGTTCTACGGACTCCCACCCATCGGACAAAAACAAAGACGTCCGATGGATGGGGCACAGTTTCATCCTCCGTGGGTCGGTAACGGCGGTGGGGGACTGTTACAAAGCCGCCTTTCAAAATGCCTTTACGAGTTTTTCCGCAGCCTGTAAAGTCCGGCTACCCTTGAAGCACTTATTTATGCACGCTACCTAACTTCGCCACGTTTTATCTTCCGACGTGCAAAGCTGTTCCAGGTTGCAGCTTCCGCACTTGGGCTTGCGGGCCTCGCAGACTAGGCGGCCGTGCTGGATGATCTGGTGCGAGAAGCCGATCCAGCGGCTTTTCGGCAGAATCTGCATCAACTCCTGCTCCACTTTTTGCGGCGTATCACCCTTGGCCAGCCCCAACCGCCGCGCAAGGCGGAAGACGTGCGTATCCACCACCACGCCCTCAGCCTGGCCGAACGAAACGCCGAGAACAACATTGGCCGTCTTGCGCGCGACACCCGGAAGCGTGATCAACTCCGCAAGCGTCTCTGGAATCTTGCCGCCGAACTCCTCGACTACCTTGCGGGCCGCACCTTGAATCGATTTGGCCTTGTTGTGATAGAAGCCGGCGGTGCGGATTTTCTCCTCGATTTCTTCGAGGGGAGCCTGCGCCATTTTTTGCGGGGTAGGGAAGCGGCGGAAGAGCTCCGGCGTTACCATGTTTACCCGCACGTCGGTGCATTGCGCGGAGAGGATTGTCGCCACCAGCAGTTCCCACGGCGAGCGATGGTTAAGCGCGCATTGGGCGTTGGGATAGGCCTCGTCGAGGCCCCTAAGGATGGCCTCGATGCGCTCCGGCGCGCGAGCACAATTCGCCGCGTGGCTTCTGGAGGCTGGCTTGCCGACCTCCAGTTTGGATTTTGCGAGTTCGGTACGCTTGGTTGACATCATGATGCATCCATCATCGAAGACTCATCCTAACAAAATCAGCAGGATATGCGCCTCGGGTGCTTATTGATCAGGCAAGAAAACAGTGACATCGTATTGCCATCCATTTCCGCAAATAGCGCGGAAATGGACGGGGCACGGAGTCGTAGCCTATTGGGCCGGATCAATGGTGCCCCAGCGGCCAGCACCAAAATGGGACCAACTTGCGCCTGTCCTTATATACTAAGAACGCTCATGAGCGAAAAAATCATTGTCCTTTTGGTGCACTTTGTTACCCATGTGATCGGTACGGGCGGCTATGCCGGTCTTGTCGCGCTCATGGGGATTGAATCGGCGTGCATTCCACTGCCCTCCGAGATCATCCTGCCGTTTGCCGGCTTCCTGGTTTCATCAGGGCGATTTGGAGCCGGAGCGACCTGGCTCGGTTTGCCGGTTGGCCTGTTTTGGGTAGCCACCTTCGGGGCCATCGGCTGCAACGTTGGTTCCTTGCTCGCCTACTGGATCGGCGCCAAGGGTGGCCGTCCGCTGGTCGAGCGCTACGGTAAATGGGTCCTGATGAGTCATCACGATCTGGACCGGATGACGGAGTTTTTCTCCAAATACGGTTCCATCACGGTCTTGCTGGGGCGGCTTCTGCCGGTGGTGCGTACGTTCATCGCCTTCCCGGCAGGCATTGCGAAAATGCCACAACTCCGTTTTCACCTATACACTTTCATAGGTTCCTGGCCGTGGTGCTTCGTACTGACGTACGCGGGCATGAGGCTGGGCGAGGCGTGGCATACAGACCCGCGTTTTCATGCGGCGTTTCACCGTTTCCACCTGGGCGTTGAGATTGTCCTGGTGGCAGCGATTGTTTGGTTTGTGTGGTCGCACATGAAGCGCGGCAGACAGTCGGAGGCCGCATCATAAGACGGAAGATGTGACCAACGTGCTGGGCAAGGCGTACACTAGGCGTTGCCTGAAAGTGGTTTGGTACGACCCGGAAATCCGGAGCTCTCAATTTTAGGTTAGGAGAAATGATGGGAACTGAAGAAAAAGGCGGCCAGAAGACAGCCGAAGCATCAAAGATTGCGCCCGCAACGGGCAAACTGGGAGTGATGGTCGTCGGCCTGGGCGCCGTAGCCACCACATTAATCGCCGGAGTTGAGGCCGTTCGCAAGGGAATCGCCAAGCCGATCGGATCGCTGACCCAGATGGGGCACATCCGCTTGGGCAAACGTACCGACAACAAGTCTCCGATGATCAAGGATTTTGTGCCTCTGGCCGATTTGAACGATGTGGTGTTCACTGGCTGGGACATTTTCGAGGACAACGTTTACCAGTCCGCTTCGCACGCTCAGGTTTTGGACAAGGACCTTGTCGAGCAACTGAAGCCCTATCTGGAGACGATCAAGCCGCTGCCTGCGGTCTTCGATCAGTACTACGTGAAGCGCCTTGCCGGCACGAACGTGAAAACTGGCAAGAACAAGCGCGATCTGGCCGAACAGATCAGGGCCGACATCCGCGCGTTCAAGAAGACCGTGGATCGGGTCGTGGTTCTCTGGGCCGCATCGACCGAGATTTACATCGAGAAGACGGCCGTGCATGAAAGCATTGAAGCCTTCGAGAAGGGCATGGAGAACAACGATATTGCCATTGCTCCCTCGCAGCTTTACGCTTATGCGGCCATGAAGGAAGGGGTGCCCTTCGCCAACGGTGCGCCAAACCTGACGGTGGACTTCCCGGCCATGGTTGAGCTGTCGAAGCTGAACGCGGCGCCTGTCTGCGGCCGAGACTTCAAGACCGGCCAGACCTTCATGAAGACGGTTCTGGCACCGGCCCTCAAGGCGCGCTTGCTCGGCGTTCGCGGCTGGTTCTCGACCAACATCCTGGGCAACCGCGATGGCGAGGTTTTGGACGATCCTCAGTCCTTCAAGACGAAGGAAGAGTCGAAGCTGGGCTCGCTCGATTACATCTTCCAGCCGGAGCTTTATCCCGACCTCTACAAGGATCTCTACCACAAGATCCGCATCAACTACTATCCGCCGCGTGGCGATGACAAGGAAGCCTGGGACAACATCGACATCTTTGGCTGGCTGGGCTATCCGATGCAGATCAAGATCAACTTTCTCTGCCGCGATTCAATCCTGGCTGCTCCCGTCGCGCTCGACCTGGTGCTTTTCATGGACCTCGCCAAGCGGACCCCGGAACTGCGCTCACTCGGCGTTCAGGAGTGGTTGAGCTTCTATCTGAAGTCGCCGCAGACGGCCGAGGGCCTCTATCCAGAGCACGATCTCTTCATCCAGTCGATGAAGTTGAAGAACACCCTGCGCCACATCAAGGGCGAGAATCTGATTACGCATCTGGGCCTCGAATACTACGACTAACCACCTGCGGTGGGGCAGACGCCTCCCGCTGGTCGGCAAAAACAGAAGCCTCACCTGCAAGGGTGGGGCTTTTCTGCGTTCGGCGTCAGCTTGGGTCGATGTCAATCTTGCTGTATTCTGTCTCTACTGCATGAAAACATCCATAAAGAATTACCTCGGCCCACTGCGTGTCCCGTTCCTCCTGCTCAATCTATCCTGTGTCGCAGCGGGAGCGGGGACTGCGCTGTGGCGCAAAGGCTCCATCGATTGGATTGATGTTGCGCTGGCGCTCGTTGGCGCGGTGTGTGCTCACGCTTCCGTGAACGCCCTGAACGAATACTCGGATTTTCACTCCGAAATCGATGCGCACACAAACCGCACCCCCTTCAGCGGTGGCAGCGGCACCTTGCAGAAACACCCGGAAATGTCGGGTTATGCGCTTGGACTCGGACTGTTCTGTGCTGCCGTGACGGCGGCAATCGGGTTGTATTTCGTCTGGACGCGGGGCTGGGCCATCGCCCCCCTGGGAGTCGCGGGACTTGCGATCGTCTTTCTCTATACGCCCTGGTTTACCCACAGTTCTTTGCCCTGTCTCGTGGCGCCGGGCTTGGGCTTCGGCACCTGCATGGTGATGGGCACCGATTTTGTCCTGGGCGGAAGCTACTCCCTGGCTGGATTTGCGGCTTCCATGGCGCCCTTCTTCCTTGTCAACAATCTCTTGCTGTTAAACCAATTCCCGGACCTGGAAGCTGATCGAGCCGGTGGCCGGAGGCACTTTATCACCAGGCACGGTATCCGCGCAGGGGCCGTTGTCTATACGCTGTTCTCGGCAGGAGCGTATCTGTCCGTGGTGATTGCGGTTGCTGTCCGCGTTCTGCCGCCGCTCTGCCTGTTGGCTCTCTTGACGACTCCGCTGGCTGTGCTCGCATCGATGACTGCGTTGCGGCATGGGACGGATCGATCCAAACTGGCGCCGGCACTCGGAATGAACGTTATCATCAACATCCTGACGCCGCTGCTGCTGGCTGTGGGACTGATCTTGTCCCGTTGAAATTCGTTCTGCTCCTACTGTTGCCAAAGTACCTGAACTTGCGTCTAAAAGAACAGAGCGAAGCGGCTCTATGCCGCTCCGAGCTGCGAGAATGAATAGGTGCCGGAGGTGAGGTCATGAGGACAGTTCAGAAAGCTTCCAGGGCGGTGGTGCTGGCTGGATTTGCGCTGGCGCTGATCTTGGCCACATGTTCATGGGCGCAGTCCACTCCGTCGAGCACATCCCCATCGACCACCACCACAGCGCCCCCCGCTGCGGCTCCCACTGCGCCTTCCACGACTTCCTCCACAGCGCAGCCAGCTCCCGGAACCACGCCGGTTGCAGGGGACACTGCCGCGACGGATACTTCAAAAAAGCCGCCCGCTCCAGGAACTATGCCTGTGAAGGGCGATACACCGGCCACCACCGTCAATCCGGAAAAAGTGGTCGAGCCTGGCAGCCAGAAGGTTAACGTCAAATCGGGTTCGATCGACGACGTGAACTCCGTGGGGAATCGCGACATTGGCGGTCGCGGGGTGGGGAACTGGTACTCGACCGATGGCGAGATCAAGATGGGCAAGGGCTACGCCATGGAGATTGAGAAGAGCACCAGATTCATCACCGATCCTGTGGTCACCGAATACGTGAACCGCATCGGCCAGAACATCGTCAAGAACTCCGACTGCAAGGTGCCCTTCACCATCAAGGTGATCGATTCGGACGAGATCAACGCCTTTGCCTTGCCGGGAGGCTTTTTCTACGTCAACTCCGGCCTGGTTTTGAACGCCGACGAAGAGGCGGAGCTGGCTGGCGTTATGGCGCACGAAACGGCTCATGTTTGCGCGCACCATGCGGCTCGCGAAATGACGCGCCTGAACTACGCCCAGATCGGTATGGTGCCGGTCATGATTTTCGTGGGCGGCTGGACCGGCTACGGCATCTATGAAGGTTCATCTATTGCCATCCCTGTTGCTTTCATGCATTTCTCCCGCGACTTCGAGGCGCAGGCCGACTACCTGGGCGTGCAATACATGTACCGCGCAGGCTACGATCCGCAGGCCTTCATTACCTTCTTTGAGAAGGTGCAGGCTCTGGAAAAGCGCAAGCCAGGAGCCGTTGCCAAGGTCTTTGCCGACCATCCGCAGACCCCCGACCGCATCTTGCACTCTCAGGAGGAGATTGCACGCATCCTGCCGGCGCGGGACCAGTACACGGTGACGACTTCGGAGTTTGACGACGTGAAGGCGCGGCTGGCGCGCATTGAAAACAAACGCCGTCTCACCGACTCCAAGAACGGGAACAAGCCCTCGCTGCGCAGGGCCGGGACCTCCAGCGACCCGACCAGCCCGTCCAGCACTTCCAGCGACAAGGGCACATCGACCACCGACGATGACAAGCCCACGCTGCACCGCCGCGACGACCAGAACTAGTGTCATGATTGTCCAAATTGCACAAGTGCGGGCGGGGACGCCCGCACTACAGCCGGCCGGGAGGCCAGCGCTACATTCCCAAATCATGTGGTGATGGTGCTAGGGCTGCGACCGTATGGTCCAGGCCCGTTTATGACAAGAGATTGAATTCACTGCACCATCTGTCGTAATGGCCCAAGCGCTTGTGGGCAGCCCGATCCAGAGCCCAAGCGGCTGGATATTAAGCCCCTTACAACTTCTGCCGAGGGGGACCGAAACGCGGATGAAATTCCGGCAAATATCGGAAAACCCTTGAAAATCCTGGTGAAACCGCGCTATATACAAGAGTACCGGTAGAAGTGCCGGAATCTGGCCTCAGGCAGCCCTGCCTTCAGGAGGCAATTGTGCGCAACTCCGCCGTCCGCTCTAACCTGCTGGTTCCCGAGGTGCGCGAGGTCATGGACATTCGCCAGGCCTCGGACTATCTCGGCATCTCGCCCGACACGCTCTACAAATACGCCTCCGAGGGCTTCGTTCCCGCCTTCAAGCTGGGCAACCGCTGGCGCTTCAAGCGCAGCCGTCTGGACGAGTGGATGGATCGCCAGTCCGACCTCCACGCCGCCGACCTCGAATCCAATCCCGAGCAGAAGAAGCCCGTCCGGCCGGCGATGTAAAAGCAGGGACTAGGGATTAGGGAGAACCCCCTGACCCCTGATCTCTGTCCCCTGTTATTCTTATCGAGTGGACTACTCACGCCGCATCGGCCTTTTGCGCCGCCGTTTGACCAAAGCTGGGCTTCACGGCCTGCTCGTCACAAATCTACCTGACCTGCGCTATCTCTCTGGATTCACCGGCTCCAGCGCCTCGCTGGCCATTACGCGCCGCGCCGCGCGCCTCTTTACCGATGGCCGCTATGCCGTGCAAGCGCCCCAGGAGGTTTCCGCCGCCGAGGTCGAGATCGTCTCCCGGTCTGTCTCCGAGGCTGCCGTCGAGTGGCTCGCCGCGCAGCCCGGCGTCGAGTTCGCCGGCTTCGATCCCGCTCAGACCACGGTTGACCATCTCTCCCGTTGGAAGGCTGCGCTGCCCACACGGCTTCGCCGTGGCTTTCTCTGCGAGTTGCCTACTTCGCTGGTCGAGCCGCTGCGCCGTGTAAAGGACGCGGATGAGCTGGCACTGATGAGCAAGGCGGCACTGGTGGGCTGCAAGCTCTTCGACCATATCCTGACCTTTATGCGGCCCGGCCTTGCCGAGTTCGAGGTTGCAGCGGAGCTGGAACATCAGGCCCGCCTGCTCGGCGCCGAGGGAATGTCGTTTGAAACCATCGTCGCCGCGGGCGCGCGTTCCGCCATGCCGCACGGCCACGCCACCGCCGCCAAGCTGCCCCGCAAAGGCTTCGTGGTGATGGACTTCGGTGTTATTCTCAATGGGTATTGCTCGGATATGACCCGAACCGTGCACATGGGCGCTCTCAAGATGGACGAGCGTTTTGCCTATGAAGCGGTGCTGGAAGCACAAGAGGCTGGGGTCGCTGCCGTGGCTCCGCGTGCAAGCTGCGGAGAGGTTGACGAGGCTGCCCGAAGCGTGTTGCGTCGAGCGGGATTGGCCGAGACATTTACCCACTCCACCGGCCATGGCGTCGGCCTGGAGATTCATGAGTCGCCGCGTGTCGGCGGCAGAGAGAAGACCAGACTGCTTCCCGGCATGGTCATCACCATCGAGCCGGGAATCTACCTGCCCGGCCGCTTCGGCATTCGCATTGAAGACACGGTGGCTGTGACCCAAACCGGTGCCCAGGTGCTCACCCCGGCGCCCAAGGCGCTGATCGAACTTTGACCGAACCCATCCCGCCATCAAACGGGAGCGTTAAGGAACCAATGAAACCACAGGATATTGCAGATCTGAAAGAACTGATCGAGTTTTTGAAGAAGTATCAGGTTGCCGAGTTCGATCTGGACCGGGACAATCTGAAGCTCCGTCTCAAATTCAACCAACCGGAGGCTTCATCGGCTGGCTTGTCCGATCTGGCGCGTTTGCTCGGCTCCGCGCAGTCTGCGGCGGCAGCGCAACCGCCGCCGGTCGCAACTGCTGCTGCTGCCGCCGCTGATCCGGATGCGGGGCTGCACTTGGTCAAGTCGCCTCTGGTCGGTACCTTCTACGGCTCGCCCTCGCCCGGCTCCGCGGCTTTTGTTTCTCCCGGCGATCACGTGACCAAGGGACAGGTGATTGGCATTGTCGAGGCCATGAAGCTGATGAACGAGATCGAGTCCGACGCCACCGGCGAGATCGTCAAGTGCCTGGCTTCCGACGACCAGCCCGTCGAGTTCGGGCAGCCTCTGTTTTCCATCCGGCTGGTGTAGAAAAAACAGCGGAGTTCGCGGAGCTAGCGTTGTTAGCGGAGCTAGTCCAAGCTAACTCCGCTAACCGCGCAAGCGCTGCTCAAAGGGTCTTCAATGCTGCATAAAGTTTTGGTTGCCAATCGCGGCGAAATCGCGCTGCGCGTCCTGAGCGCCTGCCGTGAACTGGGCATTCGCACGGTCGCCGTCTACAGCGAGGCCGACCGCAATTCACTGCACGTGCGCTTTGCCGACGAGGCCATCTGCATTGGCCCGCCGCGGCTGGCGGAGAGCTATCTGAATGTGCCAGCCGTCATCTCCGCGGCTGAAATTGCCAACGTGGACGCGATCCATCCCGGCTATGGCCTGTTGAGCGAAAACGCCAACTTCGCCGAGGTTTGCCGCGCCTCGAACATCAAGTTCATCGGCCCGCCGCCAGAGGTTACACGGCTGATGGGCGAAAAAGAAAAGGCGCGCGCGGCGATGAAGCGCGCCAAAGTGCCCATTTTGCCCGGCTCCGATGGCGTGCTGGACACGGTCGAGGAAGCGCTGGCCTGTGCCAAGAAGGTTGGCTACCCGGTTATTCTCAAGGCCAAGGCGGGCGGCGGCGGACGCGGCATGAGGGTTGTGCGTGCGCCCGAGGAACTGCCCAACCTCTTCCATGCTGCTTCCAGCGAGTCTGCCAACGCCTTCGGCAATGGCGAACTCTACATGGAAAAATTCGTCGAGAATCCACGCCACATCGAGTTCCAGGTGCTGGCCGACGAGCACGGCAATGTCAGAACGCTGTTTGAGCGCGAATGCTCCATCCAGCGCCGCCACCAGAAGCTCATCGAGGAAGCGCCCAGCCTGCAGGTCACGCCAAAGATGCGTGAGGAACTGGACCACACCATCTGCCGTTGCTTGAAGGAGATTGGCTACCAGAATGCCGGCACGGTTGAGTTCGTGATGAACGCCGAAGGGCAGCTCCACTTCATCGAGATGAACACTCGCGTTCAGGTCGAGCACCCCATCACCGAAGCGATTACGGGCGTTGACATTGTGAAAGCGCAGTTGCAGATTGCCGGCGGCGAGTGGCTGGAAAATATTTTGCCGCCCAAACTGGAAATCCGCGGCCACGCGATCGAGTGCCGCATCAACGCCGAGCACCCAGTGAAGTTCACCCCATCGGCGGGCAAGATTACGGCCTTCAATGTGCCCGGCGGCAACGGCGTGCGCGTCGATACGGCGCAATATGCGGAAAGTGTCGTCCCGCCATACTACGACTCGCTGATTGCCAAGCTGGTCGTCCATGGCCGTGACCGCGCAGAGGCCATTGCAAAGATGGAGCGCGCGCTGAGTCAGTTCGTCGTCGAGGGCATCGATACTTCGATTTCGCTGCACCAGGAAATCTTGGCCGACCCCGACTTCCGCGCAGGCAACTTCGACACCAGCTTCATGGAGAAGTTCCTGGCCAAGAGGGCCGAGACCAAACAAGCCTGATTGAGTCTGAAGACGGGTTTGAGATGAACAGGAAAGGCTGGAATCTCTTGACGAGACTCCAGCCTTTTCTGTTTTTGCAGATTATGCATCCAATGGGTTCAGGAGGCTTTCGGTAAGATAAACGCGCCTTGTCGCTTTTTCTTCGCTTTTCTGCTGGCATTGGTTTATGCTGAACTCGCAACGCAGGAGGTTGTTTGAATGGATATTCAAAAGGATTTGATTGCCGAATACGACAGCGAAACGGCCAAGACGCGCCAGATGCTCGACGCGATTCCGGCCGACGCAGATTTCACATGGAAACCCCATACCAAATCCATGCCGCTGGGCCGGTTGGCTGGTCATACCGCGGAACTGGCAGGGAAGTGGGCGATTTCCGTGCTGACCACGGACAAGCTGGAGCACAGCGCCGAGTCGTACATCCCGGCGTCGAAGGCGGCACTGCTGGAGCGCTTTGACCACGAGGTGGCCGAGGCAAAGGCGACGCTGGCCAGCTTTGCGCCTCAGAAGTGGGACGAGAACTGGAAGTTCCTGGCGGGAGGCAAGGCCTGGCTCGAGAATACGAAGTACTTCATTTGGCGCAACTGCGTTCTGAATCACCAGATTCATCATCGCGCCCAGTTGGGCGTCTACCTGCGCCTGCTGAACAAGCCCATCCCCGGAACCTATGGCCCTTCGGCGGACTCCAAGTAGGGAAGAGCAGGGACTAGGGATTTGGGGTTAGGGATTAGAAAAGCAGAAGCGTTGAAATCTCCTACCCCTTCGTTAACAAAAAGGCGGAGCCCAGGCTCTTGGACTCTACTGTGCGTTGCTATGCGATGGCTCAAGACGGTCAAGCAGTCATCAAAGCCTAATCCCTAGTCCCTAATCCCGTTCCCTGTCTTTCAGGGTCTATTCTGATTCCATGTCCTACTCTTTTCCCAAGATCTACCCCATCCTTGACGCCTCGTTCATCCCAGCCACGGGCCGCGCGGAGTTCTTGCGCCGTTTGGCCTCTTCGCTGGCTGAGGCTGGCGTTACGCTGCTCGAATACCGCAACAAGACAGGCGACGAGGCCGAACTGCTGGCAGATGCCGCCGTTCTGCGCACCGCGCTACCAGCCGGGAAAGTAAAACTGATTCTCGATGACCGTGCGGACCTGGTTGAAAGAATCGGCTTTGATGGCGCTCACGTTGACTCGGGAGATGTCACTCCAACCGAGGCGCGCAAGCTGCTTGGGCCGGATCGCATCATCGGCACCTTCGGCGGCAGCAGCGACTTCCTGCCCGGCGTTTTGGACGAACCAGCAGATTATTTTTCCATCGGTGTCGTTTTTCCCACGCGGATCAAAAAGGTCACCATGGCGCCCATCGGCATCGAGGGCGTGCGCAATCTGCGCCAGATCGCTGGCCCCGGCCCGGTGCTGGTCGCTGTCGGCGGCATCACGCTGCCCAAGGCGGTTGAGGCCATTTCCGCCGGAGCATCGCTCGTGGCCGTTGCCGGAGGCATCTTCCGCCAGCCCGACCCTGCGGCCGAGTTCCGCCGTTGGATGGCCGAACTGGGATGAGCGCTGGCAAACATGATCTCGTGTTCGCCGGTCCCTGCACCAAGAGGAAGGACAGGGATAGGCTAGTCCTGCCAGCGCTTTCTTTGATCTCTGCCTGAGCAGATTACTGGTTGAAATGACGGTGATCTTGATGGTGATGGTGGTGGTGGTGATTTACTACCACCACAACCTGCGCCTGCGCAGCATAAGGTGCTGCGAGAGGTACTGCGAGGCAGAAGGCGAGAATGGTTCCAAGCAGAATCTTTTTCATGCCTCATGATGACGCACTGCATGGCCATTTGCCGAGCTATTATGACCAATTCGCGCGGACTGCACTTTGTAGGCTGAACCCCACATAGTATTCTTCTTCAAGTGACAAACCAGGACTTCAGTTCAAGCCAGGAGACCGCCGTGCAGGACCGCGATCTGGACAACAACTCGGCCAACGCGCCCCAGTTGGTACAGAGTCTCGGACTGTTCTCCTCGACCGCTCTGGTTGTCGGATCGATGATCGGCTCCGGTATTTTTATCGTCGATGCGGACATCGCACGCGGTGTCGGCTCCCCCGCGCTATTTCTGGGTGCATGGGTGGTAACGGCCATCATGACCATCATCGGCGCGCTCAGCTACGGTGAACTGGCGGCCATGATGCCAAGAGCCGGCGGGCAGTACGTCTACCTGCGCGAATCGCTGGGTCCTCTCTGCGGCTTCCTTTACGGCTGGACGCTGTTTCTGGTCATCCAGACAGGCACCATCGCTGCCGTCGCGGCGGCCTTCGCCAAGTTCCTCGGCGTATTTTTTCCCGTCATCTCGGCTTCCCATTGGCTTTGGCACATTGCTCATGTTCCCGCGCTTCGGGTGGGGCCAATGGTGCTGGGCAATATGGAGATTGGCGTCAATACGGCCAACCTGACCGCCATTGTCGTTCTCCTTTTTCTGGCCATCGTGAACATCTTCGGCGTGAAACTGGGCGCGCTGATCCAGAACGTTTTCACCACGGCCAAGGCGCTATCGCTCGCCGGCCTGATTCTGCTCACATTTATCGTGGGACGTAACGCCACGGCATGGCAGGCCAACTTCGGCGCGGGTTGGAGCCAGTTCTGGAAGAACGCTGGTTGGAGTTCGCTGCATTCGGTCCAGGTGGGCGTCGGTGGTCCCATCGTGCTGGTCAACTTGATGGTGATTCTGGCCGTTGTGCAGGTGGGTTCGCTGTTTTCCGCTGACGCGTGGAACAACATAACCTTCACGGCTGGCGAGGTGAAGAACCCCAAGCGCAACATTCCTCTCTCGCTAATTCTAGGCACGGGATTTGTGGTGGCGATTTATTTTCTCTGCTCGCTGGGTTACCTGCTGGTTCTGCCCTTGCACGGCGACGCGAACGGCACGACGGCGCTGGCGCGCGGCATCCAGTTTGCAACGGAAGATCGTGTGGCCACCGCGGCACTCGAACAGGTTTTCCATTCCGCCGGCGCATATCTGATGGCCGCAGCCATTCTGATTTCCACCTTCGGCTGCGCCAACGGCATGTCGCTGGCCGGAGCGCGCGTTTACTACGCCATGAGCCGCGACGGCTTGTTCTTCAAATCCGTCGGCAAGCTGCACCCGCGCTACAAGACGCCCGCGGCCGGCTTGCTGGTGCAGGCTGCGTGGGCCTCGCTGCTATGTCTCTCGGGCTCTTACAGCCAATTGCTGGACTACATCATGTTCGCCGTGCTGGTGTTTTACATCCTCACTATCGCTGGCCTTTTCGTGCTGCGGCGCAAGCGGCCAGACGCGCCTCGACCCTACAAGGCACTGGGGTATCCGGTGCTTCCGGCGCTCTATATTGGGATGGCGGCATGGATTTGTGTCGTATTATTACGCTATAAGCCGCAGTACACTTGGCCGGGCTTGATCCTGGTTTTGCTCGGTATTCCGGTGTATCTTTTCTGGTCCTCTCGGGAGAAGCAAACTCAATCCAACTTGCAATAAAGGAGTAACCCACGCGCATGGCAGATCTCTTCCGGCGTAAACCCCTCAGCCTGATTACTTCCGAAGCGCAAGAGGAAGGGGAGAACCATCTGGAGCGGGCACTTGGCCCGGTCTCGCTGACGGCGCTTGGCGTTGGCGCGGTGATCGGCGCGGGCATCTTTGTCATGGCGGGTCTGGGCGCGCATTACGCAGGTCCCGGACTGATGCTGTCGTTTGTCCTTTCCGGCTTGGGATGCGCCTTCGCGGGGCTTTGCTATGCCGAGTTTGCCGCCATGATTCCCCTGGCCGGTTCGGCGTATACCTATTCCTACGCTACGCTGGGCGAGATCTTTGCCTGGATCATTGGATGGGATCTGACCCTCGAATACGCCATGGGCGCCAGCACGGTCAGCTCCGGGTGGTCTTCCTATTTCATCGAATTCCTTAAAATGTTCAACATCAAATTGCCGCTCTGGATCAGTTATGACCACTGGACGGGGCTCCAGGTGGCAAAGGAAACGGCGGCCCGCGAGTTGCTGGCCCACACGCATCCTGAATTGGTCTCGGGTTCGCAGGGCTTTTTGAATGCTCTCGAGAGCATCATGGCTTCTCCCTCAGCGGCTTTGCTGGACCGTGCCCACCACTTGCTGAATGCGCCGCACTTGTTCGGCATGGAGTTTGGCTTCAATCTGCCAGCCTTTCTGATCGCCATGGTCATCACCACAATTCTCGTGGTCGGAATCAAGCAAAGCGCCAAGTTCAACACGGGCATTGTCATCCTCAAGGTTTCCGTGGTGTTGTTTGTGCTGGCCCTTGGTTCCTTTTATGTGCATCCCGCCAACTGGGGACATGACTGGCACAGTTTCGCGCCCATGGGCTTCGCTGGCATTGGTACTGCGGCAGGCTATATCTTCTTTGCGTATATAGGCTTTGACGCAGTCTCAACCACCGCGCAGGAGGCCAAGAATCCGCAGCGCGATCTGCCCATCGGCATTATCGCTTCGCTGACGATCTGCACCGTGCTTTATATCGGTATCGCAGCCGTGCTCACCGGCATGGTTCCCTGGCAGTTAGTGAATATCGGCGCGCCCATCTCCTACGCCTTTTTGGATCACAACATCTTCTGGGCTTCCAACATCATCACCTGCGGAGCGCTGGCCGGACTCACTTCCGTGATGCTGGTCATGCTTATCGGGCAGACCCGCGTTCTCTACGCCATGGCTTCCGACGGCCTTTTGCCCAAAAAGTTTTTCGGCGCCATCCATCACAAGTTTCACACTCCCTGGAAGAACACCATTCTGGTAGGACTTCTGGCCGCCTGCGTTGGTTCCCTCACGCCTATCGACATGATCGGCAAGATGGTCAACATCGGCACGCTGCTGGCCTTCCTTATGGTTTGTGTCTCCATTATTGTGCTGCGCATCAAAGCGCCGGATCAGCCGCGGCCATTCCACACGCCGGGAATTTTCTTCAACGGCCGGCTGCCCATTGTGCCTGCCCTGGGCGTCCTGGTCAACGGCTACCTGATGTGTTCTCTGGGTTGGGCTAATTGGGCTCGCTTGATTATCTGGCTTGTCATTGGACTTATCGTGTATTTTTCCTATTCGGTCAAGCACAGCAAGGTGCAGAAGTTGCTCAAATCCGGAGAAATCGACTAGAGCATTTTAGGAATTGGTGTAGACCAAATCCACGCTGCTAAGCGGCTTTTTCCTCAAGAAAAAGCCACCTTCAACGCCATTGAAAAGTCTATATGTATTCCTAAAATGCTCTAATTCCGTTTTCTCTTGAGGTGTAGGCCGTATTCAATGCTCATCGAAGAGAACAAGCCGCTGGCGCCCTTCACCACCTTTGGCATTGGCGGAGCTGCGCGCTGGTTTGTCGAGGCCGCCAGCGAAGAGCAGATTGCCGAAGCCGCTGCCTGGGCCGGAGAGCGTGGAGTGCCGCTGTTTGTTCTCGGCGGAGGCAGCAACCTGCTGGTTTCAGACGCCGGATTCAAAGGCCTTGTTGTGCGCGTGGCCCTGCGTGGCATCGAAGTTTTAGGGGCCGCGGATTTTGATCTTCAGAGTGGCATGAAGTGTCAGGGGACGACTTTAGTCGTGCCGCAAATGCAACGCAATGAATATGGGGCTTTAGCCCCGGAGAAAGACTCGGCCATCGCGTCTGGGGTCATTTATCAGGCTGCCGCCGGCGAAGAATGGGACGCCTTTGTCGAGCGCACGGTCCAGGATAACTGCGCTGGCGTCGAGTGCCTTGCGGGCATTCCCGGCACGGTAGGCGGCACGCCGGTTCAGAACGTCGGCGCTTATGGGCAAGAGGCTGCCTCGGCCATCGAGCGGGTTCGCGCCTTCGACCTTCAGACGCACAGCTTCGTCGAGTTTGCGGCCTCCGAGTGCGGTTTCGCCTATCGCCATAGCCGTTTCAACTCCGTTGATCGCGGACGCTACGTCGTTACGCGCGTCAACTACCGGCTCACACCCGGCGGCGCGCCCACCGTACGCTACGTTGACCTTCAGCGGGTTCTCGCGGAGAAGCAAAAAGAGGGCGGAAAACTGAGCCTCGCCGAAGTCGCGGCAATCGTGCGTCGTGTCCGCCAAACCAAGGGAATGTTGATGGTCGAGGGCGACCTGGATTGCCACAGCGCGGGAAGCTTCTTCAAGAATCCCCTCGTCAGCGAGGAGCAGTATCAGCGCATTGCCGCCGTGACCGCAGCGTCAAGCGAAAAGGCGCCGCCGCGTTTTCCCGCCGGGCCGGAAGCCGAAAATCAAGGCCTGCTCAAGGTTCCGGCCGCATGGCTCATTGAGCAATCCGGCTTCGCCAAGGGCTATGCGCGGGGCGCTGCCGCCATCTCCTCGCGTCACACCCTGGCGCTGACCAATCGCGGAGGAGCCAGTTCAGCGGACGTCTTGGCCCTAGCCGCGGAAATCACCGCCGCCGTTCAATCGCGTTTCGGCATCAAGCTCGAAATGGAGCCCGTGATGCTCGGCTTCTGATGCGGATTTTCGAGAGCTACTCGGTCTCTGACCGCTTGAAGTCCTACCAATGACGGGTGCCCCAGGTCCGGATTTTCGGACCTGGGAATTAGAACTCTTCGCCTACGCTTAATGTCGAAAATTGCTTTCCTTCAAAGCACATTGGTAGGAAGAAGCGAGGGGAAAACCGCTTGTCGACGGCGGAAACAGGTCTCGGCAACCCGGAAGCTTGCGGCGTTCAGTCAGCGGATTACGACAGGCCAATCATTGTCGCGAGCCGCCAGCTCAGGCGCACCGGAGCGGTAAGCGCCCAGGCCTTTCGCCATGCTCTCCAGTTCCTCGGCATGCGCTGACAGCCCGCAGGGATGTCCCTCCGTTTCGAGCAGATGCCTGTTTTCCCGGATCATCGTGAAGAGCGGACTGGCCAGGGCCTCGCGCAGGTTTGAGCTTCTCACGTTATGGGTCGCAAGCGCGGAAACGGGGCAGGCCGTGACGTCGCCACTCGGATTCACATGCGCGAAGCCGCGTCCGGCGGAAACGCACCCTCCGAGCGTTTCTTCATCGCCCGGCGAATGGATGATGAAAGCGCCGCCGGTCGCGCGATCCCGGTACTCGACGACGGTTTTGCGGAAGTGCGCTCTCTGTTCCTCTGTCATCGGCTTGCCGCTTTCGCATCCGCTGGTGGGAATCTGTTCGATGAACATTGCCAGCGGTCCGCTGTGGGCAATCAGCGCGTCGATGTTCTGCGGCTCGGTCCAGTACTCGACATTTTCTGATGCAATCGTGACGGAAATTCCGGTCAGAACTCCCGCGGCGCGTAGCTTGTCGAGAGTACCAAGAGCCCGGTCGAAGACGCCATTGCCCCTGCGCTGGTCGGTCAGATCGCGATTGCCCTCCAGGCTGACCACGACCACCGTGTTGGAGCAATTTTTCAGAATCTCGTAATCGCTCGGTTGCAGCGCGGTGCCGTTGGTAAACACAAGAAAGAGCCGGTCGGGATGCTCCCGGAACAGCTTCGCAATGCCCGGCAGCATGAATGGTTCGCCGCCGGCGATGATGAACGCCATCACGCCCAGTCGAACCGCGTCGTCCACGATCCCGAACCAGTCGCGGAGGTCGAGTCCCGGCAGCGCCGGAGCGCGGGTCACCGTTCCCACGGCCCCGGCATAACAGCCGATGCAGCGCAGATTGCATTTGGAAGTGACGCTGAGAACCAGGAAGGGAGGCACTTGCACCCCGTCGGCAAGCGAGCGGGCTCGGGCGCGCTTTGACTGCCCGATCGTTCGCGCAAGGCGAAGAAACCCCGGCAGGTATCGAGGGTGCTCCACGACCCACGGAACCAGGACACGCGACAGCTGCGGGTCAATCTCCTTGATCCGATCTGTCAGGTCGAAAAGGCGCCTGGAAAGGAAGTCTGCTGGCTTGTCGGACAATTTGCTCGCTCCGCTCATCTGAATGGTATACGAGCCCGCATTCCCGTTTGTTCCTTTCGAGAATGTTCCGAGAAATCGCGTTGTGTCCCTGCGGCGCGTTTCTCGCTTCTCTGCCGCGAAACCGTAAGCCTCTGACTAACCAACCCATATCGAAAATTTCCGCAAGCCACTCTTACAGAAGCACATTTGCAGTAAAGCTCCTGCATTTCTTTGTTCGCAATCCCTCTCGCGCGCGTTTCATCGGCTCGGACTCATGCGCTGCGCAGCAAAACTGGCTGGCGGCTGGTAACCTAACAATAGCCATGAACGAAAATTTGCATCAGTTGCGTTGTTTCGGATGTGGGGCGCGAATCTCCGGCGCGGAAGCTCAACCGGACTTCCGTTGCGTCGAGTGCGGAGACCTTTTTGAAGTGGAATACCCCGGATGGGGCCAGCGCGGCGGCTCGGACCGCCCGAACCCAGGCGCGCTCAAGTGGCTCTGGCGGGAGCGGCGATGCTCCTCCGAGGATCTGGACCACTCTGGCGTCTGGCGCTTCCGCGAGCTGTTGCCGATTCTGGACAGCTTCGGCAACGTGGTGACCCTGCGCGAGGGCGATACGCCGCTGTATCAGTTGAAGCGCGCGGCCAAGGCACTCGGCATTGACCAGCTTTACGCCAAGCATCAGGGTATGAATCCGACCGGCTCGTTCAAAGACACGGGCATGACCGCGGCAATGAGCGTGGCCAAGGAGCGCGGCTTTGAGTGGGTGGCCTGCGCCTCGACCGGGAACACCTCCGCCGCGATGGCGGCTTACGCCGCACGCGCCGGCCTGAAGAGCCTCGTGCTGATTCCTGACGGCAAGATCGCCTGGGGCAAGCTGTCGCAGGCCATGGATTACGGCGCGCTCACCTGCCAGTTGAAGGCAGACTTCGACGGCTGCCTGAAGCTTCTGACGCAGATTGTGAAGGAAGCGCCCATCTATCTGCTCAACTCGGTGAATCCGTACCGTTTGGAGGGCCAGAAGACGCCGGCCTTCGAGATTGCCGAGGCTTTTGACTGGAATGTGCCCGACCACCTGATTGTGCCCGGCGGAAACCTGGGCAACAGCTCGGCGCTGGGCAAGGGATTCCGGGAGATGTACGAACTTGGGCTGGTGGCGCGGTTGCCGCGCATCTCCGTTGTCCAGGCCGCCGGAGCCAATCCGCTGGTGCGCAGTCTGGAAGAGAATCATGGCGCATCGCTGGAACCAGTGGAGGCGCACACGCGCGCCACGGCGATTCGCATCGGCAACCCGGCTTCTTGGCGCAAGGCCGTGCGCGTGATTCAAGACACGGGCGGCTGGTGCCTGGATGTGACTGAAGCGGAAATCGCCATCGCCAAGGCCGAGTTGGGCTCGGAGGGCCTGGGTTGCGAACCGGCTTCCGCTGTTACGCTGGCCGGGCTGAAGAAGCTGTGCGCCGAGGGCAAGATCGCTTCCAACGAATCGGTAGTTCTGTTGCTGACCGGCCACACGCTCAAGGACGCCGACTACACCATCGAGTTCCATCGCGGAACCTTGCTGGAGAAGGTCGAAACAGCGGGCTACGAGGCGGAGATCAGCCGCTTGCAGCGCAACGCCATTAGCGTCGATGCTACACCGGCGGCAGTTCTGGCCGCGCTGAAGGATCGAGTCGGATGAGCGAGGTACAGAACGCGAATCCTGGCAGCCTTCGGTTGCGTCTGCCTGCCACTTCCGCCAATCTCGGTTCCGGCTTTGATACAGCCGCCGTGGCCTTCGATTTTTATCTGGAAATCGAGGCCACGCCCGCAGCGGAGTTTTCCATAGCCGTGACCGGTCGCGATCAAGTGCGATGTTCGCGGCTTGAGAACAATCTCATTCTGGAGATTTACAAGGAACTGCTGAAAAGTAATGGCCGGCCGGTGATTCCTCTAGCGATTCGCATGGCCAACGACATCCGGCTCGGGATGGGCTGCGGCTCGTCGGCGGCGGGACGGCTGGCGGCCATTGCCTTGGCGGTGCATTTTGGCAGGCTGGGCTGGAGTTCGGAGCGCATTCTGGAGGAAGCCTCACGGCTTGAGGGGCATCCAGATAACGCTGCCGCCTGCTGGCTGGGCGGTTTTGTCGCCGCTGCTTGCGAACATGGGAAGGTGCATGTGGCTCGTGTCGCACCCCCAGCCGAGTGGCGGGCGATTGTCGTACTTCCCACCGAGCCCCTGCCGACCAGCAAGGCGCGCGCCATGCTGCCCGACACGTATTCCCGCGCCGACGTGGTGGTCAACATTCAATCCGCTGCGCTGCTGGGGCTCGCCTTTTCCCAGGCGCGAGCCGATCTGCTGCGCATCGCGATGCAGGACCGCATTCACCAGCCCTATCGCGCTTCCATCTGCACGCTGCTGCCCCGCCTGCTGCCTCTGGCCGGAGAACACGGCATTCTGGGAGCGGCTCTGAGCGGCGCAGGTCCCTCGGTTTTGGTGGTTGTCGGCAGCGAGGAGAAAGTTCCGGAGGCGTTGGCAGTGATCCGCAAGGCGGTCGAAGGGCTACCGGAGCCGGAACTGAAGGTCTGCAGGTTTGAATCCGCTGGAGCAGACACGTGCCTCGCCGCGATACACGCGGAGTAGGCCGAAGTGTTTTTCCTGACGTTACTTTTGTATTCTTTTATTCGCCGTTTGCGCGTTACCAGTTTCATTACTCAAGATTTCTTGCTATTCGCTCATGAAACACCTACATTTTCATCGTGGGCAGTTCTGGGGGAGGGCTGCTCTAGCGCCCGTGATTCTTTTGGGATCCGGGCGCTTTTATATGCACGCGGTTCGATAGATTTTTTCTTTTGCATCATTTTGCAGCCGGATTCATGGTTCCTTCGGCTTTGGAAAGCTCCGTTTTCTGTTGACGATCGGGAGGCGGTTTGCGACTTTCCACCTTGCAAAGGCATCCCATAAATGTCCGACGACCGGTACACTTGAAGTACGCGGTTTATTGCAAGGAGGATCATGGCTGGATTAGGAGTTCTGGAAGTGAGCGATGCAACATTCGACCAGGAGGTGCTCAAGAGCGAGCAGCCGGTTCTGGTGGATTTCTGGGCGGTATGGTGCGGTCCCTGCAAGGCCCTTGGGCCGATTGTCGAGGGATTAGCCGCATCCTACGCCGGCAAAGTGAAGGTGGCCAAGATGAACGTAGACCAGAACAGCGCCACGGCCTCGCACTATGGCATTCGCAGCATCCCGTCTCTGTTGTTTTTCAAGGACGGCAAGGTGGCAGATCAGCTTGTGGGTTTTGTTCCCGAGAACGTGATTGACGAAAAAATCCAGCGCCTGCTGGCATAGCGACGATTCTGCTTTACCTGCCGATTGGCAGTGCGGAAAGGCCCGGCAAGTGAGCCGGGCCTTTGTCGTATAGGAAAACAGAAGAAATTATCGATACTTGCGCAGCACACCCAGCACGCGGCCCTGAATGGCCACCTGCGCCGAGGGAACGTAGATCGGGTCCATCTCCACGTTGGACGGTTGCAGGCGCACGCGATTTCCTTCGTTGTAAAAACGCTTCAGCGTGGTCTCGGAACCGCGCACCAGCGCCACCACGATTTCGCCTTGGCGCGCCGTACGCGTGCGCTCCACCAGCACGTAATCGCCGCTGATGATGTGCTCGTCGCGCATCGAGTCGCCGCGCACTTCGAGGGCAAAGGCGTCGCGGTTGCCCACCACGTCGTGCAGCGAGATGCTCTCCGGCGTTTCGATGGCCTCGACCGGGAGCCCTGCGGCGATCCGTCCGGCCAGCGGCAGCCGGTCACTCGAGCGAGTCCGAGATCCCGGCGGTAGCACGTCGATGGAGCGGCTGCGGTTATGGACGCGGTCCAGCAGCCCCTTCTTTTCGAGGTTGGTGATGTGCTTATGCACGGTTGCCAAGCTCTTCAACCCCATGCCGCGCGCAATTTCCTCAAACGATGGAGAGTAGCCGTTCTGCGCTACAAACGACTCCAGAAAGTCGAGAATCTCTTTTTGCCTTCGAGTAACAGCCATGGGCGCATTATAGCGAATAAAAGGCGAACCGCAACAGCTTTTTTATTTTACTTACTCATCTTAACAATTTGGCTCGAAGGAAACGGAGGTCCCAGCCCGCTCGGTTTGTCTCGGCTTGTTTGAGAACGGGCCGGAAATGGAGGGGATCGTGAGAGAATTCAGGCCATGGTTGAAGTAAACCTGAGTAGAAGCCGATAGCAAGTGATAGAGAATTCGGGTTTTAGAGCATTTTCGGAATACATGTAGACTTTTCAATAGCATTTGGCGGTGGCTTTTTCTTGAGGAAAAAGCCACTTAGCAGCTTGGCTTCGGTACCAATTCCGAAAATGCTATAACGATTTGTCCGGAAACCCCACATCGCAAGAGGGCAGATGATTTCGATCAAGCGGTACCTTGACCAGACGGAAACGGAGTTCGTTGGGGACGAGAAGCCGAAGACCAAGGCTCTTTTGCCCTTGACGCTGGCCGCGTATCGCTCCGCATTGGCTGAGATGGGCAACTGCGGCCATGATGTCTGCCCGGCTCTGAGCGAGGATCTGAAACAGGGCTTGAACAATCTTGCGGAAAGCCTCAGCGCGGAAGTCTCCTGCGAGACGATCGAGAAGACCGAAGCCCATGTGCGGGAGCAACTGCAAGGCTGGAGCAGGAGTACGGCCCTGCACAACCAGCAACAGGCTGGCGAAGTGAAGGAGATGCTGCTCGTAATGGCCCGCACGGCGGAATCCGTGGGCGAACGGGATCAACGCTGCACCCAGCAGATCAATGATGTCACGACGCGCCTCAACGGTATCGCCAACCTGGAAGACTTGACGGAGATCCGGGAGTCGATCAAGAAGAGCGCCTCGGAATTGAAAACCTCGATCGACCGGATTACGGCTGAAAGCAAGGCCGTTCTCGATCATCTTCGAGGCGAAGTTTCGGCCTATCAGACCAAGCTGGAGAAAGCCGAAGAGATTGCCGCGCGCGATTCGCTCACGGGGCTCGGCAGCCGCCTCTGGGTGGAATCGCAGATCGAGCAATTCCTTCAAGCAGATCGGCCGTTTTGTGTCGCCATCATAGACATCAACGAGTTCAAATGCGTGAATGACAAGCATGGCCACCTGGTCGGAGATGAGCTGCTGAAACAGTTTGCCGGGGAGATGCGGTCAGTGTGCCGTTCCATTGATGTCATCGGGCGCTGGGGCGGCGATGAGTTCATGCTGGTGCTGAATGATTGCGACATCACGAAGGCCACCGCGCAGATTGATCGCCTGCGGGAGTGGGTCTGCGGAGACTATACGGTCGAAGGAAACTCCGGCGCCAAAAAACTCCGGATTGATGCCTCCATCGGCCTGGCAGAACGGCAGCCTGGAGAGAGCATGAAGGAACTTGTTGACCGGGCCGATGCACAAATGTATCAGCAAAAAGCAGCATCGCGGACAAAGAAGAAACCTCACGCGCGATAGAGCATTGGCTGGCGAGGGAATTGGTCTGTAGAGCATTTCGGAATCGTGCTATTGAGCTGGCATAACCGACACGACCTGCAGGCTTGTCCAAGCTGAAAATAACGCTACATAAAAGTCTCTATCTGGGCGCGACAACTTTCCTAGTACTACAGTTGTACTTGCTTCGGGTTCTTCTCGTTCCGGGCCTAAAGGCCTCGATTTGTGGGAGATTTTTCAGGGGCCTGAAGGCCCCTGCTCCCTCCGAATTGCCGATTTACAACTGTAGTACTAGACCGAAGTCTTCCACCCATTTTGGGAATTCTCCTAACTTCATTTCCGTTCTGGAATCACCTTCCTTTCTTTTCAAATTCCAATCTTGAGTTCCGTTCCCACACGCGGGAAGGTAGATAGGAAGCGTTCGTTAGTACGCGCTAAGCCAGTTAAATGCAGGTGCGCTGGGAACGCTTTTGAAAGAGGAAGACTGCCATGAGGTTATTGATCGCCGAGGATGACAAGGCTTTGGGATTGTTTCTGAGCCGCGGTTTGGAGGCCAGTGGCTACCGTGTCCACGTAGTCTGCGATGGAGCCGCCGCCGTGGAGGCGTTTCGCCAGGAATTGCCTGACATGACCATCCTCGATCTCAACATGCCGGTTAAGAATGGCGAGCAGGTGCTTGAAGAAGTGCGCGCGATGGACGCGGATCTTCCGGTGCTGGTGTTGACCGCCCGCCAGGAGGTGGAGACACGCGTTCGCTGCCTGGACCGCGGAGCCGACGACCTGATGATCAAGCCCTTCAGCCTGCACGAACTGCGTGCCCGATGCCGGGCTCTGTTGCGCCGCAAGCGGGAAGCGCGTCTGCTGCTGCGCGCCGGCGACCTCGAGCTGGACCGGATGGAGCACAGCGCCCGCCGCGCGGGAGAGTCCGTCATTCTGACCAACAAGGAATTTGCTCTGCTCGAACACCTGATGCTGAATCGCGGTCAGTGCGTTTCGCGGGTCGAGTTGCTGGACACGGTCTGGAACCTGGGACCGACACAGACCACCAATATCGTCGATGTCTACGTCAACTATCTGCGCCGCAAGCTCAAGGACCCGCCTCCAGGGCATCTGATTCGCACCGTGCGCGGGCAGGGGTACATGGTTCCGCAGGAGACCGACCTCGCGCTTCCCGCCTTGCACGCGCTTCCCGCGCCGGTGATTGCGCCGTCCGAGAATGCCCAAGTTTTTGAAGCGTCTCAGTCCCTCGAATAATTTCAACCCAATCGACTTTCAGGAGAATCTTCATGGCAACTGTTCCCGTTTCCACTCTTTCCGTCCCCAACCGCATTCACACGCGCACGGCATTGGTAGCCAGCGCGGATCGCAACTTCCGCCAGCGGCTTTTCAGCACTCTTACCGGCCTGCGCTGGCAAGTTCAGGAGGCCGACGGCGGCGCTCAAGCCTGGGCAAAGGCTGTAGAGGCGCCTCCTGAAGCTGTCATCGTCGATTCATGGCTTCCTGATCTCGACCTGAGCGAATTTCTCAAAGATTTTCGGAGCCATTTTCCCAAAGTGGATCTGGTAACCACCAGCGCTTCCGTTGAGCAGGAGAGCCCGCGCGGACCTTATCGCCAGGAACTGCTCTATGCCCTGCGTTGCTCGCAAGACAATGACACGGCAATCTGGAACGTGGCGCCCACGCCGAGCCAGACGAACGCGCCGCTTGAGGTCCTGCGCGCCAATCCGCAGCCGGTCGAGGAGCTTCCTGCCGCAGTCCCAGCGGCTTCCGCCGAAGTCAATCTGCCCAGTTTGGAAACGGCATCGAGCGAATGTCTGCCGGAGTTGATTGGCAATGCCCCTTGCATGGTTGAGATCAGCCGCCGTATCCGCCTTGTTGCTCCGCGCTCGGCTCCCGTGCTGATCGAAGGCCCTACCGGCTCCGGCAAGGAACTGGTGGCTGAAGCCGTGCACCGGCTGTCAACCCGAAGCCGGAAACCGTTTGTGGCCATCAACTGCGCTGCGATTCCAGAGGCCTTGCTGGAAGCCGAGCTTTTTGGCCATACCCGCGGAGCCTTCACCGGCGCGGTGCAGGGGCGCGTCGGGCGGATTGAGTCCGCTGATGGCGGCACTCTGTTTCTGGACGAGATCGGCGAGATGCCGTTGTCCCTGCAAGCCAAGCTGCTCCGCTTTGTGGAGTGCGGCGAATTGCAGCGCGTGGGCGACAACGACACCACGAAGGTCGATGTGCGCATCATTGCGGCCACTCATCAGGCGCTGGCCAAGCAGACTCAGAGCGGCGAGTTCCGCTCAGACCTGTATTACCGGCTGGCTGTTTTTCTCATCCGCACCCCATCGCTGGCCGATCACGCTGCCGACTTGCCGCTGCTGGTCAACCACTTTCTTGCTCAAATGGGCCGCGAGTACCCGGTCAAGCGGATCGACCAGGGGGCGCTGGCCAAGCTCTCCGCGCATGACTGGCCAGGTAATGTTCGCGAGCTTGAGCATGTGCTGGAACGGGCTGCCATTCTGGCTGGCGAAGAGACGCTGCTGACCGCGCGGGAGATTGATTTTGGATCGCTCATCAACTGAGCCGTCCGCGAAAGCCGGACGGAGGTCGTTCACGGAACGATTCAAGTCGGTGCCTCCCAAATTGGTTTGGCACCGGCAGGAAGAAGGGTGGAATCAAGATGCAAGTTGAAACACAGCTCAGCGACCAGATTGCCCGCTATTTGGACCTGGCCACCAGCGAGGCCAAGCTGACGGCAGCCAACATGGCCAACATCGATACTCCCGGCTACCGCGCCGTCGGCATGGACTTCGAGGCCGAGATGCGGGAAGCCATGACGGACGTGGAGAAGGGAACTCCCGCTCGCCGGATGCGCGTCAAGGACGTTGACGGGCTGATTGCGCGGCCCGACGGCAACAATGTTTCGATGGACCGCGAAGGTCTGAATCTGGCCGAGGCGCAACTGCGTTTCAAGACGGGCGTGGCATTGCTTCATCAGGAGTACCAACGTGTTTTGGACGCCATTCATGCTGATAACAAGTAGCCTGGAGAGCTGCGTACAGCGCTTCGTTCGGGAGGAAGGGAAAAGATGAACCTGTTTGCAATGATGGAGACTTCCGGCAGCGCCATGCAGGCCGAGCGGATGCGCGCCGAGGTGGTCGCGGCCAACATGGCCAACGCGGAGACGACCAACACCGAGGCGGGTGGCGTTTACCGCCGTCAGCATGTTGTCTTCGCCGCCAATGCCGGCGATCCAGACTTCGCCGATTCCTTGAATGAGGCCTCGGAGACAACGGCCTCGGTGGTAGCCAATGCGACACTGCCGCTCAATCTGACCAGCTCCGGGACGGTGGCGCCAGGGGTACATATTTCGGCGGTGGTCGAAGATACCACGCCACCGCGCAAGCGCTTTGACCCTGGCAATCCGGATGCCGGAGCGGATGGGTATGTCTCGTATCCGGACATTAACCCTCTCACAGAGATGGTGGACCTGATGGGCGCAACACGTGCATATGGAATGAATAGCTCCGCCGTGCAGGCTGAAAAAGGCATGATCGCGTCGGCCTTGGAAATTGCCAAGTCCTAAGTTAGTCATGCCATGCCTGGAATGTTTGCGACAAGGAGCAGGGAGAACCGATGTTGACTGCAATCAGTCCCATGACAAGCGCAGCGCAAGCGCTAGCGACGATTTCCAGTTCTGGAACGTCTGCAATCTCGAGCGGGAACGCGGGTACTTCGTCTACCCCGTTTTCTGATCTGCTGACCGACGCGGTCGGACAGGTGAACCAGCTCCAGGATCAGGCTCAGGCCGCCGTGACCGGACTGATGACCGGTTCCGGGGTGGATGTCCATCAGGCGATGATCGCCACGCAAAAGGCGAGCATGGCCTTTGAACTGGCGCTGGCGGTGCGCAACAAGGCGGTTCAGGCCTACCAGCAAGTCATCGGAATGCAGTTCTAGCAATTCAACGGGTGAAGTAGCGAGAAACGGAGACCATGGCCACGGGAACACAGATGGAAAAGAGCGCGCCAGTCAAGCCTGGAGAACCCCAGTTCACCGACCGGCTGGCCGGTCTTTGGGGGCGGGGCCGGGTTCGCTGGGCCGGGATGCAGCCGGGCGAACGCGGATGGACGATGGTGGCGGCCGGGCTACTGGTGGCGCTTCTTGCCGGGCTGCTCTGGTACGGCCTGCGCACCGACTGGCGCACCCTCTATGCGGATATGGATCCGGAGGATGCACGCCAGGCGGGCCAGCTCCTTACGCAGGCGCAGATTCCTTTCAAGCCCACGGCCAATGGCGCGGGGCTGATGGTACCTGTGGCGCAACTCGATAAAGCGCGGCTGCTGACCGCCGCCAAGGGCCTCAAGAGCGGACGGCTGGGCTTTGAGATCTTCGACAAGCCCAACTGGGTGGGCTCGGAGTTTGACGAACAGGTCAACTACCAGCGCGCGCTGGAGGGCGAGTTGGAGCGCACGGTCGGCTCGCTGTCTGACGTCGAGTCGGCGCACGTTCATCTGGTCATGCCTCACGACTCGCTATTCAAGGAAGAGGAACGGCCCGCCAAGGCTTCGGTGGTGCTGAAGCTGCGGCACCGTTCGCTGGCTGATGGTGAGCCGGATGCGATTCGTAATCTGGTCGCATCGGCGGTCGACGGCCTCACGCCGGATCGTGTGGTGCTGGTTGACGCGGCCGGAAACCTGCCGCTGGGGCCAAAGACCGCCGAGGCCATGCAGTTGAGCGCCGAGGAGGCTTTGGAGCAGAAGCTGATTACCACCCTGGAACCGGTGACCGGGGCGGGAAATGTGCGCGCTTCCGTGACTCTGGATTATGATCCGCAAGCCACCGACGAGACGGAAGAGACCTATGATCCGGACCAGACGGTGACGCTGTCGATGCAGCGCAGCGAACAAACCACTGGCGGGCAGCCGGTGGCCGCCGGAGTTCCCGGCACCGCTTCGAATGCGCCCAATTCACGGAACTTGCCCGTCTATCCGCAACAGAACTCTGCGCCGCAAATATCCAAGAGCGAGTCGGGTAGCTATGGAGCTTCGAAGACCGTGCGTCATGTGGTAGAAGGTCCGGGGAAAGTGCGGCGGCTAACGGCGGCCATTCTGGTCAACGATCGGATGCTTCAACCGGCTACTCATGGCCAGCCAGCTACCTGGCAGCCTCGCTCAGCCGACGAGTTGCGCAACCTGACTGCGCTGGCGCAGGCCGCCGTAGGCTTTGAGGCAACGCGTGGCGACATGCTGCAAGTCCAGGATCTAGCCTTCGAGGAAAACCGCCTGCAGGCGCCGGTCTCGTTGCCGAAACAATTGCTGGCCGAGGCCGAGGATTCGCCGGTTCTGATCAAGTACGCAGCCCTGCTGATTGGCCTTCTGGTGGTATTGGTCTTTGGGGTGCGTCCCGCACTGCGCCATGCAAGGGCCACGCCGGCGCCCAAATCGAAGGCGGGCAGGGAACTGCCGGGACAGACATCCCCGGCACCGCCGATGTTGAAACCTCCCGAGCCCGTCGAGGTTCCTCCCGAGCGGGTCAGGGCTCAGGAGATTTTCGAACAGGTGTCGGACCACCTCAAGCGTGAGCCCACGCAAAGCTCCCGCTTGTTGCAGAGTTGGATTCACTCCGATTAGTTGCGGACTTGCCGAATCGGAATGGGCGTGTGGTCGGCGCAAAGGAATAGACAGAATCAGAAGCAGTAGGGCGGATGCGCAGGAGAAAGGATCAAGGTCTTGGCCGAAGAGGGAAGCCAGAGTGGAGCGGAGAGGCGACGCGCGACGGCAAACATGACCGGAGTGCGCAAGGCGGCCATTCTGATGTTGGCCGTGGGCGAGGATTTGTCCAAGGAGCTTCTGCGCGCACTGCCGGAGGCGGATGTGCAGCAGTTGACCGAGGAACTGGCCGAACTGCGCGGCATTCCGCCCGAGGTCTCTGCCGACGTTCTGGAGGATTTCTGGGAGCTGCTGGAAACCCAGAACTTCATGATTCACGGAGGCCTGGACTACACCAACCGGCTGCTGGTGGAGACCTTCGGCAAGGAGCATGCCGACGACCTGCTGGCGCTGGTGCGTCAATCCCAGGAAGCGGACCAGGGCAACCTGGCCAAGCTGCAGCACACCGACCCGCAGCAACTGGGCAAGCTGCTCGACAGCGAGCATCCGCAGACCATCGCTCTGGTGCTGGCCCACTTGGACCCCAAGCGGGCTTCGATGGTGCTGGACAATCTGACCGAAGAGCACAAGGTGCTCTCCATTCAGCGTTTGGCCGAGATGCGCCAGTTTTCGCCCGAGATGGCGCAGAAGGTGGCCCACATTCTGCACCGTCGCCTGGAGAGCATGGGCGACACGGCGCGCAAGAGCTACTCCGGCTTCAAGGCGGTAGCCGATCTGCTGAACAGGCTGAATGCCGAGGAGTCAAAGAAGATTCTCGAAACCATCGAAGAGAATGAGCCGGAATTGGCGCTGTCGATCCGAAACTTGATGTTCACCTTTGAAGATCTGGTGACGGTGCCGCCGGCCACCATCCGCGAGATTGTCTCAGGCGTGGACAAGCGGCAACTTGCGCTGGCCTTGCGCGGTGCCAAGGAGGAGTTGCGCGCCCAGATTTTCAAATCCATGAGTTCGCGGGCCGTGGAGATGCTGAAGGAAGATATGGAAGTTCTGGGGCCGGTGCGCTCGCGCGAGGTGGCGCAGGCCCAACAGGAGATCCTGAATTTGGCTCGAAAGCTGGAGGCCGAGGGCAAGGTGGTTCTCAAGCTGGAAACAGGAGACGAGTTGATGGTCTGAAAATTTTTCGCGGGCTAGCTTCAGTTTTCAGATATGAGTTGGACTTAGCACAAGCCACCAGCGACTTAGAGATGGGAGAACAAATTCGTGCAACAGGCTGGATTGGTAACGGACAAAATCGCATCCGGGCGCATTGAGGCCTTTGAATATCCGGCCGGCCCTGATGCGCCTTCCTTGCCCGCATGGGAAGGATGGGAGACCAGCGAGGATGCCGACTCCCCGGTTCCCAGAGGACCGATTCCTGATGCCAAAAGCGGAGCCACAGAGGCTCGACTGCACGGCGAGTTCGACCTGCGGCTGGCCGAGGAGAAGCGCAAAGCGTTCGATGCAGGCTGTGAGCAAGGGCGTCAGGAAGGCCGCAAGGCCGCACAAGAGGCTCAGAGAACCGCGCAGGCCGCCGCCGAGAGTGAACGGGTGCGTCAGGCCTCTGCACTACTTGACACATTTGCTCAGGAGAGGGACCGCTATCTGCACGCGGTTGAACACGAGGTGGTGAAGCTGGCGCTGGCAGTGGCGGCGCGTATTATGCGACGCGAGGCGCAGATGGACCCGCTGCTGCTGACCGGGGCGGTGCGGGTCGCGCTGGGGCAGTTGTCCGCATCGACTCAGGTGCGCCTGCGTGTTCCCGCGGCAGAGCTTGGCCTGTGGACCGAGGCTATTGCCCTGGTGCCCCATCTGGCCGTAAAGCCCAGCGTCGTGGCCGGTGAGGGAATGCTGTTGGGCGACTGCGCAATCGAGACCGAGATGGGTTCGGTGGACCTGGGAATTCGCGCGCAGTTGGGAGAGATTGAGCGGGGATTCTTTGACCGTGCTGGCGGCGCCAAAACCAGCGGATCAAAAGCTCCTGCAGCCGAGTCGGTCGAAGTGGCCGCAGATAGGGAGAGTCTCGCATGACAGAAATGCTGGCTCGCTATTTTTCCTGCTTGAAGCGCAGTCAGCCCTGGCGATGGCGCGGGCAGGTGCTCGAGTCCGTGGGCCAGACGATTGAATCGTCGGGGCCACTGGCCTCGGTTGGCGAGTGCTGCGAGATTCAGGACCAGTTTGGCCAAGCGCATCTGGCCGAGGTGATTGGCTTTCGCGGCTCCAATGTGCTGTCCATGCCGGTCGAGAGCACGGAGGGAATTCGCTTTGGCAATCGTGTGGAAGCGCTCGGCGTGCATCCGGAGATCGAGGTTGGTCCGGCGCTGATGGGCAGGGTCTTGAATGCGCAAGGGACGCCCATCGATGAGGGGCCGCAGCCGCTTGCCACGCATGCGCTTTCGCTGGAAGGTGTGGCGAGGCCGCCGCTGGATCGAGTGCCGATCCGCACCCCGCTGGGCACAGGGATTCGCGTTCTCGATGCGTTGCTGACGGTGGGCCGTGGGCAGCGGGTCGGCATCTTCGGCGGATCGGGCGTGGGCAAGAGCACGCTGATCGGAATGATGACGCGCAACACCGAGGCGGATGTAACCGTGGTTGGGCTGGTCGGCGAGCGGGGCCGAGAAGTAGCTGAGTTTCTTGAGGACTCGCTCGGCGGAGAGGGCCGTGCACGCTCGGTGGTGGTTGTCTCGACTTCCGACCAGTCGCCGCTGATGCGCATGAGAGCGGCCCTGGCCGCCACCACCATCGCCGAGTCGTTTGCCGACGAGGGCAAGCACGTTCTGCTGGTGCTGGACTCGCTGACCCGTTTCGCGATGGCTGCCCGGGAAATTGGTTTGGCTGCGGGAGAACCACCGACGAACAAGGGCTACACGCCTTCAGTTTTTACTCGTTTGGCCAAGCTGGTGGAGCGGACGGGACAATTCCGGGTGGGCTCGATCACGGCTTTTTATACCGTGCTGATGGAGGGCGACGATCAGCAAGATCCGATCGTGGACGCGGTCCGGTCGCTGCTGGACGGCCACGTGGTACTTTCCCGCGATTTGGCCGCAGAAGGCTGGTATCCGCCCATCCAAGTGCTGGACTCAATCAGCCGGCTGATGCCGGCCGTTACGGATCCAGAGCATCGTGAACATTCCGCGCTTCTGCGCCGCCTGATGTCGGTTTACGCGCGCTCTGCGGACCTGGTGCGCATCGGGGCTTACAAGCCAGGCTCCGACCCGGATCTGGACCGCGCGCTGCATGCCCGCGATGCCATGCGCGCTTTCATGACCCAGGACGCGCATGAGCAAGTTCGCTTTGCGGACTGTGTGCGCCAGCTTGCCGCGCTGTCGGCACAGGTGTGAGCCATGTCCGTTTCTCGTGCGATGCGTCGCCTGCTGCATATTCGGAATCTCGAAGAGGAACAGAGCCGCATGGCCCTGGAATCGGCCTTGGGCGAACTGAACCGTCTGGAGTGCGAACGGATGGCTGCCGTCGCGCGGGATCGCCGGGGCCGGAGACTGGTCGAAGCTAGCACCCAAACAGGTCAGTTGCCGGATCGGGTTGCCGGCCTTGAAGAAACACGCTCGGCTGCTCATCACGCCAAGGCGCTCGAGCCGCGAATCGAGTCCAAGGAGGATGAGGTTGCGGAATTGCGCCAGGAGTTTCTCTCAAAGCGCGTTGAGCACCGCCAGGCTGAAACCCTGATCCAAGAGACCGAGGCGCAAGATGCCATAGAGGCTGAGCGGCGTGCGCAGCAATCGCTCGACGGCTGGTATGGCGCCCGCATGCACCGCAAAGGCACGGAGGCCGAAGCGCCCGTGGCAAAGCTTGCTCCTGAAGCGCCTGCCACTTTCAAAACGGCTGCCGAACGAGCGGATCGTACTGAAAGAGAAAAACATGAGTAGGAATCTGCACGGAAGGCGCCAGATTTCCTGATTTGGAATCCAGATTCCATCTCTGACAATGTTCTAACCTTCCGCTACATTCTTTGGCACGCTTTCTGCTTTATCCCCTTCCATGAACGTTGCCACAAAGGTGGAGATTGCGACGAGTGGAACCGCGGCACTAACCCAAGGCAAGCTGGGTGCGGCAAGCACTGCCGGGAAGGCGGGGACGGCGCAGAGTTTCTTGTCGACCAAGGCTTCAGCGGAAAAGAGTTTTCGCGCCGACTGGCAAGCGCTGTTGGCTTCGCTAAGCTCCAATGTGGAGGAATCGAGCAAGACAGCAGCGAATCAGGCAACCGCATCGACTGAAGCCGAAGCGGGAGAGGCAGCCGGAAAATCTTCCGGGAGTTCTTCGACTTCCTCAGCGAATTCGGGTTTAAGCTTGACGGATTTGCGCTTAAGCCAGGGAGCAGAAAAAGGAAATGAAGCGGCGAGCGTGGTGACGAAGTTGTCCGCAGCCAATGTCCGCGCGGAAGATTCCACGGCCTGGACCAATGCCAAGACTACAAAATCGATCTCGTCCAAGACAGAGAAAACCTCGACAGAGCAGAAGACCAAATCAGACTCTCGCTCGACTTCAACCTCCTCTGCCGATAGCGCCAAGACAACCGATTTGGCAGTAACTTCGGCGGTGGACGTGGTTCCCGCAGCCAGTGCAAGCGTTTCGCAAGCTGTATCGGCCCCCGTAATCGTTACCCCAGTCACGTCCAGCACAAACGAAAAAGCGTCAGCGATGTCGTCTGACCTTTCGACGGACCTGCCGACAGATTTCGCTGCGACATCTGTCAGTCCCTATCCGGCGAATATTGAAGGCGCTTTCGGAGTCTCAGAAAATGCCAATGCAGCCGGACTGGCAACCGGAAAAGAAATTGGAAAACCGCAAAACGAAAGCCAAGCCTCGTCCGATCCGAGCGGAGTCAGGCCATCGGACGCGACGCTCACAACAGCGTTGCCGAATGCGCAGGAGGCCGCATCGCCGTCGATCGGATTGAGCACCGAAAACAGAAGCCAGCTTGAAGTTCCTGCGTCCGGCTTGAAGCAGAGTCAGGCGGCAGAGCCGGACCAGAATTCGTCTCAGGCGCTTGTCCCAGGCCAGGACGCAACTCCGGCGCTGGCGTCAAGCCAGAACCAAATTCAGAAACCAGCACAGAGCGACAAAAAGCTTTCTGCGCAATCGGCGAACCGCACGGACGCGGTCCTTCAGCCAGTGACCATCAGCACCGCTGCACAATTCGGCCAATCCACGGAAGTATCTCCGATTGTGGACAAGCCAGGCTCTGCCAGCGGCGCAAAGCTCTCGACCTCCAACGCCGTGCGCGCTATACGCAAAACCGGCAGCGTCGATTCAGTCCAGATGGCGAGTACCCAAGGGCAGTCGTCCAGCACGGTGGCGGATGCGTCCGCCGTGGCGCGCGATGTGGCCGATGCGCATAAGGCCGTGAGCACTTCCAGTGAGACTGCGGGAACTTCGGCCGTTTCACAAGCCGGGTCAAGCTCCAGCGAGACCTTTGCCGCGTTGGATGCCGGGAGTTCCGCGGGAAGTCCGGCCTGGATTCACGCCGGAGCGCAGCGGGCAGAGGCTGGTTTTCAAGATCCTACGCTGGGCTGGGTCGGCATCCGGGCGAATACGAGCGGAGGCGGGGTTCATGCCCAGTTGGTGACAGACTCCACCGATGCGGCCCAGGCACTCAGCAGCCAGTTGACAGGGTTGAGCGCTTATCTTGCCGAACACCGCACTCCGGTGGAAACGCTGACGCTGACGGCGTCCGATGGTGGATCGGCTGGCTGGGGAAGTGACCAGAGTGCCGGACAAGGCATGCAGCAGAATCCAGGACAGCAGTCCGGGCAAGAAACGGCACAAGGGGCCAATGCGGAATCTCAAATCAGCTCCTATCAAAGCACAACAGTGATGACTGAGACCTCTTCGCAGTTACAGACAGTGTTTGACGGAAGTGCGCAAGTGGCAATGCCAGGAGGCATTCGCATTTCAGTAATGGCCTGAACCTGAAGGCCGGCTGAAGCAGGGACAGAATGGAGAACCACCTATACAAGCGGCAACGCACAGCGACCAAGGACGCCGGCAAACGATAGCTGGCGCGGAGAAGGGCAGGGAGGCAGTATGGCAGCAGCAGCGGGAATCTTGAACCACAACACAGCGGCGGCAGCGGCTCTCAGCGGCACGACCGTCAAAGCGGATACAGACACAACCAGCAGCACCAGCACCAGCAGTAGCGACGCAGCCACGATTTCATCCAGTGATTTTCTGACTTTGCTGGTGACCGAGTTACAGAACCAGGACCCAACCGCAAGCACGGACCCCAACGAGTATGTAAATCAACTTGTTGCTGTCAACAGCCTGGAGCAACTGATCACGATCAACTCCACCCTGACAACGGATCTTGGTAGTTCGAGCAGTACGACCTCATCAGCGACCAAAGCCTCTGCAACAGGCTTGACGGCCAAAAGCGACACAGCGCAGTCGAACGCATCGAGTGGCGGAAGCTCGATTTCCAGCGCCGTTCAAACGGCCACATCCAAACTGGCTCCGGGCAATCTCAGCGTTCCCACGGCCAACGCATCCGCGCAAACCGTGGCCCAGGCTCTGAGTGGCCGGCGCAATTCCATGTAGATTCCGGCGGGCGGACCATTGCCCGGCAAAGCTCTTGATCCGCTGACCGTCGAGGTCAGCGTCACCGTTCAAAGGAGAACCACGATGCCAAGCTTTTCCATCCCAATCAGCGGTCTCGACGCCGATTCAACGGCGCTGGACACCATCGCCAACAATCTTTCCAACATGAACACGACAGGCTACAAGTCGCAGACCACGAGCTTTAGCGATCTGCTTTATCAGGAGGTCGGCTCTTCCGGATCGGGAGATGAGATTCAGGTGGGCAGTGGCGTGCAAGTAGCTACGAACACCACGAATTTCACGAGTGGTTCGCTCTCCTCGACCGGTTGCACGAACGACGATGTCGCCATCGACGGCAGTGGCTTCTTTGTGCTGGATAACAACGGAAGCCAGTTGTATACGCGCGACGGCGCCTTCCAGACAAGTTCGACGGGCACTCTGGAGAGCGCCGGCGGTCTGGCTGTCATGGGATACTCGGCCACGGACGGAGTGGTGAACACCAGCGGAGCGTTGAGCGACATCACAATCCCCACGACGGAGACCATGGCGCCCTCGGCCACAACCACCTTCAGCGTGGCGCAAACGCTCGATTCCACAGATTCCAGCGCCACCAGCAAAGGCCTGACCCTCTATGACTCCCAGGGCCAAAGCTATAGCGCGACGATTACCTACACTAAAACAGGAACCAACGAATGGTCGTATAGCATTTCGGTGCCGGATACGCTGAGCGCCGCCAAGACCACTTCCGGTACCACGACTACTGATACCTACAACTTCGGTTCGAGTGGCAGCACACTGGCCACCGTGAATACGGGAACCGACCTGACGATTACCGGCTTGAACTCGACCACCAACGCCTCGGCAACCATTACCGCGCCGACGATCACCTCGGGAGAAAGCGTGACGACCTATGCTGCCGCCCTGACCTCGGCCCTGAGCACGGCGGGCATTAGCGGCGTAACGGTCACCGCCAACGCTACAACTGGAGCGCTGACAATCAGCGGTACCAATATGTCGACCAGTGGCAGCGTCATTCAAGATCCCGTGGCTTCGTCTACGGCAACCGGAACTCTGACCTTCGATTCGGACGGCAATCTGACCAGTCCAAGCACCGATGTGAGTGGCATTACGTTTTCCGGGCTCTCGGACGGGGCCGCGACGCTGGATCTGAATTGGAATCTCTATGGAACTTCGGGTACGTCAACGGTCACCCAAACCGCATCGACTTCCACCACTGGAACAGCCACGCAGAACGGCTATGCGAGCGGCAATTATGAAAGCTTCGCGGTCGGTTCGACTGGCGTGGTCACGGCAACCTTCTCCAACGGTGAGAAGGAGACCGTGGGCCAGTTGGCCGTCGCCACAGTGAGCAACGAGGAAGGTCTGGAAGCAGAGGGATCGACCAATTACGCGACCACCACCGCCTCTGGCAACGCCTCAGTGGGCATAGCCGGTTCAGGGGGACGCGGTACCCTCGAGGACAGCGAACTGGAGGGATCGAACGTCGACATTTCTGCCGAGTTCTCGGCTCTGATTGTCGCCCAGCGAGCCTTCGAGGCCAACTCGAAGGCGGTGACCACCTTCGACACCGTTACCCAGGAAGCGATCGGCATGATCCACTAAACTACGCATCGGGGCGGCCTTCGGGTCGTCCCGAGCTGCATTGAAGGACGAATCACATCAACCTTTAGCAGAAATTTTACATAAAATTCAACGCCTGTTGACCTTCCACGCGCGTCGCTAACATTAATCTAATTTCAACGGAATCGGCTTCAACTGCTGCGGTATTAGGCTTTCAGTACGCCGTGAAAGCACATTCAGTGTGTTGTCTTGTGCTGCGTGGCTCGGGCAGGAAATATTCCGCCGGCCCATTCTGGCCGAGAATGAAAATACTCCATCATCCATCAATTGAAGAGGCGGAAAAATCATGGTAATTGCTCGGCAGGGAAGATGCATCAATTCTGCAAATTGTCCAGTGTCTAAGTCGAAGGAAGTGATTACGGTTGCAGAGGGATCGGCTTTCCATTGCCCTGTGTGCGGACAAGACCTCAAAGAAATCACAAGCAAGGCTGGCGTAAAACATAGCCGCATTACCCTCGCCGTCGCTTTAGTTCTGCTTATCGTTTTTGGATTTGCCGTCTCGAAAAGCTGGACTTCACTCCAGGCACGGGCTGCCGGTTCCATCGGCGCGAGAAATACGATCTTGCGTTTGTCCGGCTCCAACACCATCGGAGAGAGTCTGATGCCCTCGCTGGCCGAAGCTTTCCTGAAGAGTCGGGGCGCAACAAATATTCATACGATTGCAGGAGATAAACCTCAAGAGAAGATCGTTCTCGGAACGCTGCCGGGCAATTCATTGCCCTCTTCGATCCGGATTGCTGCACATGGTTCGTCAACAGCTTTTACCTCTTTGGCAGACAAAAGCTGTGACATCGGCATGGCATCCAGGCAGATCAAGCCGGATGAGGTGTCCAAACTGTCGTCGCTCGGCAATATGCTTGCACCCGCTAGTGAGCATGTACTGGGGCTGGATGGCATTGCCGTGATCGTCAATGCTTCCAACCCCGTCAGGGAGCTTTCCAAAGACGAGATCATGCGAATCTTCACGGGACAGACAACGGCCTGGCCATCGAGCGGTCCCCATGGAGCAATCAAAATCTATGCCCGAGACGATAAATCAGGGACTTACGATACATTCAAGTCTATGGTGCTGGCGGGCAAGCCGCTGGCTGCCAGCGCACGGCGGTTTGAAAACAGCGATGAACTTTCAGATGCTGTCGCCCATGATCCTAATGGAATTGGCTTCATTGGTCTTCCTTTCGTTCATAACGCCAAGCCAATCGCAGTCTCGGAGAAGGGCACTGGGGCGCTCTTGCCCACTCGGTTGACGGTTGCCACGGAAGACTATTCTCTCTCGCGTCGGCTTTATCTTTACACCCCCGCCACGCCCGCCAACAAGTTCACGGGGCCATTTGTCGAATTTGTTCTTTCAAAGCAAGGTCAGGATGTTGTTGCAGCGAACGGCTTTGCGGATCAAAATGTTGCCCCGGAATCGCAAAAGCTCGCCAATGACGCCCCGGTCGAATACAAGCAATTGACCCGAAAGGCAGAGCGACTGTCTCTGGACTTCCGGTTCCAGGCTGGAGTATCCGTCCAAGATAACAAGGCTCAGGTCGATCTGGACCGGGTTGTAGCTCTGATTGCCGACCGGAAGGACTCGGGAGCCAAAATTCTCCTGTTCGGGTTTGCCGACAGCACGGGCTCTCCTGCAGTGAATCAATCGCTATCGTTGAGCCGCGCCAAATTGATCGAAGATTTATTCACTCAGCGGGGCATCAAGCCTGCTGTCGTAACAGGCTTCGGTTCCCAACTCCCCGTGGCCTCGAATGATACGGTCGAAGGCCGCGAAAAAAACCGGCGGGTGGAGATCTGGATTCAGAACTGATGCCGGTGATGCCACGATTGCTGTGGACGTCAAAGATTTGTACCAGCCAGAAACGCTTTCGGCTGTACCTATATGTGCAGCTTCCTGTTCACGTTGCCGCCGGCCATCGACCCCGTCGAAGACCGGCGGAATTGACTTGAAAGAAGGCTCCAAGGCCCTTGGACGAGCCTGTCTAGGCAAGCGGAATCTCTGTCACGGTATAATTAATATGCCATGGCGACCGAGAAAACCTTTTATTTAGAGACCTTCGGCTGCCAAATGAATGCCCATGACTCGGAAAAGGTCATTGGCACATTGGAGCAGGAGGGATACCAGCAGGTCGAGTCGCCTGAGAAGGCCGACCTGATCCTCTACAATACCTGCTCGATCCGCGACAAAGCCGAACAAAAGGTTTTCAATCGCCTGAACGACCAGAAATATCTGCATAAGACCGGAACGCGCTTCGGTGTGCTGGGTTGTGTGGCGCAGCAGAAGGGCGAAGAGATCTTCAAGCGGGCGCCTTACGTCTCGCTGGTTTCTGGGTCAGCCTCGTACCGCAAATTGCCGGAGATGCTGGCGCGCATGGAAGCCGGCGAGAATCGCATTACCGGGCTTGATGACCGGCAGGCCGGCGTAACCTTTGAAACCAAGTTTGCCGCCCGTCAGAATCCCTACCGCGCCTACATTACCATCATCGAGGGCTGCGACAAGTTCTGCGCCTACTGCGTGGTGCCGTACACACGAGGCAAGGAGCGCAGCCGTGGGTCTAATTCCGTTTTGGACGAGGCACGGCGCATCGTCGACCGAGGCTATACCGAGATTCAACTTCTGGGCCAGAACGTAAACAGCTATCACGACCCGGAAGGGAAGCGAAGCTTCGCTGAATTGCTTGCTGCCGTCGGAGAAGTGCCAGGCATTCGCCGTGTGCGCTTCATGACCAGCCACCCGCGCGACTTCACCCGTGATATTGTCGATGCCATCGACGCCGTCCCCACGCTCTGCAATCATGTGCATTTGCCAGTACAGTCGGGTTCCTCCAGAATTCTCCAGCTGATGAACCGCGAATACACGCGGGAGTGGTACCTGGAGCGGATCGCCTGGATCAAGGCTGCACGCCGGCCCATCGCGATTTCGACGGACATCATCGTTGGGTTTCCCGGAGAAACCCCGGAGGACTTTCACGAAACGATAGACCTTCTCAACGAGATCGAGTACGATTGCGTCTTCGGCTTCAAGTACTCGGGGCGGCCTAATACCCCGGCATTGACCATGATCGATTCAATTTCAGAAGCAGAGAAAGCAGCCCGGCTTCAAGTGGTGCTTGAACGACAGCGGGAGATCCAGAGGATCAATTATTCCAAGCATTTAGGGGAAATAACCGAGGTAATGATTGAGGGGGTTCATCCTGCGCGAGGGCAAGTTATCGGACGCAACAGCCAGAATACGCCGGTCAACTTTACTTGCACTCAGCCAATCACTCCAGCACTCGGAAGCTATCTGCGGGTGAAGATTACCGCAACGCATCCAAACAGCCTGGCGGGAGAAGCCGTCGAAAGGTAGCTCCTGGAAGAAAGGGTAAGCCATGGATATCGAAGTGCGGATACGAGGTCTCATGATGGACCCGGCTACCAGCATGCCCATCGTTGTGCTGAAGGACGTGGCTTCAGAAATGGTCATGCCGATTTGGGTGGGAATCTTCGAGGCCAATGCCATAGCCATAGAACTTGAAAAGGTTGATGCACCCCGTCCCATGACCCACGATCTGACCAGGAACCTCATCCGCGACTTGAATGCGCGGATTGAGCGCGTTGTGATTTCCGAACTTAAGGATGATACTTTCTTTGCCACCTTATGGCTCCGGCAAGGCGACGACCCCATCACGATAGACGCACGGCCGTCCGATGCCATCGCATTGGCTTTGCGCGAGGACTGCCCGATCTACGTTGCCGAAAAAGTGATGCAGACGGCCAAACTGAATACCTCTGGCCCGCCCGAAGGCCCAACCGCCGAGCAGTTGCGCAGCTGGCTCGATGGCCTGAACGACGAAGATCTTGGACATTACAAGATGTAGTCGGCAAGGACAGAGCAGGGCTTCAGGCACAACGCCTTAACCACCAGTTGCGAATAGCGCTATATTCAGGTCAGCCTCCAGGTTGCAGCAGAACCAGGAAATGACGATAAGGAAGTGGAGAAACTTGCACGCTATACAGAATATACGTTATCGGACGTTGTCGCACTTTCTTGGATGTTGGCCGGAATCAAGAGTTCGCGACGGTGTCAGAGATGCATCCAAGCTGGTTCTAAACGAATGAATGAACCTAGAAACGGCAGTTGAGGCCTCTTTGAATTGGTCATCTTCTTCGAATCGCAAGAGGTCATCACGATTGATATCGTGGTCGAAGGAGATCCGAACAACTGTTCTTGCTCAACGGTACATGGCCGCAGGGACTAAAGCCCACCTTTATTCTCAGTCATTTGTGGCACGACTGAAGTCGTGCCCTATTACCAAGCACCGATTTTCTGTAATTCCGAAACCTACCGCAGTACGATTGCACTGGCCCGCGACCGCCGTTTCTAGGATGAGTGAATCAGACGAGATCAAGGAATAGTATAGCTAAATTGCTCTTATAGAGCGTCTTGGTTGCCTTCCAGGGATTCGAACCCCGATATGCTGCTCCAGAGGCAGCTGTCCTAACCATTGAACGAGAAGGCAACGATACTACAGGCCTATCGAGCACCTGTAGTGCTATAAAAAACGATGGCTGCTACAGCAGATTTTGCCTGTAACCAAAACCAACTAGTCCATCATAAGGGGATTCTCTGCTCCGGTCAAACGCCCACGACAAGCCTCTTTTGCATTGTGCCTTAGGGATGCCGCATACAACCTCACATTGCCAAGATTCGACAGCCCAATCCATATTCAGCGCTGTAGCCAGAGGCATTCTCAGGAATGCGAGAAGTCATTGATCGAATGGCTGTTATGATCTACAGCCCGCAAGAGGACGGCGTTCCTCTTGTACGACCGCGACAGGTGATACCTCTGTATTCTTGGAAAAAACCGCTTCCCTGCTGATGCTTGTTTCTTAATGTAGTGCTTTCACAATGGCGGCTATTCAACTGATTATAAATACGTAGTTGATAGTTGGTTCCGCACCAACTCTGTTGCTGACCCGCTCACCCGAGCACCACGACCGGCTGAAAGAGCGTTCCCGCTACGCGCTTGGCAATTCCTACCAGTTCGCGCTGACCGGAAAAAACCTTCACCAGCGGCGCGTGGGAGAACTCCGGCAAGTTAGCCTGCGCGCCATTGCGCAGCCGTCCAAGGGCCATCGCATCGCCAGTGACAGAGGGCATCTCAGGCAACAGGCTGCGCGGGTGTATGGACAAAGCCTCCAACGCCTCGATGTTCCCGGCCAGCGGTTGCAGTTCCTCAAGCGTGTGCGCCCCGGTGAGAGTAAAAACTCCCGCCTGGGTGCGCCGCAGGCTGCTCAGATGCGCTCCGCAGCCCAGATCCTGGCCCAGTTCATGAGCCACCGAACGCACGTAGCCTCCGGCGCTGATGCTCATCGTGAAGCTGGCCTCAGCCGCTTCGAACGCGGCAATCTCAAAGCTGGCGATATGAATCCGTACGGCCTTCAAATCCACGGGTTTGCCCTCGCGGGCCAGCTTGTAAGCCGGCGTACCGGCAATCTTCTTTGCGGAAAACGAAGGTGGCATCTGTTCCATGTCGCCGTGAAAGCGACTGGCAGCTCCGCGTATGCGCTCCAGCGTCAGAGGAGGGTCCAAAGCAGCAAAGCGATCCGGCCCGGCTGCCTCACCCTCTGCGTCAAAGGTGTCCGTCGCGAACCCGAAGCGAATGCTCCCGGAATAGCTTTTTTCAGCGGATGAGAAATATTTTGCGAGGCGCGTAAACTTGCCCAGCAGGAGGGGCAAAACGCCTGTCGCCATCGGATCCAGCGTGCCCAGGTGGCCGATGGAGCGTTCACCCGTAATTATGCGCAACCGGTTCACCACATCGTGGCTTGTCATGCCAGCCGGTTTGTCGATCACAAGAAGTCCGTTCACCTTCTTACTTTAGCCGACCAGGCTGGATGCTCACATGCCGCCGGAAGACGGCTGCTGCAGAAGCGACAGAAACTCATGACGGGTTTCCTTCTCCTGGAAGCAGCCCACTACAGCCGAGGTCACCGTTGAAGAGTGCTGCTTCTCAATGCCGCGCATCATCATGCACAGGTGCCGCGCTTCAATGACTACGCCCACGCCCTGAGGATGAATCGCATCCTGAATGGCGTCGGCAATCTGCCGTGTAAGCCGCTCCTGCACCTGAAGACGGCGTGCAAAAACCTCGACAAGCCGGGGGATTTTGCTGAGTCCGATAACTTTTCCCTTGGGGATGTAGGCCACATGAACCTTGCCGAAAAAAGGCAGCATGTGATGCTCGCAAAGCGAGAACATCTCGATGTCCTTGACGATGACCATCTCGTCGTAGTCCTCGTCGAAGAGCGCTCCGCGCAGAATCGCTGTGGGATCCTCTTTGTAGCCCTTGGTCAGGAAGGCCATGGACTTCTCCACGCGGCCGGGCGTGGCAAGCAAGCCCTTGCGATCGGCATCCTCGCCCAAACGGCCAAGGATTTCGCGATAAATATCCTGTGTGCTGTATCCGCTCAGTCCTTTATCAATCTCTACGTTCATCGACTGCTCCATCATTCTGATCCTCATGCCCTGGGGAATTGGGCATACTGTATTCTCATCCTTCGCCGGAGGACATAAAAATATTCTCCGTCTATTCTTCCCTTTCAGTTTACGCGTTTGAGAGTGCGGTGCTGGTACCAACTGCGGCAAAGCAGCGTCACAAACAGCGGCAATCCCAGCGGCGCGAGAACACAATCGACAAATGAAAAGTTCGACTTGGCCACACGCCCATAAAAGCGAAAGAGCGTACGGACCCACAAGAGAGCCAGCACCCAACCGGCAATCAGCCATTGCGCCGAATGCGCGAAGATGTGAGCATTCCAGAACTCAATCGCCAGCACAGGCAACCCCACCAGCAGCCCGATGTCGATGAGACGCCAAAAGGCCAACGTCAGGCAGTTGTCGAACAGAAGCGCCAATTTCTTTGTCCAGTCCTCGATCATCTCCTCCGTCGAGTGGACCATCCGCGCAGAAAGCGCATCGTCGGCATAGCGGAAGCGCAGCCCGACCTTGCGACGCTTGACCAGAGCAGCAAGTTCCACATCTTCCAGCACACTTTCAGACACAGTGGCGTGACCGCCGATCCGCCGGTAAGCCTCCCGCTCGACGAGCAGAAACTTTCCATTGGCCGCTGCGACTCGTTGACTTGGATCAGAGACCTTGGCCGGCGGATAAGCCAACTCCAGCTCGCAAAAAACCAGCGGCAGCAGCGAACGCTGCCAAAGCCCATCCACAATCTTCCGCGGCGAGTAGCTCAACATGCCCGCCTTGTGCCTGGCGGCCTCGTGCAGGGCTCGGTGGAGATTTCCCGGCTCATGGATGGTATCCGCATCGGTGAAGAGCAGCCACCGCCCGTGCGCTCGTCTGGCCGCCGTCCAGATTGCATTGTTCTTGCCCGTCCAGCCCGGCTCCAGCTTGTCCGCCTCGATCACGGTCACGCCGGCAAAGCCCTTTGCAATTTCAGCCGTCCGGTCGATGGAGTGCTCGTCCACCACAATGAGTTCCCAGTCCCGACCGAGCGCGAAGGTCTCTTCCGACTGGCTCACCAGCGATTCAAGGCAAGCGGCAAGGCACTGTTCCTCGTTGCGCGCCGGAATTATCACGGTCAACTCCAGCAATTCGTCCGGCTCAGGCTGATCGAAAACCGTTCCCCAATGCGCCGAGGGCGCCTCCGGCTCGTCGGAAAGACCGAGCACCGGCTCGAATCCATCCTTGCCAACCGCTTGATTCCCTTTTTGCTTCTCGTTCTCCATTCGTCCTCGCAGTTTCGTTAGGCACTTTCGCTCCGTATTATAAAGATGTGCGGTTCCGTCGGTACTTTTCGCTCAGTTTGCTTCTCTTCCTGACCTTGGCGCCCGGTTGCGACAGAGGCGCGCACCCGTCCCAGACCGGCCAGTCGGCCCCGGACTTCACTGTCTCCGATGGCGCTGCCACCGTTCACCTGGCTGGCTACCGGGGTCGCGTGGTGCTGCTCAGCTTCTGGGCTACATGGTGCGCGCCCTGCGTCGAGGAAATGCCCTCCCTGCTCGAACTCCATCATGACCAGCCTAACCTGGCTGTTGTGGCCGTCAGCATCGACGAAGATGCAAATGCTTATAGCCACTTCCTCGCCCACCATCATGTCGACCTGATCACCGTCCGCGACCCTGGCCAGAAGGCCGCCCAACTCTACCACTCGAAGATGTGGCCGGAAACTTACGTTATCGACCGCCAAGGCGTCATCCGGCGCAAGTTCATCGGCGCACAGGACTGGAGCAGCCCGGAGATCCGCGCGTATCTGAAGAGCCTGTAGATTCTTGCTATCATTCCCTTATGACCACGGTGGAGATTCTTTTTCGCTATGTCACGCCGCCCACGGAAGCGGTGACCTTCGCGCTGGCCAATACCCGCGAGGTGTACGGCATTCGCCAACTCGGCTTCGATCGCGCCGCCCGCACATTGCGCGTGGAGTATGACGCCACCCGGCTCAACGCCGCAGCCGTCGCGAAGTTGGTCCGCCAAGCTGGTTTGGAGATCGACGCCGAACTGCCGCAGGTCCCGTTGCAACCAACAATGGAGCAGTCGTCCGCAGCCTGATCGCCCTTCGATTGCGCTGCCCGAAGAAGCCTGATATTCTGTTTAAGGTTTGGTTGAAACCAAGCGTGTGCGCCCGTAGCTCAGTTGGATAGAGCGACTGACTACGAATCAGTAGGTCGTGGGTTCGAATCCCTCCGGACGCACCATTCATACCAAAGAAAACAAAGAATTTAAAGGTCATCTGAAAATGAATTTCAGATGACCTTTTTCGTGTGGTGCATGTTCTGGTGCATGTTGCGCGTGCAGACATGCACCATTCGTTCCGAGACGGTCACGGTTATTTCTGGCGGCAGATGGGCATGCGGTGCACGTTCTGGTGCATGTTTTGTATTGGGGATGCAAGCCCCAACCCCAGAGAATTCCGTCACCCACTTCCAGCCCAGCCATGATTGCATCGAGGTCGATGACCTGCAGGCCTTCGTCAATCTCCCTGCGTAATGGTTCCTGGCGGAGATAATCGCACAGGAAGATGGTTTTCAGGGCCTTGCCCAACTCGCATAGCGTTCCCTGCCATCGGCATTGTCCAAGACGGTCAGGGACTAAAGGGGGGGGAGAAAATGGATAAAATTGCACTTTAAGACTGGGCGGAAGCCGGAATCCACTGGTAGAACGTTGGAATGGAGACGCTGAGGGCGTTAACTATATTTTCAAAGCTTTCATGTAGGTTCGGAACCACGCCGCTAGTTCCGCGTCACCAATAAGGCCCTCAGCAACCGCCAGCATCACGCGCACGATCTCGCGATTGTCAGCCACAAGTTCATAGCCGTTTAACGGCAGGAACACGCCGCCAGCAACCACAAGGGCCGTCCGCTTGTTGCCATCCAAAAATGGATGGTTCCTTGCAATTCCAACGGCATAGGCGGTCGCAAGTTCGGCTATATCGGGATTCCCATACGATTCGAGGTGTTGAGGCCGAGCCAGCGCCGACAGCAGCAGCGCCTTATCTCGCACTCCAGCCAGTCCGCCGTGTTCCGCGATCTGTTCATCATGTATCGCATAGACCACGTTTTCAGCCACCCACCGCCACGCCGATTCGCTCACTTTGCAAGCTCCCGAAGCGCATCGCGCCGGTTCCGCATGAACTTGCGGGCCAGGGACATTTGCTCCTCGAATTCAGGATCATACGGAGTAATACGAAAGCCATCAACAGACTCAGTGAGAAAGACAGAATCGCCCTTAGCCACCTTGAGCCGTGCCAATGCTTCTTTGGGAAATACAACCCCCGTCGAACTTCCAACGCTTGTAACTTTCAGCTTCAGCATGAGTCCTCCATTGCACTAAGTATAATATTTATTACACTAGTTGCCACAAATTGTTTTCAGTCTTCAACATGGGGTCTAAGCCCAAACCGGCGGAATTAAGTGGCAATGATCCGCGACAGAATGGGCCATTTGCTCAACCATGTTTTCCATTGTTAGCGGTTATCAGAAAACGTACCTTTTCTGTCATCGAAAGATGAACCCTTCCAGTTGCATTGGCTATTGCACCTTGCGGCGCGCGGCAGCGCGGCGTCTGGCGAAGTGCGCCTCCACCTTTTCATGCGGAATAGCAGGTCGAGGATCGTCCAGCGCTTCCTGCACCTTGGCGCGAAACCACATGTCGTGCGCGGCGGCATTGTTTGCCTGCGTAAACGGAAGCACGCCTTCGTTGGCGGTCCGCGTCAACAAGATGCGTACCGCATCCGAAACCGTCAGGCCTTGCTCTTCGAGCACCACCGCCGCACGTTCCTTCACAACAGGATCAATCCGCGTTCGTACCAATGCATTCGCAGGGATAAGAAACACCTCTCAATATCCGATCAAGCGATTGGGCAAGGTGTCAAAACGGTGACGGAATTGTCTGGGGTTCGGGCTTACATCCCCGTATTCAGATTCGCACCATTCGTTCCGAGGCGGTCACGGTTGTTTCTGGCGACAGATGGGCATACCGTGCCGACATCGTGATCGTCTTGTGGCCAGCGAGAACTTGAATCTCTTTGATGGACACGCCGGCCATGGCCAGCCAGGAACAAAACGTGTGCCGGTTGTTGTGCCAGGTGTAGTCGTCGATCTTGGCCTCAGCAAGGCAGGGCTCAAACCAGAACCGGCAATAATCCCCGGCCTCGGGGAAGACGGGATCGGCCGCTTTGTTGTCGACCAGAGAGCGCTGCTCATGTAGAGCGGCAAGCGCAATGGAATTGAGAGGTACGGTCCGGGCCGTACCGTTTTTGGTTTCGGTAAGCCGGATCGTATGGCGTTTGAGATCCACCTTATCCCAATTCAGGCTGAACTGCTCTCCCCACCGCATTCCTGTGTACACGCTGACAACAAACGCAGGCACTTGCCGGGGATGCTCACGGCGGATGATGCCTAGCAGTCGGTCGTACTCTTCCCTGCTCAAAAACCGGAGGCGGGCATTGTCCTCCTTCCGTGTCTTGACGAGTCTGGCAGGGTTTGCGGGCACCTTCCCGTTTTCCATGCCCAGCCTGTAGCACAGGGAGAAGAACGACTTGAAGCGGTTGGCTGTTGCAGGCGTCTTGCAGTGGTCACTTAACCAGCGGGTGATCTCTTGCGGGGTGACGTCCGCTGCAGGCCGAAAGCCGAAAGCATCGAACAAGGCTCGTTGCTTCCACTCATAATCGGCCGCCGTTTTGAGATTCGTCCTGGCATACTCGATTGCGTCCTCCATCAAGTGACCGAAGGTTACGACCTTTCCTGGTTGAAGTTCAGGCAGCTTGAGTTTGCGACGGGCATCAGCTTTACGTTTCTGATAGAGGGCAAGGGCATCTGATCTTCGCCCAACCTTTTCGCGGCGTTGCTTTCCTTCGGCGTAATAGTTGATCCACCAGATTCCGCTTCCCAATGGTCGCTCAAACAGCCCGCGCAGTTTCTTTGGCTCGTGAGCTTTCTTCTGCAGTGCCATGAGTGTTCCTTCCAAGGCGCAGTGCGTGTTTGTACTGACCGGAATATATCATGATCAGTTAAAACAGGCACAGAGAGGACACGAACTCGGCGTCGAGCGCAAGGGCATCCTCTTCCTGCGCCAGCAACAGGCGCCCATGCGGAGTCAAAGCAGGAGCGAGCTGCTCAGGATTCATAAATAGAACCTAGTAGCCACACCGGCCAGAGACAAGACACATCGCTCGCTGATGGACAACCACTTTGGTTTGATTGCGTTTCTCTCTATGGAAAGCGGCACCGATTTTCAACGCGCCTCTTAATTATCTCAAGACGGTGAGATAAATTACTCAATAGCGCATCCAAATTAGGAGAGCCTATGGCCACCTATAATCGTCCGATCCTAAGCAAATTGGTCCAGAGACTGGCCGAGCCACGCCGTTTTCTGCAGGTAATGGCTGGACCGCGCCAGGTTGGCAAGACGACCCTTGCCAGACAACTGATGGATTCGTTCGGCACCGACTCCTCCTACGCATCTGCCGATTCGATTGCGCCTAACGACAGAATCTGGATAGAACAGCAGTGGGAAGCCGCGCGGCTCCGCTGTCGGCAGACCGGTCGCTGGCTGTTGGTTCTCGATGAAGTGCAGAAGGTGCCCGGATGGTCGGAGATGGTTAAACGTCTCTGAGACGAAGATTCTGCAAAGGGAGTAGACCTGAAAGTTGTATTGCTCGGCTCGTCACCCTTGCTCGTGCAACAGGGGCTATCGGAGAGTCTGGCTGGCCGTTTCGAAATTCTACGCGTCGGCCACTGGAGCTTTTCCGAGATGCGAGACGCCTTTGGTCTTACGGTAGACCAATACATCTATTTTGGTGGGTACCCCGGCGCCACACCGCTTATCCACGACGAGGAACGCTGGCGTCGTTATCTTCTCGACTCACTGATTGAGACAACGTTGGCACGCGACATCCTCTTGATGAACCGGGTCGACAAACCCGCGCTCCTTCGCCAGATGTTTCGACTCGGATGCGAGTACTCGGGACAGATCCTCTCCTACCAGAAAATGTTGGGACAGCTTCAGGATGCAGGGAATACAACCACTCTCGCGCATTATCTCCACCTGCTTTCCGGTGCCGGAATGCTCTCCGGGCTTTCTAAATTCTCGTCTGAAGTGGTGCGCCAACGAGGCTCCAGTCCCAAACTGCAAGTTCTCAACAACGGATTGATGACGGCACAGTCCGCAGGCAAATTTACCGAATCTCGCGGGGATCCCGAGCAATGGGGCCGCATTGCCGAGTCAGCAATTGGAGCCTATCTAGCGAATGCCGCCTTGGCAGGTGATTTCGAGATTTTTTACTGGCGAGAGGCGTCAAAGGAAGTTGACTTTGTGTTGCGGAAGGGCACACAACTCATTGCTCTGGAAGTGAAAGCGGGAAACCGTCCTACGACTTTGCCGGGCATCGCGGCCTTTGACAAGATCTACAGTCCGCGAAAAAAACTCTTGGTCGGTACCGGAGGAATCCCTCTCGAGGAGTTCCTCTGCATTCCTGCGGTGGAGCTGTTTGCCTGATGGGATCGGGCCACGGTCAAACTTCGCGCGGCCGTTCATGGAGCGCTTGATGAGTTTAATACTTCCTTCCACAGGGCCGTTGCTCCAAGGCTGCTGTAATGCTGCCAGGACCGCAGCCTCGTCACGACAGAGGTACCTTGCGAAGTTGGCCAGCAGACTGTTCTTGGCGTTCACGCACCACTGCGGCCAGGCATTGACATCCCGTTTGCGAATTATGCGACCGAACTCCCGAGCCAACCTGGCAAGAGCGGTAAATTCCGGCGACCTGTTGCGAACCTCTTCGAGATAGGGCCGCGCGTCTTCCGGTTCTTTCAAGAACAACCATGCGGTTTGCCGCGGCGACGCGCGCGCCCACGAGGATTGCGGCGATGCGCGTTTTACATATCGGCCCTTTGAACCACGGCGCTTCTGTATCCACCTGCGGACGATCGCAGATTGGCCGGTAAACCCTCTCCCCTGCAATTCGCGCCAGAACTGGGCAGCGTTGTGGCACCCTTGCTCTCAGCGCTGCTCCAAATACTGGCGGTGTTGATCGACAGAGGATAAACGATCTACAGGCTTGCGTTCCGGAAATTCCCGGGCGGCAATCTATCGGCGCACCGTTCTCCGCCCCATGCCGCAATTGCGGACGATCTCGCTCTTGGAAACGCCGTGGCGAAACTGCTCCATCACTTCCTGATAGCGGCTCAACCTGCGATCACGTTTCTGCTGAGATGCTCCTTGCCGTTCAATCCATGAAGGGGATGCTGGCGCCAGTATGACCATTGGCGTTGGGGGCGGGGTCTCTGGCCTTTTAGCCACCGACCGCGCCACTTCCATCAACAATCGGTGATAAGGCTCAAGGGCGCTGACAAACGCTTCGCTCAAGTTATGCAGCAGATGCCAGCGGTCGGCAACCTGGATCGCTTGTGGCGCTGCTTTGGTTGCGGCTTCTGCATACAGGCTGGCACGATCGCGGCTGACCACCTCTGTCCCAGGGTGATTGCGTATCCATTGCTCTGTTCTCTTCTCGCTGCGGTCCGGCAATAAGTCGATGACCTTGCCTCGCTCCAGATCGCAGAAGATCGTGCCATAACGATGCCGCTAGCGCCATGCCCAGTCGTCGATCCCCAACACCCGCGGCCCCTGCGCTGTATCTGTCCATGCCATGTGGCGCAATTGACAAAGCAATGTCGATGCGCTGACCAGGATGCCAAGCTGCCGGGCAAGTCGCGAACCCGCGTTTCCGCCCAATGCTAAAGCGATTCTCTCGATGGAAGCGCTCAAGCGGCAGGTGCGGCGGGCGTACCAACTCACGGTGTTGGGCGGGCGTTCGGTGAAGATCCGCTGCTCACACCCTTCGGTGTCGCAAAAGAAACGTCGTACATGAAGCAGAATCCGGACGGGCATTCCCTCCCAGGGAAGATCGCTCGGCCGGCGCCAATAATGGCTATGCACGCGAGTTGAGGCCCGGTGGCAGCGAGGACAGAGACGCTGCTCCCCGAAAGCCCGCAATCTCATCACAAGCAGGCCGTGTCCTTCCGCCGTCACACACTCCAGAACAACTTCTCCGGCATCTGGAACCAACGTCCTCTGTTCCATGGCAGGCTACCGGGAGGTCGCCAGAATCCGATCTTCTTCTACCGCCAAACCGGTCGTCTGGGAAGTGCCAACGGTGGTTCATCAAAAGTGCAGAAGAGCCCACTTCAAAATGCCAAATCACAGGCCCTTTCCCTCCGTCGTGTGGTGTTGTTAACGGTCACGAGAAAACGTAGAAAAATGACATTTTGCCGACTTCCTTCTTCAATGAGCCTTGGATGGCCGTCGGAGGCGATAGGGCAATGGCGCGAATGGGTTGTCCGCGTTTCTTTCGCACAGATCATGGCTTCACAATATCGCAAAGTTTTAGATGATCGACGGATGATTGCGCCTGCGGCGCAGATGATATCAAGCTGCTCTATACCGGCAGATGCTCAGAAAAATACGTTTCCTGATGACAGTTTACAGGTATGGCGCAGCGTCCATCTGAAGTGCTGGTTCCATGGGAAATCGCGCCGGGTTCCGCTGCCACGTCTCGTCATAGCGAAACGTGGTGCTCTCGACTCGCTTGCGATTGTGCAGCCACAGCCGCCCGACCAGATGCGACGTGCCATCGAGGTCAACGTAGACGGAGATCTGCTGATCCATTTACGGCCTCGCTTGTTCGCTTTCGGGTTGAGTTTTCTTCGCGTGCCGGGGACGAAGATCGATCCGCTTGGGCAGACGCTCCTCCTCCAGCGAAAAGTCAATTTCGTCGGTCTTTGCGTTGGCCAGATCGCGCAGTCTGTCGAGCAGCCCAAGCGCGAACAGCACGGCAGTGTAGGTTCCAATCCCTGCACTTGGATCGCCCTTTTCCACCTTCGCCAAGGTGGTTCGGCAGATAAAAGCCCACTGTGACATGATCGCTGCCGGGATGCGGCGACGAAGCCGCGCATCCTGGATGTCGCTTCCGAGCTTACGCAAGACGCTTTTGACGGGAATGGACAGAGTTTGCGCTGTCATAATGGTCGCCTCATATGTTCATTCTTATGAGCATATTTACGCATCATGTCCACACACGCGGACACAACAAGCGAAGAAAATGGCAAACGAACCCGTTCTATGCAATGAGGATATGCATAGTTCCGTTCAAAAGAACCTTGATGTTCATGTCCACAGCAGTACCTTATTGCATTTCAAGCGACGATCGGCTCGGTATGGTCGCTGCGGGCAAATTTTCGCAGATCTGCTACCGGAATCAGAACGCGTCCTCCGATTCTCCGGGTTGGCAAGCGTCGCGTTGCAATGAGGTAGTCCAGTGCACGCTGGCTGATAGAAAGCACCTGCGCCGCATCCTGTCAACTTAAAAGAAATTTTTCTCCGGCGCGGACAGGCGGCTTCTTGTGAGGCTGAGGCTGAGAACAAGTGGGAAATTCCATGAGAGCACGCTCCAGTTTCAGGGGATGCCGTTCTTTCTTGCACGATGCTGCATCGTGAGCCCTTTTGTCCAATAACTTTGTGGAAGTTGGCTATAACCATTTGGAATAGATAGCGACTTCACCATGGCTGTAAGATACGATTTCAACTCTATTGATGGAGAACAATTCAGCGGAACCGGCGTCAAAGACATACCACACATAAAAATTACTGTTGACTCAATGTTAAACATTGATTACGTTTCTTTGTATTGACAGGAAACGATTCCTGCGACCCGGCCGGTTGACGGTTTGATTGCGCTGATTGCTTTGATTGCTTCGACTGTCTTGATGATCTCCAAAACGAGAGTCATTGAGGAGGCGTATGTGCAATGATGGCTCAACTCAGTATTCGTGTTCTCGAATTGGTCATTGCCCTGCACGAAGAAGGCACCTTTACCCAAGCTGCAAAGCGCATGGGAATGACCGAGCCGGCGCTAAGCAAGCGTCTTCAACTGATAGAGCATAAGGTTCAAGCGCGCCTCTTTGAACGAGGCCGCGATGGCGCAAAGATTACGGATGCCGGTCGTATTCTTGTGGCACATGCAGACGAGATTGTCCATACCTACTATCGCGCCATCCATGAAATACAAGAAGCCAGGCACGGCGAACGGTACAAGCTGCGTATAGGCGTGTCGGCATACCTGTCTTCCATGTTGATCGAGACGCTGCATTCGATCCAGTTGCCTCATTACCTTGATTTCATGATCGAAATCACCACTGGTTTCTCCGCAGACATGGTGACAGAATTGCAGCAGCGGAAGATTGATATGGCGCTTGTTACATCTCCGACGCAGATCCCGGTGATCAGCACGCACTGTGTTGCAACCAATTCATTCATGATTGCCTTTCGTGATGACCATCCGCTTGCAGCGAGGACACTTGCTTCGTTCGCCGAGGTTGCAGGGTATCCGTGGATCTTTTTCAAGCGGTGTGTGCACCCCGCGCTGCACGATCTGATTTTGCAGCGGGTGAACGCGGAACACCCGCCCCCGCACATTGTTCACCAAGTCAGTCATGCCGACCAAGTCGGCGCGCTGCTGACCAACAATTCAATTGTTGCCTGGTTGAATCCGGCCGGAATTGGTTGTTTTTCCTCGGCGATTTCTGCATGGGGAGCGTTGAGAAGGTCGCGGCCTACCGAAAGCGTTTGAGCTGCAAAAGAATCCATTTCATCGAAGGTAATCACGACAAGGTGACGCGCAAGCTCCAGGACGTATTTGCGTCATGGAGTTCTCTGTCTGAGATTCATGTGGGCAAGCAAGGAATCGTTCTTTGCCATTACGCGATGCGCGTCTGGCTGCATCATGGGCGCGGAGCGTGGCATTTCTATGGCCACTCGCACGGCAACTTGCCGGATGTGCCGCTGTCGCTATCAATGGATGTCGGAGTAGATACGCATGATTTCAGACCGTGGCACTTCGAGGAAGTACAGGCGGCTATGCAGGCAAAGGCCATCGCGAGAGAAAAGTCGCCGCATGCACCAGCAGTTTCTATATAGGCCGTCACTGCCCGAAACAAGGGCTTACCTTCTGGGGAAACTTGTCACAAGGCGACTTTTCGGGATCTATCTCGTTCGACTTTGATTCGTGGTGAGCGTCTCGAGTTTCTCTCTGGCATTGGTTTGTGCGGGAGCCTGACAATATCGTCAGGCTTAGGCTGGACAAATAGGTGTCTCCCCTCGGAAATTACGATTGGTCGCAGAAAAGCGACAGATCGACGAATGCATACCTTGCGTGCTCCCATCCCCATTCGTTTCAAAGCGAAAGACCGATTACCCGGTAAAATTGCCCGTCACATTCCATTTGTACAGTTTTGCTCAGACTACTTAAATCGAGTCTGTTATTTTGTCGGAGTAAGAAAAGGGTCAAAACACAACGCCGACCCAATAAAACCAGGAGCTCTTACACCGTTCCACGACAGTTGGACGAGAGGAAACAAATGCGCAAATACAGGATTGGATTCGTATGCTTCCTGGCGACTCTGCTGGTCGCCGTTGTGGCCGGATGCGGTCAAGAAACGGTGAGCATCCCAGGCGTGGTGTCAGTAACCCCCGTTCAGGGCGCTACCGACGTCCTCATTAACACGACCGTTACCGCAACATTCAGCAAAGCGATGAACCCAGCCTCGATCACCGCTTCGAGCTTTACGGTGACGGGTCCGGGCGGAGTTGCCGTCGCTGGAGCCGTGGCGTACAGCGGTGTAACTGCGACGTTTACGCCTGCTGCCGTTCTGGCGTACAACACCACCTACACGGCTACGATCACCAATGGGGCCGCATCTTCCGGCGGCGCTAAGCTGTTCGGCAACTACGTGTGGACTTTCACTACGATTACCTCGGCGCCTGCTGTGGTATCGACTGTCCCAGCGAATGAAGCCCTGAATGTTTCCATAGGTCAGGTGCTGAGCGCGACCTTCAGCGAGGCGATGAACCCGGCAAAGATCAGTGCCACGACCTTTACGGTTATGACCAACGGAGTTGCCGTACCTGGAACCGTCACGTACGCGGGCTTGGTTGCGACGTTTATGCCCTCGGCCAGCCTCGCCTACAGCACCGTCTACACAGCCACAATCACAACCGGGGCGACGAGCGTAGCCGGCACTCCGCTGGCTACCAACTACGTGTGGACATTTACGACGATCACCCCGCCGCCTGTGGTGATAGCCACAGCCCCTGTGAATGCCGCCACGGGCGTGCCCATCGGCCAAGTGCTCACCGCGACCTTCAATGAGGCGATGAAATGTGCGGCGTTTCCAGCGACAGCGTTTACAGTCGTCGCAGCTCCCGGCGCGACTCCCGTCCCAGGTACAATAGGATGCTCGGGCGCCGTGGCGACGTTCACGCCGGCAGCCAGCCTTTCATTCAACACCGTCTATACCGCTACAATCACCACCGGAGCCCAGAACCTGGCGGGCACTCCACTGGCCACCAACTACATGTGGACCTTCAGAACGGTTCCGGCTCCCACCCCGCCAGCGGTCATCGCAACCGTGCCTGTCAATGGGGCCACGGTTGTGCCCATCAACCAGGCACTCAGCGCCACCTTCAGTGAGGCGATGAACCCGGCGACGATCGACGCGACGACCTTTACGTTGAAAACGACAACTGGCGGGGCCAGCGTAACCGGGACGGTTACCTATGTCGCAGCCGGCTCGGTAGCAACATTCACACCGGCAGCCAGCCTTGCGCCAACCACCGAATACACGGCCACGATCACCACAGGGGCCATGGATCTGGAAGGCAACGCACTGGTCCAGAACTACGTGTGGACCTTCACCACCGCTGCCCTCCCAGTTGCCATACCGCCGACAGTGATTTCGACAATCCCCTCCAACTTGGCCGTGGGCGTCCCTTTGAACCAGATCATCAGCGCCACCTTCAGCGAGCCGATGAACCCGGCCACAATCAATTCGACGACCTTCACGCTGACAGGGCCGGGCGCCACTCCCGTCTCTGGCCTCGTTGCTTACGCGTCGGTTGGAAATACGCTGACATTCACACCGACAGCGAATCTGGCCCCCAGCACCACGTTTACAGCCACGATCACGACCGGGGCTCAAAACCTGGCAGGGACTGGACTGGCCAACAACAATGTCTGGACCTTTACCACCGGCGCAGCCGTAGTCGTCGTTTCGCCGGAGCTGGTTTCAACAGTTCCGGTGAGCGCAGCCACAGGTGTGGCCCTCAATCAGGCGATCAGCGCAACCTTCAGCAAAGCGATGAATCCACTGACACTCACCACGGCCACCTTCCAACTTACGCTGGGCGGAACTCTGATTCCGGCAACGATAACCTATGATGCCATCAACTTCATTGCCACGCTCACGCCCACGAACCCGCTGACGGCCAGCACCGCCTATACCGCGACGGTGACCAATGGAGCGACGGACTTGGCCGGAAATCCGCTGGGGACGACCGGCGCTCCGAATCCCTGGACTTTTACGACAGGTGCGGTAGTGGTTCCTCCGCCCATCGTCCTTGGACCAACCATAGCTCTGTTTGGCGGCTTTGGCGGTGGCTCCGGGATGACCAACCAAGGAATTCACACGGTCATCAATGGAGATATCGGGACCACGGGCGCCTCTACCACGATGACCGGATTCTACGATGAGAGCGTTGCGGCCGTTGCCGGCGTATATCCATGCTCCTATACGGTGACGCCAAGCGATATGGGTCTGGTGAATGGGGCGATCGACACCGCTCCGCCACCCCCCAGCGGCGCGTGCCCCAATGAAGGAACCGCGACGACAATGAGCATCGCGACCGAAGCGGCGTTGGAAGCTCAAACCGCTTATACCACTCTTCAAGGTCTTCCCTCGAACGGCGTTCTGGCAGCCGAGTTGGGCGGCACGACCATTTACCCTGGCGTATACACAAACGCAAGCTCGGTTGGCATAACACTGGGACCTCTTACTCTCGACGCCAAGGGTGATCCCAATGCCTACTGGATCTTCCAGATCGGCTCGTCTCTCACAGTAGGCACACCGACATCCTCTGAAAGTGTGATTCTGATCAACGGCGCCAAGGCCGGCAATGTCTACTGGGCTGTCGGGGGCCTGCCCGGCGCGGTCATCAATTATGGGGGAGGCGGGACGATGGCCGGAACCATCATCTCTCAACCGGGAATCACGGTTTCGAGTCCGGGAGTTGCCGCGGTAACAACAATCAACGGCAGAGTGATCGCTTTGCATGCGTCGACCACACTGGTGAACACCGTCATCAATGTGCCTGCTCCGTAAGACCCTGGTTGAGACTGCCCCCCAGGGCGGTCTCAACCGGTTTCAAGCAATGCGCTGCTTGGAATTTCCGATTCGCGTCGAGTTAACCCGGCGCTGAGATTTTCATGACGCGATGCGCCGTTCAGGAGACGACAATGAAGTCAAGTCCAAGGATGATTGCCACAGCGGCATTTGCTGTTTTCCTAATGCCAGCGCTCTTGTTCCATGTGGGCGAGGCCGCTGCTCAGACCCCGACAGCCATGCCGTATTCGGGCGGCCATGACGGCACTCCCAAGGCAGATTTATTTCTGGGCTACTCGTATCTGCAATCTGTCCCGAAACCGGCTGACGGAAACCGGCTGGTGTGGATGAATGGCGGCAGCACGTCCATCGCTTTCAACCTGAACCGCTATCTGGGGATTGTTGCCGACGTTGGCGATTACACGAACTCGGAGATCCGATTCCAGGGCGCGTACCGGGCTACCGTTGACGTCGACGACGCAGACGGGGGTGTCATCAGCTATCTCTTTGGCCCGCGCCTTTCCTTCCGGAACCACAGCAGAATCACTCCCTTTGCCCAGACTCTGTTTGGAGGCGCGCACGCCGGTGAGGTGAAACTCTCCAACTGCACCTTCAACTGCATGCTCCTCCCTGCTGAGAACACATTTGCCATGACCGCTGGCGGCGGCCTGGACATCCGTATCCACCGTCATTTCGCCATCCGCCTCATTCAAGCCGAATACCTGATGACCAGGTTCAAGGATTACTCCACCGGAGACACCTCGTTGCAGAATGACATGCGGCTTTCATCCGGCATTGTCTTTCGTTTCGGCGGAAATGCCGCTCCACTGCCGCCTCCCTCGCCAGTAACGTACTCCTGCTCGGTCACCCCATCGTCTGTATTCTCTGGAGAACCGATTGCAGCCTCGGGCACGGCTCTCAACCTGAACCCCTCAAATACGGACGTATACACATGGTCTGTGGATGGCGGAACGGTGACTGGGTCCTTGAACACCGCAAAGATTGACACGGCGAATCTCGCTCCTGGCGCCTACACTCTCAAGTGCCATGTCTCCCAAGGCGACAAGCCGAGTGAGAATGCGGATGCCACCGCCCCGTATGTTGTGAAGGCGTTTCAACCGCCGACGATAAGTTGCCAGGCCAACCCCAACACCATCAAGCCGGGTGAGACCAGCACCGTGACAGCCATGGGCGTGAGCCCGCAGAACCGCCCGCTGACCTATAGCTACTCGGCCTCGGCCGGCACGGTGACGGGCAGCGGAACGACGGCAACCTTTGACTCGACGGGCGCTGCGATCGGCGCTGTAGGTATCACCTGCAATGTAACCGACGACAAGAGCCAAGCTGCAACCGCCGGCACCAGCGTGACCGTCACGGCCCCGGTCGAACCCCCGGAGGTAAAACTACTCGAGACTCGCCTGGCACTGCACAGTGTCTTTTTCGCGACAGATCAGCCCACATTCGAGAAATCCAATGGTGGCTTGGTGGTCAGTCAGGAGGAGACTTTGACCACTCTGGCAACGGACTTCAAGAAGTACCTGGAATTGAAACCGGATGCTCACCTGACCCTGACCGGACATGCGGATGTGCGTGGATCAGTCGAATACAACCAGGCGCTTTCCGAACGCCGTGTCACTCGCACAAAACTCTTCCTGGTTGAAAAGGGTGTTCCCGAAGCCAAGATTGAAACGCTTGGCCGTGGCAAGGAGGATGACCTCACCACCGCCCAGGTAGAGGAGGCGGTCAAAGAGAATCCCGAGTTAAGCTCCGCGCAGCGGGAGAAACTTCTCAACGAGCTTCCCGTCATTGTCCTGGCTAAAAACCGCCGTGTAGATGTCACCCTGAGCACCACGGGCCAACAATCGGTGCAACGGTACCCGTTCAACGCTGCCGATGCCCTGATTCTTCTCGAGGAGAAGAATCTGACGCACAGAAAGAAAGCCGCGGCCTCAAAACAATAGCTACTTAGACCTCCAAATATCCCATCCTTGCAATGCCTTTGCAAGGATGGGATTGTACGATTCTGCATCATTCCGCTGAAGAGTCACCGAGATTTCGCATCCCATCGGGCGCATCGTTCTATGCCGCCGACGGATCCCTGGCGGAATTGTGCGCGGAGGCAAGGGGATTTGACCACCAATTCATGGCGCGATTTTGGCGGCTCTTGCTTCACACCGGCTTATCACAAACTGTGAGAATTACGAATCCGTACCGATAAACGATAGATCCCTCTCGGGACTGCTCCGGCAGCCTACTTGGGCTTCAGCTCGGCGAGAGGGCACGGGATTCCAATAGCCATGGAGCCTTCAGGAGTCAGATTTTCCGCCAGTGAGTGATTTGGCGATTTGGCAACATTCCAGAATCCACTCTGGCGAAATGAGCTTTTCAGAGGACCGATTCAGTTGTCGCCGTGTAATGTGCTGTAGATGAGTGCCTTGGTTATCGCCAACTGACACACAACTTCTGATTGCCTTCACTCGAGGAAAATGCTTCTGGGATGCTCAATCGGCCATGTAGAATTGGGGTTAGGAATGGAAACAATCCTCAATCTCGCTTGGGTGTTGCTGGCAAGCATCCTTGTGTGCCTGTGGGTACGCCATGCTCCACGTGAAGGTGCAAGCCGGTGGATGCAGGTTGCCGCCATAATCACGCTCCTTCTAATCTTGTTTCCGGCTATTTCCGTTACCGATGACCTGCTGGCGGCGCAGAACCCGTCAGATGTCGAGATTTATCTGCGCCGGGGCCACTCGGTAGGTAACCAGCATGTTATCTTTCCTGTGATCGCCATGCTGCCTCCGGCTTCTTTTGCTGGCCTGTTTTTTGGCTATCAGCGCATGGCCGCGCCTTCCCGCCTTCCCATTCCCACAGTAGACAACCCAGCTCTGGCCTCGATTCAAAACCGTCCCCCGCCAACTGTCTGACCCTTCGCTTCCATCGTATAAATCATTGAGCATCTTTACCTTCCGCTACCGTCGTGCAAACCACGGCGCAAAGGTTGTGTATGAAGCGAATCTTCTCTTCCCTGTCGATTCCGGCAGCGGCAACGCTGTTTTTTATGGCTTCCGCCCTGCTTCCGGCACAGCAAAGCCTGACCTGGAACGAGGTCAAAGCCAAATTTGAAGCCGCCAACCCCACTCTACGAGCCGACGCTCTCGGCGTAGACGAGATGAAGGCGACCGAGATCACGGCGTATCTGCGCCCAAATCCGCAGTTCACCGCGGCCACCGACGGAACGCAAATTGCCCGTCACAACGGGGTCTGGCAGCCGCTCTCCGGCACCCAGGCTCAAGGAACTGTCAGTTATTTGCATGAGCGCGACCGCAAACGCGAGTTGCGTCAGGAAAGCGCCAAGGAAGGCACGCAGATTTCCGCCTCCGAGCACGAGGACCTCAAGCGCGACCTCCTCTTCGATCTGCGCGCGCAGTTTGTGCAGACGCTCGAAGCCAAGGCGGTGCTCGATCTGGCCAAGGCCGATCTAGCCTACTACGACAAGATCATCGAGATCAGCCGTAGCCGCTTCAAGGCCGGCGACATTGCCCAGATTGACCTGGATCGCATCGAGCTGTTGCGCGTGCAATATGAGGTTGAGATTCAGACGGCCATCGTCAATCTGCGCACCGCGAAGATTCAGCTTCTTGAACTGCTCAACGACCGCACCCCGATCGAGCAGTTTGATGTAACTGGAGCTTACGACTTTACCGACGATCTGAAACCACTCGAAGATTTCCGCCAGATCGCACTCGACGAACGGCCCGACCTGCGCGCGGCACTGGAATCCATCAAGCAGGCTCAGACCAACCACAAGCTGGCCATCGCCAACGGTTCCACCGACCCGACTTTTTCCGCGTGGTACACGTGGAATCCTTCCTTCAATAATCCAAACGACCAGCAAACCATCGGCCTCAGCGTGATGGTTCCGCTGCGCATCTTCGACCGCAATCAGGGCGAGAAGCAGCGCACGCAGATCGACATCGGCCGCAACCAGCAATTGAGCGAAGCCGTGCGGGCGCAGGTTTTCAGCGATGTGGACTCGGCTTACACGCAGGTGGAAAGCAGCATCGCGCTGCTCAAGCCCTACAAGGCGCAGTACAAGGATCAGGCGTTGCGCGTCCGCGATACGGTGACTTACTCCTACGAGCACGGCGGCTCTTCGCTGATGGATTTTCTCAACGCGCAGAGCGACTACAGAACCGTCGAACTGGCCTATCTGCAACTGATCGGCTCTTATATGACCGCTGCCGGACAACTGAATCTTGCCGTGGGTCGCGAGGTGATGCAATGATTTTTTCCTTCTTTACGAAAAACAGCCGGATAACTTTTCTGACGGTTGCCATGACAGCGTCTTTGTGCATCCTCGCGCTCGCCGGTTGCAAAGCCAAGCAGACTGGCAGTGGCGCGCCTCCCGCGGCCCAGGTCATTCAGGTGGCCGACATGAACCTGATCACCATTGACGCCAAAGACGTCGCCAAGTTCCCCGTGACTACAGCCACCCAGATCGAGTCCGCATCCGAGCTGACGGCGACCGGCTCTGTCTTCCCCGACATCAGCCGCGAAGTGCCGGTCATCTCGCTGGCCAATGGCCGCGTGGTGGACATCAAGGCCCGCCTTGACGACAACGTCCGCAAAGGCCAACTGCTGCTGAAGGTGCAAAGCCCGGATATTACCAACGCCTTCAATGCCTATCTGAAGGCCGCCAACGACGAGCAACTCGCCCACAAGGCATTCGTCCGCGCCGATGATCTTTTGAAGCACGGAGCCATCTCGCAGGCGCAATTGGAGCAGGCGGAAGACACGGCGAACAACGCCAAGGCGGATCTGACCGCAGCCGAAGAGCAGCTCAGAATGCTCGGCGTGAACAAGAACCATCCCAGCAGCGTGGTCAACGTCTATGCGCCGATTTCCGGTGTCATCGTATCCCAGAATGTAACCAACGCGGCTGCGGCGGGCGTCGGACTCTCAGGCTCGGCAACGACCTTTACCATCGCCGATCTCTCGACCGTCTGGATTGTCTGCGACGTTTACGAGAACGACATTCCCAAGCTGCAACTGGGCCAGGAAGCAAAGATCAAATTCAATGCCTTCCCCGACCGCCCGCTCACCGGCCGCATCAGCGACATCGGCCCCATCCTCGATCCCTCGCTTCGCACCGCCAAGGTGCGCATTGAAGTCCGCAATCCCGGCTTCCTCAAGCTGGGACTGTTCGCTGCGGCGACCTTCACCAGCAAGAGCAAAGAGCCCCACGCCGTAGTCCCCGGCGAAGCTGTTCTCCATCTGCATGACCGCGACTGGGTCTTCGTACCAGCGGGCGGAAATCAATTCAAGCGCACAGAGGTTCGCGCCGGCAAGATGCTGGACGGCAGCCGGCAGGAGATTCTCTCCGGCATTCAGCCCGGTCAGCAGGTGATCGGCAACGCTTTGCTTTTGGAAACAGCGGGGAACCAATAAATGATTCGCGCACTCGTTGATTTCGCGCTCAAAAACCGCTGGATGATGCTCGGCGGAGTCGTTCTGCTCACCATCTGGGGCGTTCTCAGCTTCCGCAGCCTGCCCGTCGAGGCCTATCCCGACGTGGCCGACAACTATGTGCAGATCATCACCCAGTGGCCGGGCCGCTCGGCTGAAGAAATCGAGCGTCAGGTCACGGTGCCGGTCGAAATTCAAATGGCCGGCATTCCCCATCTGGCCCATCTGCGCTCCACCACGCTGGCCGGCCTCTCCAGCGTGATGCTGATTTTTGATGACAACTCGACCAGCGACGTTAACCGCGAGCACGTTCTCGAGCGGCTCAGCCAGGTCAATCTGCCCTCCAATCTGGTTCCGCAGATGGGCACCGACTGGAGCCCCGTCGGCCAGATTTATTGGTACACGCTGGAAAGCACCAACCCCGCCTACGACGTAATGGAGAAGAAATCGCTCGAAGACTGGACGCTGGAAAAGTCCTTCAAGAGCGTCAACGGCGTCGTCGATGTCTCCAGCTTCGGCGGGCCCACCAAGGAGTATCAGATCAAGCTCGACCCGGAGAAACTCGTCTCCTACGGATTGAGCATCGGTCAGGTCGAGCAGCAAATCTCCGCCAATAACACCAACGGCGGCGGCAGCTTCATCGAACAGGGCGCGCAGCAGATCAACGTGCAGTCGATGGGCCTCTATACCAGTGTGCAGGACATCGAGAACACCGTCGTCAAGTCCGCGAATGGCGCGGCTATCCGGATCAAGGACATCGCCATAGTCACGCAGGGACCCAAGATTCGCCTCGGCCAGATCGGAAAGGCCATTCACCGCGAGAATGGCAAGATCGTCGATAATCCCGACACCGTCGAGGGCATCGTCCTGCTGCAAAAAGGCCAGGACTCTGATCCCGTTCTCAACGGCATTCACGAGGAAGTCGACAAGCTCAACGGAGACAAGGACCACCCCGGCATCCTGCCCAAGGGCGTGAAGATCGTTCCCTTTCTCGACCGCTCAGACTTGGTCAAGTTCACGGTGAAGACCGTGGAGGACAATCTGACGGCGGGGATGCTGCTGGTCTCCATCGTTCTCTTCCTTTTTCTCGGCAATGTGCGCGGCGCCTTCATCGTCGCACTGACGATTCCTTTTTCGCTGATGTTCGCGGCCATCTGCCTCGACCTCAACCACATTCCCGCCAACCTCCTTTCGCTGGGCGCGCTGGACTTCGGCATGTTGGTCGATGGCTCGGTGGTGATGATCGAGAACATCGTCCGGCGTCTCAATGACAAGGACGACACGCGGATGCCTTCGGAAAAGATCCGCGCTGCTGCCCACGAGGTGCAGCGGCCGGTCTTCTTCGCACGCGGCATCATCATCGCTTCTTATCTGCCCATCTTCACGCTGCAGGCCGTAGAGGGCCGTCTGTTCAAGCCGATGGCCTGGACCGTCTGCTTCGCTCTGCTCGGCGCGCTCGTCTTCGCCATGCTGGTCGCTCCGGTGATGGGCAGCTTTGCCTTTCACACGGGCGCAAAAGAGTGGCGAAACCCGCTGATGGAGTGGCTCACCGGGCACTATCGCACCGCGGTGCGCGCGGCCATCCTCCATCGCAAATGGACCGTGGGAATCTCCGCCGCGCTTTTCATCGTTGCAATTTATCTTTCCTTCGGTGGTCCCGTCGGCTCGGAGTTTCTACCCCATCTCGACGAAGGCGCCATCTGGGTACGGGGCACGCTGCCGCCCAGCGAAGGGCCCAGTTCCTCGATCAGCTTCACGAACCAGGCGCGTGTGGTCATGGCATCGTTTCCCGAAGTAACTCAGGTCATCAGCCAGACCGGCCGCCCCGACGACGGCACCGACACCGCCGGCTTTTTCAACACCGAGTATTTCGTCGATCTCAAGCCCAAGGAGCAGTGGCGTCCTGTCTTCCATCAGGACAAGGAAGCGCTGATCGCCGCCATCGACAAGGAGCTGTCGAAGTTTCCCGGCGTCATCTGGAATTATTCCCAGCCCATCTCCGACAACATGGAAGAGGCAGTCAGTGGCGTCAAGGGCGAGTTGGCCGTCAAGCTTTACGGCGACGACCTGCGCACCCTGGAGAAGAAGGCCGACGAGATTCAGGCGCAGATGTCCGGCGTCCAAGGCGTCGAGGACTTGGGCATCTTCCGCATCGTCGGCCAGCCCAACCTCAATTACACCGTGGACCGCATCGCCGCTGCCCGCTGGGGAATCAACGTTGCCGACATTCAGGATGCCATGCAAACCGCGGTTGGCTCGAACGCGCTCACGCAGGTGCAGCAGGGCGAGGCCCGCTATGACGTGACGCTGCGTTATCAGCAGCCGTACCGGAGCACGCGCGAAGCCATCGAGAACGTACGCCTGCTCGCGCCCTCAGGCGAGCGCGTCTCCCTAGCTCAACTGACCAAAACCTCCGCCGATGACGGTGCCGAACAGATCAATCGCGAAGGTGGCCAGCGTTACATCGCCATCAAGTATTCCGTACGCGGACGCGATCTCGGCTCAACGGTCGAAGAGGCCATCCACAAGGTCAACACGACGGTGGCGCTTCCGGCCGGATATCACCTGGAATGGGCCGGCGAATATGCCAGCCAGCAGCGCGCCAATCGGCGCATGATGATCGTTGTTCCGATTACCGTGCTGGCCATCTTCCTCATCCTCTACACCATGTTCCACTCGTCCAAATGGGCTTTGCTGATCCTGGTCAGCGTTGTCATGGCCTCTGTCGGCGGTCCGCTTGCCTTGTTCCTCACGCATACAAACTTTTCTGTCTCTTCCGCGGTTGGCTTCCTGGCGCTCTTCGGTGTCTCGGTGGAGATCGGCGTCATCATGATCGAGTTCATCAACCAGTTGCGCGTGAGCCGCAAGCCCACGGAGAAGTCGAGCCGCGAGCACATCGTCGAGGCGGCAGTCGAGGGCGCGGTGCTGCGCCTGCGTCCCATCATGATGACGATGCTGGTGGCCACGCTCGGCCTGCTGCCCGCCGCGCTTTCGCACGCCATCGGCTCCGATTCGCAGCGTCCCTTCGCCATCGTCATCGTCGGCGGCTTGTTGGCCAACCTGATTATTGGCCTCTTCCTGCTGCCCACTCTCTACGTGTGGGTCGCGCGCGACAACGACATACTGCCTGAGGTGGAATCCACAGAGAATTACTAATCCGTACCGGGGAAGCATTCATTTTCTAGCAAAGGATTGGGCAATGATGGCCAAAAGGTTTCCCCGAGTAAAACAAGAAAGACAGCGCAACACATGGTTCCATAGTTGCAATCTAGCATCCGGAAAGAGGTAGCGTATGAGCATCATCATGAAGTGGACTATGCGCTCGATGCTTTGTGGCGCAATGATATTGATTGCTGTTCATGACCTTCACGCAAGCGGAAAAGAGGTCGCGTCAGGGCGCAGCCATGGTCGCACCGTTTCCATCGTGAACGATTCAGGAGAGTTTGTAGCAGGGAGTAACGATTTCTGCGTAGCGTTCACCAAGACACCGAATGCAGCGCCAGTCCCGGTAAATGATGTGTCCGTCGATTTTACACAGCAAGTTGGAAGGATTCGAGAAAAACCAACTCATACGAAAGTCACCGAAGGCAATGCGGGTCTTTTCTGCGGAAAGGTTGATTTGGGAGCGCAGTATTATCGCCCAGCCTTCTACTATGTATTCATTCATTACATCGATGCAACTGGTACAAGAAGAAAATGTCGTCTTTCCTTAGTAATCAAGCAAGAATAGCGTGTGCTTCCCATCTCCGGATCGCGTTGTATTCCTCATTATGTGCCCTATGAAAAGCATCAGCTTACTACCACAGTACCTGAAGAATCGGAGCGCATCGACATACAGCGACGGTTCGCGATGCAGACCATGCCACCAACGCACTGTTAGCTTGCAAACAAGAAAGTTAGGTAAATACCGCTTTGTCAGCTCCGTCGATGCAAAATGCTCTTTCCCCATAGTGGATAGGTCCCATGAGGTAGCCAAAGCTCCGCCGATTTCTGGGTTTACGGTAACAGGCCATTGCGCTCATCCAGCGAAGTTTACGGGATGGTAGCTTGATCGATTCTGAAAAACGCCGTTCCTAACTGGGACCATTGATGATGTACCCGATCCGGGGATTCGCGTCGCCATGGCGACTTTCGAGGACCTACCCGACTTCGCTGAGTGCATTAGTAATGTTGCAACATTCGACGTAGCTAGAGTTTGCCCACTTGGTATGTTAACGGGGAAGAATCTCAGATTTGTGAATGGCGATTGTTGTACCTAACACCGCGCGTTGTGGTTCCGGAATGAAGTCACTGTGATTGCATCGTACTTGTGAGTATTGGCACGGGCAGGAGTGGGAAACCATGTCCCAGCCTGTCGACGCACTACGGAGAAGATGTAATGCAGCCTCGTTAACATTTGGTTGGAACGAGTCATGTTTGGCTCGGCACAGGCGTCCTCGGTCTCGCCGATTCAACGCTCAGAAGTCATCATGCCTCATGAAAGAGGACGGGGATACCCGGATACAGTCCCGCCGCCAGATTCGGGCGTAAATGACTTGGAAAACTCTTGATTTGGCGGACAACGCAAGAACAACAGCTAACTGCCCGGCTTTTCTGTTGCAAGGGTTTTTTTGATCTTGGAGTCTGTATCAGGAGCAATAAAATTGCCAGGAAACAAATCAGAAAAGGAAATATCGACTAGAATGTCTCTGCCGCGAGAATCGCGAAATTATGGGAGCGAAACCGCACTCGGCACGTCTGTTTGTTAGACACTTCTACGAAAGGTTGGAATTCATGCGCTTTTTCAGATTGTCGGCGTTCTTTAGCCTCATCGTTGTTCTTTCCTCGGTGGTTTGCGCTCAAACGCTGCCGCCCGGCGTTCAAAAGGTCACCGCGACCGAGGGGATCACGGAATACGCGTTTCCCAACGGGTTGCACGCGCTGCTGTTCCCCGACAACTCGAAGCCCAAGATCACGGTAAATGTTGTCTACCGCGTGGGCTCGCGCAACGAAGGTTACGGCGAAACGGGCATGGCCCACCTGCTGGAGCATATGTGCTTCAAGTCCACCACCACGAGCCGGACTCTCTTCAGCGAATTGACCAACCACGCCGGCGGCGGCAACTTCAACGGGACCACCTCGTACGACCAGACGATGTATTTCGAGACCGTGAACGCCAGCGACGAAAACCTGCGCTGGGCGCTGGGACTGGAGACCGACCGCATGGTGAACATGACCATGCTGGGCAAGGATCTGGTGACCGAGATGCCGGTGGTGCGCAACGAGATGGAGGCTGGGGAGAACTCACCGCAAAACGTGCTGCACGAGCGCGTGCTGGCCGCGGCTTATAACTTTCACAACTACGGTAAGACGGTAATCGGCAACCGGACCGACGTGGAGCGCGTGCCGATTGCGAATCTGGCTGTCTTCTACAAAAAGTACTATCAGCCCGACGATGCCGACGTGATTGTCTCCGGCCAGTTCGACGAAACCAAGGCGCTGGCGATGATCGCGGAGACGCTGGGCAAGCTTCCCAAGCCGGATCGCGTTTTGTCGCAGCCCTACACGGTGGAACCAACGCAGGAAGGCGAGCGCGAAGTGGTTCTGCGCCGAGTGGGCAGCGCGCAGTTGGTCACGGTGGTGTACCACATTCCCGCGGCCCTGCATCCGGACGCGGCGCCGCTGGCAGTGCTCAGCGAGATTCTTGGCGCGCAGCAGACGGGGCGGCTCTACAAGGCGTTGATCGAGAGCAAGAAGGCGACCCGGGCCTACTTTTACGCGAATGACATGCACGATTCCGGTTATGCGTCGGCGTTTGCGGAACTGAAGACCGATCAGGCGATCGACGAAGTGCGCCAGACGATGCTGAAGACAGTGGAGGGGTTGACGGACAATCCGCCCACGCAGGAAGAGGTGGACCGCGCCAAGGCGCGGCTTGCCAAAAACTTCGAGTTGACGCTCGCAAATTCGCAGACTGTTGCTCTTTGGCTCGGCTCTGCGGTTGGCGATGGCGATTGGCGCGAGCTATTCCTTTCGCGGGATGAGGTTGCCAAGGTGACGCCGGCCGAGGTGCTGCGCGTAGCCAAGGCGTATCTGAAGTCCTCGAACCGCACTCTCGGTGAGTTCATTCCCACCACTTCGCCGGACCGCGCGGAGATTCCTGCCACGCCCGACGATGAAGCGCGTTTCAAGGATTACAAGGGTGGTGTATCGGTGCAGGAGGGCGAGGCTTTCGACCCGACGCCGAAGAACATCGAGGCGCGCGTGATCCGCGCCACGCTGCCCAACGGCATGAAGCTCGTGATGTTCCCGAAGAAGACACGGGGGGCGACGGTGAACGCGTCGGTGAACGTGCGCTTTGGCGACGAGAAGGCAGTCTTTGGCAAGTCCGGGGCCGCCGAGCTGGCCGGGGCGCTGCTGATGGGCGGCACCAAAGCGAAGAACAAGCAGCAGATTCAGGACGAGACCGACCGGCTGAAGGCGCAGGTGAACATCTACGGATGGGACACCGGCGCGTCGGGCCATGTAAAGACGGTGGCGGCGAATCTGCCTGAGGCGCTGAAGCTGGTGCGCGAACTGCTGCGCGAGTCCACCTTCCCTGAGACGGAATTCGAGCAGGTCCGTCTGCAGCGGATCCAGGAGGATGAAAGCAAGAAGACCGAGCCTTCGGCGCTGGCCTCCATCGAAATGGAACGCCACCTGAACGCAGAGTACAAGCGTGGCGATCCGCGCTACGTGAAGACACTCGACGAGAAGATCGAGGACTTGAAGGCCGCCACAGTCGAGGAGGCCAGGAACTTTTATGCGCAGTTCTACGGGCCGGGAGAAGGCGAGATCGTCGTGAGCGGGCAGTTCGATCCAGCGCAGATCAAGAAGCTGGCCGGCGAACTCTTCGGCGACTGGAAGAGCCCGGCGAAGTACAAGCGCATCCAGAAGACCTATGCGCCCGCCCTGGTCATCAACAAGAAGATCGAAACGCCGGACAAGCAGAACTCGCTCTTCCTGACCGGGGCACCGATGAAGATTGACGACGATGATCCGGACGCGGCCGCGCTGACAATCGCGCAGATCGTCTTTGGCGGCTCGCCAAACTCGCGGCTGTTCGCGCGCATCCGCATCAAGGATGGGCTGAGCTACGGCGCGGGTGCCTACTTCTCGATGCCAACCAAGGAAGATGCGGGAGAGTTTGGTGCCTACGCCATTGCCGCGCCGCAGAACGCTCCCAAAGTGGAAGCGGACTTCAACGAAGAACTCGCAAAGGCGCTCAAGGAAGGTTTCGCGGCCGACGAGGTAGACAAGGCCAAGAAGATCTATGCCGATCAGAATGCGGTGAGCCGCTCTGAAGAGGGATCAATCGCCAGCATCCTAGCCGGACGCGAGCAATGGGGACGGACCATGGAGTGGGATGCCAGACGCGACGCGGCCGTGGCCGCCGTCACCGTGGACCAAGTGAACGCCGCGTTCAGGAAGCACATCGGTCCGCTGGCGATTTCTATCGTCAAGGGCGGTGACTTCAAGAAAGCGGGCGTATACCAATAGCCTGAATCAGACACGGTTCATGAGCCCCGCCGTGATGGCGGGGCTCGTTTCTTGGGTGCCAGATTTGCACGACGTGCCGTCTCGCGTTTTGCCATGTAATGGATTCTCGAACCGCGTAGACCGCGCCATGATGTGTTTCATCGAAGATAACCTCATCTTCCAAGACCTCGTGCCCGAGTACCGCTCAATGCTGCTGATATGCACGGCTCCGCTACAGCGAGAAGAACTGTCTGTGTGTCCTCCCCCCCCCATGAAGCACAAACAGTTCTTCAGTTGGGTCCCACAAATCTTATCGAAGATCCAGAAAAGCGCTTCTCCGCTATGATGGTCTAGCTGGACAGGAATAGCATCGTAGGACTTCAGAATCTCGGTAAAACTGGACCAATCACATCTCATGTAAACGGGAAGTATCGGGACCGAAAAACGCCCCAGCATCCGGCGAAGCATGGCCCGCGGTTGCTTTTGAAAGCTAGCGTGATGCCGAACTTTCATTACTAATCGGCCCCTTCACTCGCCTAAGCTGCGGTTAAGCGACCATGCAACCCATAGGAGGGAAAGAGTAGTGGTGCTATTCTTTCTGCGACCCAGCGGATGACCTTTTTTGGACTTCGGCAAACAGAGGCCTGCGTTGAAAGTCTTCCTGAGCTCGACATTTAGGGATCTCGGGCCTGAGCGCGAGGCCATGCTTCTTGCATTCCGCCGCAGGCGCCAGACCGTTATCGCGATGGAGGATTTCCTGGCAGGTCTCGCTCCTACCTTGGATACCGCATTAGAGCACCTTCGGGAAGGCAAGCCGTATCTCTCCATAGATTCGGTTGCGGACTTCCGCGAACTGACGCAACTCAAGATCGAAAGCGGCGTCACCGGTCTGATCATGTTGGGCGGCGGTGTGCCCAAGAATTCTGTGCAGGACACTGTGGTTTCGGCCGAATATCTCGGCTACCAAGCGGAGATGCACAAATATGCCGTGCAACTCACCGTGGCCAATGAACGCGACGGCGCTCTTTCAGGGGCGACGCTGAAAGAGGCCCACACCTGGGGCAAAGTTGAGCTTGAAAAGAAACAAATGGTCTATGGAGAAGCAACCGTGACTTTTCCCCTGATTGCAGGTTATGCCTATCACAAAGGCAGTTGGCGCGACCGCTAGGCACGCAATTTCGGCAAAATCTTTTCAAAGCCTGCGACACTAAAGGCCAAGGGATATACCGATGCTAAAGCGGCGGCAAGATCATAAAAGCCATTTCAGAATCGGTGTAGACAAGCGAGAGTTCGCGCGTATTGCTGCATTCAACGAACGAGGAAGTGGAGAAAGTTGTTGCCGTAATCGGGAGGCAAGCCGAGTTCTTGCTGTTCTGGAAGAAGTGGCAGGCAACTTGCGCGCGTACCTGCCGAGTGAAAGCGTTGGACAACATAGCGGGTTACGCTGAGAGCGAGCAGCTGATCGCGGAGTTCCAGCATGTCGAACAAGCTCAGCAATGTCGGATGAAACGTAGTGCGCACTTCATATGAAATGCCGCTTGCCAAGAGCATTTGAAGGCTCACAATGGCGTTTGTCCCGCTCTCGTTCACGCCGGTGATGCGAGAGTAGACGCCGAAGGGCGCTTTTACATCGAAGCCAACCCAGTCGATGCACGGCAACAGTCGCTCAAGCCGCGCCGGAACCATGCCCGCAGTATGCAGACCAATGCGAAAGCCGAGATTACGGACGGTTTTGATGGCATCAAGCAGCGCGGGTTGCAGGGTAGGCTCACCGCCGGAAAAGACGACTCCGTCCAGCAAGCCTAGGCGGCTCTCCAGAAACGCGAGAACTTCTGGCCAGGCAATTTGCGTTTCGGCCTGCATCGGACGCAGACCGGGGTTGTGGCAATAGGCGCAATCCCACGCGCAGCCTTGGCAGAAAATGGTTGCCGCCAATTTTCCTGGCCAGTCGCAGGAGGACAGGCGCGCCAAGCCGCCCACGCGCAACTCAGTCGAGTTGCGGTTCAACGAAGCATTTCCGCTCATGGAATTCGCCTTGCTTGCCGCGATTGAAGGAGGAGACCGGGCGGAAATAACCCATTACGCGCGTCCAGACTTCGCAAAGCTGGCGTTCTTCCGGCGCGAGAAGGTTTTCCGCGTCCTGGTCGATAGCGTTCGAAATGGTTTGCATGGTTCTTTCCTTTCTTGTTGCGGTTGTGAGTGGGTTATGACTGCGCGGATAACTGTTTGCGCGCAATCTGTTCGGCATCGCACTTGGGGCAATAGGTGTGTTCGCCCGCCAGATAGCCGTGCTTGGGACAGATGGAGAATGTGGGTGTGACTGTAATGTAAGGCACTCGGAAGTTTTCGAGCGAGCGGCGCACCAGCTTCTTACACGTAGTGGCGGAAGAAATCCGCTCGCCCATGTAGAGATGGAGCACGGTTCCTCCGGTGTACTTGCGCTGCAACTCTTCCTGAAGCTGCAACGCCTCAAAAGGATCATCGGTAAAGCCCACCGGAAGCTGGCTGGAGTTGGTGTAATACGGTTCCTCTTCCGTGCCAGCTTGCAGAATATCAGGGAAGCGCTTGCGGTCCTCGCGCGCGAAGCGATACGTCGTGCCTTCGGCCGGCGTGGCTTCCAGGTTATACATGTGGCCGGTCTCTTCCTGAAATTTGACGATGCGGGCGCGCACGTAATCCAGGAAGCGAATGGCCAGCGCGCGACCACGCTCGGTGGTGATATTGTCCTCATCCGCGCTAAAGTTGCGGATCATTTCGTTGATGCCGTTCACGCCGATGGTCGAGAAGAAGTTGCGCAACGTGCCGAGATAGCGCTTGGTGTAAGGGAAAAGGCCGTTGTCCATGTGACGCTGAATCTCTTTGCGCTTGATTTCCAGGCTGGTACGCGAGATTTCCAGCAACTCGTCCAAGCGCGCAAAGAGCGCCGCTTCGTCGCCGCGATTCAGATAGCCGAGGCGCGCGCAGTTCAGCGTGACCACGCCCACCGAGCCAGTCTGCTCGGCAGAGCCGAAAAGGCCGTTGCCTCGCTTGAGCAGTTCGGTCAAGTCCAGTTGCAGGCGGCAGCACATGGAGCGGACCATGTTGGGTTTCAGCTCAGAGTTCAGAAAATTCTGGAAGTAGGGCAGGCCGTACTTCGCTGTCATCTCAAAGAGACGCTCCGTGTTTTCGCTTTCCCAGGGAAAATCCGGCGTGATGTTATAGGTGGGAATGGGGAAGGTGAAGACGCGACCCCTGGCGTCGCCTGCGGTCATCACCTCGATGTACGCGCGGTTAATCATGTCCATTTCGGCCTGCAAATCTCCGTAGGTGAAAGGCATGGTCTGGCCACCTATGACGGGGATATGCTCGCGCAAATCCTCCGGGCAGGTCCAATCGAAGGTCAAATTCGTGAAGGGTGTTTGCGTGCCCCAACGCGACGGAACGTTGAGGTTGTAAACCAGTTCCTGAATGCACTGCCGCACCTCTTTGTAAGGCAGATTGTCCTTGCGGATGAAGGGCGCCATGTAAGTATCGAACGAACTAAAGGCCTGCGCGCCGGCCCACTCGTTTTGCAGCGTGCCCAAGAAGTTGACGATCTGCCCTACGGCGCTCGACAGGTGCTTCGGCGGGCCCGCTTCAACTTTTCCTGGAACGCCATTCAGCCCTTCCAGCAGAAAAGTGCGCAGAGACCATCCGGCGCAATAGCCGGCCAGCATGTCCAGGTCGTGAATGTGCAGGTCGCCCTCGCGATGAGCGCGGCCAATCTCCGGCGGGTAAACGTGAGAGAGCCAATAGTTGGCCACCACCTTGCCGGAGACGTTCAGAATCAATCCGCCCAGCGAGTATCCCTGGTTGGCATTGGCGTTGACGCGCCAGTCGGCGCGCTCCAGATACTCGTTGATCGAGGAGGCCACATCGACCAGCGTGCGCTGATCGCGGCGCAGACGGCTGCGCTGCTCGCGGTAGACGATGTAGGCGCGCGCTGTCGTAAAGTGATTGGCGCTGATGAGTACCTGCTCCACCACATCCTGCACCTGCTCGATGTGCGGAGCGCGATCATGAAAGCGATGCGCGATAACTTTCAGCGTCTGAATGGTGAGCAACTGTGCTTCGGCGGCATCGAAGGCTCCGGTGGCCTTGCCGGCTCGCTCAATCGCGGACGAAATTTTACCTCCATCGAACGGGGCTGTGGCGCCGCTGCGCTTGACGACGGAAGTGGGCGGAAGAACGGAGGAGGCAGACATCGGCAATCCCTTTCCTTGCGGGAGGGCTGAGCCGAATGGAACGCATTGCGGAAACGCGGAATGGCGAAGGCCAGTGCGTGCAAGCGAGCAAACGACCCGACGGTACACCCCGCCCGTGGACGATTCGTTGTGCTACGGCAGGTCTCCTGGCTCGCGGATCGCTGCGGCAATCCGGTCTTCCCACCTCGCACGGGAGGCAGTGACAATCGGTGGATTGCAGCTCTTCGCTTACAGTTGCGGGGGCAGCGCCGGCATGGTCTATCGACGCGACCGGCTTCCCTCTTAGCCCAAGATGTTGTATCCCTTGGGAACCGTAACGCTACTGACTGTATCCTGATCACGGTTGGGTGTCAAGAACGTTTTTGCCGAGCGGTGGAAAAACAGGAGGAGGAATCCGCCTCGTTCGTCAGGGCCGAGATCTGCCGGTTGTCATAACTCGACATTGACCTGTGCGGAGGGCTTGCTCTATATTCAAAACTACTTTCCGGTGCCCGATCTCTCAAGGTCTGGCTTAAAAGGGAATCCGGTGAAAATCCGGAATTGCCCCGCAGCGGTAAGCAGGAACGAACACTCCAAGTAAAGCACTGGTCCAGCCATGGACTGGGAAGCTGGAGCAAGTAGGAAGCCTGCAAGTCCGAAGACCTGCCGAAAAGCGTGCTCATATCGGGCATGAAATGCACACGCCTCCGAGGGGAAGGTTGGGTGTCGCGGGCTTCAGCGCCGCTGCATTCTCTCACTTTAACTTTGGGGGACCGAAAGGTCGCCGAATGGCCATTGCACTGAATCCAGCACATTCGTATGTGTACAAGGAAACCGTGTGCCATTCACTCAGATCCAGAAATATACCTTGTCTTCAAAATGACAATTTCGATCAGGGTATCCGACACATCTCAAGGAGTAAAGAATGAGTTTTGCGAATGCGTATAATCTTGGATTTCCCCGCATGGGCAAGCGCCGCGAGCTGAAGTTTGCGCTCGAAAAGTATTGGGACGGCCAATCCGACAAGGAGACGCTTCTACAAACGGCTAAGGCTCTGCGCCAAGAACACTGGCAAGTGCAGGTAGATGCCGGCATCGCGATTCCTCCGTCGAATGATTTTTCGCTCTACGATCATGTGCTCGATATGGCTGTGACGATGGGTGCCATTCCACGCCGGTTCAAAACTCCGGATGGGCCGGTGAGTCTGCGAACGTACTTCGCCATGGCGCGTGGAGCGCAAAATGTGTCCGCCCTCGAAATGACCAAGTGGTTCGACACCAACTATCACTACGTCGTTCCCGAGTTTGAATTGGAGACGCGGTACGTACTGCGGTCGAACAAGGCAGTCGAGGATTATCTGGAGGCAAAAGCGCTGGGCATCGAAACTCGCCCCGTGTTGCTTGGCCCGGTCTCGTTTGTATTGCTCGGCAAGCCCACCGATGCCAACGTCACTCGCGCGCAGGTCTTCCGCTCGATTCTTCCGCTCTACGAAGAGTTGCTGAAGCGTCTGTCCGCCGCTGGCGCCGAATGGGTTCAGATCGACGAGCCTTGCCTTTGCCTCGATCTCGATTTTGAAGCCGAAAAGATGTATCGCGAAGCATACGCCGCGTTTACCGGCGCATCCCCTTTGCCAAAGTTGATGCTCACAACTTACTTCGGAGATCTCGGAGAAAATCTTGATCTGGCGCTGGAGCTTGCTACGGCAGGCATCCATCTCGATTTGGTGCGCGCGCCGAAACAGCTTGACGCTTTATTGGCAAAGAATGTGACCCAGCTTAAGCTCTCGTTGGGTCTGGTGGATGGCCGCAATGTCTGGCGTACAGATATGAGCGAGGCCGTCGCGATATTGGAAACGGCTACCAGAGTGCTCGGAAAAGATCGTTTGGAAGTTGCGCCCTCCTGTTCCCTCTTGCACTCGCCCGTCGATCTCGACGCCGAGACGAAACTCGATCCCGAAGTGCGTAGTTGGATGGCCTTTGCCAAACAGAAGCTCCAGGAAGTTGCTCTTCTTGCCAAGGCGTCCGAGGGTAGAGAAGCCATCGCGGACGCGCTTGTAGAAAATGCTCGCTTGATCGAATCGCGCAGGACCTCGCCGCGCATTCACAAGCCGAAAGTGAATCAACGCTTAGCGGCGATCAATGCCAAGATGCTCTACAGGAAGAGTTCCTACAAAGTTCGCCAGTTGCTCCAGGCAAAAGCTCTATCCCTTCCGAAATTCCCCACTACCACCATCGGATCATTCCCGCAAACGGCTGAAGTGCGCAAGATGCGATCCGCTTATCGAAGCGGAAAAATCCATCAAAAGATATATGAAGGGTTTCTTCAAGAGGAGACCAAACGCTGCATCCAGTTTCAAGAAGAAGCCGGGCTTGATGTTTTGGTGCATGGGGAATTCGAGCGCAACGACATGGTGGAGTATTTCGGCGAGCATCTCGACGGATTTGCCTTCAGCGAGAATGGGTGGGTACAGAGCTACGGCTCACGCTGCGTGAAGCCTCCAATCATCTATGGCGATGTATCTCGCCTGGAACCGATGACCGTGTACTGGGCTCAATATGCCCAATCTCTTACCAAGAAACCTGTCAAAGGAATGCTCACGGGGCCGGTTACGATTCTGCAATGGTCTTTTGTGCGCAACGATCAGCCACGCTCGAAGACTTGCCAGCAGATTGCGTTGGCAATCCGCGACGAGGTTACGGACCTGGAGCGCGCCGGCATCAAGGTGATTCAGATCGACGAGCCTGCAATTCGCGAGGGCCTGCCGCTACGCCGCGCCAATTGGCCACAGTATCTCGACTGGAGCGTGAACGCATTTCGTCTGGCTTCTTCGGGCGTCGAGGACGGCACCCAGATTCACACTCATATGTGCTACTCCGAGTTCAACGACATTATCGAATCGATTGTGAAGATGGATGCCGACGTGATCTCCATCGAGTGTTCTCGTTCGCGCATGGAACTTCTTGATGCGTTCCAGCGGGTTCACTATCCGAACGAGATCGGCCCCGGCGTGTATGACATTCACTCGCCGCGCGTCCCGTCCGCGGACGAGATCGAGAATCTGTTGCGAAAGGCGCTCGAAGTTTTGACTCCCGATCAACTTTGGGTCAATCCAGACTGCGGACTCAAGACGAGAGGCTGGACAGAGGTTCGATTGGCCCTTGGGAATATGGTTGGCACCGCGGCAAAACTACGGGCATCCATCTCGCAGGAATAAGCGCATCGTTGAACGAATGAATCTTATGATGGGACCATTGATTTTATCTCTTAAGGCCAACCCGTTGCTCACACTTTTTCTGGTCATGGGAATGAGATATCCGCCATATGAAGTTTCTCTGCGCCCATGTTCGCATACTCCCATGACGCGAGCGCACACATGAGCCATTGGTACCGAGTATTCCGTCCTGTCGCAGCGCGAACGCTACTCTTTTATCCCAGACGAACCGTATTTCTCGATTATGGCCTGCCTGCCGAACTAATGCGGTATCTGCCGAAAGACGCCCGTGCACTTAAAGACGCCTGTCTCGTCGAGGCGCTTTCGCGTCTGGATGTGGTGAAATTATGCCAGAGGGAACGTGGCATTTTACTGACATCAGATTGGGAGTATGCGCCCCTTTTGAGCACGAATATCAAGGTTCCGTGTGGCGTTGTTTTACTGCCGGACGATGAGAGGAAGCAACACGATGCTCTATATCAATTATCGTGCGGGAAACTCGTACTTAAGCTGGAGTTTAAGCGGAAACACTTCATTGCACATGCACGCAACAGTACTTTGTTACTTGACCATCGCCGTGAACATCGCACCATGAGTGTGTATTTCAATTGCTTTTGACAAATTCAAATTCGGACATGGGCCAGACCCGGAACAGGAGAAGTATGTCGATTCAGAGTGATCGTTGGATCAGAGAACAAGCCATTCAGCACCGCATGATCGAGCCTTTCAGTGAAAAACAGGTGGCCACGGGTGTCATCTCCTATGGACTCTCTTCCTATGGCTATGATCTTCGTGTCTCCGATGAATTCAAGATTTTCACCAATGTGAACAGCGCCATCATCGACCCCAAGGCCTTTGACGAGCGGTCGTTCGTTACCGTCGAGGCTGATTCGGTGATTATTCCGCCAAATTCATTTGCGTTGGCTCGTTCTGTTGAATATTTTCGTATTCCCAGGGATGTACTGTCGATCTGCGTTGGAAAATCGACCTATGCGCGTTGCGGAATCATCGTAAACGTGACGCCATTTGAGCCGGAGTGGGAGGGATTTGTAACACTGGAAATCTCCAATACCACTCCCCTACCGGCCAAGATTTATGCCAACGAGGGGTTGTGTCAAATTCTGTTCTTCCGCTCCGATGAACCTTGCGAAATCAGTTATGCCGACCGCAAGGGAAAATATCAAAAGCAACAAGGAATTGTACTTCCAAGACTTTTATAGCATGTTGAAGCAACTGGTAGTCGACTAGACCCAGAAAAAGCGGTGTTTGAGGATGTGCTGCGAAAGAGCTGTAAAACCATTGCAGCGACGGCCTCTGGTCGACTACCTGCGTACTAGCGCTCACGAAAATCTGTACGATTTGCGGAAATGTTGAAATTATTCTGGAGCATCAATTAGGCACAGTGTGAGCACCACAGATGTTGCCTGTTTTAGCCGGCCGGCTGGTGTCGTTGCTCCAGTTCCCGGCGTGTGCGATTCAGCTCTTCTACGATGATTTTCTAGTCCGGCAAAACAGTCTGGTATTCAGCGGCGAGTACATTGTTGGGAAGTTTGTCGAGTGCGTAGTGCGCCTCAGCGGCTCCCTTCTCGGTGCACAGAAGCAAGCCAAGTGGCGTTTGAAGTGTTGGACATTGGTGTCTACTAGCCTGCCCGCGGACGATGAGGATCAGGTCGTCCTCGACTTCTATCAAAATTCTGCGCAGTTTCTGCACTAGAACCGGCTAAAGCGTTCGCCATATCAGAAAAGGTGGTGGATCGATATCGATAAACGCCGCAGGCTCCGGGAGCCTCCCTGGTCTTCAGTTCGGCTGGAGAACACGGGATTCCAGTCGCCATGGCGACTTATCGTTCTGGATTAAGTCTCGACGAGAATGCTGCATTCTGTCCGGCAGGTTACTCTCCTGAGAACGAAGTCCGCGCTCTTGCGAACTCAATTTCTGCTCACCAATGGAGAAAAAGCATTGCGCGGGCTGATGGAAAAGAAGTAAGCGGGTGGTCTTCCCCTGTTGACGAGAGTTCGGCGTTTACGTGTTGGGATTGGACTTGAATGGTGAAGTGTCCACCTATTTTTAGGTGGACACTTCGCGAAGAGCTTAAGCGGGAGCGGAAGT